>JAABUP010001166.1_pt1 | contig 55555 bp, 57 predicted proteins | sample 5559201 | NCBI WGS metagenome assembly JAABUP01 (sample SAMN10711887, study PRJNA513373) | rock metagenome | isolation source: Antarctica rocks | place: Antarctica | reverse complement strand
AGACGAGCAAGGTCCACGGCGCGACGCCGGAACTCCGGCGGGTGAGGTGCAGGCACGAACGACATCCTCCCTGGCGGACCGGGTCCACCTCAGGTGACGTGTCCGGCCTCAGGGGTCAACCTCAGTCTCCCCACGCCGGATCAACATCCTGTTCGCCACCGTCATCGTCCCGGTGACGTTCACCGGGGCGATCCAGTTCCCGTGGCTCGAGCTGGCCCCGTTGCGGTGGTTCCAGGTCGTGTGCGCTCTCAACCCGCTGACCTACGTGAGCGAGGGGATGCGCAGCGTGCTGGTCCCGAGCGTGCCCCACCTCTCGTGGTCGCTGTGCGTCGCTCTGCTCGTGCTGAGCATCGCGGTGTTCGCGTCGCTCGGCGTGCGGGGTTTCCTGCGGCGGGCGCTGGACTGAGCCCGCGCGTACGGGCGCCGGTGCAGCCGGTCGGGACCACGCTCCACACGGTTTCCTCGCCCGCCGCATCGGCAAGTCCCGTGTCCATGGCCACGTCTTCCGCGGCGGAGCAGCCCGCGCCCCAGGAACAGACCCATCCCGGCTCGACGGGACGGATGGACCCGCAGCCCCGCGACGAGATGGTCGGCTACGAGGGCCGCTCGCTGCTCGCCGGCCGCCGCGCTCTCATCACCGGCGGCGACTCCGGCATCGGGCGGGCCGTCGCCATCGCGTTCGCCGAGGAGGGCGCCGATGTCGCCCTCAGCTACCTCTCGGAGGGAGAGGACGCCTCCCACACGCGCGAGCTGGTGGAGGCCAGGGGGCGGCGCTGCGTGTGCCTGCCCGGTGACATCGCCGACCGCGACCACTGCCGGCGCCTGGTCTCCCGCGCCGTCGACGAGCTGGGCGGGCTCGACATCGTCGTCAACAACGCCGCCACCCAGGAACCGGTGTCCTCGCTCGAGGAGCTCTCCGACGAGCAGTGGGACCGCACGTTCGCGGTGAACGTGCACAGCTTCTTCTGGATCACCAAGGACGCGCTGCCCCACCTCGGCGAGGGCTCGTCGATCATCAACACCGGCTCGGTGAACGGGCTGCGCGGCAACAAGTCGTTGATCGACTACGCCGCCACCAAGGGCGCTGTGCACACGTTGACCTACTCGCTCTCGCAGGTTCTGCTGCCGCGCGGCATCCGGGTCAACTGCGTGGCTCCCGGCCCGGTGTGGACCCCCCTGATCCCCGCGACCATGCCCGCGGACAAGGTCGACTCCTTCGGCGCGCAGGCTCCGATCGGGAGGGCCGCCGACCCCGACGAGATCGCGCCCTCCTACGTCTTCTTCGCGGCGAACCGGTTGTCGTCCTACTACAGCGGCGAGGTCTTGGCCCCCATCGGCGGGGAGACCCTGCCCGGCTGATTCGGACCCTCGTGCGACGACTCACCCATCGTCCACACCGGCCGCTCACCGCGCTGGTCGCAGACTCTGACGTCGTGCGCCCCACCGCCGTCGACACCGAGCGGCTCCCGGTCGCCCCCGGTCCACCGCCCCTCCGACGCCGGTGGCCGCGACGCCTCGGCGTCGTCGCCCTCGTCGTGGTCGTGGCCCTCGGCGTCCTCGTCGGTCCGTCGCTGCTCCACGCCCTGACCCGCCCGGGCAGTGACGGGGTCCCCGCCCGGCTCGCCGAGTGGGGCCGCGACCACGGGCTCGGCCCGATGGTGACGTGGCTGGAGGCACGGCAGTACGACCTGCACCAGCCGCCCGTCGGCGGCGTCCCCCCCGGCGGCATCCCGACGGCGCCCGGCTCGGAGGCCGACCGGCCGGGCAAGCGTCCCGCGCCGCCGCCGCTGCCCCCGCCGGACGGGCTGTCCGCCCTGCCCGGCGAGGGGCAATGGCAGACGGTGGTGTCCACGCCGCGGGGCGCCGCGGTCCGGGTGGCGGCGGTGCGGCCAGACGCCCAGCACACCTCGTTCGTTACGGGCGTGATGTGGATGGACCCGGGCGAGGTCCGGGCCGTGCTGCACCCGGGGACCGAGGACCCCGGCGGTCGGTGGACGACACCGACCTCGATCGACACCGCCGAGCAGCGCACCGTCGTGTCCGCCTTCTCCGCGGGGTTCCGGCTGCAGGGCGACAGCCACGGCGGCTGGTACGCCGAGGGCCGTGCGGCGCGCCCGCTCGTCCCCGGCGCGGCGAGCCTGGTGATCCACCGGGACGGGACCGTCGACGTCGGCGCCTGGGGGACGTCCCCGACCACCGGAGAGGTGCGGATGGCCCCCGACGTCCTCTCGGTGCGGCAGAACCTGGTGCCCCTCGTGGACTCCGGCGTCGTGAACCCGACCTGTGCCACCGGCGGCACCGGGGAGTGGGGGTCGACGATCGGTCAGGCCGCCTACATCCACCGCTCGGCGTTCGGCGTCACCGCCGACGGCGCCCTGATCTACGTCGGTGGCCCGGCGCTGTCGGTGTGCACGCTCGGGAGCCTGCTGCGGGCCGCGGGGGTGGTGCGCGGGATGGAGCTCGACATCAACCCGGCCTGGGTCTCGGGCGCCTATTTCCACCCGACGGGGCGCCCGGGACCCGACGCGTTCCGGCTCTTCCCCGACGAGCAGGTCGGCGCGAAGCACTACCTGCAGACCTCGAGCCGGGACTTCGTCTCGTTCGACCTACGCGGGGTCGGCACCGGTGCGCCGCTGCCGTCGGCGCGGCCGAGCCGGAGAGCGATGGGGTGATGCCGACGGCGCAGTTGGTGCCCAGCCGCGGAGTTGGTGCCCAGCCCGTTCAGCGAGGGCGCTTGGTGCGAACGCGACTCGGGGTCGAGCTCGGCGATCGGTGACCACGAGTATCCGATGGGCTCCACCAGCGACCTCTCAGCACGACCGGAGCGGTCGCTGTCCATCATGTCAGCCGCAACCGACGGGTGGCCTGCGCCCCGGACCTTCCGTCAGATCTTCACGATCATCTTGCCGGTGTTCTCGCCGCGCAGGAGCCCGCGGAACGCCTCCACCGCGTGGTCCACGCCCTCCACAACGGTCTCGGCAAACCGGACGCGGCCGTCGGCCACCCACGGCGTCACTTCGTCGAGGAACGGACGGAACCGCCCCAGCGAGTCCGTGACGATGAACCCCTGGATCGAGAGCCGCTTCTTGACGATCTGGAAGAGGTTGCGTGGTCCCGGCGTGGGGTTCTCGTCCGTGTCGTTGTAGTGCGCGATCGCCCCGCACGCGGCGACGCGTGCGTGGTCGTTGGCCACGGCGATCGCGGCCTCGAGGTGGTCGCCCCCGACGTTGTCGAAGTAGACGTCGATCCCGTCGGGCGCGGCCGCGCGCAGCTGGTCGGTGACCGAGCCGGATCCCTGGACACTGTGCTTGTAGTCGAACGCGGCGTCGAAGCCCAGCTCGCCGATGAGCCACGCGACCTTCTCGGCGCTCCCGGCGCTGCCGACGACCCGCGACGCGCCCCTGAGCTTCGCCAGCTGTCCGACCAGGCTCCCGACGGCACCCGCCGCTCCGGACACGAACACGGCGTCGCCCTCGGTGAACGACGCCTTCTCCAGCAGTCCCACCCACGCGGTGAACCCCGGCACCCCGAGGACGCCGAGGTAGGCCCGGGGGTCGACGCCGTCCACCGACGGTACGGCCTGCAGCGTCGCCGCGTCGGCGACGCCGGCCGAGCGCCAACCCAGGTTCGACAGCACCAGGTCGCCGACGCGGACGCCGTCCACCCCGTCGCCCACGGCCGTGACCTCGCCGATCGCGCGCCCGTCCATCACCTCGTTCAGCGCGAACGGCGGAACGTAGGAGGGGACGTCGTTCATCCGGCCCCGCATGTACGGGTCGACGGAGAAGTGGTGGTTGGTCACGAGGGCCTGCCCACGACCCAGGTCGTGGAGCTCGTGGTCGACGAGCGCGAAGTCGTCGGGAGCGGGCATCCCGTGGGGACGGCGGACGAGGTGGACCTCTCGTGCGGTGGTGCTCATGGTCCACGCCTACCCACCCGTGGGAGCCCGCCATCGCTCCGGGACTTGAGTGTCTCGGGCTCAGGAATGTTTCCCGGGGCCGCGACGCTCCACCTTCCGACACCCCGGCGGCATCAGGCCCTACCGGGGAGGATCGTTACCGGAGAGGTACGCATGACCAGCTCCTTCGGGCCCGGCGGACCCGGGTCCGGCCCGTTCGATGACTTCTTCGCACGCTTCCTGGGTGGCGAGTCACCGCGGGGTGCGCAGCGCATCGACATCACCGCCCTCATGACCGAGCAGGCCCGCGGGCTCGTCGGGGCGGCCGCCCGCATCGCGGCGGAGCGAGGCAACACCGACCTCGACGTCTGGCATCTGCTGCTCGTCGCCACCCAGGTCCCGCCACTGCGCGCCCTCTTGGAGGGCGCCGGAGCCGACGCGGACGCCATCGCCCGCGCCGCGGACGAGAACCTCCCCCGCGGCGAGGCGTCCACCGACGCTCCCACGCTGACCCCGGCGGCCAAGCGTGCCCTGCTCGACGCCCACCAGGTCTCGCGGGCACTCGGCTCCACCTACATCGGCCCCGAGCACATCGTCCTGGCCGTCGCGGCCAACGGCGACACCCCGGCGGGACGCGCGCTGCAGGCCCAGGGCGTCGACCCCCAGTCGCTCCAGCGCTCCGCGGCGGGTCGCGGCAACGCCCCCAAGGACGCCCCGGCCGGCAACAGCGCGACGCCGACGGTGGACCAGTTCGGCGTGGACCTCACCGCCAAGGCGCGGGCCGGCGAGCTCGACCCGGTTGTCGGGCGTGTGGACGAGGTCGACCAGACCCTCGAGGTCCTCTCGCGGCGCACCAAGAACAACCCGGTCCTCATCGGGGAGGCCGGCGTCGGCAAGACCGCCGTCGTCGAGGGCATCGCCCAGCGCATCGTGGCCGGCGACGTCCCCGAGCAGCTCTCCGACAAGCGGATCGTCCAGCTCGATCTCTCGGGGATGGTCGCGGGCACGAAGTACCGCGGCGACTTCGAGGAGCGCATGACGAAGCTGATCGCCGAGATCCGGGCGCAGAGCGACACGCTCATCGTCTTCATCGACGAGCTGCACACCATGGTCGGCGCGGGCGGCTCCTCCGAGGGCGGCATGGACGCCGGCAACATCCTCAAGCCGGCGCTGGCCCGGGGCGAGCTGCACATCGTCGGCGCGACCACGCTCGACGAGTACCGGCAGTCGATCGAGAAGGACGCCGCACTCGAGCGCCGCTTCCAGCCGGTGATGGTCGGAGAGCCCTCGGTGGCCGACACCGTCGCGATCCTGCACGGGCTGCGCGACCGCTACGAGGCCCACCACCAGGTGCGCTTCACCGACGAGGACCTCGTGGCCGCGGCGGAGCTGTCCGAGCGCTACGTCACCGACCGGTTCCTGCCCGACAAGGCCATCGACCTCGTCGACCAGGCGGGGGCCCGCAAGCGGCTGCGTGCCAAGGGCCCGCACACCGACGCCCAGGAGATCGAGCGTCGGCTCGAGTCCCTGCAGCGCGACAAGGACCAGGCCGTCTCCGACGAGGACTACGAGCGGGCCGGCACCCTGCGCGACGAGATCACGACCACGCAGGCCGAGCTGGGCCGTGCCCGCGACGAGCGCCGGTCCGGCCAGAGCGCTGTGCTCGAGGTGAGCGTCGAGGACATCGCCGAGATCGTGTCCCGCTCCACCGGCATCCCGGTCTCCCAGCTCACCGAGACCGAGCGGTCGCGGCTGCTGGGGCTCGAGGGCCAGCTCCACGAGCGGGTCGTCGGTCAGGACGACGCGGTCGCCGCGGTGGCCGAGGCGGTCCGCCGCTCCCGGGCCGGCATGGGTGACCCGGACCGTCCGATCGGCAGCTTCCTGTTCCTCGGCCCGACGGGGGTCGGCAAGACCGAGCTCGCGAAGGCACTCGCCGCGACGATGTTCGGCGACGAGGACCGGATGGTCCGCGTGGACATGAGCGAGTACTCCGAGCGGCACACGGTGTCGCGGCTCGTCGGCTCGCCCCCCGGGTACGTCGGGTACGGCGAGGCGGGCCAGCTCACCGAGGAGATCCGTCGCCGGCCGTACTCGGTGGTGCTGCTCGACGAGATGGAGAAGGCCCACCCGGACGTCTTCAACACGCTGTTGCAGGTGCTCGATGACGGCCGGCTCACCGACTCCCACGGTCGCACGGTCGACTTCCGGAACACGGTGCTGATCATGACCAGCAACGTCGGCTCGGAGCTGATCACGACGAACACGCAGGCCCTGGGCTTCGCGCCGTCGAACCAGAGCGCCGACAAGTCGCTGCAGGAGCGGCTCATGCCGCGCCTACGGGAGTCCTTCCGCCCGGAGTTCCTCAACCGGATCGACGAGGTCATCGTCTTCCAGCGCCTCGACGGGGTGCAGCTGCGCCGGATCACCGACCTGCTGCTCGCCGAGACGCACGAGCGCCTCGCCGGTCAGGAGATCGGGATCGAGTTCTCCGACGCCGCGGTCGACTGGCTGGCCGAGCACGGTTACCAGTCCGAGTTCGGTGCACGGCCCCTGCGGCGGACGATCCAGCGGCAGGTCGGCAACCGCCTGTCCTCGCTGCTGCTCGCCGAGGAGCTGCACGCCGGTCAGCGGGTCCGCGTCGACGTCGCCCCCGGCGGCGAGGAGCTCGCCTTCGACGTCCGGTCGCCGGTGGCGGTGGGCTGACCGCCCGCCGACCGCTGCACCAGCACGAACTCCGACACCCTCGGTCGCGCGGCGGCCGAGGGTGTCGTTCGTTCGGCAAACGGGGGGATCGGGTATAGCGAGCAGCGACCATCTCGACACGCGAGGAGACGACCATGAGCGCCACCGTGGGCGATCGCATCCGGATGCACTCGAACTCCGTCGACACCCCCGACCGCGAGGGCACCATCGTCGCGATCCTCGGGAGCGACGGCGGTCCGCCCTACCGCGTGCGCTTCGACTCCGGCGTCGAGTCGATCGTGTCCCCGGGACCGGACGCCACCATCGAGCCCGCGGGCGTCGCGGAGGGTACCGGCGCGCAGGCCGAGCAGGTGCGCGACGAGGTCACCGAGGCGGTGACGGAGGCGGCCCAGGCCGCGAAGGACGCCGCCGAGAAAGCCACCGGAGCCGCCGCCCGCACCGTGTCCGGGGTCGCCGACGCCGTCGCCAAGCGCTTCGACCACTGACCTCGGCTGTGGCGCGAGCCGGGCGTGCCCGTTCTCGGATGTCAGCCCGTGCCCGGCCGACCGCCGAGTTCCCCGCGACGGCCTCTGCGCTGCACCTCGACCCCGCCCATCACCGCGAGCCCGGTGACACGCACCCGAGGGCCACCGGGTGCTCGCGGCGGACCCGAGGAATCGGCGAAGCCGCCCGCGATCCCGGACCCGTGCTCCTCCACGACCGTGTCCTCATCGACGACGACCACGACACCGCCCATGATCGCGACCGCGCGGACGGACATCCCGTGCGGACCAATCGCCGCCCCGCGCAGGTCGATCTCCACGCCACCCATCATGGCGAGGGCCTCGATCTCGAATCGTGAGCCGTCCAGGCGTGCCCGACCGAGGTCGAGCCGGACGCCACCCATCACGGCCACCGCGCGATGGACCCGACCCGGGGTCCACTCGCCCCGACGCTCCGCGCCACCGAGGATGCCGACCGACGTCGTGAGTTGCCCGGGGGCGGCGTCGGGGACCGGCGCCCGCCGCGGAGCGGGTGCGGACCCCGAGGGATGCGGTTGCTTCTCGAGGGATGGAGCCGTCGGGGGCGCCCGCGTCCGTGCGACCGGCTCCAGATCCTCGGTGATCGGGACGAGGTCACCGCGGTGCGTGGCGCCGTACGCGGCCGCCAGGCGCTCGTCGCCCTCGCCGAGGGTCGCCCGTCGCCGACGGCGCGGCGGATCAGATCGGCGACCTGCTCGCGGTCGGCGTCGGAGGCGCGGACGCGGGGGACGCCCTCGGGCTCGCTCACCCCGGTGACCCTAAGCCCGACGCGCGCCGGGGACGAGCCTCGGTGTCCCGCTGCGGCGCTCCCTGTGCGCCCACCGTGCGCCTCGGGTGCTTCAGAGGTTGCCCCGGCCGGCCGATATCGGAAGAGGTACTCGATGGAGTGAAGTGACGTCAGCGTTACTGGACCGGGGGGAATCATGGATGCGCTGCTGGTGGTCGCCGTCGTCGTCCTACTGGGCTATCGCTTCTCCTTGACGTTGCACCCGTACACCCCGTGCGAGGTGTGTCGTGGCCGGGGCGGGAGACACCGGGCGTTCTTCTTCCGCTCCGCGTGGCGCGCGTGCCACGCCTGTAGCGGCGGGGGACGCAAACAACGCTGGGGGGCCCGCATGCTCGGGCTCGGCGAGCCCCGGTACCCCCGGCCCAGCGGCATCTGGGCCCCCGCGGCCGCCGACTTCCCACCGCCGATCCCTCGCCGTCGGCGCTTCACGTCGGAACCGGGGTCTCGCCGGCGCAGCCTCTGAGCCGCCGACCCCGCCCGCGGGGTCGGCAGGGCGGACAAGCCGTTCAGCCGAGGAAGGCCTCGAGGATGCGGTCGGCGGCCAGGGCGGGGGTCAGCTCCCCGGTGAGCACCTCGCGCTCCAGCTCAGCAGCCATGCCCTTGACCTCGGGATGGTCGCGCAACCGCGCCAGGAGGCGCTCGCGCACCATCTGCCACGTCCAGTCCACCTGCTGGCGGCGGCGCTTGGCCTCGAGTTCCCCGGACGCGGCGAGCCCGTCCTGGTGGCGCACGAGCGCGTCCCACACCTGGTCGAGCCCGGTGCGCTCGGCCGCGCTGCAGGTGAGGACGGGGACCCGCCACCGATCCCGTTCCCCGCGCAGCATCCGCAGGGCCGCCTCCAGCTCGCGGGCGGCGCGACTGGCGTCGCGGGCATGCGAGCCGTCGGCCTTGTTCACCGCGATGACGTCGACGATCTCGAGAATGCCCCGCTTGATGCCCTGCAGGGAGTCACCGGTACGGGCCAGGGTGAGGAAGAGGAACGAGTCGACCATCTCGGCCACCGCGGTCTCGGACTGCCCGACCCCGACGGTCTCGACGATGACGACGTCGTAGCCCGCCGCCTCCATCACCACCATCGTCTCGCGGGTGGCCTTCGCGACGCCGCCGAGCGTGCCGGCGGTCGGGGAGGGGCGGATGAACGCGTCGTCGTCGGTGGCCAGGGCGGCCATCCGGGTCTTGTCGCCGAGGATCGAGCCGCCGCTGCGCGACGACGACGGGTCGACGGCGAGCACCGCGACCTTGTGGCCCGCCGCGGTCAGCGTCGAGCCCAATGCCCCGATGAACGTCGACTTCCCGACCCCGGGCACACCGGAGATCCCGAACCGGCGAGCGCCGCCGGCGTGCGGCAGCAGCTCCACGAGCAGCTCCTGGGCCGCCTCCTGGTGGTCGGCGCGCGTGGACTCCACGAGCGTGACGGCGCGGCCGATCCACAGCCGGGAGCCGGACCGGACGCCCTCGGCGTAGCGGTCCGGATCGATGTCGACGGCCGCCGCCTCCCGCGCGCCCAGGGTCATGGCACCGAGGGTAGTTCGCTCCTCCGGTAGTCGGGCAACGTGATCGTGTCCGCGGTGGAGAACATCGTCCTCGCCACGACCCGGCGGAGCGGGCGGGTGGTCATCAGCCGGCCGAGGAGGACGCCGGCCCGGATCGCCCACGCCGTCCGCGGCGCCATCATCGCCAGACCACCCGGCGGCAGCTTCTGGCACTGCGCGATGTACGGGCGCATCACCTGCTCGTACCGGGCGAACGCTACCGCCGGGTCGTCCGCCCCCTCGTCGGCTCCCTCGGCGCGGCCGAGCTCGCCGGCCAGCACGTAGGCGCCGACCAGGGCCAGGCTGGTGCCCATGCCGGTCAGCGGCGACGCGCAGTACCCGGCGTCACCGAGCAGGACCACGCGACCGGTGCTCCAGGCGTCCATGTGCACCTGGCCGATGGCGTCGAAGAAGAAGTCGGTCGCCTCCTCCATCCCGGCCAGGATGCGGGGCACCTCCCACGCCATCCCGGCGAAGCGCCCGGCCAGCACCGCCTTCTGGGCCGCCACGTCCCGCGGGTCGATCCCCAGCGGCTCGGACCGGAAGGTGAGCAGGGCCTTGGCGTTCCCGGCGCCGGCCGGGCGCAGGCCCGCGCTGCGCCCGCCCGGTGTGGCGTGCGTGAGGAACCAGCTCCGGTCGTCGGCGGGGCGCGGGTCGGGCACGGTGAAGAACGACATGTACCCGCCGAGCGGGCGCAAGAATCGGGCCTCCTCCCCGAACGCCAGGGCACGCACCGCGGAGTGCAGACCGTCGGCACCGACGACGAGGGAGAAGGTCCGCGCCGGTCCGCGGGCGAAGGTGACGTCGACCCCGTCGTCGTGGGACACGAGGCCGGTGACGTGGTCGCCGAACACGTACTCGACGTGGTCCCGGCTCGCCCCGTAGAGCAGGTCCACCAGGTCGCCGCGGTGGACCTCGATCTCGGCAACCGGTCCGTCCGGACCGAACACGTCCGCCGCCATGGTCATCAGCCGTCGCCCGCCGGCGTCCACGGTCGCCATCCCGCTCTCCTCGGTGCGAACGGCCCGCGCCGCGTCGAGCAGGCCCATCCGCTCCACCACCGTGCGACCCGCTCCCCGGAGATCGACCGGCTGACCTCCGGGGCGGATCCCCGGGGCCCGCTCGACGACGGTCGGGATGAGGCCGTACCGGCGCAGCCAGTAGGCCAGGGCCCGCCCCGGCGATCCCCGCACCGGAGATGAGGACGGTCCGTCCGCTCGCGGTCGCTGCCATGGCGTGCTCCTTCGGTGCCGACGCGGCGAACCCTAGCTGCACTAGTGCATCGGGCGATATCTGCGCACTTCATAGACGTTTGGTGCGGTGAATAGTGTAGTGTACGATGTACATGCAGCATCTGCTGGCGCCGCTCCGAGCGCATCGCACCAGTGCACCAGTCCGGGAGAGGACCAGCCGTGGCATCGACGACAGGGGGGCGCTCCGGGCCGGTCGCGGACGAGCTGCGTCGCCGGATCGTCGACGGTGACCTGCGGCCCGGCGACCGGGTGCCGTCCACCCGGGCGATCACCCGCGAGTGGGGGGTGGCGATGGCGACCGCGACGAAGGTGCTCGGCGCGCTGCGCGAAGACGGCCTGGTGCGTGCGGTGCCGGGCATCGGCACGGTCGTGGTCGAGCGTCCGGCACCGCACCGCACCGGTCCCGTCCGGCCGGCGAGCGCTCGGAGCCGCCGGTGCGCGCCGGGCCGCTGCGGCCCCCGACCCCGCTGAGCGCCGAGAGGATCGTGCACGCCGCGGTGGCGGTCGCCGATGGGGAGGGCCTCGCGGCGGTGTCCATGCGCCGGGTCGGTACCGAGCTGGGCGTCTCGGCGATGTCGCTCTACCGGCATGCGCCGGGGAAGGACGACCTCGTCGCGCGGATGGCCGACCTGGTGCTCGGCGAGTTCGTGCCCCCCGACGCCCCGCCGCTGGGCTGGCGGGCGCAGCTTGAGTTGGTGGCGCGGGAGCAGTGGGCGATCTTCAACCGGCACCCGTGGCTCGTTCACGCGGTCTCGCTGACCCGGCCGAACGCCTCCCCCCGGGCCCTGGTGCACGCCGAGTGGATGCTCGCCGCGCTCGGGGAGCTGGGGCTGGACGACCACACGAGGATGCAGGCCTACGTGTCGATGTTCAGCTTCGTCCGCGGGACCGCCACCACCCTCGACGCCGAGGTGACCGCCGCCGCCGAGTCGGGCGTCGACCCCGAGGAGTGGATGGCGCAGCGCGCGGACGACTACGCCGCGCTCGTCACCACCGCCCCCACCCTGGCCCGCGTGCTCGCCGGTGCCCCCGGGTTCGACATGGACCTCGACCAGCTCTTCGAGTTCGGCCTGGCCCGGCTGCTCGACGGGTTCGCCGTCTTCGTCGGCGGTCGGTGACGCGTTCGGTGACGTCGGGTTAGCCCGAGTGCCCCAGCCGCTCGGACAGGGTCGCCAGCAGCTGCGACGCGGCCTCGGCGATCACCGTCCCCGGTCCGAAGATCGCGGTGGCACCGTGGGCGTGGAGCTCCCATCTTCGCCACGAAGATGCGCGGGCGGCGTCGACGGCGAGCTTGAGCAGGTTCCCGTCCAGTCCCGGCTCCCGCGTCCCCTCGCCGGCCGCTCGGGCGGCGTTGGTCAGCGCAGTGAGCGCAGTAGCGCACCGCGTCGTCGTCGCGGTCGGCGCGGGGGCCTCGGGACACCGCGGACCGCCCGCCCCTGGGGACGGTTCGCGGCCCCCGAGCAGCCTCTATCCCCCACCGGACCGGCCGAAGCGCTTCCTCGGGATCTTCTAGGCAGTCGCCGCGGTGACGTTCAGGCGTCAGCGCTCAGGCGTCAGCGCGGAGCACGGCGACCGAGTAGGCCTCGAGCCGCCGGTCGGCGGTCACGAGCGTGAGGCCCTCATGGCGGGCCTGGGCGACGAGCATGCGGTCGAAGGGGTCCCTGTGATGCGGCGGCAGATCACCGAGCGCGATGGCGTGTTCCCCGAGAACGGGCAACTCGTCGATCATCCGTTCGCGGAGCTCGGCACGGATGTCGACCCTCGTCGACATCTTCCCCACCGCTTCCTTAATCGCGATCTCCCACAGGCTCACCACGGACACCTCGAGGTCGTTGTCCTGCTCTGTCAGGACACGTCGCAACGAGGGGGACAGCCGCTCCGGACGTGCGAGCGACCAGAGCACGACGTGGGTGTCGAGGAGGAGCCGCATCACGAGATGTCGTGGGGTTCGAGTGGCTCACCCAGGATGAGGGCGGCGACCTCGTCGTCTCCGTCGTTGAAGTCGTCGGAGAAGTCGATGAGGCCTTCGCATCCGCCCAATCGGCGGCGGCCACCTGCCCGTTGCGTCGGCACCAGCCGTGCCACCGGGCGGCCGTGGCGGGCGATGACGATCTCCTCGCCGGCCTCGACCCGCTCCAACAGCTTCGAGAGCTGGGTCTTCGCCTCGTAGACGTTCACCTGATCTGGCATGTCGCCAGCATATCTGGTCAAGGCAGACCAGACTCACTCCATGAACGCCGCGAGGATGCGGTCGGCGGCCAGGGCGGGGGTCAGCTCCCCGGTGAGCACCTCGCGCAGCCGGGCCAGCAGCCGGTCGCGCACCATCTGCCAACGTCCAGTCCACCTGCTGGCGGCGGCGCTTGGCCTCGAGTTCCCCGGACGCGGCGAGCCCGTCCTGGTGGCGCACGAGCGCGTCCCACACCTGGTCGAGCCCGGTGCGCTCGGCCGCGCTGCAGGTGAGGACGGGGACCCGCCACCGATCCCGTTCCCCGCGCAGCATCCGCAGGGCCGCCTCCAGCTGCGGCGCGACGCCGACGGTCTCGACGATGACGACGTCGTAGCCCGCCGCCTCCATCACCACCATCGTCTCGCGGGTGGCCTTCGCGACGCCGCCGAGCGTGCCGGCGGTCGGGGAGGGGCGGATGAACGCGTCGTCGTCGGTGGCCAGGGCGGCCATCCGGGTCTTGTCGCCGAGGATCGAGCCGCCGCTGCGCGACGACGACGGGTCGACGGCGAGCACCGCGACCTTGTGGCCCGCCGCGGTCAGCGTCGAGCCCAATGCCCCGATGAACGTCGACTTCCCGACCCCGGGCACACCGGAGATCCCGAACCGGCGAGCGCCGCCGGCGTGCGGCAGCAGCTCCACGAGCAGCTCCTGGGCCGCCTCCTGGTGGTCGGCGCGCGTGGACTCCACGAGCGTGACGGCGCGGCCGATCCACAGCCGCGGACCCGACCGGACGCCCTCATAGGCTGCTCAGACGTGGATGACGACGAGCCCGCGGGCACCGTCGAGCGGATCGAAGTCGTCGTCCTCGGTGATGATCGGCAGGCCGTGCGACACCGCGCTGGCCGCGATCCAGAGATCGTTGACGTTGACGCGCCGGCCCTGCTCGGCGAGGTGCACGCGGAGCCGGGCCCACTCCGACGCGGCGTGCTCGTCCACATCGAGCACCTCGACGTACGAGAGCCGGCCCAGCGTTTCCATCCGGCGGGCTCGGGTCTCCGAGTCGGACGCAACGAGAACACCCGCCTGCAGCTCGGCGAGGGTCACCACCGACACCGCCGCCTCATCCGGGAGTCGCGACTCGTCCACCCGGCGCTCGCTCTCCACCGCGATCAGCACGCTCGTGTCGAGAACGGCCCGGCGCGGCGAGCTCACCGGATGGGGCCGAGATTGTCCGTCGTCTCCCCCGCGAGCCGTCGGAGGTCGTCCCGGAGTCCGGGGTCGGCCTGCGCTTCCCGCAGGAAACGCACGAGCTCGGCGCGCGGCAGCCACGATCGGTGGGTACGCGGCAGCGGCACCAGTCGGGCCACCGCGCGCCCGTTGGTCGTGACCGTCAGGGATTCACCCGCCTCGACCCGCCGCAGGACGCCGGCGGTGTCGTTGCGCAGGTCCCGCGACGGGATCTCGGTCATGCGACGATCGTAGCAAGCTGTAGGACTCTGGCCATATCCACTCATTGTTCGGTGCGCCACGCCCTCGGAGTGGCGGCGACGTAGGCGGGGCTCTGCCGGTCGAGCACGTCCGTCTCGCGTCGGCCCACATGACGGTGTAGAAGCAGGTCGCGGTAACCCAGGGTACGACCCTGATCCCGCGACGGGCGGAGGCGGTCTTCGGCGAGCTCGTCCGCTTCGAGCCGTTGCCGGCGACCGCGACGAAGACGGCGACGAGCAGCTGATGCGCGATGCGGTCAACGACGGGGTCCAGCTGGGCTTCGCCTGCGGGGCGAACATGGCGGTGCCTGACCGCTGGCGGCAGCTCGCCGGTGCCCAGTGGGACGGACCGTGGCTCCTGATGGACCTCGACCGCGCGGAGATCCCGCCGGAACAACGGCTGGGCTTCGGCTGGCGGTGTACCTGAGCGTCCTGACCGAGGACGACAGGGAGCGGCTGCGCGTGCAGTACGACACCGTCTGCCAGACCTTCGGCTGGCTCTACGCGGTGGACGCGGCGACGATGCCCTTCGACCTGTTCGCGTCGCGGATCCGCGAGTGGAACTACTTCCCGGCTCGCCTCGCCTGGGACGCGACTTGCACCTTCGTCACCCCGGAGGAGCCGCCCCGCGGGTTCGACTTCTGGAACCGTCCCGAGCAGTTCAAGCGCGTCCTGCGGGTCTACGCCGTCGACGGTGTGCCGGTCCTGGTGGATGGGTTCACGTCGCTCCCGCTCGTCGACGGTCCCTACCTCACCGCGGACGGGCACAGCGGCCGCATCCGATCCGCGCGCCCCGCCAGCCCCCCGAAGATCGACTCCCTGGTCCTCGACCACCGCGTCGACGCGGACCCGGTGCGCACCGACAACGCGACGTCCTGGCCCCAGCCGGTCATCGACCGCGCGCGGGCCGTCGCTCCGCGAGCGTCTCCGGCGGCCCTCGGCCTCCTCGAATGTGGCGGCGGCGGGCGGCGGGATGCGGGCGGCGGGCTACGCCACGGCCCTGTCGGCCAGGTGGCGCAGCGAATTGTCGAGGTGCTCGGGCGCGAACGGCGGGAACGCGATGTGTTCGCGTAGGAACGGGGGCACCGCCGACCAGTCGTAGGTGAGTGTGACCGTCGTGTCCGATGGACCAGCCGGCGCGAGGTCGTAGCGCCAGATCCAACCGCCGAACTCGACCGTGCCCGACCCCGAGGCGTCCTGCCCGGGCTCCCACGCGATCGCCCGCGGCGGGTCGAAGACCCGGACCGCGTTGGCCATCTCGTAGCGTCCATCCGGATGGTTGTCGTGGTACATCGCCATCCGGAAGACCTGGTCCGCGTGACGCAGTGGCTCGCCGTCGAGGGGCTCGCACACCCACCCCGTCCCGTCGATGTCGGCGTGGCGCGCCGGGTCGGCGAGGAGCGCGAACACCGTCTCGGCGGGAGCCGCGATGGTGGTGGTGGCGCTGATCAACTCTTGGATCATGGCTCTCCGATCAATGAGTGAAGCAACCAGTAGGGTATCTTCACTCTTTGATCCTGAGCAAGGACTACACTGAGGATGAGGTGTGCCCCAGACGCTCGGACAGGGTCTCCAGCAGCTGCGACGCGGCCTCGGCGATCACCGTGCCCGGCCCGAAGATCGCCACGGCGCCGCGGCTCAGCAGCTCCTCGTGGTCCCCCTGCGGGATCACCCCGCCGGCCACGATCAGGATTCCCTCCGCGCCGAGGTCGACCAGCGCGTCCCGCAGGGCCGGCACCAGCGTGAGGTGCCCGGCGGCCAGCGACGACACCCCGACGACGTGCACGTCGGCCTCGACGGCCTGCCGTGCGACCTCGCCGGGGGTCTGGAAGAGCGGGCCCACGTCGACGTCGAAACCGAGGTCGGCGAACGCGGTGGCGATGACCTTCTGGCCACGGTCGTGCCCGTCCTGGCCCATCTTGGCCACGAGAATGCGCGGACGGCGGCCCTCGGCCTGCTCGAAGGCCTCGGCGGCGGCGCGAGCCCGGTCGACGGCGGAGTTCTCGCCCACCTCGTCACGGTAGACCCCGGAGATCGTCCGCACGTCCGAGCGGTGCCGGCCGTAGACCTCCTCGAGCGCGTCGGAGATCTCGCCGACGGACGCCTTCGCACGCGCCGCGTCGATGGCCAGCTCGAGCAGGTTGCCGTCCAGGTCGCTGTCGCGGGTGCCCTCGGCGGCGGCGCGCGCCGCGTTCGTCAACGCGTGCAACGAACTCCGGACGGCCTCGTCGTCACGGTCGGAGCGCAATTCGCGCAGGCGCTGGACCTGCTGGCGCAGGACGTCGGCGTTGTCGACCTTGAGGACGTCGACGTCCTCCCCACCGAGCAGCGGATACTTGTTGACCCCGATGACCGGCTGGCGTCCCGAGTCGATCCGCGCCTGGGTGCGGGCGGCGGCCTCCTCGATGCGCATCTTCGGCAGGCCCTCGCCGATGGCCTGCGCCATCCCGCCGGTCGACTCGACCTCTCCGATGTGCGCCCACGCCTTCCCGGCCAGCTCGCGGGTGAGCCGCTCGACGTAGGCCGAACCGCCCCACGGGTCGACCGTGCGCGTCGTGCCCGACTCCTGCTGGAGGAGCAGCTGGGTGTTGCGGGCGATGCGGGCGGAGAAGTCGGTGGGCAGCGCGAGGGCCTCGTCGAAGGCGTTGGTGTGCAGCGACTGCGTGTGCCCCTGCGTCGCCGCCATCGCCTCGAGGCAGGTGCGGACGACGTTGTTGTAGACGTCCTGCGCGGTGAGCGACCAGCCCGAGGTCTGGGAGTGCGTGCGCAGCGAGAGCGACTTCGGGTTCTCGGCGCCGAACGAACCGACGAGCTTGGCCCACAGCAGCCGAGCGGCGCGGAGCTTGGCGATCTCCATGAAGAAGTTCATGCCGATGCCCCAGAAGAAGCTCAGGCGTGGCGCGAAGGTGTCGACGCCGAGGCCGGCGTCGCGACCCGCCCTCAGGTACTCCATCCCGTCGGCCAGCGTGTAGGCCAACTCCAGCTCGGCCGTCGCCCCGGCCTCCTGGATGTGGTAGCCGGAGATGGAGATCGAGTTGAACCGCGGCATCTTCTCCGACGTGTAGGAGAAGATGTCGGAGATGATCTGCATCGACGGCTTCGGCGGGTAGATGTAGGTGTTGCGGACCATGAACTCCTTGAGGATGTCATTCTGGATGGTCCCGGCCAGCTGCTCCGGCGCCACCCCCTGCTCCTCGGCGGCGGCCACGTAGAGCGCCATCACCGGGAGCACGGCCCCGTTCATGGTCATCGACACGGACATGCGGTCCAGCGGGATGCCGTCGAAGAGCTGGCGCATGTCGAGGATCGAGTCGACCGACACCCCGGCCATCCCGACGTCGCCGGCCACGCGCGGGTGGTCGGAGTCGTAGCCGCGGTGCGTCGGGAGGTCGAAGGCGACCGACAGCCCCTTCTGTCCGGCGGCGAGGTTGCGCCGGTAGAAGGCGTTCGACTCCTTGGCCGTGGAGAAGCCGGCGTACTGGCGCACCGTCCAGGGCTGGGTGACGTACATCGTCGGGTACGGCCCGCGCAGGAAGGGCGGTATCCCGGGGTAGGTCCGCAGGAAGTCGAGGTCCTCGGTATCGGCCCCGGTGTAGAGCGGTCGGACTCCGATCCCCTCGGGGGTCTCCCAAACGAGGTCCTCGGCGCCCTTGCCGGTGGACGCCTCGAGCGCCGCCTCCCAGTCGGACACGGACGGCCGGGGGGGACCGGACGGCCCCGGCCCGAGCTCGACGTCACCGAACGAGGGGATGGTGCTCATGACGGCGCTCCCTGACTCAGATGGCTAGGTGCTCGAGCGTGTCGCGCAGGACAGCGGCGGCGTCGCAACCGGCGTAGAGGTGGCCGTCCGCCTCCGCCGCACCGTCGGCTCCCGGCGTGCCGGCGAGAAGGATGCGGGTGGCGCCGGCGGAGCGCACGGCGTCGGCGACCGCCGCGGCGTGCTCGCCGTAGACCCGGTCCGACGAGGCGAGCACGGCCACCGTCGTGCCGCTCTCGGCGAAGGCGCGGGCGATCTCGTCGGGGTCCGTGCCGCCCGGCCCGTCGACGGTCGCGATGCCGCCGGCGTGGAAGAGGTTGCCGGCGAACGACGCCCGCGCGGTGTACTGGGCGAGCGCGCCGATGGTGGCGAGGAAGACCGCCGGGCGCCGGGTGGCGGCGGCCCTCCGATCGGCCCGGTCGCGCAGGGTCTCGAACACCTCGGCGTAGCGCACCCGCGGGAGCCCACCGCCGTTGTTCGACCTCGGCGTCGGCTCGCGGTGCGGACGCTCCTCGTGCAGGTTCGGGAACTCGCTGACGCCGGTGATCGGGTCCCGGCGGTGGGCGATGCGCTCGGCGCGTCGTGCCCAGGTGGTGGCGAGGGCGTCGGCGAGGGACCCGTCGTCGAGCACGGCCTCGATGCCCCCGCCTCCGACGCCGAGGCCGCGCTCGATCCCGGTGAACACCTCCCACGCCGCGTGCGCGAGGGCGTCGGTGAGCGACTCGACGTACCAGGAGCCGCCCGCGGGGTCGACGACCTGCGCGAGGTGCGACTCCTCGAGCAGCAGCGCCTGGGTGTTGCGGGCGACGCGCCGTGAGAAGTCGGCGGGCAGGCCGAGGGCGGTGTCGAAGGGCAGGACGGTGACGGCGTCGGCCCCGCCGAGCCCGGCCCCGACCGTGGCGACGGTGGTGCGCAGCATGTTCACCCACGGGTCGCGCGTGGTCATCATCGCCGGCGAGGTGACCGCGTGCTGGTGCATGGCGCGGGCGGGCGGGGAGGCGCCGGAGACCTCGCCGACGCGGTCCCAGCAGCGCCGCGCGGCCCGCAGCTTGGCCATGGTCGCGAACTGGTCGGCGGTGGCGGCGAGGCGGAACTCGACGCGGGCGAAGGCGTCGTCGACGTCCATCCCCGCGTCCACCAGGCGACGCACCACGGCGACGCCGGCGGCGAGGGCGGCGCCGAGCTCCTGGCCGTCGCTTGCGCCCGCTTCGTGGACGGGCAGGGCGTCGGCGACGACGGTGCGCAGGTCCGGGTGGTCGGCGGCCGCGCGGCGGGAGAACTCGACGAGCGCGTCGGTGTACGCGTCGTCCAGTGCCGGCCCGCCACGCGTGCGGGCGAGCAGCGGGTCGAAACCGAGCGAGCCGGCGATGGCGCCCGCGCCGGCCTCGCAGGCCAGGCGCAGCAGCGTCCCGGCGGCCTCGGGAGCGTCCCGACCGGCGTCGAGGGCGATCGGCGCGAGCTCGAGGAAGACGCCGTCGAGCAGCAAGGGTAGCGCCTCGACCGGCGGCCCCCCGGCGTCGCCAAGCACGAGCCAGAGCGAGGAGACCCCGTTCTCCAGCTCGGCCATGACGACATCGTGCGCGTCGGACGGCGCCGTGTCGGCGGCGAAGGCGTGCCGTTGGCGCACCGACCAGCCCTCGGCCACCGATCCCGCCGCCCGCGCACCCCGGGTGAAGGGTGGGAGCCCGGGGACGCCGGACGGAGCGTCGGGGGCGTCGTCGGCGGTGTAGAGGGCCGCGATCGAGAAGCCGTCGTCGGTGGGGGTGGCGATCATCGCCTCGACGTCGGCGTCCGCCGCGGTGTCGACCGCACGGCCGGACCTCCCGAGCACCCCCGCGACGAGCTCGCGCCACTGCCCGCGGGTCGCATCGGGGAAGTCCCCGGCGAGGGTCAGGGCATCCGGTGACTCCGCCGCTGCCGTCATGGCCCGGATCGTAGAACGGTCGGCTCCGACCGGTTGCGCATCATGGCTGAGCCCACCGTGCGGGCCTCGTCGGAATCGGTTCCGAGGAGGCGACGGTTCGGGGCGTCGGGGCCGGGGGCGGGGGCGGTCCGCACGAGCGCGGTTACGGGGCCGCCGCGCCGGAGGACCTCGCGGCGTGGGCCCTCGCGTCCGGATCGCTGTGCTCTACATCCGCAACCGGGTACGACAGAAATCCGCCGCGTGTCCCACCAGGAGTGCGGATCTCGCGGTCGGCGGCTGATGGCGCGACCGGCCCTGCTGTCCGTCTGCCCGTCCGAGGGGCGGACGCCCCCCGATCGATCGCGCCGCCGAGGCCAGCTTCGGTAGTCCAGGGCCGCGCTGGTGTGATCCCGATCGCACCAGAGCCCTCGACGGCGTCGGAAGATCCCCGTCCCCGACCGGCCGTCCGGTTCTCCGCCGCACCCCGACGCCGGCGGCCTGGTAACCCGGGAACCGGAGCCCCCCCCCCCCCCGCGGACGTCGTGACCGCGGGACGGGTGCGGAGAAGGGTGGCGGATGACGCGGTCGGTGGTGCGGCTCCTCGGGGTGTGCGTGATCGCGGGCCTGCTCGTGGCGGGGGTCGCGTTCCCCGTCGTCGGCGGGCTCGGCGCGCTCTCGCTGGCCTCGGGGTCGCCGGTGGAGGCCTCGTCGCCGGAGCTCGCGCAGGGCGTGTTCCCCGCTCTGACCACCGTGACCGACCGCGACGGCGCGCCCATCGCCTACCTCTTCGACCAGGACCGCGAGCCGGTACCGTCCGCAGCGATCTCCCCGGCCATGAAGGCGGCGATCGTCGCCATCGAGGACCGACGGTTCTACGACGAGGCGGGCGTCGACCCGCAGGGCATCATCCGGGCGGCGCTGAACAACAGCTCCGGCGGATCCACCCAGGGCGCGTCGACGCTCACCGAGCAGTACGTGAAGAACTACGGCGTCCTTGTGTCCGCCCACACCGAGTCCGAGCGGCTCAAGGCGGCGGCACCGACCGTCGCGCGCAAGCTGCGCGAGGCCGGCCAGGCGACGCAGCTGGACAACGAGCTCCCCAAGGACGAGATCCTCACCCGCTACCTGAACCTGGTGTACCTCGGGAACGGCGCGTACGGGGTCGCCGCCGCCGCCCGCACCTACTTCGGCACCACGCCCGACCGGTTGACGGTGCCGCAGGCCGCGACGCTCGCGGGGATGGTCCAGTCGACCGCGGCGTTCGACCCGGTAGCGCACCCGCAGGCCTCGCTCGGCCGGCGCAACGAGGTGATCCGCGCGATGACCGAGCAGGGCGTCGTCCCCGCGGCGTTCGCCGCGCAGGCCGCCACGTCGCCGCTGGGCGTCGTGACCCCGCTCCGGTCGCAGCCCGACGGCTGCATCGGCGCGGGGGACGCCGGGTTCTTCTGCAGCTACGTCCTCGACTACCTCGGCGGCCTCGGGCTCTCCCGCACGCAGCTGGCGACCGGCGGTTACACGATCCGCACGACGCTCGACCGCTCCGCGTTGGCGGCGGCCAAGGCCGCGGCCGACGGGCAGGTCCCGCCGACCCAGCCGCACGTGGCCGACGCGATGGCGCTCGTCGCGCCGGGGACCGACCGGCACGAGGTCACCGCGATGGTGGCCAACCGGCCCTACGGTCTCGACGCCGCGCGCTCGCAGACGAGCTACGACCTCCCCGGCGAGCCGGAGAACCTCGGCGCCGGCTCGGTCTACAAGATCTTCACGTCGGCGGCGTACCTCGCGCAGGGCGGCGGGATCGACGACATCATCCCGGTCCCGCCGTCGGGCTACGCGTCGCCGATCTACCAGTCGAACGGGGGGTCGGTGCCGGTGAGCAACGTCGGGGACTTCCCGCCCGCGCTCTCGCTGACCGACGCACTGGCCCGCTCGCCCAACACCGCCTTCGTCAAGCTGGAGGAGACCACCGGGATCCCGGCCGTGGTCGACATGGCGGTGCGGCTCGGCCTGACGTCGCTGGCCCGCACCCCGTCGGGGCTACCGGGGCGCTCGATCGCCGACGTCACCCGCGACCAGTCCCTCGCCTCGTTCACCCTCGGCCCGACGCCGACGAGCACCCTCGAGCTGGCCAACGTCGGCGCCACCCTCGCCAGCCGCGGCCGCTGGTGCCCACCCACGCCGATCCGTTCCGTGATCGACTCCCGCGGACGCCCGGTGGCGCTGCCCGAGACGCCGTGCGACCAGGCGGTGCCGGCGCCGCTCGCCGACACGCTCCTGAACGGGCTCTCCCGCGACGACCAGCCCGACGGCACCTCGGCGGCCGCTGCCGCGGCCGCCGGCTGGAATCGTCCGATCGCGGCGAAGACCGGCACGACGCAGGACTACAAGTCCGCGGCGTTCGTCGGGGCGACGCCGCAGCTCGCCGGCGCCGTGATCACCTTCGACGACTCCCCGCGGCCGCGGGGCATCTGCGACGGGACGCCCCCATCGAGCTGCGCGAACGGCAACATCTACGGCGGCAAGACCCCGGCCCGCACGTTCTACGACGCGGCGTCACGGGTCCTCGCGCCGACCCCGGTCGTGCCGCTGCCCCCGCCGGATCCGCGGTTCCTCACCGGCGGGCGCCGCAACCCCGTCCCGGCGGAGGTCGGGCGCCCGGCCGACGCCGCCGCCACGGCCCTGCGGGCGCAGGGTTTCGTGGTGCGGACCGTGGCGGTCGGGAACCGGGCGCCGGCGGGCACCGTCGTCGCGCAGGATCCGCAGGGCAGCGCGCTGCCCGGCGACACCGTCACGCTGTCGGTGGCGACCGGGTCGGTGGCCCCTCCCCCGCCCGCGCCGTAGGCGGTCCGGGCCGTAGGCGGTCCGGGCGGGAGGGACTCAGCCCTCGATGAGCCGGGACTTCTGGACCTTGCCCATCGCGTTGCGGGGCAGCGCGTCGACGACGCGGACCTCGCGCGGACGCTTGTGCGCCGAGAGCGTCCCGGCGACGAAGTCGATGACCGCGGCCTCCTCGACCGGCCCGTCAGGGCAGACGACGTGGGCGACGATGCGCTGGCCCAGGTCGTCGTCGGGCTCCCCGACCACGGCCGCCTCGGCGATCCCCTCGTGGGCGAGCAGCGCCGTCTCCACCTCGCCGGCCCCGACGCGGTAGCCCCCGGTCTTGATGAGGTCGACCGACTGCCGCCCGACGATGCGGTGGTAGCCGATCTCGTCGACCACGGCGGCGTCGCCGGTCCGGAACCAGCCGTCCCGCGTCCACTGCGCGGCCGTGGCGTCCGGGCGCCCGAGGTAGCCGTCGAACAGGCACGGGCCGCGCACCTGCAGCTCGCCGATCGTCTCGCCGTCCGCGGGCACGCCGCCGGCGTCCGCAGCGGCGTCCGCGCCGTCCTCGGTGTCCTCGGTGTCGGCGACCCGGACGCGGGCCTCGACGCCCGCGATCGGCCCGCCCACCCACCCGGGGCGACGCTCCCCGTCCGCCCGGACGGCCAGTGTGATCATCGTCTCGCTCATGCCGTAGCGCTCGAGCGGCGCCTGCCCGGTCAGGTCCCGCAGGCGCTCGAAGACCCCGACCGGGAGACCGGCGCTCCCCGAGACCAGGAGCCGGGCGGGCCGCAGGGCCTGGGCGTCCGCCGCGGCGGCCGCGACCCGTGACCACACCGTCGGGACCCCGAACAGCACGGTCGCGCCGTGCTCGGTGACCGCGCGGGCGTACTGCTGCGCACCCGGGCGCCCGGTGTGCACGAGCGGCGACCCGATCTGCAGGGCACCGAGCACGCCGAGCACGAGTCCGTGCACGTGGAACAGCGGCAGGCCATGTCCGAGGACGTCACGGTCGGTCCATCCCCACGCGTCGGCGAGACCGTCGAGCCCCGCCGCCATCGCCCGGGACGAGAGCAGGACGCCCTTGGGCGGGCCGGTGGTGCCCGAGGTGTAGAGCACGAGGGCCGTGCCGCCGTCCCCGGGGTCGGCCGGTGTCTGCCCGCTGCGTCGGGAGAGATCGACGCGCCGCGAGGGGAGCGACACCGAGGACGCGCGCTCGCCGAGCCAGAGGGTCGACTGCGAGTCGCCGAGGACGTGGGCGCGCTCCTCGGGGCCGGAGTCGGGCGGGACGGGCACCACCGGCACCCCGGCGAGCAGGGCCCCGACCACGGCGACGACGGTCTCCAGGCTCGGCGTCGCGTCCACCGCCACCGGTCCTCCCGCGCCCGGCCGTTCGGCGATCTCGTCGGCGACGACGGCCGCGGCCCCCAGCAGCTCGGGGCCGGAGAGGGTGGCCTCGCCGACGCGGACGGCGTCGGGGTGGTCGAGCCCGCCCGTGAGCAGGGCGCGCAGAAGGGACACCGTCGGACCTCCGGGCAGCAGCGGGCGGGGCGGGCCCATGCTCCCGCGTCAGCGCCGCGTCGCGCCCGGCGGTGTCGGCATCGACCCTTCCCTGAGCAGCGTCGGCACCTCAGCCGCCGAGCGCGAGGCCCCGGTAGTTCTCCGCGACGGTAGTGCGCGCGGACACCGAGGACTCGATGAGACCCAGGTGCGAGAGGGCCAGCCGCTCGTCGAAGGGGTCGGCGTCGGGGTCGACGTGCAGCAGCGTCGTCATCGTCCAGGAGAAGTGCTCGGCCCTCCACACCCGCGCGAGCGCGGTGCCGGAGTAGGCGTCGAGCAGCGTCTCGTCCTTGCTCGCGTACCACTCGCCGAGCGCGTCGGCGAGCACCCGCACGTCGGCGACGGCGAGGTTGAGCCCCTTCGCCCCGGTGGGCGGGACGATGTGCGCCGCGTCGCCGGCGAGGAAGAGCCGCCCGTGGCGCATGGGCTCGACGACGACGCTGCGCATCGGGGTCACCGACGTGTCGGAGATCGGCCCCCGCCCGAGCGTGAACGAGCCGTCGTCGAGCCACAGGCGCGCCTCGAGCTCGTCCCAGATCGCCTCGTCGGACCAGGACGCCGGATCGGTGTGGTTGGGGACCTGGAGGTAGGCGCGGGTCACGTGCGGCGAGCGCATCGAGGCGAGGGCGAAGCCGCGGGCGTGCCGGGCGTAGACGAGCTCGTGGGAGGAGGGCGCGACGTCGGCGAGGATGCCCAGCCAGGAGTACGGGTAGACGCGCTCATAGGTCGTCACCGCCGACTCCGGTACCGCCCGCCGCACGACACCGTGGAACCCGTCCGCGCCGACCACCACGTCCGCGCAGAGGACGTGCTCGGCCCCCTCGTGGGTGTACCGGACCCGCGGGGAGTCGGTGTCGGCGCCCTGGACGGCGTGCACCTCGGCCTCGAAGAGCAGCGGCTCCCCCTGCTCGCGCCGCAGCGCCACGAGGTCCTTCACGACCTCGGTCTGCGCGTAGATCGTGACGTGGCGCCCGGTGAGCTCCTGCATGTCCACCCGGATGCGGCGCCCCGCGACGTGGAAGGCGAAGCCGTCGTGCGGGAGGCCATCCCGGTCGAGCCGCGCGGCGGCGCCGACCTCGCGCAGCGCGTCGACGGTGCCGTGCTCGAGGATGCCGGCGCGCTGACGCGCCTCGACCCGCTCGCGGGGCCGCGCCTCCAGCACCACCGAGGCGACCCCGCGGGCGCGCAACAGGTGGGAGAGCAGCAGGCCCGCCGGACCCCCGCCGACGATCGCCACCTGCGTCCGCGCCGTCATCCGGCGCCACCGATCAGGTCGAGGAACACTGTCTCGCCGGGCCCGGCGAGCCGTACGTCGAAGCGGTACCCCGGCCCGCCGAAGGACCCGTCGGGGACGGCCATCAGCGTCGCCCGCCGATCCTCTCCCACCGCGGACAGCAGCGGGTCCGCGGCGTTGGCCGCGAGGTGGTTGGGGAAGTAGACCCGGGTGAACAGGTGATGCAGCAACCCGCGCGCGAACACCGTCACCGCGAGGTGCGGCGCGTGCGGCGACCCCGACCCGGCCGCGGGGCGCAGCGTCCGGACCCCGTAGTCGCCCGCGCGGTCGGTGGGGACGCGGGCGAAGCCGGTGAACGAGCGCCCGTCGCGGGCCATCGACCCGGCCCGGGAGGGGACCCGGCCGTCCGGCCCGGCCTGCCAGAACTCGAGCAGCGCGTCCGGCACGGGGGCGCCCGTCCCGTCGCGGACCGTGCCGTGCAGGGTGATCGCGCCGGGGGTCCCGGGGGGGACGACGTCGCCGCCCCCGTCGAACGGCAGGCCGAAGGCGAAGAACGGCCCGACGGTCTGGGACGGGGTGGGGTCGAGGGGCCCGCTCATCACGGCCCTTCGTCGGGGTCGGCCGCATCGGGATCGGCCGCCTCGTGATCGGGAGGCGTGGCCCCCGGACCGTCGAGCACGACGTCGAAAGTGTAGCCCAGAGACCACTCGGCGACAGTGACGTCGTGGTCGTAGCGGGCGACGAGGCGCCGCCGGGCCTTCTCGTCGGTCACCGAGGAGAAGATCGGGTCGAGGCCGAAGAGCGGGTCGCCCGGGAAGTACATCTGCGTGACCAGCCGCTGCGTGAACGCGGTCCCGAAGAGCGAGAAGTGGATGTGCGCGGGACGCCAGGCGTTGTGGTGGTTGCGCCACGGATAGGCGCCCGGCTTGATCGTCGTGAAGCGATAGCGACCCTCGTCGTCGGTGATCGTCCGGCCGCCGCCGGTGAAGTGCGGGTCGAGTGGTGCGGGGTGCTGGTCGCCGTCGTGGCGGTAGCGCCCGGCCGCGTTGGCCTGCCAGACCTCGACGAGCTGACCGCGCACCGGGCGCCCGTCGCGGTCGAGCACCCGGCCGGTGACCACGATGCGCTCCCCCAGCGGCTCGCCGGTGTGCTGCCGGGTGAGGTCGGCGTCGAGGGGCGCGACGTCGCGCGCGCCGAACACCGGCGCAAACCGCTCGGTCTCGCTCGGCGAGGCGATCACCAGCGGCTGCTCCGGCGCGCGCAGCGCGGTGCTCCGGTACGGGGCGTAGGCCCGGTCGGGGTGCCCGCCGCGCTGCGGGCTCGCCCCGGACGCGGCGGCGATCCCGGCGGAGACGCCCGCCTGCTTCGTCATGACCATCAGCGTGACGGGCCGTGGGCGTCGGGCAGAATCCGACTTCCGTCCAGCGGAAGGCCGGCATGACCGACGCGTCCACCACCCCTGCGCGCCCCAGCGTCGCCGGGCGCGTCCTGGCCGTGCTCGCCGCCTTCCGTCCGGACCGGCCGAGGCTCACGCTCTCCGAGGTCGCCCGGGCGGCGGGCCTGCCGCTCTCCACGGCACACCGGCTCGTCGGCGAGCTCACCGCGTGGGGCGCGCTCGAACGCGGCGAGGACGCGCTCTACCGGATCGGGCTGCGGCTCTGGGAGGTCGGCGCGCTCGCCCCGCGCAGCGTCGGCCTGCGCGAACGCGCGATGCCCTTCCTCGAGGACCTCTACGAGGCCACGCGCCAGAACGTGCAGCTCGCGGTCCGCGACGGGCACGAGGCGGTGTACGTCGAGCGGCTCGCGCACCCCGAGGGCGTCCGCGTGCTCTCGCGGGTGGGCGGCCGGTTGCCGCTGCACGCGACCGCCGTCGGGCAGGTCCTGCTCGCCTTCGCCCCGCCGCTCGTGCAGGCCGACGTGCTCACCGGGCCGTTGCCCGCGCTCACGACGCGGACGGTCACCGACCCCCGGGCGCTGCGGCGCGGTCTCGCCGGGGTCCGGCGCGACGGGGTCGCGGTGTGCGACCGCATGGTCGACCCCCTGGCGCTCTCGGTCGCGGCCCCGGTGCGCGACTCCGACGACGATGTGGTGGCCGCGCTCGCCGTCGTCGTCGCCTCGCCCTCGGCGCCGGGCGGGGTCAAGCCGCGCACGATCGTGCCCGCGGTCCGGGCCGCCGCGCGGGGCGTCTCCCGGGCGCTCGGCGCCCCCAGCGCCCGCACGTCGACGAGCCGCCCCGGGGCGTCCGGCTGACGGGCGAGGCGTTTGCCCGACCGCCGGATTGCCGACACCCCCACAGGGTGCGCCCACCACCGCATCCCCGGGACCCGGGAGGACACCATGCGCCCGTTCGACGACATCGACCGTCTCGCCGAGTGGGAGGCGCTGGACAAGGTCGCTGCCCCGGCACGTGACCTGGTGCACCGGGTCCTGACCCGCCAGGACGTCAAGGACGCCCTGCACGGGGTGTGGCTCGGGCACCCGCTGCACCCGTTGCTGGCCCAGCTCTCCTTCGGCAGCTTCGTCTCTGCGGGCGTGCTCGACGTCGTACCGCGCACCCGCCGCCCGGCGACCGCGCTGATCGCCCTCGGTCTGGTCTCGGCCCTCCCGACGGCGGTCGCGGGGTGGGCCGACTACGCCGACGGTCATGAGGAGCAGCAGCGGGTCGGGATCGTGCACGCCACCGCCAACATCACGATGCTCACCGGGTACGCCGTCTCGCTCGCCGCCCGCGCCCGCGGGAGGAGCACGCGGGGCGCGCTGTGGGGCTGGGCCGCCCTGGCGATCGGCAGCGCCGGGGCCGCGCTGGGCGGGCACATGGCCTACAGCCAGGCCATGGGGCCGAACCACGCCGAGCCGATCCCCCACACCGGGCCGGGTGAGTGGACCCCTGTCGGCCCCGTCGCCGACGTCGCCGAGGGCGAGCTGGTGCGACGAATCATCGACGACGTGTCGGTGGTCGTCATCCGCAAGGGCACCACGATCCGCGCGCTCGCCGACCGCTGCTCGCACGCCTCGGCGCCGCTGTCCGACGGGTCGCTGAGCACGGTCGACGGCCAGGGGGACTGCCTGGTGTGCCCGTGGCACGGCAGCGTCTTCCGGGTCGACGACGGCGCCGTGGTCCACGGGCCCGCGACGTCGCCCCAGCCGCGGTTCCTCGCGCGGGTCCGCGACGGGCTCCTCGAGCTGCGGGTCGAGGGCCACGCCGGCGTCCCGGCGAGCTGACCGCGTGACGTCCGGGTCCCCGCCCGTCCACGCCGCGGACACCGAGGTCGCCGACGCCGTCGTCGTCGGCGCCGGGCACAACGGCCTCGTCGCCGCGAACCTCCTCGCCGACGCGGGCTGGTCGGTGCACGTCCTCGAGCGCGCCGAGGCGCCGGGTGGGGCGGTGCGCACGGAGGAGATCACCGCGCCGGGCTTCCGGAACGACCTCGGCAGCGCGTTCTACCCGATGGGGTACGCCTCACCGGTCCTGCGCGGTCTCGACCTGGGCGCCCACGGTCTGAGCTGGCGGCGCGCGCCCGCACCGCTCGCCCACGTCCTGCCCGACGACCGCGGCGTGCTGCTCGCCCACGACGCCGAGGAGACCGCGGCGGGCCTCGACCGCTTCGCCCCCGGCGACGGGGACGCCTGGCGGGCGCTCGTCGCCGAGTGGACGCGGCTGCGGGACCCGTTGCTGGAGACGATCCTGCGCCCGTTCCCGCCGGTGCGGGGGGCGACCTCGCTGCTGCGGCAGGTGGGCGTCGCGGACCTGCTGCGCCTGGGCCGGCGGCTCGCGCTCCCCGCGCAGCGCTTCGTGACCGAGGAGTTCGCCGGGGAGGGCGCCCGCGTCCTCGTCGCCGGGAACGCGCTGCACACCGACCTGGGCGCGGGTACCGCGGGCAGCGCGGTGTTCGGCTGGCTGCTCGCGATGCTCGCCCAGGACGTCGGCTTCCCCGTCCCCGCCGGGGGCGCGGGCGCGCTGACCGACGCCCTGGTGACGCGCCTCGCCGCCGGGGGTGGGCGCCTCGACTGCGCCCGCCCCGTCCGGCGGGTGCTCGTGGAGGGCGGGCGCGCGACGGGGGTGGTGGACGCGGAGGGCGGGCTGGTCCGGGCCCGCCGCGCGGTGCTCGCCGACGTGGCCGCGCCGCTGCTCTACCGCGACCTCGTCGGCCTCGAGCACCTCCCGCCCCGCCTGGTCGCCGACCTCGCGCGCTTCCAGTGGGACGACGCGGTCCTCAAGGTCGACTGGGCCCTGTCGGGCCCCGTCCCGTGGACCGCGCCCGAGGCGCGACTCGCCGGGACGGTGCACGTCGGCGGGGACACCGTCGACCTGCTCGACTTCGGCGCCGACCTCGCCGCCGGCCGCATCCCGCGGACCCCATTCATGCTGGTCGGGCAGATGACGCTCGCCGACCCGTCGCGTTCGCCGAAGGGCACCGAGTCGCTCTGGGCCTACACGCACCTGCCGCACAGCCAGACCCGGTCGGGCAGCCCCCGCACCGACGCCGAGCTCGCTCGGCAGGTCGACCGCATGACGGCGCTGCTCGAACGGCACGCCCCCGGGTTCGGCGAGCGGATCGTCGCCCGGGCCGTGTCGCACCCGTCGACGCTCGAGCGGCGGGACGCGAGCCTCGTCGAGGGTGCCGTGATGGGTGGGACCGCCTCGATCCACCAGCAACTGTTCCTGCGGCCCACCCCCGGGCTCGGCCGGGCCGATACCGTCGTCGACCGGCTGTTCCTCGCCGGGGCGTCGGCCCACCCCGGCGGCGCCGTGCACGGCGGGCCCGGCGCGAACGCGGCGCGGGCGGCGCTCGCCCGCGACGGGCGCCTCGGCGTCGGCTACGCCGCGACGATCCGGGCCGGGCACCGCCTCGTGTACGGCTGATGCGTGAACGGCAGCGGTGCATCACCATCCAGGGCGCTTGGGGCACGATGCCGACCCCACCTCGGCCCGCCACAGCGTCCGGCGCGGAGCAGCGCCTGGCCATGCTCGCGGTGCCCTGACGCGAGGGCGTCACCCGGACCCGGGGCCCGCACCGGCGAGACGCCGCTCCAGGTCCTCGAGCGTGCCCTCGGCCTCGGCGAGCTCGGAACGACGCCGTGCGTGGCCGGTCCGAGCCCGCTCGGCGGCGTCGGCGCAGCGCGCCTGCTCGGTCTCGGCCTCGGTCAGGCGGGCCCGCAGGTCGGCGACCGAGGCGGACGCAGCCTCGTGCGCGCGGTCGGCCTCCTCTGCGGTGGCCCGCGCCCCCTCCGCGGCGGCGCGGGCGCGGGTTACGGCCTCCCGCGCGCCGGTGGCGGCGCGCTCGAGGCGCTCCCGCTCCCCCCGCTCCCGCTCCCCCCGCTCCCGCTCCCCCCGCTCCCGCTCCTCCCGCTCGTGCCCGGTACCCCGGCGGGCTCGGGGTGCGGGGCGGCGCGGGCGCAGGGCCGGGGCGCCGCCGGCTTCGTCGCCGAGCCCCACGCCCGGTTCGAGGGCCGTCACCAGCCGGCCGAGGGCGAGGGCCCGCGCGGCACCGGCGTCGGAGAGCGCCGCCGACACGGTCCGTTCCACCTCGCGGACGGTGGCCTCGCCGACCTGGACGCCGTCCTCCCGGGCGAGGCGCCGTGCACGGGAGACCAGGGCGGCGATCAGCTCATGACGCTGGCGCGAGAGCGCCCGCAGGGCGTCCCCCTCGAGACGATCCTGCGCCTCGCGTAACGACGTCCCGAGTTGCTCCAGCGCCCCGACCTCGTCGGGGTACTCCCGCGCGAGCGCGTTCGCGTGCCAGGCCGCGACCGAGGGTTTGCGCAGCTCCCCGATCGCCGTGGCCCCGTCCCGGTCGCCGGCGGCGCGGGCCTGTTTCACGAGGTCGTTGCGTCGGGGGACGAACTCGTCGCGGGGGAGGCCGTAGAGCTCCTCCGCGACCCCGTCGGGGTCGAGGGCCCCGTCGGCCGCCCCTTCCACCGGCCCTTCCGTCATCGCTCCCGCCTCCGATCAGCCCCGGGGCCGGACCACCCGCGAGAGTCCGGGCGGGTCGCCCAGGTCCTCGGTGGCCGGGCCCTCGAGCACCTCTCCGGTGGCCGCGAAACGCGAGCCGTGCAGTGGGCAGTCCCAGCTGCGCTCGGCGTCGTTCCACCGCAGGATGCCGCCGAGATGCGGACACACCGCTCCCACCGCATGCTCCACCCCGTCCACGCGGCAGCGCCCGACCTTGCCCCGCACCGTCGTCTCCACGCGCCCCTCCCCCTCGCCGAAGGGTGCCGCCGTGGGCAGGTCCGGCCTGACCCATCCGCCCACCATGTGCCGGGCGACCTGTCCGTTCGCGCGGGCAAGCTGGGGCAGCGACCGGGCGGCCGGGGCGCGGTCGGCCGCGAACGCCGCCGGCCACGGGTTCTCCTGTCCGAGCACGTGGTCGCGCAGGGCGATCCCGGCCGCGGTCCCGCCGGTCAAGCCCCACTTGGCGAAGCCGGTGGCCACCAGCACCCGCGGCTGCAGCGGCATCGCGCCGACGAACGGCAGCCCGTCCTCGGGGACATAGTCCTGGGCCGACCAGCGGTGGGTGATCCCCGCGACCGGCCAGCGGGCCACGGTCCAGTCGGCGAGCGCCCGCTCGTGCACGGACGTGGAGGTGGCGGGCGCGGCCCCGACGCGGTGGCCGAACCCACCGACGAGCAGGAGCCGCCCGCCGACGGTGGCCACGGTCCGGATCGAGACCGACGGATCGTCGGCCGAGAGGTACATTCCTTCGGGCAAAACGGACTCGTCGGTGAGACGCACGGCCTGGGCGTAGGACCGCGCGGGCTCGAGGCGGGCGAAGTAGAGGCCGCGGTCGAGGACCGGCGCCCCGGTGGCCAGCACTACGCGGTCGGCCCGCACCCGGCCGCGGTCGGTGCGCAGCTCCGGCGTCCTGCCGGCCGCTCCGGGCAGCGACGCCGCCCGCGACACCGAGCGGATGCGGGTGCGTTCGTACACGCCCTGACCGGCATCGACCAGCTCGCGCGCGAGGTCGGCGAGATAGCGCACCGGGTCGAACTGGGCCTGGTCGGGGAGCGTCACCGCCTCGGACACAGCGTACGGGAGGTCACCCGCGGGGCCGTCGGTGGCGAGCTCGGCGGGCAGTCCCGCGCGGCGCAACGCCGACGCCTCGGCCCGGATCGCCTCCGCCGCGGACCCGTTGCGTCCGGCGACGGTGTAGGTGACCGCCGGGCGCCACTCGAACCCGCAGTCGACGCCGTCCGCGCGGGCGGCGAGCCAGTCCATCCCGGCCCGGTGGGCGTCGAGGTAGGCCTCCACCAGCCGCTGCGGGTGCCGGGCGGCCAGCGTCGCCGCGCGCGTGCCCTGCAGCAGCGAGAGCTTGCCGGTGGTGTTCCCGGAGGTCACGGCCCCGATCCGGCGCGCCTCGAGGACGGCGACGCGCAGACCCGCACGGTGCAGCGCGACGGCGGTGGAGAGCCCGGTGATGCCCGCGCCGACGACCGCGACGTCGACCGTCACATCGCCGACCATCGAGGGGAAGGTGTCGGGGTCCGGGCCTGCGTGCCACAGCGACCGGGAGCGCTCCGGGAGGGTGGGACGAGCGGACGCCGGGGGCATACGTCCGTGTAGCCGGGGGTCGGGAAGGACAAACGACGCGGCACGCCGCACGCCTCACACCGCGAGGAGCGTCTCCGTCGCGCCGTCGCCGGCCAGCTCGGCCTCGACCTGTGTGCGCAGCTCCGCGAGGGTGCGCGCGAGCAGGCGGCTGACGTGCATCTGGGAGATGCACAACACCGCCGCGATCTCCGACTGCGTCTTCTCCTGGACGAACCTCAGCGCGAGGATCGTGCGCTCCCGCTCGGGCAGTGACGCCACGAGGCCGCCGACCAGAGCCCGCACCTCCACCCGGTCGAGCTCCGGGTCCACGACGCCGAGGATGTGTACGAGGGCGGAGTCGTCGCCGTCACCGAGGGTCTGGTCGAGCGACGCCGGGTGGTAGGAACCGTGCGCGGCGATCGCCTCCGACACCTCATCGGTGGTGACCTCGAGATGCGCGGCGAGCTCGGGCACGGTGGGGGCCCGGCCCATCGACTGCGAGAGCGCCGAGGTCGCCGATCCGACCGCCAGGTACCGGTCCTTGATGCTGCGGGGGGTGCGCACCGACCAGGCCGAGTCGCGGAAGTACCGACGGACCTCGCCCATGATGGTGGGGACGGCGAAGGACAGGAAGTCGCGCTCGTGCCCGGGGTCGAAGCGGTCGATGGCGTGGAGCAGCCCCACCGAGGCCACCTGTTCGAGGTCCTCGGTGGGCTCACCTCGCCGGGAGAAACGGCGGGCGATGTTGCGCGCCACGGGGAGGTAGCCGGCGACCAGATCGGCCCGCAGCCCGGGGCGCCGAGGGTCGTCGGGGTCCAGGGTGGCGAGCTCGGCAAGGACCGGGGCGTACTCGTCGTACTCGCGACTGCGTCCGGCCATCCCGACCCCCGTTGCCCTCGTGACCGGCACCACGGGCTGGGCGCCGAAGACCGGTCGACTGTGGTCCCGGCTGGTTCTCTGAACCGGACAGTGCCCGTGCAGGCTGTCACCCTGCCCGCGGGAGTCGCAACGGGGGTCGCGACCATGGTGGACATCACCTCCGTCGCCGCCCGTCCGAGGAGGCCCCGTGCCCCTGGTCCGTATCGACCTCAACCGTGGACGCTCCCCCGAGGGGGTGCGCGCGCTCGCCGACACCGTGCAGGAGGTCATGCTCGAGGTCTTCGCCGCCCCGCAGCGCGACCGCTACCAGGTGATCCACCAGCACGACCCCGGCGAGATCATCTGTGCGGACACCGGGCTTGGGCTCGAGCGCACCGACGGCATCGTGATCGTGGCGGTGACGCACCAGGGGCGGGTGCGCGCGCAGAAGGAGGCGCTCTACGCCGCCCTCGCGCAGCGGCTCGAGGAGCGGGGACTCGTGCGGGGAGAGGACCTCGTCGTGTCGCTCACCGAGAACACGACGGAGGACTGGTCGTTTGGCCTGGGCCGCGCGCAGTTCCTCACCGGCGAGCTGTAGAGCACGAGATTCCCCGGGGGTCGAGAAGGTGGAGCGGACCGGCCGGGGGTGGCCGGTCCGCTCGACCCGTCGGTCGTTCGGGGGGAGAACGTCCGGCGGATCCCGCCGGGACGCGGACGCCCCGACGGCCGTGCGGAGCCTACCGTCCGTGTGGTGACGGTCTCGGGGTGCCCTGGACGGCCACGGCGCCCCGCTGCGGCTACGCAACGACAACGAGCTCGGCTTCAAGCTCATGGATCAACGGGATCGAGTTCGTCGCCGACGTCGCCGACGTCGGCGGCGTAGACGGTGTGCGCGCTGCGTAGGGGGTAGCACCGGCCCCGGATCACCGGCGCCTGGGTGTGGGGTGGTGGGGCTCAGATGGCTTGGCGGTAGCCGAAGAACTCGTGGTCCCCGGCGAGGCCACCGTCCACGTCTTGCACGGCCGGGTCCGCCTGAGCGCCGGCGACACCTCATGGGATGGCTCCCCCGGTGACCTGCTCATCGTCCCCGCCGCCCGCCACAGCCTCGAAGCCCTCGAAGACTCCGCCGTGCTGCTCACCGTCGCCAAACACCGCTGACGGCGGCCGGCATCCGGATGCGACCAGCACAGCACGCACCCCAGCGATCAGCCGAGTCTGACTCGTCGCACCTGAAGACGGCGGAGCCCCGGCGGCTTCTCGGAGGAAGGCGACACCTCGACTTCGCCTACGTCACCGTCGACGTCACCCCGCCGCCTGCCGGCGGCGGGGTGACCCGGATCTCCGTTCGGGCGATCATCGACGCCGGGCTCGAGATCGACCGCGTGGACCTGGAGCCCCGCACATGGTGACGTCGGCCGGAGTTGCGGCGGTCGGACGGACGCCCTCGTCCGACCGGGGCATGATGCGGCGGTGCGCCCCCATCGTGTCCTCGAGATCCTCGCGGCCCGGCGCGCTGAGGGCAGCACCCCGGCGCGCCGGCACGACGCCCATCGGGTGGCGCTCGCCGTCGAAGGCGGCGGGAGCCGGGCCACCTACTCGAGCGGCATGGTCCTCGCCCTGGAGGAGCTCGGGCTCGCGTCGTGCTTCGACGCCGTGTACGGGGCGTCGGCGGGCGCGCTGGCCGGGAGCTGGCTGGTCGCGGGCCAGGCCGAGCACTGCTGCGCGGGCTGGTGGCGCCCCGGGCTGATGGACCGGGTGACCCGCCCCCGCCGTGGGCTGCGGGGCCGGCCGGTGGTCGACATCGATTACCTGATCCACACCGTCGGCGAGTCGATCGTGCCGCTGGACTGGCAGGCCGTCGTCGACGCCGAGGTGCCGCTGCACCCGGTCGCCACCGACGTCGAGACGGGCGCCGCGGTCGACCTGCGCGCCACGATCGTCGACAAGAAGTCACTGCAGCGGGCCCTCATGGCCTCGGCGAACGTGCCCCTCCTCGCCGGGCTGCCCATCGAGATCCACGGACACCGCTACGTCGACGCCGCCGTCGCCGAGCCGCTGCCGTTCCACACCGCGATCGCGCAGGGTGCCACGCACGTACTCATGCTGCGCACGCGTCGCGCCGACCAGGAGGCGATCGAGGCGACCCGGCTGGAGCGGGCGCTCGTCGCGCGCCTGGGACAGTCGCGGGTGCCGGGGCTGGTGCACGTGCTGGGGTCGCGGCTCGAGATGCGGCGCGCCGACGACGAGCACCTGGCCGCGGCGAGCGCATGGCTCACCGACGACGCCCCGCCGCACCTGCTGGAGATCCGCCCGCCGCAGGGCTCGGGAACGGTCAATCCGCTGGAGACCGACCCCGAGGTGCTGCGCGAGGCGGTGTACGTCGGGCGCGACGCGCTGCGCGCGGTGATCTCGCCGGACTACGAGCCGGTCTGACGCCACACACTCTCACACCACCCCGACCTGGCGACCGAGCACCCCCGCGACCGCGCTGAGCCCGCCGACGGGCCGGTACCGGTCGGCCGCGTCGTTGAGCGCGGTCCACTCCTCGGAGGTGAGCTCGATCTCGGCGGCGGCGGCGTTCGATTCCACCTGCGCGACGCTCGACGCGCCGGGGATGGCGAGAACCGTGGGGCGGTGGATCGTCCAGGCGAGCGCGACCTGGCTCGGCGTCGCGTCGTGGGCGTCGGCGACCGCGCGCAGCGTGTCGATCAGCGGCTCGACGCGGCGCAGGCTCTCGGGCAGGAAGAGCGGGTTGAGGGAGCGGACGCGGTTCGCCGGCCGGTTCTCGGCGTCGAACTTCCCCGACAGCAGGCCCTGGGCGAGCGGGCTGTAGGCGATGACCACCCGGCCGGCCTCGGCGGCGAACGGCAGCAGATCACGCTCCGGACCCCGCGAGACCAGGTTGTACTGCACCTGGTTGGAGAGCACCCGCGAGCCGAGCGCGGTCTCCGCGTCCTGCCACCGCTCCAGCGAGTAGTTGCTGACACCCACCTCGTCGACGACGCCCGCGGCCTGCAACGTCCGCATCCCGGCCATCGTCGTGGAGTCGCGGACGAGCGGGTTCGGCTGGTGGACCTGGTAGAGGTCGAGCGGGCGGCGCAGGCGGGCGGCGCTCGCGACGCCGCGTTGCTCGACCACCGGGCCCACCGGCAGCACCGGGAACACCTTGGACGCCACCACGGTCGTCTCCGGGTCGGCGTCGGCGGCGTCGAGGGCGTCCCCGAGGATGCGCTCACTGCGCCCGAAGCCGTAGACCTCCGCGGTGTCGAACACGGTGATGCCGAGCTCGAGGGCCCTCGCGACGATGCGCGCCGCCTCGCTGTCGGGCCCCTCGGCGTAACCGCCGCCGTAGCCCCACTCGCGGGAGCCGAACTGCCAGGTGCCGAGACCGATCGCCGACCAGGCCTTCGCGGCGGGGCTCTCCAGGTAGCGCATGGGGTCCTGCTACCCGGTCACACGCGCGGCGACCCGCGCGACGCCCAGATCCTCCAGGCACGCCGGGCCGGTCGCGGAGAGCGGGCACGCCGCATCCCACCAGCACACCTGCTCGGTGATCGCGGTGGGCTCGCGGTGCGGGCACCCCGGCCGCCCCTGCAGGTTCTCGCCCTCCTCCAGGCCGTAGCGACTCGCGAGCGTCGGCCCGAAGAGGGTCACGGTCCGGGCCCCGACGGCGGCGGCGAGCCGGACCGGTCCGGTGTCGGCACCGACGACGACACCGCCCCGCTCGCCCACCGCCGCGAACCGCGCGGCGAGGCGACGCAGGTCGGTCGGCGGGAGCTCGGCCGCCCCCGCCACCGGCCCGACGCTGCCGACCGTGCCGGGAAGTCGGGCGGCGAGCTCGGCCCACCGGTGCGCCGGCCAACGCTTGACGGCCATTCCGGCGTCGGGGACGAGCACCGTCGGCCGGGGTCCGTACGGGGCCATGTCCGCGCGACCGGTGGCGCGTTCGTCGTCGCCGAGCACCACGCACGGCGCCCGCGTGCCCGGGGCCACGACGCCCTCCGCGGCGAGGATCCGCAGGTAGCGCGGCCCGACGAGCTCGTCGGCGGGCGGCCCGCGCCAGAGGTCGGTGACCGCCCGGCTACCGCGGCGGGCCGCGTCGAGGTCGAGGAGGTCACCGATGCCGTCGACGCGGGTGGTGGTCACGGCGAGATCCGGACGGAGCTCCGTGAGCGCTCTCTGCACGGCGTGCTTGTCCCCGGTGCGGACCGCGGCGACGGCCGGGTCGCGCTCGAGCAGGACGGCGCCGGGGGCGTGGGTGAGCACGGTGACCTCGGAGCCGGGGTGGTGCTCGGCCAGCGCGTGGACGGCGGGCAGCACCATGAGCAGGTCGCCGAGTCCGCCGAGGAGGTCGACGACGAGGATCCTCACGCGGTCACCCGCCGGTAGAGCGCGGCGTGCATCCGGGCGAGGGCCGCCCACCCGTGCCCGCGGTTCAGGGCGTGGCCCCGGGCGCGGACGCGCGCCCGCAGGGCGGGGTTCTCGAGCAGGCGTCGCAGGCCGGTGGTGAGCGCGTCCGCGTCGCGGACGCGCCCGACCACGACGACGGTGTCGTCGTCCCCCAGCGCCGCGTCCCCCCCGTCGGTGACGAGCGTCGGCAGGCCGTGGTCGAGCGCGGCGAGCAGCGACCCGCTCTTGAGGGTGACCCCCGCGGTGAAGGGGAAGGCGGCCACGTCGGCGGCCTGCAGCGCCGCGGACACCTCGGTCGCCGGGAGGTGCCCGGTGATCGTGACGCGGTCGGCGGCCCCGGACCGCTCGACGTGCTCGGTGAGCTCGGCCCGGAAGGCGGCTGCCTCGGCGGCGGGCAGCGCGAGGGAGGTGAAGCCGCCGACGACGAGCAGGTGGAGCCGCGGACGCTCGACGGCGAGCTTCGCGACCGCGTCGACGAGGTAGCGCAGCCCCTTCACCGGGTGCACGAACCCGAAGAAGACCACGACCTCCGCGTCCTCGGCGATCCCGAGGGCGCGGCGGGTGACGCCGCGACCCCGGGCGTCCGGGTCGACGTCGACGTTGGGCGGCAGCGGCGCCCGGGTGGCGGTGATCCCCAGCCGGCGGCGCAGGGCCTCGTCGTGTGCGTCGTTCGTGGTGAGCACGGCGGCGCTCGACGGGACGAGGCGGCCGGTCTCGCGGTCGAGCCACCCGCGGCGTTCGACGGGACGCCACACCGCGTCGGGGACCCGGGGGGCCCAGGACCACCAGCCGTACTCGTGCACGGTGAGAACCAGCGGCGGGCCGGCGAGCAGGTCGGCCAGCAGCCCCGGCGCGCCGGAGAACCCGAACGCCGACGGCGCGAACTGCACGTGCACGACGTCCGGTCGGGCCCGCCGCACCGCCCGGGCCGCCGCGACGATCCCCCGTACCCCGACCCCGACCCCGACGTCGACGACGTCGAGGGTCTCGGCCCGCAGCGCGTCGGCGAGGCGGCCGGTGTAGTCGGCGACGCCGTCGAGGGCAGGGTCGGCCCGCCCGTGGACCAGCGCCACGCGGAGTCCCTGCACGGGACCGGCGCTACCCGGGCGCGGCGCCGACGACACCCGGCCGCCCTTCTCGAGGGACGGGAGCGACAGTGCGGGCGGCGGGCGGCACGCGACCGGGTTGGTGTGTCGAGGTCGGGCTGCTGGTCTCGACATCTCTGGGAGAGGCCCGCCATCGTCAACCGCCTCGCGCGGATCAGCTCACGGGGGAGGACCCATGAACGAGCCCGACGTCGCGCTGACAGGAGTCGTCTTCGGTGAGTCTCCCCGCTGGCACGAGGGACGGTTGTGGTTCTCCGACTGGGGCAAGGAATCCGACGGGTCTCTGGTCACCCATGCCGATCTGTCGCACCTCGCGGCCGCGTGGAACGAGATCGTCGTCGACGGTCGGGGCAACGCCTATGTCAACCAGGCCGGCTTCGATCTGATGGCCGGCGCGGAACCGACCAGTGGAACGATCGCGCTGGCCACCCCCGACGGCTCGACCCGCGAGGTCGCCGACAACGTGTGGCTTCCCAACGGCATGGCCGTCACGCCGGACAACTCGACCCTGATCGCGGCCGAGTCCTACCGCAACCGGCTCACCGCGTTCGACATCGACGCGCACGGTGACCTGTCGAATCGGCGGGTGTGGGCCAACCTCGGGACGGACCACCCCGACGGGATCTGCATGGATGCCGAGGGGGCAATCTGGTACGCCGACGTGGCGAACCGACACTGCGTGCGCGTGCGGGAAGGCGGCGAAGTGCTCCAGACGATCACCGTCGATCGCGGCTGCTTCTCCTGCGCACTCGGCGGACCCGACGGCCGGACCCTCTTCATCGTCGCCCAGGAGTGGCACGGCCCCGAGAGCATGGGGCAGGGCGAACCCACCGGCCGAATCCTCATCATCGATGTCCCCGCCGCCCACGCCGGCCACCCCTGAGGTCCGGTCGGCGAACCCACCAGCGCTCCTGCCGGTCGGGTCGGGATCTGGTCACCCATCGCATCTCGGTCGTCGCCGACCTCGAGCTCTCGGCACCGAGATGGCCGATCACGCGGCGACACCTACCGAGGACGAGGCGCTCTACCGACGGTGCGAGACCACCACCCGGCCCGCCCACCTCGTCTGCCGGCACTGCGGAGCCTCGGTCGAGATCGAAGGGGCAGTCGTCCGACCGCTGGGCCCAGGAGATGAGCGAAGCGCACGCGTTCTCAGACGTCCGCCAGCGGGTCGAGGTCTTCGGCACCTGTGCTCGGTGCGCCGGTCACAGGCGAGGGACCTGACCGCGACCCACCACCCCTCCGAGACTTCTCCCCCCGACTGTCCATGCAGGTGATAATCATTATCATCACCGGTAGTCGAGAAGGAGGAGGTCCTGATGGCCGCCGGAGCCACCCGTCACTCACCCCGGGAGATGGGAGTCCACCACCACCGCCGTCGCGCCGCGGTGCTCGGGGCCGGTCTCGCCGCCGCGGCCCTCGCGACGGCGTGCGGCTCCGGCGGGGCCGCACCCGCCGCACCCGCCGCCGAGCCCGCGGCGCGCGCGCCCTCGACCGCGCCCACACGCACGGTGGTGCTCGCCTCGACCAACGTGTGGGGCGACGTCGTCTCGAAGATCGCCGGCACGGGCGTCCAGGTCAGGTCGATCATCAACGACCCCAACGCCGACCCCCACTCCTACGAGAGCACCCCGAACGACGCCGCGGCCATCAGTTCGGCGGACGTGGTGGTCTACAACGGTGGTGGCTACGACGAGTTCGTCACGAAGGCACTCGACGCGGACCCGGCGGCGAAGGGTAAGTCGATCGAGGCGTTCGGGTTCCGCCCGGATCAGGCCGACGACAACGAGCACGTGTGGTTCGACACCACCGCGGTGGTCGGCGTGGTCCGCCAGGTCGCCCAGCGTCTCGGGCAGGCCGAGCCCGCCCAGGCCGCCCAGATCAGCCAGCGGGCGGAGGCCTTCGCGGGCCAGGTCGACCAGATCGGACAACGCATCGCTGCGATCGGCCAGGCCAGGCCCGGACAGCGCGGCGCGGCGACGGAACCGGTCCCGCACTACCTCGAGACCAGGGCCGGCCTGGCCGACGTGACCCCCGAGGCCTTCACCAAGGCAATCGAGGAGGAGACCGACCCGCCTGCCGCCGCCGTCGCCGAGACGACCGACCTGATCACCTCCCGGGGCGTCAACGTCCTGTTCTTCAATCCGCAGACCGAGAGCCCCGTGACGGAGAAACTGCGGAGCGCGGCCCAGGCGGCCAACATCCCCATCGTGAACGTGACCGAGACGCTCCCGCCGGGCACCGACTACCTGGGCTGGCTCGACGGGTACCGGTCGCAGATCGCCACCGCTGTCGGCGCGCCCCAGTGACCGGAGGCGGCGTCGGCGCGCACACCGACGCCACCGGTGCGGGCGGGCAGGGGCGCGCAACGCCTGCGAAGGTACGACCGTGAGCGACATCCTCGACCTCTCGCAGGCAGGGATGCTCCTCGGTCTGCCGTTCGTACAGTCCGCGCTGATCGCCGGCGCGATCCTCGCGCTGCTCGCGGGCCTGCTCGGCCCCCTGGTCATCGGCAGGGGCATGGCCTTCGCCGTTCACGGCGTCAGCGAGCTGTCCTTCGCCGGGGCCGCCGGCGCCCTGCTGCTGGCCGGGACCGCGGCCGTCGGGCTCGGTGCGCTCGTCGGCGGGGTCCTCGTCGCGGTCGTCTTCGCCACGCTGGGCCGCTCCCGGCGGGCCAACGACTCCGTGATCGGCGTCGTGCTCGCGTTCGGGCTCGGTCTCGGAGTGCTGTTCCAGGCCCTCTACAAGGGGCGGACCTCGAACAAGTTCAGCCTGCTCGTCGGGCAGATCGTCGGCGTCGACACCGCCGACGTCTACGTCCTGGGCGGCGCCGGCATCGCGGTCGTCATCGTCCTCGGTGCCGTCTACCGACCGCTGATGTTCGCCAGCCTCGATCCGGACATGGCTGTCGCGCGCGGGGTGCCGGTACGGCAACTCGCCGTGGTCTTCGCCGTCATGCTCGGTGTCACCACAGCACTCGGCGTGCAGATCGTGGGAGCGCTGCTGGTGCTCGCCCTCATGATCACCCCCGCGGCCGCCGCCAGCCAGGTCACAGCGAACCCGGTGGCGGTCACCGTTCTCTCGGTGGTCTTCGCGGAGGTTGCGGTGCTGGCCGGCATCGTGCTCTCGCTCGCTCCGGGTTTACCCATCAGCCCCTACGTCACGTCGATCGTGTTCGCGATCTACCTCGGGTGCCGCGTGGTCGGGGCATCACGACTCGGGTGCACCGGGAGGCGCAGGAACGTGGCCTCGAGCCCGGCTCCGCAGCCGACGGCGTCGCCGTGACGACGTTCTGCCACCGCTCACTCGAACGGCCCGACAGTAGGCCCTGGGCGATCTTGGGGTTCACCGTCGCGCCGCGCGGCAGCCACGGCATCGCCCGCCCTCCGACTCGTCACCCGCGTCAGCCCTCTTCCAGGTCGTAGGCGTCCGCACCGACCCAGATGCGCAGACCGTCGCCGTCGTCGGTGATCGCGCCGTCCTCCTCCTCCGACAGCTCCCGCGACGCCCCCAGCGCACGCTCGTCGAGGACGACCCGCCCGTCGCCGAGGTCGCGGGGGCGGTATTCGGGGGCGAGCAGCGCGGTCCGGCTCCGGGTGGAGAGGTAGGCGGCATTCTCGACACCCACGTCGGCCACCCAGCAACGGCTCATCGGCTCAGGAGACCGCTCGACGGGCTCACGCCGCAAGATCTGCGCCGGTGGCGGCGGATGTTGCACGGGGATGCGTCCTTCCCGCCGCGGGTACCTGCTCCCCGTGCAGCCCGGTCCCGCCACCCTCGCCCATCCCGCCGCGCACCGGCCCGGACACGGCGACCCGCACTGGGCGTCGATGCACCGCGTGCTCGTCGTCCGCCCGGACAACGTCGGCGACGTGCTCATGGCCGGCCCCGCGCTGCGGGCCCTCGCGGCGGTCGCACCGGGCGCCCGGATCGACCTGCTCGCCTCCCCCGCCGGCGCCGCGGCCTCGGGCCTGCTCCCGGAGGTGCACGGAACCGTCGTCGCCTCGGTGTCGTGGCAGCAGCTGCCTTCGACGGGCGCCGGGAGCACGGTGGACACCGACCCGGACGCCGGCCTCGTCGCCGAGCTCACCTCTCGCGGATACGACGCCGCGGTGGTGCTCACCTCGTTCTCGCAGTCGCCGTGGCCCGCCGCGGAGCTGTGTCGGCGGGCCGGGATCGGTGTCCGGGTGGGGACGAGCAAGGAGTTCGGCGGCGCGGCGCTGACCCACTGGGTCCCCGCCCCGCCCGACGAGGGTCATCAGGTCGACCGGATGCTCGCGATCCTGCGGGGCGTGGGTGTCCTGACCGAGGACGCCACGCTGCACGCGCGGGTCGACCGGGGCCTCCCGACGGAGGTGGCGACGCGGATCGGGGACCGTCCGTACGCCGTCGTCGCCCCCGGGGCGAGCTGCCCCTCGCGTCGCTACCCGGCCGGCCGGTTCGCCTCGACGGGGCGCGCCCTCGCCGCGGGGGGCCTGCGGGTGGTGGTCAGCGGCACGGCGAAGGAGGCCGACCTGGTGGCCGAGGCCGCGCGGGGCGTGCCCGACGCCGTCGTCCTCGCGGGGGACCTCGACCTCGCCGGGCTCGCCGCGCTCCTCGCGGGCGCCGAGGTGGTCGTGACCAACAACTCCGGTGGCGTGCACCTCGCCGACGCCGTCGGCACCCCGGTCGTTGACCTCTTCGCCGGCACCGAGACCGTCGGCCAGTACGCGCCGCGCTCGGTCCCCGCGACGGTGCTCACCCGGCCGACCACGTGCGCACCGTGTCGGCAGCTGGTGTGCCCGTTCGACCAGGAGTGCCTGGACATCGCGCCCTCCGAAGTCGCCGACGCCGCGCGCCGTCTGCTCCGCCGCGAAGCACTGCCGGCGGGGTGAACGAGCCGGCGCCGGCACCCCCGCCCCGCCCCGCCCCGCCGAGCGAACGGCACGCTCGTTCCGCAAGAACGGAACGAACGTGCCGTTCGCTCCCCCGTCCGGGGAGCGGTGGTGGGCTCAGCGAGGGCTCAGCGAGCGGGCGGCGGCGCTATGTGGACGACCTTCGTCGTCGCGAACTCGTCGAGCAGCTCCGGCCCGTAGCCGAACCCGGACCCGGAGATCCCGCGCGGCTCGGCCGCTCCGCCCGGCGCCCCGCCGAACGCGGCGTTGATCTTCACCGTGCCCGCTGGGATCTCGCGCCACGCGCGCTGGGCATGCTCCATGTCGGGGGTGAGGACGGTGGCGGCGAGACCGTGCGGGTCGTTGATCGCCTCGGCCAGCGCGGCGTTGAAGTCGTCGACCACGCGCACCCCGGCCACCGGCCCGAAGGTCTCCTCTCGCAGGATCGCCATCTCCGGCGTGAGCCCGGAGAGCACCGGGTAGAACGCTCCCGGGCCGTCGGGAACAACGCCGCCGACGTGCGCGGTCGCCCCGGCGGCCAGCGCGGCGGCAACGTGGGCGTGCACGTGCTCGCGGTGGCGGCGGTCCACGAGCGGCCCGAGGGCCTTCTCCCCCTCCGCGGCGGGTCGGTAGACCCACCGCGTCGCCTCCTCCGCGAGGGCGGCGAGGAAGGGCTGGGCGACGTCACGGTGGCAGTACACGCGCTCCACCGAGACGCAGACCTGCCCGCCGTTGGCGAACGAGCCCAGCGCCACCTGCTCGGCGGCCCACACCGGGTCGACGCCGGCGTCGACGATCAGCGGGTCGTTGCCGCCGTTCTCCAGCAGCACTTTCGCGCCCGTCCCGGCGGCCGCCTGCGCGATGGCGCGGCCCGCGCCGATCGACCCGACGTGGGCGATGACGTCGATCGCGGCGTGCCCGGAGAGCAGCGCGCCGGTCGGGCCCGCCCCGTCGACGACGGTGAGGACGTCGTCGGTCAGGAACGAGGCGACGAGATCGGCGACGCGGCGCCCGAGGTGCGGGCAGCGTTCCGAGGGCTTGTGGACGACGGTGTTCCCGGTGACCAACGCGGCCCCGATCAGCCCGGCGGCGACGGCCACGGGGTCGTTCCACGGCGTCAGCACGGCGGCGACGCCGCGCGGTTGGAACACCATCAGGTCGGTGGCCCCCCAGCCGCCCTGCAGGGAGCGGCCCCGGTGCAGCGGACCGAGCTCGGCGTACTGCTCCAGCGTCCCGGCCGCGGCGAGCACGCCGCCCAGCCCGTCGTCGTAGGGACGCCCGGTCTCGGTCTCGTTGAGCCGGGCGAGCTCCTCGGCGAGCTCCCGCAGCGCGCCCGCCGCGTCGCGGACCATCCCCGCGCGCTCGGCGGGGGCCGTCCGCGCCCAGGCGCGGGACGCCGCGACCGCGCGGCCCACGGCGTCGTCGACCTCGTCGGGCCCGGCCGGTCGCACCCGGCCGACGAGCTCACCGGTGGCGGGGTCGTGGACCTCGATGTCGCCGCTCACGTCGTCGAACTGGGGTGCCGTCCCGGTCACGCGGTGCTCCTCCTCGGACTGTCCGACGCCTGACGACGGGTAAGACTGGCCCACGTCTCAGTTCCGCCGACACCGTCGCCGGGCATGTCAGCCCAGCACCAGGAAGAGGACCAGCGACAGCAGGTTGAACAGGATGTGGACCAGCATCCCCGGAACCACGGACCGGGTGCGCTCGTAGAGCAGGCAGTTGACCACGCCGAGCAGGGCCGCGGCGGGGAGCACGGCGTTGAGCCCGTGGGCGAGGCCGAAGACGAGGCCGCTCGTGGCCGCGGCGATGACGAACCCGTAGCGGCGCAGCGCGCCGAAGAGGACCCCGCGGAAGAGCAGCTCCTCACCGCAGGGGACCACGACGCCCGCGAGCACGAGCATGAGCGCCGCGGCCACCGGGCCGGTGAAGCGCAGCTCCTCCTGCGGGTCGGAGATGTCTCCCGTGATCTCAACGTAGGCGAGGATCACGATCCGGCTCGCCGCCCAGACACCGATCCCGATCCCGATCGCCGCGAGCACCACCCGCCACGACACGCGACGCAGCCCGAGGGCCACCGTCGCGCCCGCTCGGATCGCCACCGCGGTCCCCGCGGCGGCGAAGGCGGCCACTGCGGAGACCGCGACCAGCAGGGGTGCCGGGGGCAGGGACGCCGGGGGCAGGGACGCCGCAGAGCTGCCACCGAGGACGGCGGCACCGCCGCCGCGGGAGAAGCCGTAGGCGACGACGAGGAGCCCGCCCAGGACCAACTGTGCCTCGAGGTACACGGCCGCGGCGACACCGATCTCGGCCCAGCCCAGGGAGGGCCGGTCGGCTCGACCGCGTCCCAGCGGCGGCACCGGCGGAACGGCCGGAGGCAGCGGACCGACCGGGCCGGTCGGGTCGTCCGCGAACCCACCCGGAGGCAGCCCGGATGCGGCCGCCGGCGTCGTCACGAGTCGCGGGCCTTGCGCGTCGCGCGGTCGCTGGCCTTGCCGATCGCCTCGACGAGCTCGTCCTTCGTCATCGACGAGCGGCCCTCGACGTCGAGCTGCTTCGCCCGCTCGTAGAGGTGCTCCTTGGTGGCGTTGGCGTCGACGCCACCGGCGGACTCGCCGTCGGGATTCGGGCCGCCGCTCTCGGCGCGCGAGTCCGAGGGGCCCGTGCGCTCCTTGGGCTCCCAGTGGTCGCCCACCTTCTCGTGCTTGTGCTTCAGCGCGGAGTACGCGGTGCGGTTCGCCCGCTCGCCGGGGCCGTAGGTCTCCTCCGCGGAGGCCTTGGTCTCGGCGAACGTCTTGCGAGCGCTCTCCGGGGAGCGCTGCAGGGTGGACGGCAGGTCCTCGACGTCGTCGGGCATCCTGCTGTTCTACCCGTTGCCGGCACCGGTGCCACTCCCCGTGGCACCCCGTTGCCCCACCACCAGGTCCGCAACGCTCTCCACCACCTGCGAGGCGCGGTAGGGGAAGCGCTCCAACTCGGCCGCCGTCGTGACCCCGGAGAGCACGAGGACGGTGTGCAGCCCGGCCTCCATCCCGGCGACGATGTCGGTGTCCATCCGGTCGCCGATCATCGCGGTGGTCTCCGAGTGCGCCCCGATCGTGTTGAGGCCGGCGCGGATCATCAGGGGGTTCGGCTTGCCGACGAAGTAGGGCCGCTTGCCGGTCGCGTGGGTGATGAGCGCGGCGACCGATCCGGCCGCAGGTAGCACGCCCTCCGACGACGGCCCGGTGGCGTCCGGGTTGGTCACGATGTAGCGGGCGCCGCTGTCCACCAGGCGGATCGCGCGGGTGATCGCCTCGAACGAGTAGGTGCGCGTCTCGCCGATCACGACGTAGTCGGGGTGGCGGTCGGTGAGGATGTAGCCGGCGTCGTGCAGCGCGGTGGTCAGCCCCGCCTCGCCGACGACGAACGCGGTCCCGCCCGGCCGCTGGTCGACGAGGAACTGCGCCGTGGCCAGCGCCGAGGTCCACAACGACGACGCCGGGATGTCGATGCCGCTGGCCGACAGGCGTGCTTGCAGGTCGCGCGGGGTGTAGATCGAGTTGTTGGTGAGCACCAGATAGCGCAGGCCCGCCTCGGACACCCGCCGCAGGAAGTCGTTCGCCCCCGGCAGTGCGTTCTGCTCGTGGACGAGCACGCCGTCCATGTCGATGAGATAGTGCTCGATGCCCGCCTCGTGGGCGTCCCCGGCGGTCACTGACGGTCCCCCACGGCCGGGCGCAGGTGGGCGTCGAAGAAGCGCAGGATGCGACCCCAGGCGTCCTCGGCGGAGGGTTGGTGGTGCCCGAAGCCCGCGAGCCGCACCACCGACTGCGCGGGCAACCGCTCGAAGAAGCTGTGCCCGGCGTCCGGGTAGGTCCGGATGTCGTGCTGAACGCCGAGCCGGTCCAGCGTCGCCTCGAGCCGCTCGGGGTGCCCCCGCAGGGACGAGTCGCGCCCGCCGAAGCTCGCCACCACCGGGCAGACGCCCTCGAGCTCGCGCTCGGCCTCGGTGGGGACCTGCCCGTAGTTGGGGGCGGCCGCGGCGAAGTCGTAGCGGGCGGCGGAGAGCAGCGCGAACCCCCCGCCCATGCAGAACCCGATGACGCCGACCGTGCCGCTGCAATCCTCGCGGCCGGCGAGCCAACCCCGGGCGGCGTCGATGTCGGAGAACACCGGGCCCTCGTTGCTGCCTATCGACCGCATCACGGCGGCGACGCAGCGGGGGCCGCCGCCCCGCGCGCTGTAGAGCCGGGGGGCCACGGCGACGTAGCCGGCGGCGGCGAGGCGATCGGTGTGCTCGCGCAGGTTCTCGTTCATGCCGAAGACATCCTGCAGCACCACGACTCCGGGCCACGGGCCCGCACCGACCGGGGGGACAGCGAGGTAGGCCTGCTGGTGGCTGCCGGCGGACGCGGGGATGTGGAGATCGGGCACGGGGCGGCTCCTGGTGCGCGGGTGGCGGCGGGACGCGACGGACGCGAGGCCCCGAGCGTGGCAGGCTCGCCGGGTCCCCGCCGACGAGGGCCTGGAGGTACCGGTGAGCGCAGGGAGTCGAATCCGGGTGGAAGAGGCCGACGGGGTCGTCCGGCTCGTCCTCGCCAACGCGGCCGGGAACAACGTCGTCGACCATCCCTTCGGGGAGGAGTTCCTCGCCGCGGTGACCGGCCCGGCGACGGCGGCGCGCTGCGTGGAGATCGTGGCCGAGGGCGCGAACTTCTGTGTGGGCGGCGACGTCCGCGGGTTCGCCGCGAGCCCCGACCGCAGCCTCTCCGAGCTCGCCGACCACTTCCACGCCGGCGAGCGCGCCCTGCTCGCCCTCTCCGCGCCCGTGGTGATCGGCGTGCAGGGCTGGGCGGCGGGCATCGGACTCTCGCTCGCGCTGACCGCCGACGTCCTGGTCATGGGCTCCTCGGCGCGGGTGCGCCCGGCGTACACCGCGATCGCGCTGACCCCCGACGGGGGCATGACCGCTCTGCTGCCCGCCGCGGTCGGCCGGGCCCGGGCGCTGGACATGTTCCTCACCAACCGCCCGATGGGCGCCGAGGAGGCGCTGGGCGCGGGCCTCGCCGCGCGCGTGGTCCCCGACGCCGACCTTCGTGCCGAGACCGACGCCCTCGCCGCCGTCGTCGCCGCGGGCCCGCCGCAGGCCCTCGCAGCGACCAAGCGCCTCGTCCGCGCCGCCGCCGGGGCGCTCACCGAGGCCCACCTCGACGCTCACCTCGACGCGGAGTCCGCGAGCATCGGCGAGCGCGGCTCCTCACCGGAGGGCCGGGAGGGCATCGCGTCCTTCGTCCAGAAGCGGGCGGCGCGCTGGCCGTCGTGAACTCGGTGTCCGCCCAGGTGTGACGCCCGCAGGGACCTACGCTCGGCCGGTGCGCCTCCCCCTTCGGATCCGGCTCCTCGGTCACCTGCGTACCGCACTGGGCGGGTCGGTGGCCGCGCTCGACCCGGCCGCGGTCCCCGCCGCCCGCGAGCGGTCCGGCCGCATCCAGGCCGGACCGCTCGGCCGGGCCGTCGTCCTCCGCCATGCGCGCGAGGTGGCCACGGAGGAGACCACCGTCGACGCCGACGGGGTGCGGCTCGATGTTCGCGTCTACCGGCCGCCGCAGACCTCGGCCACGCCCCCTCCGGTGGTCATGAACTTCCACGGCGGCGGGTACGTCCAGGGCGACCTCGACCAGTCCGACTGGTTCTGCGGTCAGGTCAGCATGCTCGCGGGCGCCGTCGTCATCTCCGTCGACTACCGGCTGGCCCCCGAGCACCCGTATCCGACGCCGGCCCGCGACTGCTACGCCGCGACGGCGGCGGTCGCCGCGGACCCCGGCGCCTGGGGCGTCGACGCGGCGCGCCTGCACGTCATGGGCGACAGCGCAGGGGGCTCGCTGGCCACCGTCGCGTGCCTCATGGCCCGGGACCGTCGCCGCCAGGGCCTCGACGCGCCGCACATCGCCGGCCAAGCGCTCGTCTACCCCGGGGTCGAGATGATCGACGTGCTCCCCTCGGAGCGGGACATCCCCCGCGCGCCGATCCTCGCCCCCTCCGACATCCGCGGGTTCTCCCGCCTCTACCTCGCGGGAGCCGACGGCACCGAGCCCTACGCCTCACCCCTGCGCGCCGACCTCACCGACCTACCGCCGGCGCTGGTCCAGATCGCCGAGCACGACCCCTTGCGCGACCACGGCGCGCGGTACGCCGACGCGCTCGCCGCGGCCGCGGTCGACGTCCGGCTCACCTGCTACCAGGGCGCCGCGCACGGCTACCTCTCGATGCCCGCGCTCGCCCCCACCACGGCGCACCAGGCGGCCTGGGAGGTCGCACACAGCGTGCACGCCTCCGCGTCGCGACGCTCCTGAGGCGCCTACAGTCGGGCCCGATGTCCCGAGGGCGAGGCGGTGCGACGCCGCGACGGATCCTGCTCGGCGCCACCGCCGTCGTCCTCGGGGTGGGGGCGCACGCCGGGGCCGGCGGCGCGATCGTCGCCACGCCCACCGTGCTGCTCGTCGCCGTGCTCGTCGGCGTCGTCTCCTCGATGTGGGTGACGCCCCGGCCCCTCCCCCCGGGACGGACCCTCGCCGTTCTCGGCGGAAGTCAGCTCGCGCTGCACCTCGCGCTGACCGGCCACGACGAGCACGACATGGCCGGGATGGCCGGGACGGCCGGGATGGCGGCGGAGGGCGGGGTCGCCATGACCGTCGCCCACGTGGTGGTCACCGTCGTCCTCGCCGCGCTCGTCGCCGGGGCCGACCGGGACCTCGTCCGGGCGGGCGCCGCGCTGCGCACCTCCGCGACGGCCGCCGCGCACGACCTCGTCCGACGCCTCACCGTCGCCGTGGCCCCCCCGTTCGTGCTGGTGGATCGGCGCCCGATCCGTCTCCCGGTCCCGGTCCACGACCCCGTCGGGGTCCTCCTGGCCCGCGCGCACTCCCGTCGCGGCCCCCCGTCCGTCGTGCTCGCCCTGGCTCTCCCGGGCGACCGACCGGCCGGCCCGGGCCCCGCGACGGAAACGGACACCATGACCTCCCCCACCACCGCGCGCCCGCGGCTGCGCGCCCTCGGCGTCGGCGCCCTGCTCTCCGCCCTGCTGACCGTGTTGCTCGCCTCCCCGGCCAGCGCCCACGACGCCCTCGTGGGCAGCGACCCAGCTGAGGGCTCCGCGCTCGCCACCACCCCCGCCCGCGTCACCCTGACCTTCGCCGAGACCCCGCAACCGGGCCTCACGACGCTCACCGTCCTCGGCCCCGGCGGGACGCGCTGGGAGCGGGGCGAGGTCACCGTCGACGGCTCCCGTGTCTCGATCGCGGTGGCCCCCCTCGGCCCGGCCGGGCCCTACGAGATCGGCTACCGCGTCGTGTCCGACGACGGCCACCCGGTGGCGGGATCCGTCGCGTTCATCCTCACCGCGCCCGGTCCGGGCGTGGCACCGGCGGCACCGTCGTCGCCGGCCGCACCCGGGCCCTCGCCTGTCGCGTCGTCCTCGCCGTCGACGCCCCCGGACGGGGGCGGCGTCCCGACGTGGGCCATCGTGCTGGTGGCCGTGGTGGTGGTCGCCGGCACGGTCACCGTGGTCGCCCGCCGCCGCACCTGAGCGCCCGACGGCGCCGTGCGGCAGGGCCGGCGGGACGCGCGCGGATCAGCCGACGGCGCGGGCGAAGGCGGCGTAGGCCTCGTCGCCGAAGAGCACGAAGCGGACCTCGCGCACCGCGGTCGGGGTCTCGCGGACGGTGGTCACGGCGATCCGCGCGGCGTCGTCCATCGGCCAGCCGTACACCCCGGCCGAGATCGCGGGGAAGGCGACCGTCGCGGCGCCCACCTCGTCGGCGACCCGCAGCGACTCACGGTAGGCCGAGGCGAGGGTCTCCGACCGGTCCCGGTTCGTCGACCACCGCGGTCCGACGGTGTGGATCACGTGGGAGGCCGCGAGGTAGCCCGCCGTCGTCGCGACGGCCTGCCCGGCGGGGAGCCCGTCGGTGAGCGAGGTCGCCCGCAGCTCCTGGCAGGCGGCGAGGATCGCCGGGCCGCCCGCGCGGTGGATCGCGCCGTCGACACCACCCCCGCCGAGCAGGCGGGAGTTGGCCGCGTTCACCACGGCGTCGACCTCCTGCCGTGTGATGTCGCCCTGGACCAGCGTGATCTGCGGTGTCGTCACGGCCGGCGAGTACCCGCCGGGCGGCGGGGGCATGAGCGGAGCGATGACCGCTTCCACCGCTCCGGAAGGCCCCCGATGACGCGATCCTCGTTCGCTTCTCATGCCCGAGGTGTTCGTCGCGAGCGTGCGCAGCGCCCTGGCGACGAGGAGATCTTGCTTCCGCAGTCCTCGGCGGTGTCGATCAGTCGGCCGCCGCGGCCGACGAGGTGGTCGCCGTCACTGCGCGGGCGAAGCAGGGCGAGCTGACCCGCCCTCACTCACCTACGGGTCGCGATATCGCCGGCCGGTGCCGCCGAGGTTCGAGGACCGGTGCGGTGATCGGGTTGGCGAGTGAGGTCCCCCATGCAGCGCCCGACGACCACCTGCCACGCTTCGCCCGTGTCCGAGGAGAACAAGTCCATCACCGTGTCCCGTGTCGTGGACGCCCCGCCCGAGCGGGTCTTCGCGCTGCTCGCCGACCCCGACCGCCACCCCGACCTCGACGCCTCCGGCATGGTCCGCGCCTCCCGGACGCACCTGGCGATCACCGAGCTCGGCGACGTGTTCGTCATGGACATGCACGGCGCGGACAGGGGCGACTACACCGTCGCGAACACGGTCGTCGTGTACGAGCCCGACCGCGCGCTCGGCTGGGCACCCGCCTCCACCGACGGCACCCCGGGCGGCCAGACGTGGACCTACCGGCTCGAGCCCGACGGGGACGGCACGCGGGTCACCCACACCTACGACTGGTCGCAGGTCACCCAGCAGCACCTGTTGCCCTCCCTGCCGGTCATCGACGCCGACGGCCTCGCCGCATCACTGGACCTGCTCGCCGAGGCCCTCGAGTAGGGCATCGAACACGCCGGGGGCGAGGGACCGGAGGTCGTCGCGGGGCCCGGCCTCGAGGTGCAGCCGACGCCCGCCGGGGGCGTCGAGGGCCAGCCGCCAGGCGTGCAGTCCGGTACGGGTCGTGGCGCGGGGGTCGAAGAGCGGATCCCCGACGAGGGGGTGACCGATCCACGCCAGGTGCACGCGGATCTGGTGACGCCGCCCGGTGTGCGGGGTGACCGCGAGCAGGGTGTGGGTGTCGTCGGTGGCGAGGCGCTCGATCGTGGTCGTGGACGGGTACGTGGCGACGTGGTCGAAGAGCTGCTCCGACGGCACCGTCCACGCGTCACCGTCGCGGACGATCGCCTCGCGGGGCGCCGCGACCCGGACGCGGTTCTTGCGACCCGTCGACAACGGCAGATCGATCGTCGCCGAGGTGGGGAGGCCGGTGGTGGCGGTCACCGCGAGATAGGTCTTCTCGACGGTCCGGGCCGCCCACTGGCGCGTCAGGTCGCCGTGGTGGGCGAGGTCCGTGGCGAGGACGACGAGACCCGAGGTGACCTTGTCGATGCGGTGCGCGGGCCAGAGCTCCTCGCCGGCGTCCTTCGCGAGGCGCACGAGGTCGGTGTCGTGCCGCTCGCCCATGACCGACCACCCCGCGGGCTTGTCGAGCACGAGCATGCCGTCCCCGGAGTGCACCACCCGCCCGGCGCGGATGTCGGCCCAGGTCTCCACGGGCCGGCTCAGGCCGAGGCGTCGAGACGCAACGCGCGGAGCTGGGTCTGCAACTTGACCGCGGTCTCCTCCAGCTCGGCCGCGGGGCACGAGCCCGGGACGATCCCGGCGCCCGCGTAGAGCCGCACCGAGGAACCCTCGACCTGCCCGCAGCGCAGCGCGACGACCCACTCACCGTCGCCGGTGGCGTCGGTCCAGCCCACTGTGCCGGCGTAGAAGCCGCGGTCGAAGGGCTCGATCTCCTCGATCGCGGCGCGCGCGGCGTCGCGGGGGACGCCGCAGACGGCGGGCGTCGGGTGCAGCGCGCGGGCGAGGGCGAGCGCGGAGGTCCCCGGACGCCGCGGGTCGACCCGGCCCTCGAGGCGCGTGGACAGGTGCCACAGCGTCTCGGTGCGCACCAGCGACGGCACGTCGGGGACGACGAGATCCGCGCACAGTGGGTCGAGCGCGTCGGCCACGGCGTCGGCGACCAGCGCGTGCTCGTGGCGGTTCTTCGCCGACGCGAGCAGCTCGGCGCCGAGCCGCTCGTCCTCTATCGGATCGGGGTGGCGCGGGGCCGAGCCGGCGAGCGGCTGGGCGAGCACGACGCCGTCGCGGCGGGAGATCAGCAGCTCCGGGCTCGCCCCGATCAGGGTGCGGGGTCCGGGGCCGGGCGTCGGCAGGCCGACCGCGAACAGGTACCCATGGGGGTCGCGCGCCGCGAGCTCGCGCAGCATCACGGGCATGTCCACCGGCATCCGCGCGGTCAACTCGAGGATGCGGGCGAGAACCACCTTGTCCAGCTCGCCCGCGGCCATGCGGCCGAGGGCGTCGGAGACCATCGCCTCGTAGCCCGCGGGCTCGGGGCAGGGCCGCATCCGCCCGACGACCGCACTGCGCGGCGCTGACGGGGGCGTCACCACGGCGTCGGAGAGCGCGGTCCCCCGCCGCACCAACTCGGGGACGACGAGGGCGGGCGCGGCGTCGGAGTCGAACGGCAGGGCGCCGAGGACGACGGGCGGAGCGACGCCGTCGGCCTCGACCTCGCGTAGGAGGGCCTCGACAGCCACCGGGTCGGCGGTGCCGACGCGCCGGTGGCAACCGTGGGCGAGCAGGCTCCCACGGGGTCCGGAGAACCAGGCCGACTCGCCGGGCACCCAGCGCTCGAGGAGCGCGTTCGGATCGGACAGCTCTCCCACGGCGGGGCTGTCGATGATCAACTCCCGCTCCTCTCCGACGTGCGACGACGCCGATCGTCGCGCGGTGGCATCGTGATGCCGGGGACGTTGCGACCACTCTGGGCCCTACCACTCTGGGCCCCGGAGGCGACGACCTGCCACCTGGCGGGGCGTGAGACGTAGCACGGAGCTCGAGGAGCCGTGCCGGGAGGGCCGCCGGTGTCGGCGGCGCAGTGGACCGAGCGGGTGCGGGAGTGGTTCGGAGGAGCTGGTCGACACCGGGCTGCGGCAGGTGTCCTGGCCGGCGATCGAGGCGCACCGCGAGTA
>JAABUP010001165.1_pt1 | contig 55559 bp, 67 predicted proteins | sample 5559201 | NCBI WGS metagenome assembly JAABUP01 (sample SAMN10711887, study PRJNA513373) | rock metagenome | isolation source: Antarctica rocks | place: Antarctica | reverse complement strand
CCACATCATCGCCGTGCTGTTGCGCCAAAACCTCCTCATCAATCGAATAAGGCAGGAGAGGATCAACATGTTATCATGCTAGCATCGTACCTATACATGATTTCCAACCACATCACCAATTTGTCAACGTTAGCGTCTCCTTTAAATAATGCTCGGTCACGCAGAGTTCTGACATATCCAATTCGGTCTCTGATCTCTTCACACGTCAGCTTTGGTCGTTCCACCCAAAAAGAATCGTCCATGACCAGAATATCTGCAAAATCGTCTTGCCACAGTTTCATGCCAGAGCGTCGAGGTTCACACCACCCCAACTTGTGAATCATCTCTTTTTCCATGGCCTCCTGGTTGTTCCTGTCCTCACAAACAGCAAGAACATCTACCCCCATTCGTTTTACTTTCTACAAGTGCGTAGGTGCGTAGGTTTTGCTTATAAAATACAATTATAAAGAACGCAGAAGCAAACGGCTAAAAGGAATCGAACCCTGCACATACGTGGCGAGAAACAAGCAACAAGCTGCGTTGGCTATGGTACTGGCTCCTGGTCACGTATGTGCAAGGTTTAGGAAGTGGTAGCCATCTGTTTAACAGCTGATATATTCATTTTTGCCGGTTGCGTTGCTAAAATTTTTATAAACAGGTGTATACACGATTACACGATTTCTTCTGAGATGACTTCTCAGCGACCGGACGCCGACCTGATTGCCAGAAAGTTACACACCGTAGATGAAATCTTTGGTCGTTTCTTGGCAACTAATACTTTCCGAGGGCAGAACCAAAGTCTTGAAGATATCATGCAGATCACACGCGACAGAACCTTGAAGTATGCTTTTCTTTCTGATCATTTCCTAGCGGATCTAGGTGTGGTTGACGCTCATGATACAAAAGTCATTGAAGTGAGACTGTCCAATGGCGCTTTGCCCAAAAGTGTGATGCAAAGAGACGATGCTTATTATGCTCAATGGATATGTCTGACAGAAGTTTGGTTACATTGGGTTCCTAAAATGCAAGCTGCAATGCATGCCACTCACGCCATAACAGAGATGTGGTTTGATGAAAGCAACCACAGAGTCGAGGTACTCCTCGAGGCAAAGAATAGACCAATGTTTCCTAGACTGCTTGTGATCTTCACACCACAGTATCCTGCCATCGAAGACGAGTTTGCGTTCTCACCGCAACCGCTTAAGCAGTCCTTTTTGGGTCACCTCAAATAATGCCTTGTAAAAGCCAACAGAATTTCATGGTGTTGCCGGCGGCTGCACTTCTCGGGTCCAGAGCCACAATCCATCCAGCGCAAGCTTCTGGGCTGAGCAGCTGAACAGACTGAATTCCTCCCCATGAAAACTGCACTTGCGCATACATGCGTTGCTGATGTATTGTTATTGTGCTAGTGTGTTTTGAGATGACAGGCGGTATAGAGATCTATGGGAAGAAATTCAATGTGTTGAAGTTCAGCAGCGGAGCAAGTTCCTGGGATATGCCATGGATAGACAGATTATGGATGGCATACCAGGCAAAATTAAAGTATGATGCGGCGATCACTATCCAAAAGTACGCACGTATGTGGTTGAACAAGCGAAGTGCAAGGTCTGGGGAGTGAATGCAGCTTGTTTGACAGCTTACTGAACAGCTTGCTGTGCAATGGAAGAGGGGGAGCAAAACCCCCCCCCCCTCCCCTTCCAATGTGCGCTTGTCGCACAGCAATAATATACGTGTTGTGTAATTCAGCCAAAATGACCATCACTGCTGCCAATCTCACTAATGGCATCAGGGTGGACCAGGCCACCCAGAAGGGTTCTGTCTATGACGTCGTCAGTGTGGTGACGCACAAAGACAATACCCATGTCACTCAGACATTTTCACGTATAACCAACAACCATCCTGAGCTTAACCCAAAATGTGTTAAACTCAAGATCAACAATAAGGGCAGAAGCACACCAGTGGCTGATGCTGCAACCCTGGTGGAGATTGCCTGGCTGTGTCCCGGCAAGGCCGCAGCGTCATTCAGGCGCAGAGGGGCAGAGTCTGTGTGCCGCATTCTTGGGGGGGACCTGAGCCTGGTGGATGAGATACAGCGCAGGCATGCACAGGTGGCAGGCACGGCTGAGCAGGAGTTCTTGCTGGCAGACAGTCAGGGCAATGGCAACCAGGTGGCTCTGCCAGAGCTGCCTTACAGCATGGAACAGCTGCACCAGATGCAAGCAGCAGCTGCTGCAATCGTGGCAAGCAAGGATGGGGTCCAGCAGTGCGCTGTGGTGCTGCATGAGTTTCCCATGGCCAAGTACACGCAGTACATCCAGCTGAAGGGAGAGGAGATGGTGTTGAAAGGGCAGGAGTTTGACATAGACAGCAAGCGCTTTGGGCTGAGGCAGAAGGAGGATGAGCACTCACTGCGCATGGACAGAGAGAGGGCTGAGCTGAAGGACCGCTCGGCAAAGAGGCGCCGCTTCGACGCAGGCACGGATGATGGCATCACCTTCAGGTCCCTGCTGGCAAAGGCTGCAGAAGGCGTCAGTGATGCGAGGGGGTTCGAAGAGAAGGCGCGGCAGCTGAGCCTAGGACTGGAGGTTTACAGGGCTTTCAAGGAGCACGTCACAGGCAATCACAAGAGCCCTTCCTGAGTAGTTGCGCACCCACCCCATCAACGGCGCCACAACCTGAAGAAGAGGACTAATGGTATTGCCATTGCACATGATAGTCATATTCTTCACAACAATCGCACCCACCCCACCAACGGCGCCACAACCTGAAGAAGAAGACTAATGGTGAAACCTTTGCACATAGTAGCCATAATTGACAACAATCGCACCCACCCCATCAACAATGCCACAACCTGAAGAAGAGGACTAATGGTGAAATCATTGCACATAATACCCCAACGACTGTAAAAGCTTTGATTGATTGAATAGCCATAGTTGACAATAACAGCACCCAACCCATCAACAGCGCCACAACCTGAAGAAGAGGACTGATGGTGAAACCATTGCGCATTATACGCAGCAAAATGCGATACGTATTGTGAGATGCAGAATTCCGTCAATCAGAATTCTGTGAATAGCCATAATTGACAAAAATAGCACCCACCCCATCAACGGCGCCACAACCTGAAGAAGAGGACTGGTGGTATTGTCATTGCATACAACAGTCACAATCTCAACAACAATAGCAAGAAGAGTATGATGTTTCAAGTGGCTCCAGCATCAGCAGCATGATGCAAACAACACATGTGCAGAGCGCAGCGTACTGCATAGCCTAGGGGAATGTAGCAGGTCACAAAATGGAAAACTAGCGTCCACTCAAGGTGCGACAAAATCAGAATCCCATCCGCGATTTGCTGAATTCTGCCGCCTTTGTCAGCTTGAGCAGAGAGGACTCTCATAGGAACTGATATAGTTGGCACAATCAAGCAAACCGCAGATGAAATTCTGGCCACGTTGCAGTACGGGGACGCCAGTTATTATGATTAGTAAATGTATATAGTAATAGCAATGATAGCAACAACAATGAGTGTTGTTGCTTTCCAGCTGTGGTGAGGAGCTGGGCACCTGCAGGGCGAGTGTAGCAGCCTATTGCTACAATTTTGACTGTGTAACCACCGCACCTCTATATTGCAGCATTTGATGTCCACAAAGAGCCTGTCTGTGATCAAGATGTTTGTACTCATGCATGTTAACAGGGCAGACATGCAGCTGCTGCGGAATTATGTTGACAAGTTCACCAAGCAAAGCAGACCATTGCCAAAACCAGCCAGGGCCAAACCTAGCCAGGGCAATTGTCAGTCCCTGCATCACAATACTTCCTACATATGCCTGAACATTGCAATCTGCTCATGCTCCTGCCTTGCTTGCTAGCCTAGGTGTCAGCATTTCTGGAATTTGTGATTCTCTGTCGACAGCTTTGGGAAACGCCTTGCTCGGCACCGGTGAACTAACATGCAGAAGTTGTATTGGGCATGACAGCTTGCATACTTTGAGCACTAAACTGGCACACCTTGTCCTGTAGAGTCCTCAGAGTGATCCCTCCAGAGACTCTGAAGCGTCGCCAAGTGCGAGGTTCCACATCTTCCAATTCAATGTCCAGCAACAGGTCCTGAATGTCATTCAGCACGGGGTCTGAGTACACATCTAGGGTTTAGGGTTCCGGGTCTAATCAAGCGCATCACTTCAAGCGGCTTGAACAAAAACTACAGCTTAGTAGCGCATTAACGACGACTTGTGAGTTGTAGACTGTCATATGTGGATACAACCTTGGAACAAGGTTGCACGAAATGTGTGCTATGGCATATCTGACACAAAGCAGTGCAAGCCAAGCCAAAAATTCGCATTTTTGTCACCAGCATGCCTTGACGCATTCATGTGAAACATGTGATGGCGCAGCAGCTGCCTCTAGGATGCTTTTGGAAATGCAAACACAGGTCACTAGGACCTGTGGACAAAACAATTTTTTTTTAATGATAAGGCACCTGGGCAGCCCGGTATAATACTTGGCTTCTCATTGAATTGACGCCGAAAGGCATAGTCTTTTCTTTTGTTTTCTTTTCTATTGTAGTGATAGGGCAAAAGGAAGGTAGCTGCAGCAGTACCTGTTTGAAGCGGGGCTCAGCTGATGGCAGCTTAGCTGCAAGCTGCTTCTTCTTCAGATTCATCAGGCAATGCACAAACTGCATCTCTGCACTTCACACGTGAGCCTTGTTTGTAGCAAGTGCCTCATTAGGCAGGTTCAGACTGTGCCATCAACATGACACCCAGATTAGAGCTATTGTATAGGCAATACTCACCTATTATGCTGCACATGCTGATGTGGGTGAATGGGGAAAAGACTGTAATAGAGCTCTTTGCCATGACCCAAATTACTGAGTGTGGCAATATGGTAAGGGCTATGTCTTTTACACAATTGTCATGTCTTTGCCTCTCAGACATGGCAATTCTTTACTCTTCCATGCTTTCACATTTGCAGGTCAAGCTTACAAGGCTTGCCTGGTGGGTCTATGCAGCCATAATTACCTGGAGTTTCGGGATAGTCTGATCGCCCAAACCCATACAGCGATTGGGTGGTCATCATGCGTAATGCGAGTCCCATACATTGCTGCATGCACAGAACACATCATACTTAGTCAAAAGCCTTGTGTCAGCAAGCTTTGCATTGACCACAAGCCCAGGTATGGGCTCCAGGCCAGACTGAAAGCTGTACAGTGGAGGAAAAGTTTCATTCCAATATGCGGACTGAACGGACTGATCTGCAATTGCTACAGACTACACTATCAAGGGTCTGACGTACCTGCTGCGGCTCATCTGAAGCCGGGTGTGCTTCCTGCCGGAGTCTGCAACATCGGCTTTGCTGAACGTCAATGCGGCAACAATCAGCTCATGCAAGCGTGCAGCAATTTGAGCTCACGAGGACAGGGTGGCGCTATCCAGGTGTCCGGATCAGAGTAAACCCACTCGGGAGGTGTGCTGTCTCTTGGGTGGATCTTGATCCGACCACATCCTTGCTACTCACGTCGCACTATTCCGTTTAGAATCTCTGCGGCGGCACGCTCGTGTTTGCTGGGTTGCGAGTAATCCTCTGCCGAATCCTCGTCCGAGTCGCTGCCGAGATGATCAAACCTCCGATAATCGATTGAGTTGAACATATTGATGCTGGAGAACGTCTACTGCGCTATAAGGCTTTGCTGAGATTTAGGACGACCGAGAACTAAGCCAAGCCCACATGAAAGCTTGCCACAAGGAAGTGTGATCCGAAGGGAGGGCGCTCCTGTGAAGGGGCCACCTGCGAGGGCCGTGCCTGGTATGATTTGACTCAGAGTCAGAGCAACTACCACTGCAGCGCAACTGTGAAGACGCAGACAACAGACAAGTATTGAGGCATAGTGCTCAGTACCTGACAAGAGACTGCGCTGTATTTTGTCAACATGATCAGATTCTTTGGCTGCATTACAGACTTGGTGCCTCACACAGAATTACTTGTCAAACCTTGATACATGTTAGTCACACGTCCATGCACAGCCCTTTTGGCTTCCAAATTTCAGAGCGACTCTGTAACTGCTGTTGTTGAATCTGTGACCTCCGCCGTCTTTTTCACACTGTGCTGCATGATGAAGCAGATGATATCTGCAAATGTCGTCACAGCATCAGTTGCATCTGCAAGACCATTCTCAGCCTCAATCAGCACAGACTCTAGCTTGTCCTTTGCCTGCTGCAGTTGCTCATCCCTCACACACAGTGTTGATGCCAAATGAGCCAGCTGCGCTGTTGCATACATTCTTTCCTGGCAACCAGGAGGCATTGACAGCAGCTTTGCTGACCATTCATCAGCATTGGTTGTTGCCTGGTCTGCCTCAGAACACCTGTATTCATCCCTGTCAAGCTCTGGCAAAACAGCATACCCCTTCCACCAGTCCTTTAGTCTGTCCATGTGAGTGCTGAGACAGCTGATGACCTGCTCTGCGCTGCTTTGTGGGTCCATTGTCATTTCAGCCTTGTTTTGCATCTGTGCTTGGCAGTCTAGTACCTATTGGTAACAGGCATGTCAAGCACTGCAAAGATTTAGTGTGAATAGTAAACCTGCACAGGTAATGCATTTGACTGCACAGCAACACCAAATGCAATTCAGGCACCAACTTTGAGGGGTGGTATTGTTGCACGGAAGGTGTCTGCATCTGCAGCACGAGCAAAAACTTGCTGAGAAGCAAGGTCATCTTACTGGTTGAGTCAAAGCTTGTGCCTGTGCCTTGAGGTCTGTCATGTGCTGCGCATCCTCACAATTCAGTGTGATCTGCACACACAGCAGCTTCAATCACAGTGGGGATATGAAACACCACAACAAGATCACAAATAAGGGTGCAAGCAGTCACCTCGTGCTTCAAGGTTTTGTTTTGTTCTGTCAGATCTTGTACCCCCTTGACTGCAGCATCCCTCTACATGGCAAACAAGTGCTCTTCAAGTTGGTGACTGTTACAGAGGCTACAACTGTACTATGCTTGGCTGCATGCAATCGTGGCTGCAGAAGCAAGCACACATCTCACCTCTACACAGACCTCGGCTTTCTCTGCTTGTGAGACTGTCAAGCCTTGCACAGCTGCTTGTTTCTGCAAAAAAAGGACGCAACACACTCAGAGAGGTCGGAGCGCAAGGGCTGCAAGCGCACTGACACATCTACTCACTCAACAAAATGCATGACGTTGCGAGGCATACCTCCAGCTTCAAGCCTTCATTGTCTGCTGCCATCTCCTTGATCTGGATCAATGCAGCATCCCTCTACATGACAGATGATTAAAATTGAGCAAGGTGACTCAAGGTGACTTGGGTGACTGGGGATCCTCACTGAATTGACTTGGAAGTGAAATGCTTTACTGTTTCATGCAAAGTAGACGCAGCGTGCAAGCAGCACCAATGCCAGGAGGTAACAGAGCTCAAGCCTATTACCTCAGTGCAAGTCTGGGTGATCTCCGCGCGCAATGTTTCTTCAGTCAGCGTAGCAAGGTTGTTCTGCGCAGCCACTCACACCTCAGCAGCAGCTGTGACTAAGACAACATCTCAAGATACATTCGATGCAAACTGTCAGTCCTTGACTTCTTGGGTTTACACCCTGTTGGCAGTAGCCAATGCTGCAGATGACTGTCACATCGCGACAATTGGTGCACAAATGACACGTGTTCTACGCACCTCACAGTTCAAGATCTCAATTTCATTGTCGGCATCTGTTTTCTTTTTTGATACAGCATCTCTCTGCATGTCAGGATGTTGCGTTGCTTGTACTCTTGTATTATACTGAAGCCTTAGATGTGGACAAGCACCTAAGCTGGAAAGGACGCAGTCCTCACCTCTGAGCAAACCCGGAGTTTGTCTGCATGCGCTACTTTCAATCCACTCACAGCAGCTTCTTTCTGCACACAGATACAGAAATGATGCCATTGTATGCACACAACAAAAGATCACAAAGTGGTCAGTGTTGCAGGTATGCGCTGAAAGCCACACTACACATCTCACCGCAAGGGTCAGCTCGGTAACTCTGACTTGCAGCTCAGCCTCGGATTTCAGCAGTCCTTCCATCTGCACAAGTAAGCACGCTATCTCACAAGTGCAAAGAAATTTCCTCTTTCATTTCCAGTGAAATCAGTCCTGCTGCCAAGGGCTGTGCAAGCGTTAGGGAAATCAGCAACCGCTTAGTCAAACATGTGACAGCAGCCCAGAACCATGAGTTGCTTATCACCTGATTTGTCAGCTGCTTGGTCATTGCAGTCAAATCTATGACGGCCTCAGTCTTCATGCCATCTTCCTTGATCTGTGCACAATGCAATACAACGTCACACAACATACCCCAGCGTAACTTGTGTGTTGCAGCATTGTCATACCAGGCGGTCATTTTCTGCAGCCACCTCCTGAAGCTTCAGCACAGTGCCTTCCCTCTGCAAGCCCACCATGCATGTTTGTGAGTCATGGACAAATCAGTCTCATAACGCCGTCAAGTTGATAGCGCATTCTGAGGCAGGCAGTTCAACAGCTGCCAATGCTGGAGTTTGTACCTCAGTTTGCAGACGCTCATTGGTCACAGTCATCTCCTGCAGCCTCCGTACTGCAGATTGTCTCTGCAGAGCCAAAGGAGGTAAGAAGAGACCGGAGGGCTTGTTGGTCAACTAGCTGTGCAGCATAGACCTAGGGGACCTTAGTCGTCCAAGGTCTAAAACCATACCTCATGCTGCAAAGTCTCATTCTGTGCTTCAAGACCCTTCATCTTCTGCACAGCAGCGCGTGCCCGTGGAATAAACACAGCCGGCAACGCTCCTGCAATGCTCAGTTGTCTCTGTCAGCACACAATCGGATCCGAGAACAGGTTGCTACGCACAGCACTATACAGAGAGTAACATCAGCCGAGCCCAGATCAGGCTGCAGAAGCCAAAGGCCAGCCAGGCAGCTAGTGTGCAGAGCGCAACAGCAAGATGAAAAGGAAAAGGACATGGTCGGAGGCTTTGATGTGGATTCGCCAGCAGGATTTCTAGAAAGTGAAGCAGTTGGCAATGTTTTCAAGGTAGCCACCAGCTGAGCCAGCCTGTGCATGTGATTGTATATGACTGCAGATGACAACGTTGCAGCACAACTGTTCTTTGAGCACTTCTTCTCAGACAATTGGTCTGTACCAAGTGTCTGACTTGCTGCAATACTTAAAGCCAGGCCAAAACGCCCTGTATATTCGCTGCTGCAGGTTGGGTTCTTCCTATTTGTCTCAGCTGGTGTTGCTGCCATTCTTCTATTGGCAAGACCAGTGATTGATAACACAATTCAAGCATTTCCGTACCGAACAAGTGGGGGCGCGGAACAATCTGCTGACCAATCACTGATTCCTGGACTAGACTCTGGTCCCTCTGAAAGTGCTGGAGATTCGATATTTGACTGATTAACTCTTGCCAGACTAACACTAAGACTGCTTTGTTTCAAGTTGTGTTGTATAGATGTGCAAGCATTTTATGTTACACACCATACCTGCTCTTGTGAATGACCCTGGTCAGCTTGCAGAGCGCAACCTGCTTGTTGCATTAAATAGTTGTGTGCCATTCAGGAAGTCACCCATATTATGCAATTATTCAGGACCCCAATGCTTTGTCAGCACAATCAGTATCTTTTCAGATTGTAGGGTCAATTCAAGATCAGCATGCTGACTTTTAGTAAGCAGGTGCAGCCCTTTTGAGTTTGGAGGTCATTGCATCCTAAGTTACTTGTTCAGTGCTATCAAGCCAACTGCTGACAGTCATTTACATGTTGTGTGGTTGACATGCTTGCGCTGCTGGCATGAACGGCATTTGGATGGCTCTCCTTTTGCAGTTGTTGCCACACGGACCACCTCAGGGCCTCAAGTCGTTCGAAGTGAGATCAAACGCGTTGCTTATTCCAGAAAGCGTCAAACCTAGGATTTGACCTTTCATGTCAAACATGTGCACGCACCACATTGTGCTACAACTCACAGCTGCGAAATGAGGTGCAAGTCAACTGTTGTCGTTCTGCAAGTTGTGTGTAATATTGAGGGCTGCAATTCACTGGTAGTGGTGTCTTGATAAGCTGATTGTAGTGTCCACGGTGATCTTCAGACACATTTGCTGCGAGCTAGGAAGCAGCAATGCCTGTTTTTGTGATACAAAAATTGCACACTGTACAGATGAGCAGTCTAAATGTGCTGGGAAGCAACGTACTTTGACCACGACGACATCTTGTCTAATTCAACAGTCGAGGCTCAGACTGGACGTTACCAATTAGTACAAGCACAAGACACGAATTGTCACTGAATTGACTCTAAATCCCACTAAGCTAATCTTCCAGCGCGTGTCAAGGTATGCTCATGCGTCTGTCAAGAGCGTGACCAACCACTAAAAAGCCCCTTTACATATGCCTGTACGTCTCTGCGTACATCAGAAGCACCTCCTTTTGTCTGATTCCTGTCTCCCGATGCCACAGTGTCACCATTCCTACTGATTTCAGTGACAGACGCAGAATTGTTGCTCCATCGATATGTAGCATACACGCCAGCCACCACAAGGGCACTGACAGCTACAAAGCTGGCTATGCGGCGGCTGGCCTGCTCTGATCTCCTTTTTGCCTGCAGTCACAACATGATGATGATGATGATTAAAACAATGTGTTGACACAATGTGATATATGACGTGATGTTTGATAGGACGTGGTGTGGTGTGGTGTGGTGTGGTGTGGTGTGGTGTGGTGTGGTGTGGTGTGGTGGGGTATGTTGTGGTGTTTGACAGCTGGAAAGCATTAACATGTGAGGTTGCAACAAGCACAGACCTACGACTGCAAACAAATTGAATGCAATGAAGTTACAGCGATAGCCCGGAGAGGATGGGTTGCTTACCCTAAGTGTGGGGGTTTCAGGTATGAACTTGGTGGGTGTCAGGGCTGCAGTGACCAGGGCGGAGAAAACAGGGCTGTTGTCATCTGTCTGTGAAGACACTTGCAGGGGCACTTGCATGCGCAACTCCTGTGCCACCCTGCCACACTCATCTTGTATGTCCTGCACTTGTGTGAAGGACACTGGTTGCCCAGTTGTACAATCACTGCCATGTCATGCCAAAGTTGCACTGCCATGTCATGCCAAAGTCGCACTGCCATGCAAGAAGCTGCCTTGTTTTGAGGGATGGCTAAGTTCAGATACTTAAATGGGAGTGTGACTGCGCCTGCTTCGGCAGTAAAAGAATAGCGAAGGAAGCTATTGTAGCTGAATTGTTTGGCGCCATGCATGATAAAAGCAGGCTCTCAACAGTAACAAGGAATTGATCAATGGGGTTTATGTTTTCTGGCTCATGATCAGCTAGGCATGCGAAGGTCTTTTTAAAAGATGCCCTGAGTATTTCCTGTGCAGCTACAATGCACTGTGTGTCCTGGTCATTTGTAATGTATGTTCAGCAGAGCAACAGGCATGAAGAGTACAAAACACAGAGAACACAACACATGTGCTGCTTCTATGCTGCTGCAAACAGGGTAAGTTGGTCAATTCAAAGCCATCTTGAGCAGCTGTCAAGAACAACGGTGCTGTATTGCACTTTCCCAAATCCAACATCATAAGGTGCTTGAAGCAGAGCGTTGACAGAACACACATTGTGACACACACCACACGATGAGCAACATGATGCAAACATGCATGTCAGAATAGCACGAAGCCTGTTCAGAGGATTCACAAGGGCTGAGATTACCATAGAAATGCCTAGATCATCCTTTGCAGCTATGAGAACACATGGTATGGTGTCATCCGCCAGCTGGGCCAGCTTGAGCAGCAGGTCTTGCGCAGCCTTGAAGGACTCAATGTTGCTTCCATCAAAGACAAAGGCAGCAACATCACATGCGTCCTGCAAAGCTTGTGGATCCTCCTCGAAGGATTGTATCTGTGCTTCTTGCATCTCGCGCAGCACCAGCGTCGTCATGACTGCAACAGCAGCATTCAAGCAATTCAAAAACTTGAAAGGTAATGTTCTTTCATTTGTTACGCATAAAAAGAATAAACATGAAAATTTACTTACAGCCTTACATCAGCACTTAAGAGCTGCAAGGACAAGACAGCCAAGCTAGGATCCAGCAAGAACTGTGTGCACTTTGTTCTGGACTCTGTAGTTGTTAAAACTGGTACAACATTACGTATTTACGTGATTGCAGCAGTACAAAAAGGTTCACGCATTGAGCAAGGGACAAGGGCAACGCTGCACAAGCTGTTCAGAAAAGCCCCTGAGTCCTTATACAGCTTCTTCTCTATCTGTACCTGTTGCATACTGTATACCATAATCAAGGCTAAAGCAGAAACATGGCCACAGACAATGCAGCAGCCATAGTGAGGACTGCAGCATTGCAAGCTTAACAAGCATCTGCAATCTATCAAACACAGGGCAAAAGAAAGCAGAACCAAAGCTGTAGCACCCTGCTGTGTGTGTTGCGACATCATTTATAGCCTGACGATATGCAATGCCCAGATTCACAATATGCAGCCACACTGTAGCTGACGTTGATGCCATAAGCCAGCCTCCATCAACGCTGATCAGGAATACCGTTGCTGACAAGGACTGCATCAAGTGTGCACACATGCATGCCCTTGCTATACACACAAAGAGTGTGACTGTGTGGTTGCTTCAGTGATGGGTTATGCAAACGCTGGGAGACCAGAGGGTCTACACAGATTGTGCAACAAAACAGACATGTGGGGAATCAACCAAAGAGATTGCAGCAGCATCAGCATGAGCTGCAAACTGCCAGAGGGGTGGGGCGGTGGGAGGGGGAGAGGGCGGGGGTCGTGTGTCGGACCTTCTCGCTGCCTGTTGCCACGTGCAACAGGGATCTCATTCACAGCAATGTTGGCTGCAGGGGCCTGCCCAGCGCTTTCTTCCTCTTCTTTGGGCTCGATCTTGCCACTGCCTGGCTGCCCACGCTTTCTGACTAGGCCTTGCAGCAGGGAGCTCTTGCCAGCATTGCCAGCGCCAAACACAAAACACTGCACCAGCATGCGCTTTCAGTTTACGGTTTAGTTAAACCCTGTTGTTTGGGACACTGTCTTGCCGGCATTGGCAGCGCCAAACACAAAACACTGTATTAGCATGCACTTTCAGTGCTGTCATGCCTGCTTCTGTGTATTGTCTGGGACGCTGTCTTGCCAGCATTGGCAGCGCCAAACACAAAACACTGCACCAGCGCACACGGTCAGTGTTGTCATGCCTTCTTCTGTGTGTTAGTTGGACATCCCTGACTTTTGCGGATTATAATTTTCCTTATCATTTGAGTTACTCAAAAGGTAAGTTGATGCAAACAATGATGACACCTCATTACTCTCCTCAGTCTAAATTCGTCTCTCTGTTGCCAGCAGATCCCCCATCCGCTGGCAACACATGTGTATGCGCTGTTGCTTGACTGCTTGTTTTTGACATGTCCAGCAACAACATCTCACTGCCACTGCAACATAGCACCAAAAGAACAATGGCAACATGCGCAAGCAACCAGTCTCTGGAGGCCAAACTGACTGCCACTGCAACCCAACACCAAAAGAACACTGGCAACATACGCAAGCAACAAGCCACGTCTGCAGAGGCCAAGCCGACCTGGAACAGCGCTCTGCCTTGGAAATCCTTGCCTCTTCGCCGCTCCTGCTGCCTTGTTTTGCTGATGGCAAACTGGCGCTGCATGAGCGCAGGGTCCATGTCCAGACCCAGGTACATCATGTGCTCCAGGGCCTTGCTGGGGTTGCTGAGGGTCAAGTAGGCCCAGCACGAGGCAAAGCCCTTCTGGGTAAGGCCCTGGTCTGAGGACTGCACCATGATGCCCTTCAGGTTGGGGTCCTCAAAGGGACTGCAGCAGGAGCTGAGTCAGTCTCGCTCAGACACTCACACGCGGCGTCTTGGTGTGTTGTATGTGCCAACTGCAGAGTGCTGTGTTAATTCAGCTTCACAGGTCTGTGCACTGAAATGTCACACTATGACAGGAGTCTCAGCATGCCATGCAGCAACAAGCAAATGATGAGTGGCATCCCAGGTGTGCATGGGCCGACGTGTTGTTTGGGGATGTGGCATTATTGTCAAAGATAAAGCATGAGCAGCCAGGCTGTGCAAGGGAACAGGGTATGTATTGACACACAAGGGCGTCCCATCAGGGATCCAACCATGATAGGTTCAGAAGCCCATCTGCATTTGCCAGGCTGAAAAAAGACCGATATTTGAGCCACACATCACGGACCACTTCCAGCAAGTTGTAGCAATGACAAGACAGGTAGCTTCAATGCTTCCCAAGTCAGTCAACAAGACTTGCAAGATCATGAATGGCAATCCCAAATGAGCACGGACCCCAGATGCACTCCAAAGCATCATACTCCTGCCCTAGGCATAGTTTGCTGCTGATTGAGGCAGAAACACTATCGGCCAAGCACAGCGCGCGGCTGTCTCAGTACCACAGGCAAATCACATGAGTCCAGAACAAGGCCAGTGCGTCTGCTGACCTGCTGGGCGATGCAGAAAACATCTCAGTCTGCTCAGCATCTGACAGCAGCCCATCCTCGTTCACATCAAAGCTGGTGAAGAGGCGCCGCAGCAGCCGCTTGCCATCAGAGCTCACCTCCACACTCTGCATCAGCACACACTCTCAGATGGACACACTCTGCATCAGCACACACTCTCAGATGGACACACTCTGCATCAGCACACACTCTCAGATGGACATGCTCTGCATCAGCACACACTCTCAGATGGACACACTCTGCATGCATGTGCTGATGCAGAGATGGGGTTCTTGATGGCAAGCAGATACTGCAGTGTCTGCTCGCAGACTGACTGTCTGCCATCAAGGCCAAACTGCATGCTCTGCATCAGCAAATACATGCCCTCATGCATGCCCTCAGAATATCTCTTTGCAAGCATGCTGAGGTTCGTAGATTCTGTTGCTACAAAAGCTTGCCAACAGAACCTGAATCGGGGCTCTACAACAGCATGGACCATGTGTCAGCAAAACAGGTCACAGCGGAGATCTCAACATGAGCGCAAATGGTTTGCAAACCAGTGCCATGGATGCTGCCTCCCCACCAGAGCTCAGCTGTATGCTAAAGCATGTCACACAGACCAGCTGGTGACGGACCAGTTTGTGGCACGAATCAATGACAAATGCTGACAACTTGGCATCAATCCTTGTTGATGGTGCCGTCAGAAACTGATGATGATAGCTGGGCAAAGTGTGCCCAGATGCAGTGATGCATGAGTGCATGAGAGGAGCAGGGATCTGACGGAACCAAAACGCGACATGTTTGTATTGAAGAGCAGATACATCACGTGATAAGACTCTGGAAGGCATTGTGAACCTGCTATGCCTCTAATTGGACACAGCCAGGTTGCCAATGCTCAAAGTTGCCTGTCCTAAATGAGCCATTGATGCAGACATGAAAACTCATGCAAGGTGGACACAGGCTTGGCAGAAAGGCTGCACACAGTTGCAATGCAACCAAACTAGTAGTGCTGGAAAAATGAACAATACATCTCTATCAAGCCCTGTGGTGGTGTGCGCACCTGGTCAGGCTGATGGGTGAAATCAACACTGTCCAGCAGTTTCTGCTCAATGAGCAGCTCATCGCTGTAGCCAAAGGAGCGCAGGACTGTCCACACTGTCTCTGTGCGCGCCTTTTCGATGAAGAGGGCGTGCAGGAACAGGAAGCCCTTCAAAGTCAGACCATGCTCATTCAAGCCCTGCAGAAACCGCCCTGTTAGATGTGTTGCATGACAGGTGCATGAAGAGACATTGAAGGCTTGCTGATTTGACAGAGAAGGGGGTCACTTCAGCTGACATGGTTGTTCTGTGACTGCGAGAGTGGCAACAGGGTGGGATTGCAACTGATGCATCAGCTCTCTGCCAGATTGCCCTGCAAGAGATTAGAAGACAAAAGAGGAGAGAGGGGTTCCTGGCGGTTGATGTCTTGCAAAGTAGATGGGCAGAAATAAAGGTGCAGTAAAACAGGACACAACAAACAACAACTTTCTGCATAGACACTGTTACTATATTGATGTGGTGAAGTGGTTCTTGGGAGGCACAGAGGTCTTGAAGAAAATAAGTTCTTGACCACAGGCATGCAAGATTGATGTGCTTACTCCTGGCAGGCGCTCTCCTACAACTTCCTTGACACCTGCCAGCTCTGTGGGTTGCAGCGGGGCATGAAAGCACTTGATCTGAAACCTGTTCAGCTCCTCATCATTCAATGCACCATCCTGCAGTTGCACTACAGCTGTGATGCGGCTGCATGTGCATGCAGTGGTAATTACAATAACAATAATAATAATAATAGTAATAGTAATAATAAAAACGTGTCCTTAGCCAGCAGGCATCAGGTACGTGCGACACAAGTCAATTCCTCCAGACAGGCTTGTTCAGAGCAGTGGTGTATTTAGACGAATGGATTTGATGCCTACCGCATTGATGTCACACAGCAGAAAGATACGCTTCAGAGCTTTCACGCACAATGGCTTCAGCTGGCCGGTGGTGAACTCTACCAAAGGCTCTGCTGGATGCACAACAGACTTGACAGCATAGTAGAAGATGTCTGGAATTGACTGCTGCTTCTTGGCTGAGGACTCCAAAAAGGTCTCTATGTGTCGATACTCCAACAGGATGGCCTGGATCAGCTGCACAAGCAGACAAAAAGAGTGTGTATGTCTAGAGTAGGCACATTTGTGAGCAAGCATTGCAGGTTTGACTGCACTGGTAATACACAGTCAGCCTGACATGATGGTGTCAGCTTGCCTAGCTCATCAAATTACAGCAAGCACCAACATGGACTGAAAGACATGTCCACAAAGCAGCCTTCATGATAGAACAAGCAAGAGGCTGACCGACTGAAAACGCTCTTCGCGTATGTCTCCAAGGTCACACTTGCAAGCAGACAAGATGATTGGACGCCTTGCTCCTACTCGCTCCAGTTCTGGGATCCAATGCATGACAACACGTCTGAGAGAATTGTAATCATTAGCTGCAAAGGTGAGGACTATGGCGTGCGCCTGCTGAACATTTAGCTCCCAAGCTTGCTTGTCCTCTGGCGAGGAACAGGTGTCCACGATCAATGTTGCAGGCGCAGGAGATATATAGCTTTCAACAGTATCGGCTGGCAGCCTTGTTGGAGGCAGCGTAGGAACGGGGTTGTCCGTAAAAGTATTATGTACAGCTGCCAGAACCAGCGAGCTTTTGCCGACCCCTTCGTCGCCGATCACGGCGATGCGCACGGTCCTGTCAGCCATACAGAACACCGGCACCAAGGCACGCTGTTATCAATACAGCTCAGATCGTAACTGAGTGGCGCATTCGCAGGTAGAGGAACCTGTTTCGAAATTGTTGTTACGGGAAGTTGGACGGGTCGTTGTGAAGGGATGCATGAAAATCGGTTGAGACAAACAGCCCTGTTGGACTGAAGATGCAGCTCGAACATAAGTGTTACTACAAAGATACCATGTGCCAACAGTGCCAGTCAATGTAGCATTGCTGCTGATTATAGTAGTGCCAGTCGCAAGAGAGGAAAAGAGACTACACCTTTTGGCGTCAATTCAAGGAGACGCCAAGTACCATTGTAGTGTAATTATTACACCAGGCTGCCCATTGTACAATTAAACTGCACTATAGAACACCATCCATAATTGGTGTTGCATGGAGAACTCAGACAAGCTGAATGTAACTCACATTTGCGTCTTATCTGATACTATATACCTGTATATGTGGTGTTGAAGCTGACACTTACTGTGGCTAATCTAGGCCATGTGGTGCCTGTTGATCTCGACATTGCAACGTCCTTTGCCTGTGCATAACTACGTCTGTAAGGTGATTTCACGTCCGACACAACAATCCCTGCACATTGTTGCTGCCAACACCTGACCTCCAATACAGCATAGACACCTTCATCCATCATGTTATGTGTGAGTTCCAGATATTGCAGTCTGGGCCATGCACCTTGCATCAACAGCCGCATACCCTGGACATTTATGTGGTTGCCCTGAAGATACAACCCTGACAAGCAGGGCCAATCTCCTGCACTCATAAATCCAAAGGCTGCAGCATTCAGACCAGTTTCACAAAGTTTCAGGAATCTCAATGACAACAACCTGGCAGAAACGAGGTGCTTCACAGCCGAATCACCCAGCGGGTTCTGAGACAAGTCCAACACACCGAGATTAGACCAAACTGCCTTGCTCAAGCGATGCATAGCAGCGGCATCTAAGCTACAGTAAGAGGGATTCAGAATGCGCAGGCCTGGCCAATGATTGTCACTCAGGCTGCTACATGCCTCTGGTGTAAGACGGCAATGAGCACATCGCAATGTTTGCATAGATTGCGGCACAAACTGGCCCAGATGAGACACCACGTCTGCATCTAGTGTACCTGGTCCATACATCGTGACGTTTGTGAGACCTGGCCACCTATGCTGGGCAAGCATTTCAGTGATGGGTGCACCAAGATCTCCAGCAATGACCATGTCTTCCACACATGACGCAGCTTGTCTGATCAGGTTTTTGAGACTGCACATGTGTGGCCTCTTGTCCTGCTGCTGTGAAATCTGCAGTCCTGCAGGCTGGACTAGGATAGCAATGGTGTCTATTGGAGGTGAATTGCGCATGGGTGCTTGCCCCCTATCATAAACTCCTGCCCCGAGGTACATAGATGCACGCTGTGTCCAGGTTGCTGGGAGGCGTCGTTTGACATCTATTCTATCGACCCCAGACACACGGTGATCACTAGTGCTGTCCAACATGACTGTCACCAGGCGTGGCCAGTGCTGGGGCTGCAGCAAAGCCATGTGCTTTGGATCAGTCAGCCTGATGACTGTTACTCATTTGCGGTGCCAGGTCCTCAACGTTGTGCAGGATGCTGCAAGCGCCTTGCAGCCTTGTGGAGGCAAGAAATCTGCCAGCCTTGGTGCTGCTTGCAGGATGTCAAATAGAGTGTAGCTGCTGCCAACAGAGTATTCATCTTTAAATTGTTGCTGTTGATCCTCCATGGTCAGAAGCCTGGTTAGGGGCCTGTAAACATCTACGACTTCAGGCAGACCGAAAGGGTCACGGACCGATAACACATCCTCTTGAGCAGATGCAGTCGTGACATGCGCATTGGACTGCAGAAGAGCAGCGGGCTTGCAATACAAGCATTCCCACCTGGAAGTCAGAGGATCGAGGAGCTGTGACCCGTGCCAGAAAGGGATCAGCAGCCGTCACGAGTCCTCAGAAGTTCAGAACACAACACACACCTGCATCGATACTAATTTCGGTCGAGCGGGACTGCCAGCATCGCTTGTCATCAATAGCCTTGGCCAGGCGATTCAATTTGTTTTTGCGTACATGCGAAGCCGCTGGCGTTACAATCACCCATGGCTCTGGACTACCATCCTTACTTACAACCTCCCTTTCCCCTCCACCAAAACTTTGTTCTTCATCGTGACAAGAGTATGTACCATTGCAATTCAAATCCACATTACAGCAGTAAATACCAACAGACCCTTGGCAGGCTGCTTGCATGCACAATAAGAGAAGTACCTTGTGCTCAGCCTTTAGCAGGATCCTATCCTATGGCAGGACCCATGTAGTTCCAAGTGATGTAGCAACACAGTAACAAGACACACGATGAAATAAATGAAATGGCTAAGACCTGCTTTATTTGCCTGTCTGATATGTCACAATTATTGTACAGTCATTCTGCTGGGGCCGTGCATTCTTTCTGCAGGAACTGCACTCTCTGAGATTCAGCTTGGGAGGCTATACAGTGAGCAGTGGCCACCGTAAAATCAACAGCTCAGACGAGCGCCATGCCTGGCTATGATACTGCAATTCTTAGGAGTGGAGGTGTCTCTAGCTTGCAGCTTTGGATGGGAGCCTTCTCAGGTGAGCACTGCATATAGCAAGAGGGTATGTCAGCCTGTTCAAATACAGATAATTACAGCAAGGATGATGTCATTTTGGAAAATACACGGAGGTTGCGCTAGGAAGTGCTTGCTCACCTGGCGATCGGAGGTCCCAAAGAGCCTGATCTACCTAATGGGCTACGCTTTTGTAGCAATTGACTAGTAGTGTTTGATCTCTGTGACGCTCCCCTGCTGTGCAACTTCTGCAAATGTGGAACAGCTTGTTACACACAGTAATGGCACATCAGCATCCTGCCAAATGCAACACCCAGCTGCATGATGTTGATGACATGCAGAGTGGTGCCATACTCTGAGTTGAGCTATTTCGCTCTGGATCTGAGCTTGGTTTTGTTTCTTTGGCGTCCTGCAGCAGGGAAAAATGTGAATAGCCAAAGAAGCTTGGTAAACAAGAGCAGGTGGCATGGAGTTCACTAACATTGAAAGCTAGCAAGCCCATTCAGCTGAGCAACAAAAGAGAGGGAGTATATGATTAAAGACAAAGACGAAGCCCACCCTTGGCCGACTAGCTCCCTGAAGAACTTAAACTGTATTAAGGTAGTTCGGTACAATAACCAAGCCCCTGCGCAGGACAGTCAGCTGCTTTTGCAGTCTTGCTGTGCTTAAAAAGAAACAGGCACAGTGCGGTGTCCACCACGCACCTAGCGCCATTGCTCCAAAGACGAGACCAAAAGCTCCCAGAAGAGCGGCCGTCCCAACAAAGTGCTCGGCATACCGCGGCATCGTGTTGACGTCCTGTTGCTCGTGACTGCTATTGAGCAGCAAAGTCGAGCTGCTCAAATTGGCAGTGTGCATTACTCCAGGCATGATGGCTTTGAGAAAGAGACTCCGGAAATGCATGCCTTCAAGCCGGAAGAATGCTGTGGCCAGATGTATCGCTGCAGCTGCAAGGAGCAGAAGCAAGTAAGCAGGTCCCCCTGCTTCTTCTGCTTCTGCCTATGTCAGCATAATGTTATCATGCTATCTCTTATCTGTGCTGCAGGCTGCAGCCTGCGGTTCTGTGTGAACACGTGTGATACTGTTAGCCTGGCAAAAAGGAGCATGTATGTGTTTGTGGCATGACTATTTGTAGCAAGAATGGTGATGGACGACTTCTGCTAGCTGACTCAGCACTACTGGCAAGCAAGGCTAGCACGCCAGCAAGGAAGTGTGTGTTGCCGCTAAGCATTGCTACAGCGTGTCAAGGGGAGGTTGGATCTACAGCGCCATTGCCTGATGATGGCTACAGTATATACATGGATAATTTCCACGTATGATATGCAATTACTGCATAAATGATACTGTACATGGCCTGTTTACATGTGTCCAACAGCGAGGCAAGATGAACCACATGTACAACGTTGTTGGGGTGCCCTGAACAGTATCACTAGCCAGTGCGGAAGCAATTACTTTGGCAATCTACTTTGTGTAGTAATGTTTAGTAAAGGCCGTTCAGATCTACCTTCCGTTGTGGTCCTGCACACCTGTGCCGGATCGCAATTGTCATCGTCCTCTATCGAATGGCAAATTGTCTGTCAGCATGTGTCTCTCGATCGGCGCCACTTTGAAGAATGGTCTCTCCCGCAAGACCTTCTGGGTCTGCGTTTTCTCATAAGACCGATCAACCGTAGGCGACGTCCACTCATGCCGCGCCCGAGCTTCAGGATGTTTTACAGGGTCGCACATCATTTTACGCAAGATTTGATGAGGATTTAAGACACTTAGTGACAGGTTATGAATGACATGCCAGCTGGTCCTCTCGAGCCGTGGAGTGGTGGACTGCTGGATCCTTTTTACAGAAACCTGCTGGGTTTGCCTGAGGTGGCAAATGTAGGCAACGTAGCAGGCATGCTGGCGGACGCGCGCCAAGCTGAAGCTGGAGCACCAAGCTCCTCACTGTCAGCTGAACTCAATAGGGCTGGAGCACAAGGACCTTTGGCCCCTGTCATAGACTTTGGCGTCTTCCAAGCGGCACATGAAGCGGAGCAACTGTACTCAGGGGTCTTACCAAGCCTAGACGAGGATGACCTGCTTCAAACAGCTTTGCCCAACGAGGCAAAAGCTTCAGCAAACACCAACAGAGCTACTAGACGGTCTGCTCAGGCACAGTCCATTCCTCGGGGAAGTGAGATCTCTTCACCAACTGTGTACTTGTGCACTTGCTACTGCTGCTGTACTGTCCAGAAGACAGCAGATCTTGCATGTCACCACACTCAAAAGGCTTTTGCTGCAGGTAGTAGGCAGACTGCAAAGACAACACGAGCATCTGCCATGTCACAGTCACGCTCTGTGGTGACGTCCACTGATCAGAACAGCCATTCGCCTGACACCTCAAGTCACTCAGACAGCGAACCTGAGTTCCAAGACATACCTGCGGGGGATCCAGATTTTGCCCCTGTCGCAAGAGAGGGTGGGTCATCTGGGCCCAAGGACAGCAAAGCGAAGCTGCGAGAAAAGAACAAAAGGGCACAGAAGCGCTTCAGAGCCAGGCAGAAGGTAGTCATGACTGCTTACAATATGCAGGCTGCTTCGGCACATACAGCAATTCAGTAGGATCACATGCCTGTCAAGCTACAGACTGCCAGTACAGCTGGCTTGAATAAGAAACATGCCATTTCCTTCCTCACCCAGCAGAGCCCTTTTGCGGCCCCTTTGCATTCATTGTGCTCTGTCCTGCTGCTCAAATGGTGTAGTGAGCAGGACTGACTTGTGCTTCCTAAGACAGCAACCTCTGTTGTCCAGGACTGCTGCAGTATAGAGGCGCATGACAACAGACATCCCACATGCAATATATTACATGGTCCAGATCCATGCACAGTGTTGTGAGCAAACATGAGCACGTATGACAGCCACATGGTACAGCAAGAATAGCTTCATCAATCCCATTGCTCTAGTTTCTTCACTTGGTGCATTACTTAACTTCTGGCAGCAACATCTGCGCTGATGCAGGTCACACCACACAGATGCGTGGTGTCATAGCATGGGTAGCATGCAGAGCAACTTGTGCGTTTGACATGCAAGGCAGTCACAGCAAAGACAAAGTCCATCTGCTCTTTTTGACACACACATCAAGGCACAGCCAGTGCCAAACTCTTTTTGCTCAACATGCATGACAAGGCACAGCCAAGGGCAAGGTCCATCTGCTCTTTTTGACCCTCAAGGCACAGCCCAGGCCAAACTCTTTTTGCGTAACATGCATGACAAGGCACAGCCAAGGGCAAAGTCCATCTGCTCTTTTTGACACACACATCAAGGCACAGCCAAGGGACAACCTTTCCACCTGCTGTGTCAGCACACCTGCAAGGCTGCCTGCTGCCATGTCAGCATATGCCAGCAGGGATGGCATCGCAGGTGCAGCAGCTGTGACTTTGCAGTTTTCGTAAGCCTGGCTCCATATGCTCTCTGACTCACTGATGTGCAGGGCAAGGTGTAGCAGATCAGGCTGTAGCTAGAAGCACTGCCAGCTCACATATGCAGCAGCTGCAACAACGTGGCTCTGCACTCAGCCTCATCTGGTCTGCTGTCTTGCTGTGCAGGACAAGGCACAGCAGTCTGAGCGCATGTTGGCAGGGCTACCAGCTCACATAAGATGCAGCTGCAACAGTGTGGACTTGCACTCAGCCTTATCTGGTCTGCTGCAGGACAAGGCTCAGCAGTCTGAGCGCATATTCGCAGAGATGGCTGCTCAGATGCAGCAGCTACAGTCGTGTGATTTGGCACACAGCCTCATCCTGGTCTGCTTTCTTGCCGTGCAGGACAAGGCTCAGCAGTCTGAGCGCATGCTGGCAGAGCTGCCGGCTCACATATGCAGCAGCTGCATCAGTGTGGCTCTGCACTCAGCCTCATCTGGTTTGCTGTGCTGCTGTGCAGGACAAGGCCTGGGCAGCCTGGTAGAATACTTGGTTTCTCATTCAATTGACGCCAAAAAGCGTAGTCTTTTCTTTTCAGGACAAGGCACACAGCTTCATCTGGTCTGCTGTGTTGCTTTGCAGGATAAGGCACAGCAGTCTGAGTGCATGTTGGCAGAGCTACCAGCTCACATATGCAGCAGCTGCAACAGTGTCAATTCGCACTCAGCCTCATCTGGTCTGCTGCAGGACAAAGCTCAGCAGTCTGAGCGCATTTTGCTGTCTTGCTGTGCAGGACAAGGCACAGCAGTCCGAGCGAATGCTGGCAGAGATGGCTGCTCAGATGCAGCAGCTACGTGTTGAGAAGGAGGAGCTGCAGGGGCGCAATAAGCTGCTGGAGTCTCTCCTCAAGGTGCAGCAGCAGCAGCAGCATGATAGCTCAGGCGGCCGGCGGCTGGATGCAAGCCAGGTATGGGTGCAGTTACTGTTGCATCTGAGCTGCTAGGGCATGTGCTATGAACATACAGCGTAATGCAAAGAAGTGTACTGGGCAGCCTGGTGTAATACTTGGCTTCTCATTAAATTGACGCGGAAAGGTGTAGTCTTTTCTTTTCTTTTCAAAGAAGTGTGTGAGAAAATGCTGGAGACCATGCTCAAGAAGCAGCACAACCAGGCGCATGACAGCTTGAGCAGCTGGCAGCTTGCTGCTCACATGCTGCGTGATGCCTGTCATGGCGTGTATCATGCGATTGCATGACATCAAAGGTAGTTGACAAGTATGCTGAAGACACAACGCCGGCAGGATGTTGGACTCAAGCATGCTCATGTGCTGTTGCTTATGACCATGCAACCCAAATTCTGTATCTTTGTCTTCTGCGTAGCTCTTTGCGGTCTGTCTGTCTTCGGACTGCGTTTGAGTGTCACTTCGGTGTCATCATTCTGTGTGTTGAATGTGACACACAGGCAGCCAGGTGGCATGCAATACAAGTGGCACATGACCCACTACAAACAGCTTCCAAGCTGTCCCTGCCCCAACTCCAGCAACAACAAAGGATATTCAAGTCTAAAAACAACAAAAAAGGTCGTAATATTGGTATCTTTCAGGAGATGGAGGCCCTGATGACAGGCACCGGGCCTCTGTCAGATTCCCTCCGCCGCAGCGACCCCTACCAGCCCGCCACCCTCCCCACCTCCAACCCCACCCCGCCCCAGCAGCAATCCCAGGAGCAGCTGTCCCAGCAGCAGCCCTTGGCTGAACAGCCCATCAGGGTATCCCTGCTGCCGGGCTCCCTCAAGCTGCTGACCCCCACCCAGGTCAAGAACCTGTCTTGGCAGAATCACCTGAAGCTGTACAAGGTATGTCATTAGTGATCTGGATCAGCAAGCCATGGTGGTTCTGAACCTGAGCCTTGTACTCACCGCATGTTGCCCTCTGGAAGTCGAGCGTAGCACATGCAATGCAAGACGTGCCATTCCCATGCTTGGTAGAGTGTTGAGTGTATTCTTATTTGGTCGTGATAGGCCTATTGTACAAGTCATAGCCCGATGGTTGCCAGCATAGATTTACAAACCTAAGGCCCTACCGGCTCTTGTGTGTGTTCACACACTGTTCAGTGTGTGCACATGTGACGCTCAGAGCTGTCATGTGTTGTGCGTGCAATGCAATCTGTGTCTTGACAGATGCGAGTTTCAGCAGATGCATGGATGTGTTGGCAACATGGTAGCTTCATATGTTTGGCATCACGGCAAAGGCTGATGCTGGTGTAGTCATTGCTGTGGCAAAGTGGAAAGCACTGAGCTCCGTTCTTTTGACTGCAGGCTTACGTGTCGCGGCTGGCAGGGCTGTTACAGCTGTCAAACGGCCATGAGGATTCTCCTGCTGGCAAGCAAGTTGAGGTGGGTTTCCACACCTCAGCTAGTGCATTGCTGCCTTAATATGTTCTGGAAATCACGCACCTTCTTTCTACCCAAAACAAAGGCATAAATAAACCCATCCTTTCACGTCAACTCTTGTACACACTCGGCCTCCTGCCATACTTCCTGTTGTGTTTTGGTTGCCTCTACTTTGCTTCAGGTGCCAATGCTACATCACAGCAGCACAGGTACATAACATGACGGTTGATTGTGTGCCAACATGTTCCTCATGGGATTGCAGTTGTAAGACTGGCATGCTAGAGAAAGATCTGCTTGGAAAAATGTTAAAACAGTCAATACTGATCCCATGTAGCCCAGCAGGCCTTGCAGCCCTGCTAGAAAGCCTTTATAAGTATGGGTGTTGATGAGGTGTGGGGTTTCTTGTGTAGGGTCTTGTGATTGAGTCGGTGCGGTTGGCAGCAGCCAAATCCCTGCTGGATCCCCTGGGGATGCAGCAAGTCTTCCAGGCTAGAATCCGTGAGTGCAGGATTCTGACTCAGAGGAGCCAGCCAGCTGCTGACATGTGGCCCAGAATCTTGGTGAGTCATCTTCTTGTTGGCACGACTGACATGCAAGCATGAGAGTAACATTACTACTCACAGGCCTGAGTTGTCTCCCAACATATGGCCCAGCACCTTGGTGACTCAGTGCTTAGTGTGGGAATCCAGTCTACAGGCATGAGTACAAACATTTGGCTTAGAGGGGCTTTGTCAGCATGTGCATCAACACCTAGATGTGTCACCTCCAGCGTTGGAATTCAAACTGCAGGAGCCTGACTCAAGAGGCATTCTGACACGTACTTTACCACCTCGTGAGTCACGACTCACGTCCAGAATTCAGTTTGCTAGCTTGAGTGCAGGACAGCAAATTTGCAACTGACTCAGCTCCTGACATGTGACTCAACACCTCAATGAGACATATACCATGCTGTCTGTCTGTCTGCCTCTTGACTTGACAATCCTGCCCGGTCTTCTACTTGCCGTCCATGAAGACAAACTCCAGTCTGCATGGTCACAGACAGAAGTGATGAATTTTTGCTGGGATTCAGCTAGATCAGTGGTAATTGTCATCAGACTGACCATTCTGTTTGATTTTGCTGCTGTGTTTTCTCCCCCTCAGAATGCGCTGAACTTGATTAAGCAGCAAATACAGTCCACCTTCCTGCTGCCTTTGTCTCCCCATAATGCCGTGAGTTTAGCTACCAGCAGATAGTGTTGGCGCTGCTGCTGTCTTCTATTCTCGGGATGTGCTGATGTGTTAGCTGGCAACAAATACAGTTGACCTTGCTGGCGTCTTTTTCCCCCCAGAAGACCCTGATTTTCTAGCTGGCAGCAGATACAGTCGACCTTACTGGTTTCTTTGTGTTTTAAGGGTGCCCTGACATTAATTCTGCAGCAGATCCAATTGACTTTACTGGTGTTTTCTGTTTTTGGCATACGCTGAACTTCAGTCTGTTGCAGACACAGTCGATCTTGTTGTGTTTATTTTGCAGGATGCCCTGAACTTGAGCCGGCAGCAGATTCAGGAGCTGATGGCGCTGCGCCGCGTCTTCTTGCCCAAGATGGGGCAGCTGCTCAAGGACCGCCACCGCATCAGCCGAGCCCTGCAAGACTCCCAGGTCCCCTGCCCTGCCCCCTTCTCTGGCTTACTGTCTGCCCTCTGCCCTTTGCTTGCCGTCTGCCTTTGCTTGCCCTCTGCTGGTCAATGCATGGTTCCCTTCACTTCCCTCTTGTCTGGGTTGCCATCTGCCCTTTGTCTTTGCTTGCCTTTTGTTGGCTCCCTGCATGCTTCTCTTCATTTCCCCTCTTGTCTGGCTCACCCCCCTGCCCTCTGCCTTTGCTTGCCCTCTGTTGGCTTCCTGCATGTTTCCCTTTGCTTCCCCCTTTTCTGGCTCACCCCCCTGCCATCTGCCTTTGCTTCCCCTCTGTTGGCACCCTGCATGGTTCCCTTTGCTTCCCCCTTTTCTGGCTCACCACCCTGCCCTCTGTTGGCTCCCTGCACGGACTTCTTCACCTGCCCTTTCCTGGCTTGCCATGTGCCCTTTGCCTTTTGCTTGCCCTCTGCTGGCTCACCGCATGCCCTTTACCTTTGCTTCCTTTCCGTCCTCCACACTTACTGCTTGCCCCTCGCTTGGCCCTTCATTGCATGCTGCTGATTGCTGCTGTCTTGCCTGCTTTTGCTTGCCCTCCGCATCACTTGTGTGCCCTCTCTGTCTGTCTGGTGGTTGTGCTCTTGCCGGCATTTGCTTGCCTTCTGCAATCCTGTGCCTGCTTCTGTCTGTCCAGTGGGTGTGCATGACCTCTGCCTACATTTGCTTGACCTTTGGGCACCCATTGCAGATGTGTCTGGATGAGGATGTGGACCCGAATGGTCCTTGTCAGCAGTACACCCAGGCAAATGATGTGCTGAGGGACCTCAAGTCCATCCTGTCTGTCCAGTGGGTGTGTGTAACTTTGATTGCCTTTGCTTGACCTTTGGGCACCCATTGCAGATGTGTTTGGATGAGGATGTGGACCCAAATGGTCCCTGCCAGCAGTACACCGAGGCCAATGATGTGCTGAGGGACCTCAAATCCAATCTGAGGGAAGACAAGCAGCTTCTCATGCAGGTCCTAGCCTCTGTCTGGCGCAAGGTGATGCCTCTACCTTCCATTCTCAATTCATGTCTGGCTGACTTTACCCATGCATTTTCTGGCCTCTGTTTGGCGCAAGGTGATGCCTCTACCTTCCTTCTTAATTCATGTCACGCTGCTTGTCAGCACAGCAACTGCTGCTTTGCTGGTTCGTTGTCTGCCACAGGCACCAGCCCGATCACGCCCAGTCCTCTACACGCCCTCCGAAGTACCTTTTGAATGTCCTCTGCACATGCACTCAAAGGCTCCTGAGTGCTTTCTGAATGCCCTCTGAGTTCCTTCTGAACACTCCTCAACACCTTCTAAACACCTTCTCAAACGCTCTCTGAGTGTTTCCTTGATGTCTTCTGAATGCCCTCTGAATCCTGTGAATGTGTCATGCTGCAGATCATGCGGCCATATCAGCTGGCCACAGTGATGGTGATGGCGCACCCATGGGTCCCTGACACCGGTCCTGTTTTGGACCTGGTGGCCCAGGCCGAGGGGGAGCCCCCCGCCCAGGCCCTCATGGGGATTGACAAGGTCCCGGGGACCCGGGGGATTGGGTCCTGGACTCTGGAGTGGACTGGCACCTTTGCCAGCTCACTCACGACTGAGCCTGATGGTGAGGTTCCTTTGTTCATTCATGCATTCTTTCGTTCTTTATTTGTACATTCATTGATTGATTTATTCACTCATTCATTCAATCCTTTTATTATCCATTCAAGTGTTTGTTCCGTTCCTCATCCATTCATGCATGCATTCATTTGTTCATTCATTCTTTCGTTTGTTCATTCATTCATTCATTCATTCAGGTACTGTCTCTCAGGGTAGGGTATAAACAATTTGGTTCCCCCTGTATGAGCCTGACAATGAGCTTGTGCAGCCACACACCTGAAACTCAAATACTGTTTCTGCATTGTCTCTGGACTTGAACATCAATGTGAAATTGGCATCAATGTTTCCTGGTGGTTGTGCAGGAGAATAAAGAGGCGTGTGGCAGTTTTGTATAGTGCCTCAAGTTCAAGCGTAAATATATATATTATTACAGATCCCAAACCATCCTTTGGGTCTGTCTTCTCAGCAATAAGAGGCCTATGTTGGGACTTCTTACATCTTATAACCATGGAATTTTGCAACATTTGATGATCACATCTATAAACTATACAGCGCCAGGCATACAGCAGACTACTGTGGCATGAGGTAGGGTGGGTGTGCACAGTCTCAAATGCGCTGCCCATAGGACTCGATTTGCTGAGGTGACTAAAATAGCCTCTTGATGCGAGGCGTTCTGGAATCTACTGAGGGAGCTGTACTCAAGGGGCATGTGCATTGGGAGCAGCAGTAGCTGTCCAAGGGTTTTGTCAGCATACCTCAAATGCCTCTGTAGGCCTGCCTGTGTCTCTAGCCATCAGATTTTCTTCTAGATTTGGCTGTCCATTTGGCTGTCAGATGGCTGAAGGGGGCAAAACGAGTTCTGATGGCATTTACTATGCCTCAGATACTTATGTCAAGTAGCAGTTGATTGTGGTCCTTTGCGTTTTGTTATAGCTGTTTATAGCCTAGCAGTGCTATAGCTTGCATATTTACGTTCCCCGCTGATGGCAATTCATGCTGTCTCCATTTTCTTAGACACAGGCTAGTAGTTGATAATAGTGCTGACCAATGTTTAGTTACCATGCAGTAGGCATGGGTTTTGCTATGCTGACCCGTTCTGAATCATGATGTCGTCATTTGGCTGACAGAATTCTGCTTGAAGTATACTAAGATCTCAATGCGCAAGTCGTCAGCATGTACAGGCTGCCACGATACCAGCTAGTCAAAGTATGTTGTAACTCACTCAAGCACCCGACCAAAGCACCCAAAAGCTCCCTGGCAAAACATCGAACTGGACAGAATTTGCAGACAGTAGAGAAATATGGAAACTGAGATGGCATATGCGTGGTTGGCTTTCTAACATCATATTCATGAAGCCGTAGGTTCACCCAGTGCTGCTGTGAGTGTCCTCCTGAGTGCAAGGTGCAGGCTCGGGCACTGAATCAATGCTCATGCAAAAGGCCAACATGACGTCCTTGTTCGTGTTGGGCAGAAGCTGCAACTTTTGCACAGTGGATTGTCTTGATATTGATGTTGTTTGTCTTGATTTTGCTGCTGATATTTACATTATTGTACACAATGTTACTGCTGAGAAGGAGGTGTCAGTGCTGCTGAAGCGACAAGTTCAGCAGGCAGTAAGTGTAGCTGGCTGTCAGATCTGAGCCTGATGCCAAGAAGCGTCTAAGTAGCCTAAGTATCTCTAGGCAATTTGGAGGGCCTATGTCTGTGAACTTGGCTTGCTGCTGTGCATGCTGGAGCATGCTGAGGATCAGGTCTGGACAGTTGGGATGACAGCTTTGCAGCGAGCGCGACGGATGATACTTGCTGGATACTTCCACCTGCACACTGAGACGCCACCGGCATGCACTGCCTTCGCGTGCATGCTACTTTGAGGACAGGAGAGTGAGGGCAGAGAATAGCATTGATCAAAGACCTGATCCGCTTTTGCCGATATGGGAGCAGCGTTGTCTCACAGCGTCCGTCAAAGCAGGTGCGCCCTGCTGGTCATGCTTGAGCACATCATCTGCATGTCGGCACGAAGCTGCTGCATCTCACAGCATCTTTCAGCCTGGCTTTGCTGCTTTCAGGCGACCCTTGCAGGTGCGACAGTGCGCCAGTTTGATGACTATCTGTGGCCAACAGCCGCAAGAATCAAGCAATGTATGCTTGCAAACATGCACACGAGCACCTACTTGCAGCGGTCGACCTTCAGCACAGGTGTGTTGTCTCAATTGCTCTCATAGGTGCTTTAGTGCTTCGACGTTGAATCCTGGATGCTTATTGACTTTGACGCATGTGTTTTGACCTGCAGAAATAGTCTCTGGCATTAGCAGCAACCGTGACAGCACATGCAACAGCCAGCCGCAACATGAGCAGCATGAAGAGGTTGGGCCCAACATCAGCCTGCTTGCAAAAGAGCTACAGGTACAATGGCGTGAAAAGCACAACATGCACCTGGGCAACATTGTCATCAAGCCTGGCAGCCATCGGAAGGTCTGGTGGTTGTGCAATCATTGTCCAGACAGCTATCCCCATATCTGGAAGGCTGCTGTGAAAGATAGGACGTATGGGAGGGGCTGTCCTTTCTGCTCAGGCACAGCCGTTTGTCAGCATAACACACTTGCTAAAAAAGAGCCTGAGGTTGCACTGTTTTGGGACGCCAAGAAGAACAGTCCATTGTCACCAGACCAAGTGACTGTCTCCAGCAACATGAAAGTCCACTGGAAGTGCGACGCTTGCTTGCACGAATGGCAGGCTGCGGTGATGCAAAGACACACGTAGCAAGACTGGGTGCCCCAACTGTGCCAAGGCAAATGGTGGCAGAAAAGCAGATGGCACTAGGCGGAAGCATTTTACTTTTGCACGGGCAAAGCATACTTTGCTGGAGCAATGGGACCATGACAGAAACAGCAAGAATGGAAACTTTCCTGACAACACAACATTACGAAGCTGCAAACTCATTTGGTGGCGCTGCCAAGAGTGTCCAAAGGGCAAGGTACACAGCTGGCAGGCTCAAGCATTCCAGCGAACCTCAAGCAAAAAGTCAACAGGATGCCCTTGTTGTTTTGGGCACCAGCTTTGTGAGTGTAACTCTTTGGAAGCTGTCTGTCCTGATATTGCTGCTGAAGCGCTCTGTACATCTGCGCACACAGCACGTAAGGAAAAAGTTCAACGTTGATGCTAGGCGCTTGTGACAATGCAACAGACAGCGATGTTGGCTGTATGTTTGAACTTTGCGTTATCGATAGACTTGTAAATGGCTTGTTGCTACAATGGCTTGTTGTTCATGACTCTGCAGACAGCTGTTGTTGAGGATGCCATATCTTGAAGGATAGCAGGCAGAAGAGAAGCAAGTTCGATTTCCTGTAGAATTGGACACATGGCATGACTGCAATGGTTGTATTATGGCAAGCTGCTAGTATGTGCTGATAAACTGTTGTTTAAAGCGTTGTACGTTGCCATGTTGCGTGCTTTCTGCAGAGAGGCAGCCTGGTTGATGCAAGCCAGTGTGTACAAAAGAGAGTGCACTGGGACTTGATTCATCAATATTGTGACTCGACGCCACTCGACGCCGAGGCATTGTGATCACTGTAAGACAGGCTTTGCGTGGCGTGAACTCAAAAGTCTCAGATCGTGACTGACAATGCACATGTGGTGCACAATTGAATTTACAGTAATATGCACATGTATGGCAACATGCAATGCATGCCAAATGCAATTGTCTGCTCTATGAGCTTGCAGCCTCTGCATGTGCTGCAGCATGTACAGTGCAAACGGATCATGTGCAGCATGAACCCAAAGGCACTGCAGCATTGGCAGGACGCAGGGCCACTTGGTATCTTATGCATTAATGAATATTCCAAGCAACTCAACCACCAGAAACATGCATGACGCAGGTTACTCACCCAAGCTACAGCAGCCCCTGAGGAAGATAGCTACCTTCAGCAAGAATCAGACCCTCTAGACTGGGCTGAAAGCATTCAGCCATGTGTTGAATAATTTCACAGATGTAAGCTGAAAGTTGCTGATCATCCAAGAAAATCGGATAAGCTGGCGTTGCATCCCAGCAGCAAGGTGTGTGACCGAGGTGGACACATATGCCTGCGGCTGCGTGAAAGGCCTCCAAAAATGCTGCAGCCTGCCCGGTGAAATGCTTTCTGCTCGTCAAGTCCAAACAAAGACATCAGGCAGCGAGTACTTTGTGCTTTGATCACACCATGCTAAAGTCGGTCGGTGGGGGAGCAACTACGTTTCTTAATGCCGGCCATAGCAGGTATGCCAAATATGTTCTACAGCATGAACTCAACGATGGAATCACCGCTCACGACTGTTGCTACTGACAACAAATCTTAGACCTGTCAGTGGCTTGTTTCCAGGCAAACCTGGCAAGTGCCTCACCGCGCCAGGCAGCTTACCAGGCAGGCATCAGAGGTCCATAAGCGTGATCGATATACATGTAGAAACATTCAGGCGACCGTCTGCTCGTCCTGCATAGGTGTGTCACTTACTTGGCAACCTAGCTTGTGCACTTCACATTCAAGTGCTTGAGCATCTGCTCTAAATGCTGACTAGCATCCACACATGCATGCTGACCTGCAGACAATGCCTATGGAATTAGAAGCTGCAATGGCAGTACGCCACAGCAGCAAAGCTCACAGCTTGATAAGGGCCCCGACATCAGTCTGCTTGCTGACGAGCTGCAGAAACAATGGCATGAACAGCTCAACATGCACCTTGGCAACATCCTCGTCAGGCCTCACAGCCACCGCAAGGTCTGGTGGTCATGTGATCAGTGCCCAGACAGCTTTCAACACAGTTGGGAGGCTGCTGTAAAGAACAGGACCCAAGGGACAGGCTGTCCTTTCTGCTCAGGCACAGCCATTTGTCAGCATAACACGCTTGCTAGAAAGGCACCTGAGCTTGCGCTGTTTTGGGATGCCAAGAACAACCATCCACTGACTCCAGACCAAGTGACTGTCTTCAGCCACATGAGAGCCCATTGGAAGTGCAGCGCTTGCTTGTACGAATGGCAGGCTTCAGTAAAGGTCAAAGCTTGTGCTAGGTCTGGGTGCCCCAAATGTGCCAAAGCGCATGCTGGCAGGAAAGCAGATGGTACTAGACAGCATCACCCCACTTTTGCAGGGGCAAAGCATGCCTTGTTGCAGCAATGGGATCATGACAGGAACAGAGAAATGGAAGTCTTCCTGACAACACGACATTGCGAAGCAACAAGCTCATTTGGTGGTGCTGCCTTGAATGTCCCAAGGGCAAGGTGCGCAGCAGGCTCGGGCTTTTTCTCAAACCTCAGGCGGTATGCTGGCAGGATGCCCTTGTTGTGATGGGCTGAAGGTTTGTGAGTGCAACTCTTTGGAAACTGTCTGACCTGATATCGCTGCTAATTTCGACGTTGAAGAGAATGGTGTCAGTGCTGCTGAAGTAACAACTTCAACACACACAAATTACAGCTGGCTGTCAGATGAGCCTGGAGCCAAGAAGCGGTCTGTGGATTGGCGCACTAAGTACACAAGGAGACAACTTATCACTGATGCTAGGCGCTCGTGACAATGCAGCAGCAAAGCCTTCTGCGTGTGCAAGCGCCTGGGCGACTTGATAAAATTGCATTCACAACTCTGTTGTTGAGGGTGCTATCTCTTGTGAGGTAGAAGGCACAAAAGGAAGACATACCTGCTAGTGTAGCTCTGCGCAATGTCTTATAAGACAGCTAATTGGCTGCCAGTCAGCTGTGCACATTTCCTTTGTGTACTTCCTGCGTCTGATTAGTCATTGTACACCCCACTATGGCATGTTCAGACACTTATAAGCCACTAGTTAGCCACATGAATATGATACACAAAGAACATGTCAAGGTCTTGAACATAGCATATCGGTCACATGTACATGACAGCCACTGTAATGATTTTCTTAGGGTGTGCCGGAAGTTGCGTTGTTCACAACGCTGAAAGCTGCCACGTTGTGTGTCAACAAATCATGCATGTTCGCCTAGGGTACACGAGTCTGCACTGGAGTTTGTGACTAATGACTTTTCTGTGACTCAAGGTGACTGAAGCTTCCTGCCTTGCTGCCTTAAGGCAAATATCTTTTAAAAGGCACGCAAACGCTACAAACGCCTTCGGCCCGAGGCTTCTGCGCCACTGAAGCCATGCACAGGGTATATAAAGGTGTGTTGCTTGACTTGCTATTTTCGGAAGGACCGTCATCGACATGCAGTTTACTTGAATCCGCATTGCAATTGCACCTGTTTTAGTGGTTTCAGAGCACCTCACAGCCATTGGTTCCGGAGCTACAGCTAGCCGCGATCAACGATGACATCCTACACTTAGACCCGAAATTCTCCACTGTCGAGGCCCCCAAGCATGCAGCATATGCCAGATCCCTCTTGCGACGCAGCTAGCTGCTTGCAAGCGTACGACACCCAGGTGTTACACAGCAAGGTCAACTATAGTCATGTCTGGAAGAACAGCCGTGATTGCGGGTGGCGGACCCGTTGGTGCAGTGACAGCCATCATGTTGGCGAGGCAGGGTTGGAAGCTTCAGGTGCAATCAGTAAAACCGCTGGCGACACCTATCGAGCTAGATCTGCATAGGATCACAGCAAGTCGCACTATAGCTACAGAAGCCACCAAGTGATGAGTGTCGTCCTGCCTCTCGTTGGCAGACATGTGTCTGTTACTCAACATGAGTTCGGGCGATCGGGCGTGCGAACTTGACAAGGCGAGTGCTTGCAGGTGTTCGAGCAGGCAAGCGCTCCGTCGTTGGTGCCTTCCCGACAGGACAACAAGGCCTACCGGCTGAACCTCACCTCGCGAGCGCTCAACGTTCTGAAGCTGGCCCAAGTGAACATAGACCCTATCATTGCAAAACAAGGAAAGCTTCTCGGTGAGATCATAAGCCCTCATTGCCTTGAACAAGTGACCTGCAACCATGTTATTTTTGGAATTTTGGCCTACTCGGGCTGGCCTATGTACCCAACCAGCTGTGTTTGGATGATCCACATCAAGGTCATTGCTGTGCTGCTGTGTCTCTTTTGTCACTTTGAGTGCATGTATGTATTTCTCTGTGCCACTCCAGCTATGTGGCTTCTTCTTGCTTGCAAGCCTAATTGTTCAATTCAGTTTTGCCCATGCTGCAGAAGCAAACATGTACAAGGCTGATGGTACCACAATGAGGTCTGCACGCATCCCCATCACACAAGATCCACAGTGTGTCAGAGCTTTTCGTGATGAGATCGCCCTGTGCATCATCAATGAGGCAAAGCGATTGCATCCAAATGCAATCGAATTCCACTTCAACACTCTCATACAAAAAGTGGATCTGGACAGGCAGACGGCCCACGTCTTCACAGATTCTCATGTGACAGAGGTGCGCTATGATACACTGTAAGTATGCAAGGTAGCATAGAGAGTAGAGCTTAGGTAGCCTGTGAGGCGAATGTTCAATCCAGTGTAGTGATGACTCATGCCTTCAGACATGCACATGCATTGACATATGGGGGCATGATCTACGCCCAGCCAACGGCACCTTTGAGGCAACCCATTGCTGAACAGGAGCTGCTGTTTGCTTCAACCTTTGGTGTGTACCCCTGCCGATATTGCTATGCTGTTTCCATATACTTGTACGATACAGTGCCGATACAGTGACTGCCGTAGGTGCCGTATGACCTGTTAGTAGGAGCAGATGGGGCGCCAAGTGCTGTCAGATCAGCCCTGCAACAAATCATGCCTGAAGGCTACATACGCCGCTACAGACACAAGCAGGTCTACTCCATGACACAAGTGACCCCTTCCAATTCAGAAGACATTCCACCACATGCAGTTCTGCAGATGCATAACATCAAGGTCAGAAAAGCCCCCCAATAGGCCTTTGTTGAAGCCTTACAAGACCCAAAACATCTTCACAATGTAGATAGGCGTTTTTACTGTCCCCAGACGTTTCTGAGTTTAGATTTCTAGTGTGGGGATGACATTTCTGATTCAAAATAGGCATTTTGGGATTGAGAAGACCTTGAGTAGACCCCCTGTGGACCTCATTAGAGCCTGACCAAGCCTTTAGCATGCTGCACCAGCTATCAGTCAAGTTGCATGCTATCAGTCACTGACCATGTGAGCTACGTGATCAGAGTTTCAGAAAAACGCGCTCACACCAAGCCGCCTGGCTAGATAGCTGGCTGACTCTGCTCTTTATAACCCATCGACGTGTTGTTGTTTCACGGCGATGAACCTGCAGTACTCTGTGTCTGCAGGCTTGGCAACAATTATGGTGTGTTCACTGAATTGAACTTCTTGTCTGTTGCGTCCCATTTGCCCCCCCCCCTGAGATGATTGGTTGATTGATTTTACTTAATTATTTGTTCATCTATCCATTTATCTATTTATTTTACTTACTCATTCATTTATTGATTCATTTATTGGATTTATTGATTTATTTATGTACTTACTTATTCATGGTGCAAGTTGCTGCATGCAGGATGGCACCGTGTTATGGGATGCACAAAGCAGCAAGGACTGCCGAGTAGGGCTTACCCTGCCACGAGAGCAGGCTGATGCCATCAGGTGTGCTCACTAGTTGTCATGTACTGTCTTGTCAAGCTGGCTGCTTCCCATGCTGAGTGGCATCCTGTCTGCATGCATCCACAGAGCCTTTGAGTGACAACATGCCACTATGGACTGATACTTCACCTCTATGTACTTTATCTACCATGGCGCTCTCGGCTGCCACCTTAGCAGGCTCCCGCTATGATCGCTCAACTTTTCCATTCTTCTTTCTTTCTACCTACCAGTGGCGTATGCATTTGTTGTGAGCTGACACAGGTCAAACTGCCCAGATGTAAAAAATGCTGAGTGTGCTTGAGACAGGCTTGCCAGGCAGTAGGCCAAGCTGTCCCATTGCCGACACAGCAGGCTCTCATTGTTGTTTGCGTCTGAATGTATTCACTTGAATGTGCTCACTCAGACATGTTTGCTCAAATTCATGTGCATCACAAGCTTGCAGAAGGCTTGCCAGCAAGGCACATTGACTGTCCAATGCCCTTGGTGTTCTTGCTGTTCTTGCTGATAAGGCCTTGGCAGCAGGACACAACACTGTCATCTATTGCTGCAGCATGATCATGTACCAATAACCCTGCATCGCATCTTCCATATTTTTGGTTTAGTCTGTATAGGCCTATTGTACAAGGCACACCCCAATTGTTGCCAGCATAGATTACAAATCCTGCTGAGGCTCAGGCCCTACCCCACGAGGGGGCATCAGCTCTTGTGATTTTCCAAGCTTTCCACATCTTGCAATCACAGTCATGTTGGTCTGAGCACCACAGGCTGGCACATGCAGGCAAGGTGATACAGCCAGAGTTGTCAAGCTGTTGAATGAGAGTGCTCCCTGTTTGCCAGGCTATGCTCGCAAAGCTGTCATAGATCTGGTCCAGTCTAAGCCGCAGTTCTACCCCATGCCAAGCTGGACCTACCTTTCCCAGCTGCATGGCCCCAAGGTATTGTTGCAAGTACAGAATACAGTGCTACCCAAGCAATTGCTCACTCCCCATTCAATTGCTGACTACTCACTTGCTCATTTGCTTGGTCACTTGCTTGCTCACTCGCTTGCTCACTCGCTTGCTCACTCTGTTGCTCACTCTGTTGCTCACTCTGTTGCTCACTCGCTTGCTCACTCGCTTGCTCACTCGCTTGCTCACTGGCTTGCTCACTCTGTTGCTCACTTGCTCGCTCACTCGCTCGCTCAATCGCTTGCATATCTGCTGCATCTGCTTGCTGGCTTACTCACTCATTCTGTCCTCGCTCACCTGTTCCTTTGTCGCTTGCTCACTTATGCACTCCCACACTCAGTCACCCATGCAAAGCTGATGTGAAGACGCCGCAAATGGTGTCTTGCAGACAGTGCTGTTAGGCGATGCAGCACACACTATGTCCCCGGTACTGGGCCAGGGTCTCAACTCAGGCATGGAGGATGTAGCTGTCTTTGCACAGGTAATGTTTATGATGAGGCGATTGATCTACACAGATGTGCATAGCATGTAGTGAGTGACTTGTGGCTGTGATGAATGCCTTGATGGTGATGCTGAGTGTATACTGACCTGCTTGTGGTGTGGCTGTGAAAATTGCCTTGATGGTGATGCTGAGTATATACAGACCTGCTTGTGATGTGGCTGTGACAATGTCCTTGTTGGTGATGCTGAGTGTGTACTGACCTGCTTGTGATACATCCAGTGTCTTGAGCAGCAGCAGGGCGATGTAGATGCTGCGCTACCAGCTTACAACAAGGCACGCTTGCCAGACATCCAAGCCATCATGACGATCAATGAAGTGGTGGCCTCCTTTGATGTTGGCCTTGCTTCCCAGGTACAGCTTGCCTCCCTTGCTTGCCTCTCTTGCGTGCCTTTGCCAGACTGGCTTGCCTTTCTGGCTTGCCTTTCTGACTTGCCTTCTTGCCTTTCTGGCTTGCCTTTCTGATTTGCCTTCTTTGCTTGCCTTGCTGTCTTGCCTTTCTGGCTTGCCTTCTTGGCTTGCCTTTGCCAGACTGGCTTGCTTTTCTGGCTTGCCTTTAAATACTAGCTTGCCTTTCTTGCTTAGTCTTGGCTTCCTAGTTGCCCTTGCTTTGTGCTGGCTCTTCCTGCCTGCTTTACTGTTTCTGCCTGCCCTCCTGCATGCCCTTGGACAACCCTAATGGTGCAAGTAGAAGGCCATCAGACAGCACCAACTCATTACAGATGCATGCAAGGCACAGCTTACACTGATGCTGTGCAACATCTCGGCTGCATCACTCCACCGCATGGTGCCTTGTGTGTTCAATGTTCCGTATGAAACACAAAATTGCATCAGCAGACAGGTTTTGTAGTACTTGCTTCATGCTGTGATAGGTCAAGTCCCTGACAGCCTTTGCATGTTGTGTGTTCAGGATCAAGATGCAGCGCACAAAGCATGGCTGTTGGGCAACAAGCTCCTGCTTGGTCTGCATATGGCGCTTCGCACAGCGCTTCATAAGGCTGCCCCCAGCATGTTTGGTGGGCCCCGCATGATGGGGGTAGCCATGGGCAATTCTGCATACCGGGGTCTCACATCTGCCATGTACAAGGATGGCATTATGTTGGCTGGCGGTTTGGCAGCGGCTGCAGCACTTGTTGTGCGCATGATGTACTAACAGTAGCCTTACTGGTGGTTGTGTTTAGTTTCCGCTTGCTCTGTGTCGCTACCCAGGACAGAGTTGTTTTTCATGTTGGCCAACATATAATTGGTAGTCTTTTGTCTGGGTATGTGCAAATGCCCTGCTGTTCATGGTATAATGAGCATCAGCTGAATATACTACTAAAGTGTTTATGTGGCTGTCGTTGCTCAAAAATTAGAGAAACTGGCACTAATAATGGCAGTCAATGCTGTACCATTGCAATGCCAATTGGCGGAGCTCAGGATGCATCATTGAAGCAAATCTCGATTGAACATTCTAGGCAGCAACACTAGGTTTTGGGGTGTCTGGCGTGAATCTTTCAAGCACCATAACACGATACTGAAAAGGGCAGTCCTTGAGCATTGTCATTCTATTAGGACACACAAAGAGGATGCATTAATGTTGTTGAACATGAATGCAATTATGTTGAATGAGGTTTTCTGCATTCAGTCTAACATCATGTCTGTGCACCTGGATGTGTATTTGTGCAAGGCTGCAGAAGCTGAAACGACATGACTTGGTGTAAATTTACCATAGTCTTACTGTCTGCCCCAATCATTTCTGCATCTCTGCTGCAAGCTTGAACTTTGCATAGCCTGGAGTCAAGGAGCCAAATTAGCTTAATGTGTCTGAAAATCTAGGGCTCAGCCTACACACATGTACCTGCTGCATAACTGTGTTCAGACATACACGCAGCTGCCAAACAGCTCTCTTGTGTTTACTCGAAAGCTTTGGGGGTTGGATGATCCCCTCATCATGTCATGTCTTGATACCTGTATGCTGACAGTCATGATTGCATCTGACACTGCTGTATCTCAACTTTTTCCATTTCAGAAGCAGCTCTTGAAGCCATGTCCCTGATGCTGATCTTGAGGGCCTCGTTTGCTGCAATCTCAAGGAATCTGCACTTCCAAAAAGCCCAGCGCTCCAAGCTATAGCTCCAGGAGTAAGTATGGAGTAAGGACCTTACCCCATTGCTGTCCTGACACATGTCATATATCTTTGTCGCAGCCTGGATGAACCAGGTAGCAGCAGCAGGCACAAGCAATTCTGCCCAGTAGTGCTGCTCAGGCGTGTCATGGGGGTCGTCAAGAGCCTCACTGAAAATACCTTCAGCATGCCATGCCATGCTCAAATCTTTCTTGCCTTGACACAGATAATGTGCGCCAAAAGTGGCAAAGTTGACTTGTGCTGCTAATCGAGCGTCACTCCAGGAACTTCCCTCAAAGTAATCATCATAATCGTTGACTGGGTGCAAAAATGGTTTTCAGTGCTCAACATAGCAACAGCTGTTTATATTGTTGATACACAAGCCATACCATCAGGAGCCTCCCTGTATACAACCGCCAGGACTGGCAGGTCCCTCCAGAACACTCCAAACCCAGACCAAGAACCTGCTGGTTTCACGGGTGCGCCGCTCTGATCTGTTACATCCGGCAGCTCCGACAGTGCATTGATGAAATTGACAAGGCTTTCGTCAACTACAAGATGGCAGCCCAGCACTGCTACAGCGTCGCATATTATCTCCCATAGCTCGAAAACACTGTAAGACCTTTGCTGTATCGACGGGTTGTAAAGTGTAGCGATTGTTTTAGCGGCACTGTGTGGATCTTCTTCACCTAAGAAAAGCTTTTGCAAGGTGTTGACAGCGCTCTGAGACTCAGCATTCAGCCCTTGCTTTCGGACTGCGTCAGCCCAAGAAGTTATTGAGATGCACATGCTATCATTCATTGGCACGAGAGAGAGAGAAAGAGAAAGAGAAAGAGAAAGAGAAAGAGAAAGAGAAAGAGAAAGAGAAAGAGAGAGACAGTTTACAATGCGACCTGCACTGTTTTCCCCGCACCCCTGCAAAACCGATCAATAAACCACGTCATGAAGAAAACGCCAACTGTCTGCGTTACGACACGCTTTGCGTGGACAACACGCAGCTTCTGCAGTCATCGCTTTTGGACTAATCCAATGCACTACATATGATATGTTCAGCTCGAATACGATCGACCGACAAGGCACAGAGATGGTCACTGATGTTTCTGCAAGAATATAGCGCAGTAAGGCAAGTGACCGCCTGCTGCTGCGCAGCTGAAACACCCTGTGCGCAGGTCTTGCTTGCCAATCTAAGCCTGACTCGTCTCGTCCAGGATTTCCTCAGCAAAGTTCAGAGTTCATCACCGCAACTTTGTTTGATGTCGCAGAGCGACTGAAACCAGTCGCTCTGAAACCATCAGCTGGTGTGACGGCTGCTGAGCGTATACCGCCTTCCATGTCTACACACACATCTGATCATACTGAAAAGCCTCAGCCTGACCCCGTTGAAGACCCCACAGGGCGAGGGACCTTAGGCCAATTTGCCAAGCGAGGTGCTGAAGGCGTGCAGGTTCTCGCGGACATAATGACAGGCCAGGAAACTACTAGGTACAACCTGCAGCAGCCAGGGTGTGCATCAGTCAAATCGTACATCAGCTCTGTACTCGCACATTGCCATTAGACGCGTATCAAAGCCACATGTGGTGATATGTCATGTGTGCTGCAGTCACAGCGCGAAAGCTGCTGAACAGACAGAGAGCAAAACTCAGTCAAGGTATGGCATATACCTTACTTCACGTCGCTGTTGAGCTTTCCTGTCATGCAACTGCGTTTCCCAGAAACATCAAGTCATTCATCAGTGGCACTTCTCTCAGATCAGCTGTGAGAGCCGTGACAGCAGCTCGTATTGCTGTCGCACGTACCTGATGCCTGCTGGCTAAGTATATATTTTAATAATTATCGTTATTGTTATTGCCATGCAGGGTAAATCATGTTCACAGTCCTGATGAGAGTGCGTGGAAGCAGTACCAGAGAGAATATGGCTACAAGCAGACTGGCTACGGCCCCCAGGGGTCCCATACCCCCCCAGACAGAAGCCAGCCCAAGACCAGCATCTTTGGTGGTCTCAAGGATGCTGCAGGTGATTGCAGCAGTCACCAACCTCTCCTTAAATCTCTAACCTCTGCCTGCAGCTTCAGCTTAACTCTCACTCCCTATGCAGTGCCATAGTGTTACCACATCGACACCTGGTCTGTGTTCAGCAGTGTGCATGTATGCATGCATGATCCTCGCAGCTTTCTGACGCCGTCCACACTGTTGTGCATACACAAGATTTAACACAGTCCATACTGTTGTGCACACACAAGCTACAGCACAGTCCACATTGCTGTGCACACACAAGCTATGACTGTTGCGCACACACAAGCTCATGCTGAGCATGATGCTGTCTGCAGTTGATGCAAAGGATGCAGTCAAGGGCGCTGCATCCAAAGCTGCTGCTGGTGCTCAACGCATGGCAGGCCTGGAGCCTAAACAAGGTATACACACATGCCACTCCACTCCACTAGCTCGTGATAGGCCTATTGTACAAGGCATAACCTGATGGTTGCCAGCATCGATTTCAAATTCTGCTGAGGCTAAGACCCTACCCCGTGAGGGGGCATCGGCTCTTGTGATGCCACTCCACTCCTCACCTTCATCTTCATGCACTCTGCACACTTTCAGCCACCAGCACCACAAAGATCTGACTAGTGCTTGCATTCTGACCAATCCAATTGCAGCCTGGCCACACTGTAGGATTTTGCATCCTGGCAGATGTGTGAAATGTTGGTGTCAGCATGGCTGTAGAGCATGGCTGAGGCCTGTATGCTTGCTGTTGGACTGGGTGATTGGCAATGGGTGATTGGCAATGGGTAGTTGGCAATGGGTGATTGGGAATGGGTGACTGGAAATGGGTGGTTGGGCAGGAGATGCACCCATGCATGCTATTGGAATGGGTACTTGGGAAGGACAATTGCCGCTCAATAGTCTTTGCTACCCATTTTCAAGGTCCTACCTGAGTGTGACTGACTTGCAGACAGTGCTTAGGGCTTAGGATCTAAACATCTTAATTGTGGACCCTGGATGAGTCCCTTGTTCCAAGCACATTGCTAAAAATCTCACTTGAGTCTGGCCGGCTTGCAGATAGCTACTGGGAGGACGACGGTGATGATGAGGATGAGGAAGATGAGGAGTGGTAAGCTGCATTGACCCCTATACTAAATGCAGCATGCGCTGTGAGTTTGTGGAATGTCTTACTCACATAACAGCGCCACCAATGCCATGATTTTGTGGGTATCCTCTCTGATGATGATATTGATGCATGGCACATACAGTATGTCAATGCTTCTTCTTTCTGCACATGGTTAGCAGAAAGCAAACTTCACCAAAGTGTAGTACTGAGTTCTGTACATGATTAGCAGAACTCAGTACTAAACTTGGGTGAAGTTTGCTTCTGACCAGTTTGCATTACACTTCTTGAGTATCCAGCCCAGCTGATAAGGTTTTGCAAGACATCAGCCTCTGCTGGATGCCCATGCAACGTGTTGTCACCTTTGACTGACATCAGTCATGACGTGCAACCCATGCGCGTCTGCCCACTCTGTACCAGTGGGCACAAAAGCCAACATCTGCAATGGTGTCACATGCTGGGTTTCTGCACTTTAGGGGGCTCAAAGCCAATGAACAGGCAATTCAGCATCTGCTATGCATTGATCCATCTTGCAGTGCTTTTGAATGCAGCTTGCTCTCAGGCAAGCCAGGCACTGCATACCCTGTACTCCAAATATGAATCGCTGTGCTGTGCTGTGCCGTGCCGTGCTGTGCCGTGCCGTGCCGCGCTGTCAGGTGCCGTGCTGTGCTTCATAGATGTTACACAGAGCCAGGGCTATTGACAGGGCTGCTGCAGATCTGGTCACTGCAGCTTGTCTCACATATGCTGCAGTGCATAGTACGTCATGCTGATGTTATGACATATAGGGGTCGCAGAGCCATTGAAGAGGCAACCCGGCGCTTGACAAGGGCAATGGACAGGGCTGATGCAGACCTGGGCCGGACCCACAGGTCTCGTAGGGGTAGCGGGGGGATGAGCCCTGGAAATGAGGGTTACCCCACCAATGGGCATAAGGATGATGAGGGTGTGCACAAGCTGGGTCGCACAGCTGAGCAAGACTATGACAGGTACGTCTGTCAGCCCATGTATGTGAGCCTGCCTGTGTGTCGCAACAGGCCTCTGACAGTTGCTGCAATGCGGCAGAGTCAGGCTGCCTGGGTGCGTGTTACCCCATATCGTCAAGTACTTATGCTGATTAAAAGCGCACACACTCACCCATCACATCTAGCAGTGCTTCAGATGTTGGAAGCATCCAAAGCAGTTTTCACTGTTTGTCCAGATATCTTTGAGTGTTTCGACTTTCACTAATGCAAACAAAAGAAGCAGGTTCCAGTCAAAGTTTAGGCATAATTACAACAAAAGTTGGGGGGAAAACTGCTTGGGTTTATAATGGTATATCAAGACCTTGAAACTGATCAAGTTGAACGGCCCATTTGCATGAGGATTTCATCACAAAACCCTAAACCCTGGTGCAGATTCAAGGGAGGTGAGCAGAGGGTGGTTGACAAGGAGCGCCAGCTTGCCAACAATGCTGAACATGACTATGACAGGTAGCCCCCACACTCACTCTCAAGTAACCAAACAGCTTGTGTTTAGTGTTGCAGTGTACAGTCCTGACATCCTGCAATGCACTGTCTGAGCTCTGCTCTTTGTCAGCCTGATGCTGACCTTTGAACTCGATCTTGTTATACTTGTTTGCACTGTGGGCATGTCAGTTGTAAGAAGCTGCATCATGATGCTTTGGTTTTCACGCCTGTTCTGGTCTGTGAATGTCAACACAAAAACTTGTGTTCATGTCTTTTTTAATTTCTAAATTTAAGCTTTTACGTATTCAAACAGTAACTACAATCAAAACATACATCATATCAGACTCACTGTCCTATCATGGGATTTACATACCGCCTTTGCAACTGAGACTCTCTCTCTCTCAGTCAAGACTTGCCTGCTATGGTATGAAGGTTCAAGGGCGGTGAGCAGAAGATATACGACAAGGAGAAGCAGCTTGCTGGCAAGGTCAAAGAGGGAGCCCACAAGGCTGGCCAGACCGCCGAACATGATTACGACAGGTGACTCATGGCCCTGCATCCGTACCTAGAGCAAGTCAGTGATGTTCTGTGTTAGCTGTGATTAAGTGCTCGTTGAGCCCAGTGTTGCGTGTTGTTTTCTTGCGTGAGGCATTTTGGGGCGGTGCAAAGGGTGGCAAATTGGCCATAGGGTTGCGACCTGGCCTTAATTCTGCAAATTGGGCGTTGGGCCAATGGAGTGTTCAGGTGCTGATGATCACATGCAAGCTGTGGATCATTATTGCATTCATGCATTCAGAATGATCATTATGAATGCATGAATGCAATAATGATCCACAGCTTGCGTGTCATCATCAGCACCTGAACACTCCATTGGCCCAATCAGGGCGTCCCTGAAAGCTTTCAAGTCAGTGCAGCCCTGACCTGGCAAGTTTCTTGTTTGCATTCAGCAGTTTGAGTACTATACTTGCACTGCTGAATGCATCGCTCGCTTGCTTGCATACATGCACGCCGACAGTGTCTTGCATGCACCACATGAGGCCTGATGAACGCATTTCTGCACGCCTGGCTTCCTTGCTTTGCACGTACAAGCCCACTGCATGATGCTGTATGGCCTTGTGAATCGGGGTCAGGCATACCTGATACCTACCTGGCTCATGCCAGAGCAAAGGCTTGCACAGGTGAAAATCAATCAATCAATCGACCATGATGCAGGTTTAAGGATGGGGAGAAGAAGCTGATGGACGGTGCAAGGCATCTGAAGGATGATGTCAAGGAGGGCGTGCACAGATTTGGGGAGAAAGCTGAGCAAGACGCTGACAGGTGACTTCTCTAGGCAATGTTGGTCATTGCTTGTCTTTGCATGTGTACACGCGTGCTGTATGATTCAGAGGGGAAACCTCTCAATGCATGCCTCAAACCTTGAGTGCAAACCTTTATTTTCTTTTTTAATGTGTAATGAAAATAAACATGTTTTTCAGATGCTGACTGATGATGCTGTGAGCCTGATTGTTGAACTAATGGTTGCAAAACAGCCACCTGCTAGGTGATTGACAAAGCATGTCCCTACATAGCAGTCATGCCAAAGGACAGTAGCTGCATGCTCACACCTGCATGTGATTAACTCTGTGTTGTCTAAACAGGCAAGGATACCGTCAAAGGCAGCAGAGGTATGATGACCACACTGAAGCTGCCAAAGACAAGGCATCAGACGCAGCAGATCACACCGGCAGAGCCTTCCAGCAAGCAGGCAGGCGTACAGCTCGCCGCAGCGCTGACTCAGCCAGATGGGCTGCAGACTCAGCTCGTGACACGGCTGACTCAGCTGGTGAGTCAGTAGGCCGCGCTGCTGGCAGAGCAGAAGAAGAAGCACGCTGGGCGGCTGACAGAGCCTCAGACAAAGCCCATGAAGGCACCAGATATGCTGCTGACAAAACAGCTGATGGAGCAAAATGGGCCCGTGACAACGCTGACAATGCTGGTGAGTCTCTTGGCCGAGCAGCAGCCCAGACTGAGGACTATGTCAGGCAGACAGGCAGGAGCGCAGCACGTGGTACTGCAGAGTCAGTCAAGTGGGCAGCTGAGCAAGCTCACGACAGTGCTGAGGCGATTGGTGAGACAGCAGGCAAAGCAGCAGTCGCCACAGAGGAGTATGCAGAAGCTGCCAAGACAAAGCTGGCAAGAGGTACAGCAGAGTCAGTCAAGTGGGCAGCTGAGCAAGCTCACGACAGCGCTGAGGCTATCGGTGAGACAGCAGGCAAAGCAGCTGTCGCCACAGAGGAGTATGCTGAGGCAGCTAAGACCAAGCTTGCCAGAGGCACTGCCGAAACTGCTAAGTGGGCAGCTGAGCAAGCTCATGACAGCGCTGAGGTGATTGGCGAAACTGCAGGCAAAGCAGCAGTCGCAACAGAGGAATACGCAGAAGCTGCCAAGACAAACATAGCCAGAGGCACAGCCAAAACAGCCAAATGGGCAGCAGAAAAAGCCCATGACAGCGCAGAAACCGTCGGGGAAACTGTCGGAGGCGCCGTGGAAGCTACTGAAGAAGCTGCTACAGCAGCTGGGCACCGCACTGCTCAAGGTGCTGCGCATGCAGCACAGTGGACAGCTCACAAGATCCATGACAATGCTGAGAGTATTGGTGCCACAGCTGGCAAGGCTGTGGCAGCTACTGAAGAAGCTGCCATTGAAGCTTCCATAGCGGCTGCTGACACTGCTGAGGGGGCTGCCAAGGGTGCTGTCAGAGGCAGTGCTCAAGCCACTGAATGGGCTGCTGAAAAGGTGTGTGATGTTTTGCCGCCTCTTAGGCGCCCGAAATTCACTAAAATTTGATACAAGCACGGTCATATGGTTCTTTCCATTGCTTCGCGCAGGTGCTGTTCAATGCATGTCTGTGCTCACAGCTGTCTGCTTGGCTTTTTATCCTAAAGAGCTGCAGAGTCGTCCCATTGTGCACTGCTTCATGAACCATGCTTTGCCTCCTGAAAGTGTTGCCAACAAAACCGGTGTCACGTCTACATGGTCACGGCAGATCAGTACAGCCTATAGGTGTAGATGCACATGATCCACTTTGCCAGAACTAAAGGGGAAGTATGCGCGCTGCAAGTGAAACAAATGCTGGGACAGGTTTCTGGTGGCTTTGAATCTTCCCTGGTGCTTTTGTTCTGTAGACTCTCCTGCAGTTGCTACCTTTGGTCTTTAAGTTGCTTCCATCTCATGCGGTCACATGCTTCCATTGCTGGCTGAGGAATCATTACCATTGCCCAAAGCAGAAAGAGATAATCTTAATACTTGGCTTCTCATGAAGTTGACGCCGAAAGGCGTAGTCTTTTCTTTTTCTTTTCAAAAAGAGAGGCTGCGATGGCCTTGAGGTGCTGGGTACAGGTGCATGACAATGCTGGGGGCATTGGACGCACATTGGGGACTTTGGCTGGCAAGGCAGTCGCAGCAGTTCAGGGCACATCAGAGACTGTCAAAGAACAGGTGAGCAGGCACCCTGTCTTCTCACACTCTGAAGCCAAACTGCCCCTCTCTGCCTGAACATGGTGCTGGACATGCATGTTGCAGAAGTTTTTGGAATTTTGTGTTGCTTTCTTCCAAGCTGTGTTTGGAGATGTGTGTTTGCTGCGTGCTGTTATGACATACCAGCCAAATTAGTGTTCAGACCTGACTGGACACACACGAACGGACAGTACATGCCTCAAGCATCATGCATCATTGGTGTAGGGTTATGCTGGCTCAGCGCAGCTGACTCTGCTTGATTCATTCCAACTACAAGTGTCCAACTGTCATGCAACACGGGGTATCTTGTTCTCTGCTGTTATTTTATCGTTGTCATAATTTGTCTATTGTTATCATCATCAGTATTATTATGATTGCTATTATCATTTGTTATTTATTGTTATTATTAATTATTAGTTGTCAAGTCTTCTGTGAGTTTGAATCAGTGGCTTCCTTTGCAGGCACATGAGTTCTTCTCGGATGCTGAAGAAGCTGCTGAGGATGCTGCAGATGCAGTCAAAAATGAAGCCAATAGGGCCACCAGCTCAGGGCCACACATGGCACGGCCCCTGGGGAAGGACCCAATCCCCACCAACACAGAGGACATTGCAAAATGGCGCCAAGCCCAACCCCCCTCGGCCAAACCCATCAGGGAAGCAGCCAGCGACAAAAGGCAGACCGCAGAAGGCTCATGGGAGTCAGCTAAAGGGCAAACAAGGGAGGCTGTTGATGAGGCAAAGGGCAAGTCCAAGGAAGCTGCTGATGATCTCAAGGGCAAGTACAAAGAGACTGCGGAGGATGTCAAGAGTAAGACCAAGGCGACTGCTGAAGATGTCAAGAGTAAGACCAAGGCAGCTGTTGAAGACGTCAAGGACAAAGCCAGCGAGAGTGCTGATGGCTGGGCGTCTTGGTTTGGTAATTTCCTTGGCATTGCTTCTATTGTAGACAGTTTTACAATCAGTGTGTTCTGCCTATTTTGCATGGCGTTGCAGTGACATACAATGGCACCTATGCAGGCCACTGTGTGTCACAGTCGTCCCATGCAAAATAGGCAGAACACAATGGTTGTAAAAGTGCTGTCACCCTTTTTGCTGGTGGCGTTTTGTGTCATGCTTGCTGTGACACTGATCTGCATTGCTGTATGCCAGTCTGCCCAAAGTAGCCATGGCATGTCAGCACTAACATTCATGCTTTTCCAGCATTTTATCAGCAAGATATATGCTGCACCAGGTCATTGCTGCTCTTTCAAATTGACTGTCAAAATGCTTTTGTTGGCAGCCACAAGTGCTTGCAGCAGCATAAACTGACAGCAGTTGGCGGGGAATTGCTTGCTGAGTCTGTGTATGCTTGCAGGCTTTGGTGGCAAACAGGAGCATCATGAGCCTGCCAGCGGAGAGAAAGGCAGAGACAAGGTCAAGCAGGCCCAGGACAAAGCCTCTGACCTCAAGGACAGCGCCAAGGACACAGCCTCTGACCTCAAGGACAGCGCCAAGGACAAGGTCAACCAAGCAGAGGACAAAGCCTCCGAACTTAAGGACAGAGCCTACAAGGCAAGCAGAGACACAGTCCGACAAGGTGCGGACGCCACCGAGAGAGCAGCCGAAGCTGCTCGCGAGAAGGCGGGAGGTCTCGGCGAAGCTGTTGGCAGTGCTGCCGGCACCTTTGAGGACTATACTGAACGAACCGGCACGTCTGCAGCTCGCGGCACTGCCAGCGCCACCAAATATGCTGCTGAGAGTCTCCACGATGGCGCCGAGTCAGCTGGAAGTGCAGTAGGCAAGACAGCCGCTGCTGCCGAGTCAGCAGCGAAAGCAGCAGCTGTGGGCACAGCTCGAGGGCTTGCTAGTGCCACCAAGTGGGCAGCGGAGAAGCTCCATGACAATGCGCATGCCATTGGTGACACAGCAGGGAAAGCTACTGCCAGCACTGAGCAGGGTGTCCAGCAGGCAAGCAAAGCCACAGCACGTGGTGTCGCCAGTACAGCAGCTTGGACTGCTGACAAGCTCAAGGACAGTGCCGAGGATGTCGGCGAGTCTGTTGGCAATGCTGCAGCAGCAACTGAGGATGCTGCAGACCGGGCTGGTCAGAAGGTGGCCAGAAGCACTGCTGATGCTGCCAAATGGTCAGCAGATAAGCTTCGTGAGAACAGCCAAGATGCTGGTGACTCCATAGGCCAGGCAGCAGGATCAGCAGAAAAGGGCACCAAATCAGCACTGAACCAGGCTTCAGACAAAGCCGAGGAGGTGCGCAGACAGACTCTGAATGGCAGGCAGCAAACGGCCAGTGATGCTGGGCGCCGCGTCCGTGACCAGTCTGAGTCTGAAGCCGGCAGGGCTGCCAGGGAGGCTAGAGAGGTCATTCAGGACAAGGCCCAGTCTGTGAAGCACAAGACAAGGGAGACTATTGATGACGTGAAGGACTGGACCAAGTCAAAGACAGGTGGGCTTTGCTTAGCTACTTGTAGCTTCATCACAATGATTCACCTCTGCATGTAAACTATAAACGGTTTTATGTGTCATTTTTTGCTGAACTTGGCAGCCTGCAGCCTAACTGGTGCCCTACTTTTGTACTCATTATTTCCATTGCTCTTGGCTCGTGTCTTAGTCTGCTGCACAGCTGACATCACGTGTATTGCATATCAGTAAGGCATCCTGCTCTTTGATTGCATCCATAATAAGTCACGTGCTTGATTTAGCCGTGCTTGCTTCATCATTGCCATGCAAATTGAGGCTAGCGCAGCTTACATGCATTATTTTGTCTGCTTGCATACTCATCAAAGTAGTGATTGTCTGCAAATCCGTTCCCCACAACTACCTAGCACAAACGGATATTCTGCTGAGACTCCAACTGCTGCAGCCATCAACATAATGTCTTGTATAGTTGCACACTTATAAGCTGACATTTTCATTTGGTGTGTAGGTCGTGCTCAAAAGGGTGAGCTACCAGAGAGTGATGACGGCCATTACCAACGGGCCAAGCAGCATGCCTCCAAGTCTGCTGACAAAGCAGGAGAAGCTGTAGATGAAGCCAGCACCAGTGCTGCTCGCAGGTGATCAGCCCAAACAGTCTGCTCTTGAGCACTGTGCACATCTGCTATCAAAGTCACTGCATTCCTGCACACTTTTCCATTTTGTATGATCCTACCTAAACCCACATTGCAGCTGTGACCCCTGCATCTGTGTAATGACTTTTGTTGCAAATGCAACACAAACAGAACTCGCGAAAGCTGCCTGTCAGTCAGCATCGGCAGCATTCCTTCTGCCACCAACAGCACCACCAGCGCTGCTTCCACTGCTGCGCCACTGCTTTCCGCCTGGCTGTTTGCTTGCCCAAGCTGTCTGGGGGTTTTCACTCTCCTCTTCTGTGACTTCTGCAGGGGTGCACTGATGCACTACTGCATTCTGCCTAGGTGTTTTCTTGCTTTCTTGCTCAAGCTGTCTGGGAGTTTCAATATCTTCTTCTGTGACTCCTGCAGGGGTGCTGGCACTGCCAGGTCAGCAGCACAGCAAGCACGTGACAAGGCTGGTGATTACGGTGAGTCAGCTGGTAGAGCTGCTGCAGATGCCCAAGAAGGTGCTGAGCAGGCAGGCAGGACAGCTGCTCGCAGGGGAGCCCAAGGAACCAGATGGGCTGCTGAACAGGTGCTTACAGCCTCTCTGCAACTGTATATGTGTTTGTGTGCATGCCTGTGCATAGGGGTGTGCAAATTACCTTTCATCAGTCATGACTGAATGGTAACATTACTGCACTTACAGAAAGTATTGTCCAACTACTGGTTGCGTCGCTCTTTGTGTATGTCTCTGTCCGCATGTGAAGCTGTTGGGAAGATATGAGCACAGCATGGTGACGTCTTGCTTGAAGAAGATGACTTGTTTGACTGGTCAGAAAGCTTTCTGCGAGGTCCATTCATCAGTTATGACCACAATGCTTTTGGCCTGAGACAGAAGGGCTATTCAGATTGCTGACCACCTCTTTGTTGTACCTTATACTTTGCACACCCTGCATTGTGCCCAGGACATACTCAGTCTGTGCCGCAGCTGAAGCTGCCTTGCTGCAAAATACAGCATGTGTGTTTGGCTCAGCCCAGCCTAGCTGAGCTCAAGCTTCTCAGCAACAAGGCCATGTGATCATCTCTCTCAATTGCCTTTGTGGTGGAGCAGGCACGTGACAGTGCTGACAGTGTGGGTGAGTCAGCAGGCAGAGCTGCTGCTGCCACTGAAGACTATGCCCACCAGGCTAAGACCAGCCTTGCACGTGGCACAGCCAATGCGACCAAGTGGGCTGCTGATCAGGCTCATGACAGCGCTGAGTCTGTCGGTGAAGCAGCAGGGAAGGCAGCGCAGACAAGTGAGGAGTATGCAGAAGCTGCCAAGGTGAATGTGGCCAGAGGGACAGCGTCAGGCGTCAAGTGGGCAGCAGAAACAGCCCATGATAGCGCAGAGAGTGCTGGTGAGGTTGCAGGCAAAGCAGCAGCTGCTACAGAGGATCTAGCAGAAGCAGCAAAGGTGAAGCTTGCAAGGGGAACGGCCGAGACCGCTAAGTGGGCTGCAGAGACGGCACATGACAGCGCTGAAACCATTGGAGAAGCTGCCGGCAAAGCAGCAGTCGTCACAGAGGATCTAGCAGAAGCAACAAAGGTGAAGCTTGCAAGGGGAACAGCCAAGACTGCCAAATGGGCTGCAGAGACAGCACACGACAGTGCTGACACCATTGGCGAGACAGCAGGCAAAGCAGCAGTCGTCACAGAGGATCTAGCAGAGGCAGCCAAGACCAACCTCGCCAGAGGCACTGCCAGCGCTGCCAAGTGGGCTGCTGAGCAAGCACATGAGAGCGCAGAGACTGTCGGCGAGACAGCAGGCAAAGCAGCTGTGGCCACAGAGGAAATCGCAGCAGCAGCTAAGACGAAACTTGCTAGGGGCACTGCTCAAACTGCTAAATGGACCGCAGAAAAGCTCCATGACAACGCAGAGGCTATTGGTGAGACCGCCGGCAAGGCTGTGCACTCAGCAGAAGAGCTCGCTGCAGAAGCTGCTCGGGCAGCTGAGGAGCTTGCGCACCAGGCCAGCACTGCAGCTGCTCGGTCAACTGCTGGAGCAGCTGACTGGGCAGCTGAGAAGGTCTATGATGGTGCCAGCAGGACTGGTCATGGCATTGGCAAGGCTGCCGGCAAGACTGTGGCAGCTGCTGAGGAAGTTGCTGGGGCAGTTGTGGGTGCCCCTGCTGCCCTAGGCAGGGCAGTCGTCTCAGCAGCTGGCAGCGTAGTGCATGGAGTGGAGGACGCAGCTGATGCGGCAGTTGGGAAGGTCAAGGGGACTGTACAGTCAGCCACTGACAAGGTGTCAGATACTGTGGAAGACGCTACTGATGCTGTGACAGACACGGTGCGTCTTTTGACATCCCACAGCCATTTGGCACTGCTTTGAGCTGTACAGATCTGTCAATTGGAGTTCGCAATGCTCTCTGACAAGTCATGCATCTCCATTTCAACACATGTAACGTTTGCTCTGGCTGACAAATCAATCATTCATTGTGTCAAGTCTCAGGCATATCTTGCAACTGTCAGCACCAAAACTGCACAAAACGCACAATCACATGGCCTCCATGTCCACAAGCATTGTGCCTGCTGCAGTCATTTGACGTTGCATGTTGAGACATGCTAACATGTTGAGTGCTGGTGTGGCACATTGTACATACAAAGAACAGAGCTGCTTTGCCTGGCCACAATCAAGGCACGACCAGTCCCAAGCACACTTGGACATGTTGGCTGCAGGTGCACAATGTACAGCAGTCTGTGATTGACACCAAAAACCAAGCCGTGGACAAGGCCAAGAGGTTCTGGCAGACAGCCTTCCCTAAGAATCAGCATGATGAGCTCTTGAGCCAAGGCACCATTCCCTCTAACACAGCTGCAGTAAGGCACAAGCCCCAAGGGCAGTTCAGTCCTGCCCCAGCACCTGCTTACTCATGGCGAGGGCGTAACTGGGCAGACCAGAAGGGTCACCTGCAGCGTGGGGGTGCTGGCTATGACCCGGTCCAGGCCTATCATGAAGCCAGGGAAAGGGGAGAGGATTTCCTTGGAAAGGCAGAGTGGAAAGGCAGGCAGGGACTGGAGAAGGCAGAGGAACAAGGGAACAAGCTGGCAGACTCTGCTCGGGACAGAAGCAGGGAAGTGAGGAATAAAGGCAGGGAGGCATGGGAGGATGCCAAAGAGGAAGGAGAAGAGTTTGTGGAGTCAGCGAAAGCCAAAGGAAGACAAGGTTGGGAAAGGACAAAGGAAGAGTGGGAACACCTGAAGGAGACTGTCTCTCCTGGCACTGGTATGTTCTGCCCTGCCCTGTAGCACCCTGCCCCACCCTGTCCCGCCCTGCCCTGCCCCCACCCTGCCCTGCCCTACAGTGTACTGACTTGCCCCGCCCTGCCCTGCCCTACAGTGTACTGCCTTGCCCCGCCCTGCAATGCGTTGCCCTGCCCTGCAGGGTACCGCCCTGCCCTGCCCTGCTTGGCTCTGTCTGACTATGCCTTGCTACAACCAGAGCCGGTAG
>JAABUP010001164.1_pt1 | contig 55559 bp, 63 predicted proteins | sample 5559201 | NCBI WGS metagenome assembly JAABUP01 (sample SAMN10711887, study PRJNA513373) | rock metagenome | isolation source: Antarctica rocks | place: Antarctica | reverse complement strand
CAAATCAAAAGCCACTAACCCGCCCAATCCCTGTCTGGCCATGCGTTTGGGCTGCCCCTGAATGTCGTCGCGCTCCGCGGAATTTTCCCTGCTGGTGGCAGATGGCAAGCAGGTTTCCGCTGACAGCAGCGGCAGCCTGACGTCAGTCTCCTGCCTCTCCTGCGCCAACGAACGTCCGAATTCATCAGGTCGGAGAGGAGAGCAAACATGATGGTCATAGTCCCCCCGCTCCTCAAGGCCAGGGCTGCAGCACGTTGGCGTAGAACTGGGCTAGAAGGCGCGATGATGCACACCGCCTGGCAAGACATCAGTATGTTCTGCGTCTTGGCCTTTGGCCTCAATCCTTCGCGTTTCTGCATAATCCATGCTAGACTGGCTCACTAGTCTCCTAATAGGCAAGCATTGCGAATACGCTGACTCGATGGCGCCGTCGACGGTGCCGGCGTCGGATAAGTAGGTAGCTCTCTAAAGTGATTAAGAATGCACCTGAAAATATCGAATGGTAGGATATTCACCATTTCAATCTCAGGAGATTTTAGAATACAAATAGCCAGTTGAATATGGCTCCGTCCATCGAAGTTTGGAAAACCGCCTTCGGCCTTTCATCCAGAGGGCTGAAAATAATTGAACTAACACGACGACGCTAAGTCCAGCCGTGACAATATCAAATCACAGCATGACGCGACCGCCTCGATGAAATGATTCAGCATCTTGCAGCTACTCGAATCATCAAACGCTTTGACCTTCGATGGATGAAGGCTCGTCCTTCTTTTGCGCATACATGTCAGCGCTCAACTCCCTACCAATTCCACTAGCCATACGCTGATCGGAGGATGGCAATGAGCTGATGTGATTAGGCTGCCCTGTCTCTGGCTCTGTCCCAATTATATCCTTTGCATCCTTCTCATCCTCTGAAGACTGCGGGTTTGGTGCAGTTCGACGATAAGATGGTCCCATTGGTCCACCGGCTTCCATGGCGGTATCCAGACCACCGAGATCAAAACTGATGCATTCGCTCCCTGGCCCAGTCAAGTAGAGGTACCAATATATCGCTCCAACAAATAATCCTCCCCCTACCGTATTGCCAAGAGCTATCGAGGAACACAAGGTCAGTCTCCCTCTCTCTCAGAATATCAATCTGGCCTTCGGATCACGCCTAAGTAAGATCATCGACGTACTTGCTGGGATCATAGACTTCCAAATATAAAGGCCAACTCCGATATCCGGATGGCCGTAGAAGATGGCGATTGGAATAAAGTACCTGCCACATTCTCAGCATAAGTGGTAACTCCAAGACACAAAATATAACCACGATGACAAAGCAGAAGAGCAAGAATCGACCGAAAATAAAGTTGTAAGCCAGGACATGCATTTTAGTGGATGAACAACTCTCCTTACATATTTGCAATGACATGGTCTAAACCTAATGCGACGAACGTCATGGTCGGCCACCAAATAGCGATTATTTTCGATGAGATTTCACGAGAAGATATGGAGATGAAGACGGCAAAGCAGACCAGCCAGTTCGCCCCGATGGCGCGGAGGAAGATCTGATGCCATTGGGGAAGGAGGCACTTTATTGTTGCAAAGTTGATGACTTCTGTGCGATATGCCTTAACCTCGAAAACTCCTCCATCTGCCGCTATGTCAGCAAAGGTCTGAGAGGCCGAGCACCGTTGGTGATAAGTACAGCCTGTGATGATGGCCATGAAGAATAGCATCCCAGCCAGATTGCCGAGGAACGAAGTGACCCAGATATTGGCGATGTCGATCAAGGTACATCGGCGGTGTAGGAATGCAGTCATCATGAACTACGAAAGGTCAGGCGCCGGCAACGGTCCTTGGGGGAGCTTTACCATGACATTGCTAGTGAACAGGTCGGCACCGCTGAGCACTATCATGATGAGTCCGACAGGAAAGAAGCAAGAGCCGATCGTCCGAATGAGGCCTGGAGCATTCTCCTGATACCAAGGTGCCGTTTCCGTAGCCAACGCAACGGCACAGCTGGCACACAAGTCAGCTAGATGGTAATCTGCGGACGTGAGATGGAGTTTGAGGTCTTCGACACTGCAAAGGAGTCTTTGCTCTGAATTCGACTTACCCAAAACCCAACAAAGGCCCAGCCATGAACGAGTTCCAAAAGAGCTTGTCCCATCTTGTATGCGCCTTCTTACAACCTATCCTCGATAGCAATTCAGTCGTTTGCTGGGCGGTGAACGCGTCCATCGTAGGCGCTTTGCGTGACAACGGCTATACTAGAGACGTTCGAGCGCTACTCTTACTTTCGCAATGTTCAATTGAAGTCTTGAGGATTGAGGAATTCATTCTCCGTAAGATTACATATATTATGCAACATGCCAGCCACAGCCGGACGCAAGATGACGGAGATCAACCCCCCACGATCTGGCGACCGATCCCGGCATGGAAAACAAGGACAACTGCTCATGCAGTGTCAAGATCCAGAACGGGAATACCTCGATCCTGTCGTGAGCTCCTTTCGTTCAATTACCACCAATGAAAGGATCTAATTGACAGCTGATAAGACGAAGGATCGAAGATACGCCTTAGCATCAGATTGACAGCTGATAAGACGAAGGATCGAAGATAAGCCTTAGTATCAGCATGGATCTAATTAACAGCTGATAAGACGAAGGATGGAAGATAAGCCTTAGCATTAGTATGGATCTAATTAACAGCTGATAAGACAAAGGATCGAAGATAAGCCTTAGCATTATCCAAGTCTCATTTATGCAGCGTTCACGTCCGGGTCGCTTCGACGCCTCGTCCTTTTAGCTGTCATGCATCAGCATGGATCTAATTTGTTCGTCTGTGGAAAGATCCGGATGCGACGATCTAGCATTCAGCAACTCCCTCCTACGAGGAATTTTCTCCCGAGGCTTCTTGTCCGGTCTTCACCACGATGCATTGATGCACCTTTTGTGATTCAATACCAAAGCTAAGTTCCAATTCCAATGCCAACGTGCCGAGAGTAGACCCATGTTCGCTCCCAGCAACAGTGACCGGGAAGTAATTGTGACATCCTAAAGCACAGCACCAAACTTGGCTGTGATGTCTACAATTACAATATAAATATGTCGTACCGAAGCATCAAACTCATCCAAATAATATCTCTACTTTGCTAACAGAAATACATACAGGCGGATCCAATCCATTCACTAACATTCATTCTCCTTAGGTACTCATAACCGAATGAGACTAGCTTCAAGGACTGATGTCGGAGGGTCTGGCCTCGAGATGTAACCAGCTCCAGGCTCCAACGTTGCGAGCCTTGGCTGCAACAAGACACTAAAGATGCATCGCACCGAAGATGCAATTCTTGTCGCTCACCTCCTGCTTCATGCTTACTACATTCCATACATGATCAATGAATCCTGTTGCACAAAACGATTCTGCGATCTTGAAGCCAATCGATGAGGAGTTACATATTAGAACCCAGACTGCCAGGCATCGCCATGTTCATACGCGAACGTGGATAAACAATGACGAAGCTCTTAAAAACGAAGTAATTATCATGCATGCATACTGTTAAGAACATCAGATTCGGAAGGCCTTAGCTGATAACTGTCCTACGCGAAGGTTTTACATTCCCAATGCGAATGCTTTAATTCTAGTCTTTCTGGGATATCGAATAGTCTGCTTTCTACATCCAACATGTATATTTTTACATGTATATGTAGATGGAAAATTCGACAACGTACCCACTTTGGTATTGATCTCACGGCGATTCATGTATCATCATCAGAGTGTCGGGAGATTGAGAACCAGACAGAGGTCTTCTCATGCGATGCATTTCCCGAACTAGCCCATACTTGTCCATTGAGATTACTCCGATCACCTGCTTTGTTCTTGCGATTGAAGAGATGGCTTGACGGTAGACTACCCATGTCTCACAATATTATTGAGCCAAAGGTAAGGTACATGATCGAAGCCATTCATGCCGCTCATAGCCGCAAAGTTGCCAGACCTTTGGCCCCCAATCTCGGTGAGCAGTCACCTATGTACTGCAAATTAATACAATTGCACAATTGTTTATGAAATGAAACTAGCTAGCGGAAAAAACTCCCGAAAAGTGCTACGTACGGTCTGGGGCAGAGGAACAAGGCGATCCCCGTGTTTCAGAGGCTATGTTTGGAAGGCCGCAACGTTCGCTTGTTGCAGATTGGCGACTCTGAGACAGGCCCGGAGCCCAGGTGGGCGCATGCGACCTACCATAGCTGTTACAGAGTTGACGGGGAAGCGCTTCGGCATCTTGCTTCGTCTCATTTTCTTTGTTCACTGCTCGGAGGATCCGGCCGAGCAGAGCGCCAAAGCACAGAGTGGTGGCCGAGAAGAGTACAGCAGACGAGTCGCGGAACGAGTGGCTTACAGATGCCCACGTTCGCGGCCTTGTGGTTGCATAACGGCCCCTGGGCCCCACTGGTGGCTTGAAAAGCACGGGTCGAGGGGAGCAGGACCTGCGTGCTGCAGCGTCCTGAAGTACCTTTTAAGCGCCCGGAGGAATTGCAGTGACTGTTTTAGAACAGAGCATAAGCGACGCCAGATTCTGGCAAGAAGGTTGGAAAGTGAGGGGAAAGACAGGCGGGGGACCAGTCGATATCATAGCTTCTGGGGAGTTCGATCACACGGATTGGCGGTGAAGAACTCGAGGGGTAGACGAGAGCAGTAGAGTAGCATTGCTGGTGCACAGGAAGAGCGTGAGGCCGAATGGGCGTTGAGGGACGGCCTGGACAGATTGGATGTGCGCAATCAACGTCCCGCTGCCGAGGGCGAATGGCAACTCGATGCTCGCTACCCACCCTGCCAGCTAGAGTAGCCCATTAATTTCGGACAACCCTAGTGCCCCGAACGGGTTAGCTTCAGAGCATGCCAGCGAATCACAAAGGGGACCTGGCGGGACTTGGCGTTTGTACCCCCTTGAGTATTCTGCTAGAAAGTCAAACTCGCTCAAAGTCTCAAGCGTTCCTTCTCCTCCTCCACACGGCATCGACCTCATCCTCATCATCCTTCTTGTTCCATCACCACCTTCTTACCTTTGCACACACCTTCTCTTTCCTTCTGTTGCGACCAACTCTCTTCCGGCATCTGGTTCGCCATACACCTTTCACCAACTAATACGTCAATACGATCATTTAATATACCCAACCATCTTCGCAGTCACCTTCTCTCCTTCTCCCCCATCCTCGCTTTTTAGACAGCCTGGCCGCCTAGACACGCGCCCAACCTCATACAACCTCGTAATATACCCAAGACCACGGTTCCGTCGTCGCTCTCGGAAAGAGCCCGGTCCCTCCCTACATTCTAGGTGGCTGCTTCTTGTGGTTTGCTGGGCAAAGACAAGACAAGCCATCGCCTCACCCAAACAACTGATACCCCACTTCCCTGCATCGACGTTCATCATCACCATAGGCATACCTTCGGTCGTGCCTGCCTGTCATTCAAATCGTAACCCGACATTCACTCCTGCCGCTGCGCTGGTCAACATTCGCCGAGGTCATACAAAGCTTAAGAGGTCCGAGCTTCCGTGCATCCTCACCTCTTCTTCACTCCGCCGACTTTTGGTTCTCGTCAACCAGGCATATCAACTGCCTTGCTCCGCCAACACCATCCTCCAAGCTTAGACGATTGTCATCGAAAGATCCTTGACGTTTGACACCTGACATCGATAAACAAAGTCCGCTTCTACACTCAACTTGTGAAAAGCTTGGTCATCCGTCGACAGTTGTAAGAGCCGGATCTTGATTCCAGAGTGAAACAACACGCTCCAGTCGATCGAGTCAGACACCAAGGCCAAGTCTATCAAGTGTAATACATTTCACACACCCTCGAACACACAAACATTCTAGTCAACATGAGTATCAACGCTGGCGGCCTCGCTCAAATGACTTACCAACCCCATCCTTCCTTCGACCATGGCATCGGTGTTCCTGGGTCTGGCTTTACTTCTCGACGAGGATCTCAGATCAAACGCCTTAGCATGGCTCCACCTGCGAACATTTCTACCATCAGCGAAACCCACCAGCAGAATGCTAGTCCTGCACCGAGAACGAGTCGTTCTCATCTGTTGGCTGGGCTGAGGACTGCTCCCAAGTCCCCAACCGTGCCGTCTTCTGCTCCGCCCACTCAGGCCCAAGCACCTTTCAACTTCGAGCAGGCACGACACAGCGGCCAACAGAACAGCAATTATGGGCGTGGAATGCCTCAGACGGCTGTTGGAGGAAGCTTCCCCCAAACCCAGCGGTATGCTACAAACGGGAATGGCCAGATGTATGCGTTGCCAGAGATCCTAGCTCCGCCCACCATTCACTTCGGCAACGATCAGGAGGATGCGAATATGGATCCTGCTGCCTATGCTGAGTTGATGGCGACCAAGCAATACCTCGCTCAGCAGCAGATGCGTCTCCAGCAGCAACTGCTCAATCTTACCGCTGCACAGCAGCAGATGCAGAATCTGAATCTCGGAAGTGCAATGGGTCAGCAACCGCAATTTTATCATTCTATGCAACCAGGAAATGGGTTCTATAATCAACAACTTCAAAATGGCATGCAGCCTGTGATTACAGCTGTCCCCGGGACGCCGGGAGTTTACACCGTCTACAATCCCATGACAGGTCAGCAGGGTTATTTCGTGGACAACGCTGCTCAACAACAGGTCTCCTCTCCTGCCCAAGAGCAGCATCAGGAACTGAGTCACTCGCCACCGCCTATCACGCCGACTTTCCGTGCTCAAGTGTCTCCGCCACCAGCAGAGAACATAGTACAAGCTCGTACTCAGAGCATCTCTCCTCCAAAGCTCTCACCGCCAAAGTCAAGCTCGCCTCCATACACTGAAGTTAATCCTCTCCCACCACCTTCGGCCAACGCCTTTCGTCGAGGCCATGCTAAAGGTTTGTCGTCTGTCACCGGTAATACGATGAAGTTCTCCGATGGACCGAAGAGCAGTGTGCCTAAGACTGCAGGTTTTCCTCAGACCCCAATGACTGGAACTTTTGGCCCCGGTCAAAATCGTGCTGGGGATCATCCCGTCCGTCAGCCTCGAGGTCCTCCATCATTGGAAGAGCTGGTAGATAAGCCAACATCAAAGCATGAAGGCAGCAAAAACTTTGTCACCCGTCAGCGACGTCGTGCTGTCAACAATCTCGTTCGTGCTGGTCTTGATCGTCGTGCCGCCTCTCGTGGCAGCAATTCGATTGACAGTGTTGGGACGCCCTCTAGCGAATGTGACATTACGTTCTCTATCTCTTCCGACAACGACAGTGACAGTGTGGGTAGTAGCCGAAGCGAAGCTTCCGGCAGACCTAGTCCTATTGGTTCGGAGCGCAAGGAGATGAAGGCACGCTCGCGAGAGAGGACCTCAACGGGTACTCCATTCACGACCGCTAGCTTGAGCAGCGAGGATGGTATGATTGGTGGTAAATTGGTCGAGGTCAAAATGGACGATAAAGAGGATGCAGACGAGCAACGTAAGGCTCCACTGCTGGTTCTCACAAGCGCCGAGAAGCGCAAAAGCGCCGTCTTCTGAGCTTCATTGAGCGATTGCTTCTGCTGTGGGAAGCACCGACGGTCTCGCCTTGGGTAGATCCTCGGGTTGGCGACCGGCAATCATCACGTACGATGGTCAAATACTCCCATGATACAATACTTCATTTCCCCACAACACGGTCACATCTTACTATTGCACGCCCTTTACGACCCAACTCATAGCAGCCACTTTCACGTTGGATCTGGTCTGCTGTGTTACGACTTTTTCGACTGTCTCTACAATACAAGATTTGTAATCTTCACTTCTTTCCAATCCAACACCCGCCGTCTAGACACATGTCTGACAGTCGGGCTGTTCGAAGGACCCCCTTTTACCCTGGATAGCAACTAGCTTGCTCGCGGGCTCATTATTCGATACTCGGCACGTTTTGCTGGCAATATACCAGAGTGGGCGTCTTGATGAAATTTCTGCGTGAAAAGACTGGAGAAAGAAACATGATATGGAGGGGAGAACGAGAATGATGGGGCGGACGGGGGAAGGATGAGATACCTGGAATCCGAGGCTATGGCTACACCGGCCTTCTTTTACCCACTCTACTTATATGTTCTTGGCCTCCGGACCGATCGAGCTTAGTTAGAGAGTGAGAATGGCTTATTGAACATACAAATGATGATACCTCTTCACCTTTGCTTGCAATGTCTTTACCTAAGCTGTCGTATTCTCCTCACAAACCATGATCCCTCGCCCTAATTGCAATATCGATACATGATTCTTGATGGAAGTCCTTTCTCTCCGTCGGCCTCTCTTTGGTGTACAAGCGTTCATTGAAGTGGGGAGAGACATGGCAGGTTGAGTGATGTGAGGACGGTAACCCTAACCCTGACCCTGACCCTGGATACAGAGATAGATGGCCGCCACCGCAGCGGGTTGACGATGTGACTGACTGATGACTGGATATAAGACATTCTTCCATAAAGACACTTTGAGATTGAAAGGCGCGCGTCATCGCAATTTGGAAGGGCCAGAAAGCAAACATTGGGGAGTCATGTTCGAAAGTCTTTTAAAAAAATATGTTTTCGGGTTCGTATCGCGAGGGGATGTTTGGAGGGGTTGCTGGGATTGCGGGTTTAGGATGTTTTGGGGTTGGTGAGTGGGGTTTGGGATGGAGAGGGTGTGGGATTTGGGGGTTGCTGGTATTGGGATATGGATGGGTTTTTCTTGGGTTAATGTTGAATTTTAGATAAATTGTCGATCAAGGGGAAGGAGAAGAAGAAAACGGTGATGGGACGTGTGGTATGATCCAGAATAATCATGATGTCCATAGAGCTGCATCGGGGGTGTAGAGCATAGCTCAATAATCTTGAAAGCAATGTCAACCCATCGAAGTTCGATAAAAGACCAAGAATGATCGTAGATTCTTTACTGATACATACAGTGCGTAAATACTCATACATCAGAAAACACGGGGTATTATCTCGAATCATCTCGTCGAGGAAGAGAGGTAGCGACAGCTTGCTTGCGTGCAACAGACATGAGAAGGAAAAAACACCATGGCGCCCGCAGATTCATTCCATTCCGATTTTTCCATCTCAAACCGTATCCCATATCGCGTTTCCTTGTGTGCAAGTACAGTAGGCAAGACCTCAGCTCGCCACCTGCCCATCCTCACCCATCTGCCCACGCGAATGCTGCCCATGATAAATCTTCAACGCATCCGCCCTCGCCTCCATCAACCGCTCATACCCCTCGGGATCCCGTCGCTGCCACTCCCTAAAATCCTCCGCGCTAGCCCCCACCGCCTCAAAAATGCCATCCGGCCCCAACCGCTCCAACGTCGCCTGAATCTCCTTGCCCTCGAAACTCTCGAGCCGGCGGCGCAGGTCCTGGAGGTATTCGGCCTCGACTTCGGTGCCGGTGGTGCCGTGGGCGTAGTCTTGGGTTTCGGGGCGGAGGATGTCGCGTTTGATGCGTTGGCCGAAGCGGTGCATGCGGCCTTCTTCTTGGGCTTGGCGGGAGGCGAGGGAGGGGGAGGAGGCGCGGCGGGAGGGGGGTTCGGGGCGGATGAGGGGGATGTAGGCGTCTTCTGCGGGGGCGGGGGCGGGGAGGTCTGTTGGTGATGTTGGGGAGGTGCTGAATGTGGCGGCGTCGACGCCGAAGGAGGATGTTGTGCTGGCGATGTCGGAGTCGTTTTCGTTGGTTGTTGTCTTGGGTATGCGGCATTCTGGGTACTCGTCTTCGAACCGCTGGATCATACGTTCGAGGGTGGAGTCCAAGAATTTCAGTCGTCCTGGGCTTGGTCAGTGTATTGGATCATTAATGATATGGAGTACGTACTGTAGCTCATTTCATCGCCACTCTTGAACTCTTTGATTAGAGCGGGTTGAAGTCTTCCTCTGATCTTCCTGGCGCTTGATAAGAGATTCTTTGACATTTCCTTGGCTTTCCCTTTCGAGACGTCAGTACCTTGGAGGACCCTCTGCGGCGTTGCTGTACCGCTGTCCATCGGCGACGTATCGAAAGAGTTTTTCCTGCCAGCAGCCGCACGATTGAGGCAGATGTCTAAAGCTTTGACAACCCCTGTACCACCAACAATATAATCATCATCAGGTGCTGGAGGATCATTGTCACGATTTTCCGGCACCCCATCCACATGGCCAACGAGGTGCAGCAGTATGTCCGGTACAGTCGTTGGCTGCTCAATTGCGTGTGGATCACCCATGGCTGATATTGCTGACTCGGGATTCTCCGTCAAAGGCAAACGCTCTAGATTGTGTAAAGAGTATGCAACAACTTGTTTCGCAAGAGCCTTGACGACTTCGCTAGAATCCGGAGTTGGAACATCAACATCAATGCAGATGATTGAATCCGAAACACGTACAGCAGCCATCAAGGAAGCGTACAAGGCACACGCCTCCTCTTGGTCTGCTTCTGTCTTCGCAGATGCGAGCGGCGTTAAGAGATGATTTTCTAGGAGATTGAGATGTGCAAGGGTCCGACTCTCCGGCAGAACTTCTGCTAAGGCAATAGCATGTTCAGGCGTCATTGCTACGTCCATCAAATGTATTCGCTTGATCATACGGCACTGAGGCAGGTATTTGCGGATATTATTGAGGGCAGTAGGTCGGGTCGTGAAGAGCTCACGGTTATGAGATAGATCGATGAATCTAAAGTTGGTCAGTTGCACCAAAGCTGGTAGCAAGTTTTCGAGAGATGATGGTGTAAGGTGGCAATCCGCAAGACTGAGTGCAAACAGAGGGTTAATGCCATCCAAGGCGTCTGCAAGCAGGTCGAGATCCTCACGGAGGTCATTGCCACCCAGGTCAAGGCCTTCGCATTTCCCACTCCGTACAAAGCGTATAACATGCTCCAATCCTTCTTTTGTCATGTTGTTACTTGCGAGACCTAGCCTGGTTATACCGCATTTCATGACGCCATCTATAAGTTTTGCTATGCAATCAGTAGTCAGACCGCATTCAGCCATGACGAGTTCTTCCAAGCGGTCGCCCCCTAATCTCTCCCCAATGGCTTCTTGCAGGAGAGTAGGCATATCGTTTTGTGGCATCCTTTGAGTATGGGCGTGATGGAAAGCATGATGTTTGACGGTATCGACAGTCGCCGACGACTGAGGGAAAGGGATCATAGAAAGATCAATAGCTTTGAGCGACCTCGACATGTTGATGAAAAGTGAAATATGCCGCCAACCTTCCTTCCCAATCTTTGGATTGTTCTTGAGCGAGATCTTCTCGACAATACCAAGTCGCTCAGCCGCTGGCTTTTCTCGTCCATCTATCCTTTTACCGAGTCGTTTGTTATGCTTCGCTTGCTCTGGGGTTTTTGCAGCAAGAAGACCAGCGAGAATCACCCGTACAGCTTCATCTCCCAAGCCACAATTCTCAAGCATGATCTTCTTCACTGGTACAACAGCGAGATAATCTCCAAGTGTGACTAGGTCTGGGAGTTGCATCCAATAACCGGACAAATCAAGGCATGAAAGAACACCAGGATTTGCAGCTTGGCAGGCCAAGGGAGACGCAATCTGCTCAGCTATACGCTTCAGAATTGGCGTTTCTCGCAGTTGGCAGCACCGTCGATAGATTCGTAAAGGGTCTGTTGTCGGCCGGTCCTGATTTGGAGGCGTATCGGTGCCGGTAGATGAGTCCTTATTACTGGTACCACTGCCTTCTCGTTTTAATTCAGCTGGAATTGTACCATTTGCCAATGCTTCTTGGTGTTTCCTCTCTTTCCTCTCCTTACGTTCACCTTCCGAGCGCTTCTTCTTTTCCCTCTTCCTCGTAGGCTCTTTGACATCTGCATTCTCGCTCGGAGTTTGACCTGGAGTCTCCCTGGGCTTCACATCCTCTCCACTTGCCTTGATGGCTCCATCATTCTCCTTCTCTTCTGCGACTGCACTTGGATTTTTCAGAGCAGCACCTTCCCCTTTCTTCAGTTTCTGGTCCTTCTTTTTCTTAGACTCTACCTCATGCGTCACTTTTGCGGGACTAGACTCCTCTTCCAAGGGAGGGTGCGGTGGCCCCTGAGGTTCTTCGTCAAAATATTGAGCCGCGCCAGCAATCTCCACATCAACACAGAATGCAACCCTTCGCAGCTTTTGTAGATCTAGGTCTTGAATCGCACAGCGTTCACGGTAGGGGTCAACATTCATTGTCTTCCTCGGGCAAACTCCAGCATTTCCTGACGCCTTTCCCATACTGGTGCCCCCGCTGGAAGACAGCCGTCTCAGTGCGCTTTGCAGGAAGGTATGACCGGTCTTGGGGCTCGATGATGGGGTCGAGGGCGGAGGGTCTGATTTCTTGACATCTTTCGGAGCTGTACTTGCCACTGCTCCAAATGGATTCGCAAAATCTGGCGCTGCGCTTGGAGGAAGAGTCGTCGCTGAGTTTGGTGACGCTGGCACTGGGCCAGTAGAGGGTGAATTGGAGTTGGATGAGAACTTCGAACTAATACTTGACATCCATGAATTCCGTCTGCTCGGTGGCCCACCCTTCTGATCCTTGGAACTCTTAGGGGTCCTGGAGCCTGGCGAATCGGCCTTATCTGAACTTTGACGCTGAGCTAGATGCGGTCGATGTAGGTGGCTCTGATGTTGAGATTCTTGAGTTCCGTTAGGCTTTGGCGATGGAGGCTCAGCTTTCCTCGGCTCTTTCTCGACGCTGGTTTGCGGTGTCTTTTCTTCGGGGCTCGCAGTGCGAGGACTCGTAATTTTGCTCACATAGTGATCTGGATGTAACACCGGTCAGAGAAAAGTTACCTACGAGGACTGGTTCTGGTTCTCGAGTCTGGCTTCAATGGCTCTCGAGTCTCTTGCTCGCCCGTCGTGTGCTTACAAGAACGTACCTTTGGGCGAATGGTGGAGCCAGCTCACGTCCACTCCATGTATACCCTCCATCGCTGAGACAATGTGTATTTTCGAAAAGCGATTGTAGACGGAGAATCAGAAGGGTGGCATCTGAACTTCAGTCCATGACGATCTGCGGGGTCAGGCCGGCGGTGCTAGAATATCGCTGAGCTCGCATAGTTTTGAGGTTTGTCACTCATGATAACCATCCAGTGAGATGCGCCATCGCCACAAGTTTTCCAAGTTTATCAAGCGAGGACCCGTTGGTCGAGTGTGCTTACATCGCTTCGTCAATGCGGTGAAGCGTCTCGAACGTGACGTTCGTGTGACAGGCGGAGAGCCGGGGACTTTGATGACAGAACAGCACTAGTCCGAGGCCATCCAACGTTTCAAGAGTGGTACAAGGCGTACACTATGTACCACTCAAGGCCTGAAGGCTTGCGAGAATACCATGAGGAAGCTTAAATGCCTGGTCTGGAGCTGGATCTCGCCACCTTCACCAAGGGTCTGTGTAGCAGACTGCTAGAATTACTGTGCATATCACTCCGAAAACTTTCATGTGACTGTCACAATTGTCCATTTGAAGCTTGTTTTATTGCAGATCCTACCATAGCTCGAGATGTCTGGCTAATCTTGTGTAAAACGCCATTACGCAAGTCTCTGAGGGCCACAGCGAAGTTCACATGGCCTCTTTGACCTTGGCTATCTTCTCCTTCACCCGCTCCATCTTGTCCTCCTTGCTCATCTTTGGCTTCAGGTACTTCTTTGACTCCTTCTTGTACTCCTCCTTCGACTTCTTCTCCCCCTCGTCATCGTCCTTTTTGAACGGGTTCTCACGAATAGCCTTGTGAGCCTCCTGGTACATCTCCTCCAACCCATCAGCCTCGATCTCATCATCAATGTAGCCCTGGAATTGTGACTTGTAGCGCTCCTCATCGTCATCGGCTAAAGTCTCCATGTACTCAGCAATGTGGCCGCCGAAGATGTATTTGCGCAGGGTCTCGGCGTCAAGCTCTTTGGTTTCGACGTCGTATCCAGGGAAGCGGTTTTCAGAATGAGGAACAAAGATGCCGCCATCGGAAGCACCCTTCATAGCACCGAAGACACGGGCTCCGGTAGACGTACGAGCAAGGCCAACGTCAAGGAAGCATTTGAATGGACGACGATCTTCACCTTCGTGCTCCGCGGCTTCGGTGAGCTTGTACTCGCCATCAGCCTCTTCAACACCAGTAAAAGTATCAGCCAGATCCAATTTGGAGAGAGCCCGACGAGCAATCAAGAGGCCGACGCAATATGCGGCCGCCCAATTGGTGAGACCATGCTTGATGCCGTATTTCTTCAGCTCGTGACCGTAAGCCGCGCAGAAGACCTTGTCACCGGTGATCTCGGAGGAAACGATTTGACAGATGATATCCTTATTGGTGAAGCGAACGACGAGGCGGTATTTGGGGGCATTGTATTTGTTCTTGGCTTGGGTGATGAGACGCTTGCGAGCGTAGTAGTCGGTTTTACCTGCACGACGACGCTTGTACTTGGTTTGAAAGCGACTGTGCTGGTGTCAGGGAGATAGATTAGAGGGATGCGAGGCGCAGGAAGAATTCTCACCTATAGTAGGCACTATTCTTGACCAGCTTGGTGAAAGGCTGTGTCACACCCAAGAGTCAGCAATTTGCGCTTCAGATCCCTTCCGAAGCATCTTGCATGGACTCAATGCGGCACCCCAGGGATACAGTGACCATGAACGGCCGCGCGAAGGACTCACCATGGTGACGGTAGTGCCTCCGTGTCGTTGACAAGCTGAAGGTTATGGTGGTTGCCATTTTGATTTTCAAGCTCGGTTAGCAAGTTGTGGGCTCGTCCCCCACCAAGTCTTGGCGGAGTCCATGAACACGATATCGCCCCAACCTCACAAGCATCATATCTACCGTTGTTGGAGAGTCCTCACCGCACCAGAATCGTGATGATAATGGTCCTACTATTATCGGACTCCTTGCAATGAACACCGGAATGACCCTCTTCGGCTGGTCCTACGCTTCAAGTACAAAAGCCACTTCGAAGACGAGACCCAGCCGGATGGATCATGAAAGAAATGCCTGGTCAATACTCGAGCCATTGGACGACAGGATATGGAGGGTTATCTGAGGATAAAGGTCAAGATAACGAGCTGCTGGCCTTGTTCCTGACTGGGAATCCTTCAAAGGCTTCGGCGATTCAATCAGATTGGGCTACTGCCGGGGAGGAGAGCCCTGGTCGAGATAGCTACATTCCCAACTTCTCACGTGCGAGCAGCGTTCGCAGTGTATATCTACTTCTATCTCAAGAATCATGCTGAAGGGTTTGTGCGAATACTTATCGGAAGAATTGGAGGTTTGCTGGTCGCATATATGACTTCGGGCGGAGAAATCCCAATGTGAGCTTGATCCTGGGCTAATAACATGGGAGCTTCCGCCTGAAACGAAGGCTTATTGTTGGGCGTTTCCCTTTTCTGACCGCTCGGTGAAGATGAAGATGATCAAGTCGCCACCAGTCACGCCCGCCGGTGAGGCTTGCGCTTGATCTGTACAAGGTCGAAGCCCAGGAAGGTGCGTGCCTCATACCTCCTTTCTTAGGCGGACTAGCAACACAGCTCTTAGCGTACCACGGAAGCCTTGGTACATTCGACGATGTAACCAAATCTCAAGCCATCAGAGTTCCCCGATCTGGAGTCAATCCCACAAGCAGAGGTCACGATCATGATGATTTCTTCACTACCTCGTCCCTGAGGCTGGTCGCATTCGCGCCCCAATACTCTAACGACTCTGTCGAAATCCTCGGCATATGGCGCGCGCTACCGTGGCCCGGCGAACTAATTTCCTTCCCGAGGCCCGCTACAGAAACTGACACTTGCCTTATCCATGCATGAACAGGAATGCTTCACGATCAGTGATCCCTATTTTGATCCTTTGGGACGAGGTTACTAGAGCGAGGGGAAAAGGCCAGGTCATTCAGGTTTGAAAGATGATTTACCTAGTGGCGTCGGCACTTCAACCGTTTATGATGATACCGCGATTGAGAAAGTGTTGGAAATAGTTCTATCCTGGTCCGCCTCACTAGCGGTTTGGTTGAGGGAATGTTTAGTGCCAACTTAATCTTCCCTGTTGGCGGATCAGTGGCCTAATGGAGTATATCCTTCCTCCCGTCCCCGTCCATAATGGCCTTTAGGTACATGGTATTGCGCAACCAATCCTGGTGATATTTGGCTGTTCCTTATGAGGGTTTTGGCCTTTATGCGTGCAACGTGAGACCGTTGCGAATGAGTTTTCAAGAGACCAAACCTATCGTTCTCCTTCACCTACTTAGTTCATATCGACGATGATGACAGAGAAAGATGCCTTCGAACTTGCCCCGGCAAAGCAACACAGCAATTTGTCCGACATATACGATGACTCTCAATATAATGAAACCGCAGGAATCGTGGCAGCGAGGGGGATGCAATATGGTGAAGCTGTGGATATCTACGGAGATATAGAGACTGTTGAGGATTATGGCTATGTTACTCGTGGGTAAGTGGAAAGGGAGAAAGCTGTTTGATATTGTTGGGAACAGTGCACTGATGAATGTCAGGCTCAAATCTCGCCATATTCAATTCATCGCTCTAGGAGGCACCATTGGCACAGGCCTTTTCTTAGGTATTGGACGCGCACTTACAGAAGCCGGACCCCTTAGTCTTTTACTCGGCTATTCTTTCACTGGAGTCGCCGTCTATGCTATGATGCAATGTCTGGGTGAGATGGCTACCTGGCTGCCATTGCCTGGTTCAATTCCGCAGTTCTGTGCTCGATATGTGGATGGATCCATGGGATTTGCTGTTGGGTGGAATGTGAGTGAACCTTTTTCATAAGCAACAGAAGTCATTTAACTTCGGTCGCCGAATTGGGCGCCAGAACGTATCATGATTTCTGCTGTTTGCGAAGGATAAACCTGTTTTTTGGATGCGTATTGACTGGGTACTAGAATTGGCTTTTGAACTCACTGACGCTTTGCACCGAAATCTCCGCCGCCTCTGTTGTCATACAGTACTGGAATGGGGCCGAGCACATTAATGCTGCTGCATGGATCACAATCATCATCTTAGTGGTGGTTTGCTTAAACGTTTTCGCTGTCGCTGTGTATGGCGAAGCCGAATTTGGTTTCGCGAGCATCAAGATCATCGCCATAATCGGTCTTCTCCTGTTCGCGTTCATTGTAGACTTAGGGGGAGGACCTACAAAGGACCGCCTCGGTTTTCGCTACTGGAAGCATCCTGGAGCTATGAAGGCATATGTCAGTGATGGTAGTGCCGGTCGTTTCCTCGGCTTCTTTTCAACTTTGGTAAATGCCGCCTTTGCATATGGAGGCGTGGAAATGGTAGCTGTCGCCGCTGGAGAGGCAGAGAACCCCAGAAAGGTATGTCTTTTTGAGTCATCATGCTCGTTCAGTACCGGTCTTTGGGTCATAGACCACTTCTTGAGGGCGTCTACAGTTACACCAGTACACTACCGAAACAACCTGATTGCTGACTCTGTCGCCTACAGAACATACCAAAGGCTGTCCGACGAGTCTTCTGGCGGGTTTTGTTCTTCTATGTTCTCGGTTCTCTTGCCATTGGTGTCTTAGTACCTTACAACGCCCAAAAACTGCTAGATGCGCAGGACAACGACGCACCAGGCGGAGCCGCTTCTCCATGGGTTATTGCCTGCTACCGCGCCGCTGTCCCCGTGTTACCATCGATAATTAATGCCGTTATATTGACCGCGGCTGCATCATCTGCCAACGCCTTTCTTTACACTGGATCTCGATTTCTCTATGCTTTGGCTCAAAACAAACAAGCGCCGAGGTTTCTCCTAAGGTGCTCCAAAAAGTAAGCCACCTAACCTCCCTTTAGACTTGAATTGAATGAATCTAACAAATTCCACCAGAGGCGTTCCGTACTACTGTGTTGCTATCACCGCTTCTATCTCCCTCCTAACCTACATGTCCAGTACCACCGGCTCCGCCAAAGTCTTTACCTGGTTCCAAAACATCGTCTCCATAACTCAGCTCCTCACCTGGATATCAATCAGCATCGCCTACATCAGATTCCACTCCGCGCTCCGCGCGCAGGGCATCTCCCGCGATAGCCTCGTCTTCAAATCGCGCTTCCAGCCATACACCGCCTGGTTCAGTCTCATCTACTTCTCCGTCGTCGCCTTCTTCAATGGCTTCTATACGTTCCCGAGCCCGACCAAAGGATTCGATTCAAGCGGCTTCGTTACGGCGTATGTGGGCATTCCGATTTATGCTGGCTTGTACCTTTTCTGGAAGGTCTTGAAGCGGACGAGGTGGGTGAAGAGTGAGGACGCGGATATTACGACTGGGAAGGCGGCGCTGGATGCGGCAGATGCGCATTGGCCGGAGAGGAGGCCGAGGAATATATGGGAACGGATTTGGTTTTTCATTGCCTAAGTATCCAAGAGGCATGACTTGCATATGCGACTTGGCGGGCGCACGATGATGGGTTAGTGATACCACGGGAATATGGCGTTCTTCCTGAATACCAATTGAATATATCTCAATTTTCAAGCAAATCGTGCCTACATCTTATTGACCATGACATATGAACGCCTAACACCATGCTTTCTCCCTTCTACGAAGCTACTTTAGCAGAATACTTTTTCGCCGCCTGATCAAAAAGACTGCTCTTCTCCTTCAAATCCACCAGCAAAGGATGTTCCGGCGCACTCCCCTCCAAACTCGACTTCAATCCGCTCGTATCCTTCCCGCTAATGACATTCAGCACAATCGAATTCGCAATCGCCTCCGCATCCCTCGGATCCCGCTGCATAGCCTGCTGCAGCGCCGCTTCCGCCTCCGGTAATCGGCCCAAATGCAATTCGGCGACAGCTTGGCCGACGAGGGATTTGGTGGCCGTGGAGGAGGGTGCTTGGGCCATTTCTTCGAAGACGTAGAAAGCTTGTTGGTAGCGGTCGCCGCCCTGGTGGTGGACGGTGGTGTTAGTGTAATGGGATTGATGAGGGAGTGGCAGGGGGACGTTACCAGGCGGAGACCGACCCACGATTCGGCGATATTGACCAGCAGGCTGTCTTGGGCCCATTTCCGGGCGGATTGGACTTCTTTGAGGGCGAGGTCGGTGCGGTTTTGTTGGAGGTGGATTTGGACTAATAGGGCGATTCTGGGTTCGTCAGGGGTTAGCAAGTCTTGTCTTTTCGAAGGAGTTGTGGGTATAGGTTTACGCTTCGAGGCTCCCTTGATGTTTACTTAGTAGCGAGAGGGCTTCTTCTGTCTTCCCTGCCGCTTGAAGAACTGTCCCGCCGAGTAATTGCACGGTAGCATTCTCTGATTCTGTCTCTGCTAACGACTCTGCCTGAGCAATAGCCTCTGATGTATTTCCAGTAGCATGTTGTGCGAGTGCCTTTACTGCGGCGAAATCTGGGGTATTGCCCTCGCTTTTGATGTCGGAGAGTACTGCTTTAGCTTCGCCGTTGGCGATCTGAGCTCTTAGCTGCAGTACTCTCGCTGGTATCTTGTTTTCAGAGGAGAGGGAGGTGGTGTCGAAGTCGATTACTGTCTGATATTGGCCTTGTTGGAAGGCATTGTGGATATTGAGAAGTTCTTGGGCATCTGTTAGCGGCATGCTTGTGCTACAATGGATTTGGGCCTTCGTTTACCTCCTTCCGCGGAGAATGGATCCATTGTTCCTAGCAATCTGTTCTTGACAACTTGGCAACAATCAACGACAACCACTAACTGCTCGCGTGGATTTTGCCGGCGGCGGCTCCTCCTTCCCGCAGGAGTGGGTCCGCAGTTCGCGCCATAGGGACCTATTCCCCACTCAGCATGCTAAACGTACATAAAGAGACCTGGAGTCTTCTTCCCTTCTAAAAAGTGCATTCTTCCTCGTTGTCACAAGGTTCGAAACCTGACAGCTTATATTTCACAATTCCGCTGGACCGATCGTTTCCCTATTTGTTTGGGGAAGCACAGCACTCGTCTCTGCCTATCGATGAGGGGTTCGGCCGCAGCATCCCTCAGCTGAAATTGTTTCAGGGGTGGAGGTGTTGGTTCCATTTCTCCTAATCATAAATATTCAGAACACAGCCTTACCACTCCTCGATCCTTTTATGCATCATGGTCCGTCTCGGTTTACCAAACCGACTCAAGAGCTACAATGGCAAAAATGGGACTACTCCTCAATCAGAGAGTAGAGCCGCAAGCCCCGGCCGCTCTCCTACGGAAGCCAAGGGTCTGGTGCTCAAGACCAAAGTCGTAAAAGTGAGAAGACTATGCTCTCAAGTCTCATGTCTGTCCGCGAAGCTAATGATAGTGCATCTGTAGGCAAGAAACCTAGCAGCGAAAGACAAAGGTGGCACTAGTGATCCAGTGGGGTTTCACAGCCAAACCCTCGAAGTTTGAATATGAAGCTGATGCTGTCCCTAGTATCTTGTGATTAATCTCGGGGACTCAAAGCAATCGACGCCAACTATCAGCAAGACACTTAATCCCGAATGGAGCGTGATCTTCGACCTACCCATAGACGGCATTCAAAGCGTACTCCTAGAAGCTGTCTGCTGGGACAAAGACCGATTTGGAAAGGATTTCTTGGGCGAATTTGACGTGGCAGTCGAGGATATATTTGCGAATGGCCAGACTGTGCAAGAGGTGAGCTGACACCCCAAGGGAGTCGGATCAGCCTCATTGACTCTGAGCAGCCTCGCTGGTACGCACTGGAGTCCAGGCGGAAAGGGCCTAAGAAGGGAAATGTATCTGGCGAGGTCCAGCTACAATTTTCCCTAGTGGATAATGCAGATCTATCAGCACCGCCGCAAGACACCTTGCAGAAGCTCGCATCGTTGATTGCAACCAGCCCAGATGATGACACAAGTGAGGATGAGGAGATGTCGAAGATGGACAGTCAGGATCTCGAAGATGATGACGATGATGAAGACGACAACGATGATAAAGACCCTGAAACCTCTGATGAGGCCGATAACTCTGCAATGCCAGAGAAGGCTGAGAAGCGGAAGAGAAAGCTCAGAATGAAGCGACTGAAGAAGAAAGCAAAAGCAAGGGCGTATGAATTTACAGGTGGTACCAACGTAATTGGCGTGGTCTTCCTAGAGATTGGAAAGATCACGGATCTTCCTCCAGAGCGCAACAGTAAGGCATAGCGAACTGTAATTCATTCTCATTTGACTGACTTGGCAACAGTGACCAAAACTGGGTTCGACATGGATCCATTTGTGGTAGCTTCTCTTGGACGGAAAACCTACAGGACCCGGGTCATCCGCCATAATTTGAATCCGGTATATGAAGAGAAAATGGTCTTCCAGGTCATGAAACACGAGCAAAATTACTCAATGAGCTTCTCAGTTGTCGACAGAGACAAACTGTCCGGGAATGACTTCGTGGGCACCACCACTTTGCCTCTCTCGGAACTGACCTCTGTTGCCCCAGAGGCCGATCCTGAGACAGGACTGTACGTCCTGCCAGACCCTCCCGATACGTCGATGACCCTACCGACTCCGAAGCAGTCAAGATTCAGACTTCCCATATCAAGGTCATCATCTGGCACCAGCCTTAATAAGCTTTCGAAACCAGGAATCATCTCCAGAAAGAGCTCCCAAACCTCCATGCACAGCAGTGCACAATTAGACCCATCAGGTAGTCCCACAAGCGCGCCTAGTGACCCAAACCTCCTGACACCGTCCACAAGCAACACGGCACACGAGCCTTTGGAGGAGAATCATAATCATGCAGAGGATGCCATGCTTAAGTTCATTACCCTTCCTATTGATCTAAAGAACAAGGATCGCTGGGAAGCGAAGCATAATCCTCAATTATTTGTCAAGGCAAAGTATCTTCCGTATCCAGCTTTACGGCAACAGTTCTGGCGCGCGATTCTAAAGCAATATGACTCTGACGAGAACGCTAGAGTTAGTAAAATGGAATTGACCACTATGCTTGACACGCTAGGCTCGACTCTTAGAGAGTCAACCATTGATAGCTTTTTCGAGAGGTTCGCGAGCGAAAGCGACACCCAAGATCCCCTCCTCACCTATGACCAGGCTGTGATTGCGCTGGAAGATCAATTACGCCAACAGCCTCGAAAGAAAACTTGGGGCGATAGCATGAAGGGTTATATGGACAATGCCCATTTCACTACCCAGAGCAATGGGGGAGACAAGGGAACTAATGGAAACGAGATCCCACCGATGGAAGGTCTCTCCAAAAAGGCTCTTAACAAGGAAGCAGATCGCTCTGCTGTACCCGCAATATCGCAAGACCATCTTGGTTCGCCAGGTGAAAGGGGAGAGCTTTTGGAAGATAATGACCTCGTCGATGAGCGTGACGAAGAACATGTGGTTGAGATTGGGGAATGCCCATTGTGTCATCAGCCACGCTTGAACAAGAAGTCTGATGCCGATATCATTACTCATATTGCAACTTGTGCGAGTCAGGATTGGAGACAGGTAAACAACATTGTCATGGCAGGCTTTGTTACCTCGAGTCAAGCCCAGCGCAAATGGTATTCGAAGGTCATTACGAAGATCTCATACGGTGGGTACAAGCTTGGTGCCAACTCAGCGAATATCCTGGTCCAAGACCGGATTACTGGCCAGATCAACGAAGAAAGGATGAGCGTCTACGTTCGTATTGGAATACGTTTGCTGTACAAAGGTTTGAAAAGTCGGGACATGGAGAAAAAGCGAAGTAAGCTTCTCGTAACATGACTAAGGCTGTGACTGACTATTAGTAGTTCGGAAGATGTTGCGAAATATGAGCTACAAGCAAGGCAGGAAGTACGATGATCCCGCATCAGCTCGAGAGATCCAGGGATTCATCAACTTCCACCAACTTGACATGTCAGAGGTGCTCAAGCCAATTGAAGAATTCAAAAACTTCAACGAATTTTTCTATCGTGAGCTGAAGCCAGACGCGAGACCTTGTTCGGCCCCCGGTAATACAAAGGTCATTGTGTCGCCAGCAGATTGCCGGTCAGTAGTCTTCAATACTTTGGACGCTGCTATGAAGATCTGGGTCAAAGGTCGAGATTTCTCGGTTCAAGCGCTGCTTGGAAACGCCTATCCACAAGATGCAAAGCGGTACGTTAACGGTGCTTTGGGTATCTTCCGGCTTGCGCCCCAAGACTACCACCGCTTCCACATTCCTGTTGATGGAATCATGGACAAGCCCAAGTTAATTGAAGGCGAATACTATACCGTCAATCCTATGGCCATCCGATCAGCGCTCGACGTTTACAGTGAAAACATCCGAGTCGTCGTACCTATCGACTCAGTCTCTCATGGTAGGGTGATGGTCATTTGCGTTGGCGCAATGATGGTTGGCAGCACTGTCATCACACGTAAACCTGGCGAACAAGTACACCGAGCGGAGGAGCTGGGCTACTTCAAGTTCGGAGGGAGCACAATTCTACTTCTGTTTGAGCCTGGGGCAATGAACTTCGATGATGACCTAGTGGATAACTCGAACGGGCCTTTGGAGACTCTGGTATGTAACCCTAGCCCTCGTTATATTGGGTGCTCTTGCTAATTCGTCAAGCTGCGTGTTGGCATGTCCATTGGCCATCATCCAGATCAGTCGCAGTACCTGCCTGACATGCGCAAGAAAGAGGAGAATGTCACGAATGCTGAGAGGCAAGAAGCCAAGCGAAGAATAGAGGGCAGTCTTGCACCTGACACGACGACGTCAGGGCCTTCTTCGACGAAGTAAACGCGTGCATGTTGTGTTGGTATGGCTTAGATTAGCATGAGAACTCCATCCTGTTAATGACAGGCATGATTAATGAAGCATTTTCCCACTGTCTTGCAATTGTTGTCCTCGATACGTTTGACACGAAAAGCTTAATATTTCGCCTAAGGTAGCCCACCACTTTCAGGGGGGACTTGGCTGTGGTTCATTGCCGGGACGTTGACAACTAAGCCGCAAAGCAATACTATCGGCCGTCGAAGGGTTTTACACATACTGGTGGCTCGGCATAGCCATCACAAATGAAGAAGCGATGCTAGTAGAATTGATCACTCTGAGGGATGGAAGTTTTGTAGAATGCCGCGTTTTGGGTTAGAGCTGTGTGGCGGCACCAAAAAGTAGCTTAACGCGAAAAGTAAACAGAGTAAGAACCAAGCTTCCGCCCCCTCATTTGCAAGCCTTCAGCAACCACGACCGTGAGATTGAGACACGACAGGCCAACAACGCTCTTGCCAATAGAGTATGCATGCATTTGAGTATATGTGGAAGTAGCGATTGTGAATGCGCACCGGTCCACGACATCGGTCAAGCCTCCGCAACTCCGACTACACACTTGGCGCCCAACGGGCCTAATCTCGACGAAATCTACCATTGCCATCATCAAAAGCATCAATGACTGCCTACGCGACGCGCGCTCCGCTGCAACTTATCAACAATCCGCATATGATGAGCGAAGCGCGCGGTCATGGACGAAGAACTAGCAAGCGGTTAGAGGAGAAGGAAGACGCATTGGTGGTCAACGATATAGGCCATGAGAACGAAATCGTCAGGGGAAGTCAGAAGGATACCGTGAAATTGGGCAAGGCGAAGGTCAATGGTACAAGTGTGAAGCCAGCCGCGAAAAGGAAACCTGGTGAGTGGCTTCGAGCGCAGACAACGGTCTGGTGGATCGGGAATTCTCCACTCAGCGGACCGGGCTATGTAGTCAGCGATGCACTAATTCTCCTTGCAGCATATGACGAAGAAGACGATGGCTTCGCCTTCACAAGGACGCGCGCAAAGAAGGCAAAGGCTGCTCCAGTTCTACCGACTACGATCGAGGAGGACAAGCAAGAGTCGAAAGTAGAGCCAGCGCCTACAAAGAGGCCGAAGAAGAAGTCGGAAGGCTCGCCTAGTGCACCAGCTATGGAAAGCGACACGAAAGTTGGGAAGAGAAGAAGTGCTAGGCATAGTAGCGAGCATGAGAAAGACAGCGCGGATCCACCAACATTACAAGTCAAAAAGAGGAGGAAGGACCGTGGGTCTAGCGAGATGAAAGCAGATCAAAAGGACGAGAAATCACAAACAGCACACGAGCCCCCACCACATGAAGCCGCACGAGATCATGCGCAACCAATTGAGATCACTTTTGATGCTACGAAGATTGCTCTACCGTTCGCAGATACACCAAGGATACAACGGAACAAGGACATGAGAAAGACCAATGCAGCCCGAAGAAGTAGCTTGGGTCTGAGAGGAAGAAGAGCCAGTTCGCTGATTGATAGTGGGAAGTCGGCGGGTAATGCAGTCTTTCGTCAATACCATGATGGATCCACTGACTCGGAGACAGCAATGCCGCATGATGAGGTCGAGAGCTCGGAATTCTACAAGCATATAGAAAGCGAGGGTCTCTCGGAACCACGACGGATGAAACAGCTCCTCACATGGTGCGGTACACGAGCGTTAGGTGAAAAGCCATCATTCTCGTCAGAGGACAGTAACGCGAGATTAGCAGGTGTGTTGGCAGAATACTCGATCTGAATTCGACTGACCATTCGGACAGCGAGGGAGATACAAAATCAGCTATTGAAAGACTTTCAGAAAAAATCAGAGCTCTCGGATTGGTTCAATAGGGTATGTCACATTGGATATGCACGAGGATAGAGTGGAGCAGATGATTGACTCGACCACAGAACGAATCGACACCACCACCATCACTACCAAAACCGAACCCAAAGAATCTCTCAAATCTAGCCAAAATACAAGACCTAGAACAACAAATAGCAAGGTACGTCAATATCCTCTTCTACCCCCAAAACAAATACTAACAACCCCTCTCAAACCAGCCTAAAAACCGAGCGCGAAACCTGGGATTCCCTGCTCCGCCCACCCTCCTCCGACCAACCTTCCCTCCCCTCACCACAAACCGCTCCTTCCCCCTCAACAATCGACCCAACCCTCCTCTCCTCCGCAACCCAACTCTCCGCCCTCGAAACCCTCACCTCCTTCACCACAGACTTCCACCCCTCACTCACAGGCACCACCTCCACCCGCCTGCAGCAAATCACGCAGAACCTCGAATTCGAAGTCGATAGGTTTGCGGATAACGTGCATGTTTTGGGGGCGTATAAGGACGCTGCGGATAGCCTGGCTGATGATGTGTTGGGGGTGAGTGCGGAGGTACTGGAGGGGAGGGAGAGGGAGGGACAGAAGAGAGCGGTCGGGGACGAGGGTGAGGGCGTGGGCATGAGGGATGTACTGAGAGGGCTGAGTAGGGTTATTGAGAGATGATGATGATGCTTGCTTGATGCTTTGGTGCCCGCATTGGATCTTTGTATATTTCTCTGTTGCGACGGAGAGGATCATCCGTCATGAAGTGGGTGGCGTTTGAGGCTCCCGAGTCGCATGAGGGCTTGTGGGGTCGTTGAGACGGACCTACGAGTGAAGGGGTGGGGGAGTGCATATCTGTGGATTAGAGAAGTGAATGAGAGGATTTTTTAACGTTCATGGGTGATTTGATTTGGTTTGGTTTGGTTTGATTGTAGGCTTTGGATCATCGCGTCGTGAACGGAATGGGATGGTGGTGCGTTGATGCTGAGATTGAGACGCTCGTGTAGGATGGAAATGAAGATGCAGATGGAGATGGAGAGTGAGGAAGAGGAAGAGGAAGGGTTGGAATTCCCCCTGGATTTGCGCATAGTTATTTGAGTGGGTGGCTTTTCGACGGAGATGACGTGCTGGGAAGATGGTGGGTGATGAATGATAGATGGAAGAGAAATGTGGGCTTGTGGGGCGTGTTTTGCTGCTATGTGTGCTGAGCGTGCTGGTTCGATGTCCTTTCTTTCAGTGTATATCAACTAGTCTGGGTCTCACTGAGAATTTGGGATATGGTGGATTGATGCAGAGTTGTTTGTGAGATCTGCTCGATATAGGTCGGTGGCTGTTTTTTTTTTACTGGGTTTGTGGGTAGACGAGGGGGGAGGACTGGGATGATGTGGGGATGGGTGAGGGGGGGGAAAGGGTTGGGGTGATGGGTTTGGGGATCGGTAATGAGTTGGTAAGTGGCTTTTCGAACGCTTGGTGGATTTCTGTTTTCTATTTTGTCTATCTACTGTACATGCAGTTTTGAACGAAGGAAAAAGATCGAGATGGGCCTTACCGGGGACATATGATATGAACAAAGAAGAAAGTAGGAAACGACGACTGTGCTTGGACGCCTGGACCCTGGAAGCCTGAATGGGAGCGGTGTGGAATACGAATCTTTGCATCTTGTACGCCGTCCTCATCTTCGATGACAGTCGAGGCTTGTAACAAAGGGTGGCACAGTCAGACGAAGGCTTCCAACATTGAATCTTATTCCCCGATCTCGACGTCCCCGAACGAAACTTCCGCGCGGTTTCAAACAGTCCCGTACGAGTGAACGGATCGTCGTCCGAGCACCGAGCGAAACATCGTTGGCCGAGCCTCGCTCATAATCTGCAGAGTATCTAAAGCTGCGGCCCTCCCCTCGGTTTTGGGCTATCGCACTGACGGCTGTCAAAAGCTTGTGTAACTTACTCCCATTCACGATAAGGGATACGCTCGCGTGTCGTTTCATCGGCGATGGCTTGCTGTAGAGCTGTGGATCATGGCGGACCAGGGCTGGCGGGAGTCATAGACGGCGGAAGTTGCAACGGCTATTCAGGGAAGATATGTACCTAGCGGGTTAGTGTTTTGTAAATGTTGGGGCCAATGGTGACTAGCCATTCGATAGCTTTGAAAATTAGGATTTATATGTTTGACGAGGACGAAAGGAGATGGGGACGAGACTTGTCATCGACGATGGCGTCGGAGTCGGCGTCGGCGTTGGCTGGTGTGGCTATTTGGCGGCTGCGGGGTTAGGTGCAGTTTTTTGACAGCTGTCAAATGTGCTGCCGTTATGCGATACCTTGCGAAGTGAATTAAAAACTTTAATGTTGAGCGCTCGATGCAGTGGGTTGTTTCCTCTGTATCAACTTTGATACTTGGCGGCGCATGCATTTCGATGCGATGTTGTCGGTAATCATTTATGAGGCGAATAGGTGACCGGCCCGCTTGGATGGGATCTGACGCCGTTTACGTATCAGATTCCCGTAAAGTCGGAGGGAAATGATCGAGATGCATACAAGCGTCCCGAGGGATTTTTGAGTTGCGTTTTGACAGCTGCGGCCTGCGAGGCTAGGGCAGCATGGTCCCCTCTGCAAGGCCGGGGATGCTTGCTGGTGATCCCATGCAAGAGGCCGCTGTCAAAATTGCAGATGGCGCACGGCCATGTAAGGGCCAAAGTTCGGGATTTGTTTGGTCACTCTTGGGATGTGAGCACCCGCTGTCACAGTCCCCATCCAGATGCTGTGGGTGACGAGGCAAGGTGGGCCGTGTGATCACTTGCAGCTTCGGAATGCCAATATTGCAAAGCGCATGCCTTTCCGAGTGCCGTCCACACCGAGGTACCTACGCTTTTGTATCTGACGCTACATCGAGTCGATGCGATCTGGTGCAGTAGCGTACGCCAATCCCAGATGCTTTTACCATTAGGGAGGACTCTTCTGTTCAGTGCAGCCGGTGTATTGCACCCGTCTTTCTGATTTCAGCGGATGCTAAGAGAGTGCGATCGGGTGTTTGAGCTGCCGGCTTGACTTTTCGTGCGCCTGTCCAAGTCAAAGTGCTCGTGTTTAGTGCAATTATTATTTGATACCCTACCCAAATAGCCTTATTGGTGTCTAGCTACATTGAATTTGGTAAGACCTTCTTGAGAGATCATTTTGCGTGGCTTGTTTGACTCTAGAAACCTCCGGTGTTTACAGAATGTCATGACAAATGTCCCGAAGACTCTCTCCAGTAGCGCTGATGTGCTCCACGTTTCTTCTGTGTCCAAGCCTAGACTGGCGCTTGCCCCTGTTTGTGACTGCTCGCCAAATGTTGATTATTAGACCTCATTGAACGATTTGCGGATCACCGGCTTATGGAGCACATCCTCGGTGCCCTGCTGGTCATCTAGTTGACCCCAAACGATCTGTACGCATGCAGTCTGCATTGCTGAGAACGACTTGTTGCAGGAAGCTTTGGCCGCTACTTCAACGCCTTGCATGGACAGCGGCAAGAACCACCGGCTTGCCAGTCTTGTTGTTGGTTTGTAGAGCCTGACGTGAGACGTGGCCGTCGGCGACCATCTTCGTTATCTGTAAAGATCATTTATTATAGTGTGTACTTCATTTATGATAGTGTGTATTTCGCTGAAGCTCAAATTCGATCGATCGATGTTGATGGAACCACCTTCGTTACTGAGAGCAGGTGAATGTAAGGAATCCACCAAGACCAGGTCCTCTTGTCTTTGGCCGCTAAGTCTAGTCCATTCGAAGATGTACCGATTCAATTATGCTGTCGCCACCCAATGTTGATGGACAACTAGATGAGGGTTGTCGCAGCTCGTGGCGCCCCTGAGAATTGTCCATAGGCTGACATTCAGCAGCTTATCGCTGTCCTCAAATGATATGTCAAAGTCATCAGTGCCGACGATCTCATGTCTGCCATCCCCTTTTTTGATCTGGGTCTGACCATCCTGTCCGTCAAGTCCTCGTGCGTTGTCCACACTTCTGGTGAGCTTTTAGAGCCTTGCGATAGATTGCATCAGCTGCTTGCCACACATTGAGGTCAGGATTTGGCAGAGTCCCTGAATGTTTCGTTCTGCCAGGGCTGGACGCACCGTTCCCGTCTCACGCTGAACTTGCATCACACCTCCTGATTGAGAAATCAGAGTTGACAAACTGATAATAAGGTTCTATCTTCGGACGGTGGCGGGTTTCAATGAGGGATGATACATGGTACCAGAGATACATGGCATCCGATCCACCGATTGGTGCCTCAAGCTGTATTGTGTGTGGGAACATTCAATAACCACAAGAGACGGATTGCTACTACGGCTCCCTTCTGTTGTGATTGCTCGAATCGTATATCGAATTAGGACGCTTGTCGCGGGGGCCAAGCCAACACCAAGGGTCATCATTGGTTGACCCCTTTTGAGCTGACAGCAGACTCCAATGGACCGACGATGCAGAGGCCGCTCCATGTGCTCTCGCGATCGGTGCTGCCGTTGAAAGAGCCACACCTACAGCCTCAGATCTCTCCGTGAAGTAGCGAGCCCGATATGGGATTATGCCAGCGCTCCTTACCTTCCATCAATGCCCTTTGTGCATGCATTTCCAGTACCGAAATGTAGTAATTCTCCGAGCATTTCCTTGATCATGGTAGAACATCTGTCACACACACGCGGGGGGGGCCACACTGCAGACCCGTACCGCGGTCTTGGTAGTGAAGCTGAGCCAATTGAAAGAGTCCATGCCCGCTGTCCCTCGCTGCATTGTAGGCCAACCTCTTGCATGGCCATCTCGCTCGGCTGGGCTGCACTGCTGTAGACTTGACAGCGCGGATCGGCCGAGGCGCTGATCTATGTCTTCAGACCTGTATCGGATCTGCGACCGATGTCGAGGTCAGGCAGGGTTGTCAATTTGCCCACTTGGCTCCAACGTGGCCCCATTTCGAGACTCTGGTCATCAAGGAGCGCTTTCTTGGCATCACATTACTTGTAGCGATGGCATGTTCAGATGGGAGGTCCGACCACGATTGAAAAGGGCTAACGTCGAGTGAAATTGGTCGCGCTGACCCGCCAAGCTGTCAGGCCATTTCGATGGGCTACACCAGCTCCTTGCCATGCGGGCAGCCGTACCGGCTTGCAGGCCATACTTACACACCCTCGCTAGGAAGGCAGTAGTCAGCAGCGGAAGGTACATCTACGGGCAATCCGGAACGTGAAACAGCCATTCCGGACGATTGAATGCACTGAATTGCCGAAGTGGTGATAGCACTTGGGCACCAATGGAATTCGATACACAGCAGTAGCGCATCCATGTGCAAGACTATTTCCAGCTGAGGATTTGGTGGGGGCCTAGGTGGAAGCATTCAAGGCTCGCTGTTTCCGGTGACGCTTGGCGGCAGTCGTGTTGGACTACCAGGCTGCCACCAACAACGTCGGCCTCAGGTTGTCAGTTGCGTGTAAACATGACTATTCTGATGCGTACCACGTGGTTTCCAATTCTACTCCAATACACAAGAGGTGTTCGAATGATATCCCGCAAGGGATCGCGGCGTATCCCGAGCCCAGCAGTAATGAATAAGTCCCGGAGAAGGAAAAGGAAGATGGCATGCGGGCCAGCTAAGCGCCGCCGATCTCGACGGCTCAAGCAAGATGAGCATGGAGGGAGATGATCTTGGGTCGACGGTCGCAGTCAGCAGTGCAAATCAGCCGTATCTGGCCAGCTTAGCCCATGGGACTGTGAGATTTGGAAAAAAACCGATGTACGAGAGAAAGTCACCAGGATACATCTGGATAGCTTCAACGGTAGATCGGTACTCGGAAGCGACATCGCTTAGACCAGATGTCGGAGATTGATGAGATCGTCATCGATATTCATCGACTGGCAACCATCACGACGCCCGAATCCTGCTGGATGGGAGAAGCATCCGCTGGAGGGCGATATTCCGGCCGTCGCACTATGTGCTGGTGCAAGGCCTTTGAGCCCCTCGATCAGGAGATCTGAGGGGTACTGATATAACTGACCTCCACCATCTCGAAGGGGGGAGATCTGGCAGCAAGGTCTGACCCGCTCCAAGCCCCCATCGCCCAGTGCGTTGGACTTTGCCTGCCCCTGTGGGGGTGCCTGCACTGTGCAGATGATTGCATAGGATTGCATAGCGGTGCATATCACCGCGTCCTGGCGGCGACTGCCCTTTCCTCAACGGGTCAGGATCAGCAATCTCCGATCTCAATCCTCAGACGCTAGCATCCCCCAAGGCCGCGTGTGGATCCCCCTCATCCCTGCAGCATTAATTATACTTCCTCCAATCGCCGGCAGTCCAAGTCCCACCACACACGCTAAGCTTGTAGCAGACCGCGATTTATGCACGTTCCATCAGCGGCGGTAGTCTGGAACGGGATTAGCGCTGGGGCTCCCTCGCCCGTTCCCATGTATGGCATAACGCCATCTGAGGGCTACCCGATCTGTGATCAACTTCGTCTAGCACTTCTTCCTCGCTTCCCCTCCGCCTCAATCGTATCCAGTCGCTCTGTACATACGCTCCAACCCACCACCCTCCACCACCTCCCCCTCTCCCTCTCCCATTAGGATCGCGACAACAGGCCATTCGACACACGGGGCATTCTATCATCGTCAGTTGCGAGACAAGATCTGTACCAAAGTTCGTTTACGCCCGCCCCTACCAGGCCGCTCCTTGTGGCTGGCAAACTCTATCGGCTACATCTTGCATCGAGATCGAGGAACGCACGTTTGACCATTTGCGCGCCACTCGCCCGGCCACCACCACCAAACAATCCTGCGAACACCACCACCAAGCAATCTGCGTATACAATCCGACAGGGTGCATCATTTCGCCCTTGGACATTGTGCAATCGAGTCTGCAATTGCTGTCGCAGAGGATCGTGTCCGCACCCGTCTGCGTTCCGTCTGGAGTGTTGAGTGTTGGAAAGCGACCGAACAGGTGGAAAGTTCTTGCGGGCTCACAGGACAACTGCTGGCAAGGGATGTGGTCACAGTATTAAGTGGCCATCTCGTTCAAAAGTTTGAGACATCGTGGGGGACTCGCCATGGCAGATGCAGTTGGCCAAGGGTACGTTCGCAGGATTCGGTCACTACAATCAGAGGGTTTCAGACGGAAGTGAAGCTGACATACTGAATCTGCTCCAGCGGTGCTCTCCCATCGATCGCTTATTTGGACATGGAAAAAATCAAACGTGAAAGCTTGGGCTACAATCACAACCCTCCCGTCACGTCGGTTCTGAACATGCCAGCTCCACCACTCATTAGCCCTTCTTCCATGTACTCTTGTCCACCGCCTCCGTACTCTTATCCGTCTTCGGCTGCCAGCTCAACGGTCGGCGGGGATCGAAATGGAATCGGCACAGGGGCAGGAACGTATATGTCTCCACCAGAGACGCGCAGGACATCTGGAGATGAAAAGGAACCACTTCCTTCACAGCGTCAATCCTTACCTTCGATTACGGAAGCATTGAGTGGGGAGCAGCAGCAGCCAATATCGATATCTTCTCTGTTGTCTACATCTGCACCGCCGCAGAAGATTTCGCTCGTCTCTCAGAGCCCAATAAGTCCGGTTGGTCGGTCCTTCATCGACACAATGCCCAAAGGTCCTCCTGACTCCTTCCCGCTTCACGCACCGTCAACGTATCGTCCGCAGGAAACCTCCGATCGCACGACACGACCATTGTATTCTCCAGCTGTCGCCACCACCAATGGCGACAGCCGCATTCCAGCTCTCAACTCCTTCCCGTCTACAAGTTCATTTGATTCACGCCAATCCGTCCAGCCGTCTAGGACCATTCCTTCTCCTTCAACATACTCTCGTCCTGGTGCCTCTCCTCTTCAGTATCACAGATCCACAACCCCTATCCATGACAAGATACCCCGTACCTCTGCATCTACTTCGAATATTCCATTCGGTTACAGCGTCAACACATATCAGCCTACGACTTCGTTCTCTCCGTCAACTCCAGGCTTGTTTTCGTATCGCACGCCGACACTGCAACAACAACCATCGTGGAGAAACCCTGTTCATGATTACGAGCGTGAGGAAGACGTCAGGAGAGCAATTTCTAAAGAGGGTACTCCACCGAAGCAGGCTTATGGGGAGTCTGTCAAGCGCCATCTCGACATTTTCGATTTGGAAAGTTCTCTCAACGAGGTGAGTAAATATCTTGGCCACTGGTTGATATCTGACCCATTAAATGTCCCCTAGATTGCTGAAGGGAGTGGCCGTTGTTTAAATTTTTCTCGAGACTTCAGCGCCCGTGCTCACCAAACGCAAAGATCAGGCCCTGTGTCTGGATCACTGCCGTCTTTGACAGAATGCGACGAAATGATTCACGAACAAGAAAAGGTCATGGCTGCTCTAGCCCGAATGAGAGATGTTATTTACAAGCAGCAACAAGCTTTGGCTGATCAAAGAAATTTTGATCAGCAGCACTATAAAGCTGCTCCTAGTGAACCTGACGACGATGCTACTTCATACATGGACAAAGCTGAAGGCTCAGGAGGTTTCGCAGGCTCGGATAGCAAAAAGCGACGTGGCAGAGCTGCTCCTCCTGGTCGGTGCCATAGCTGTAACAGAGCCGAAACACCAGAATGGCGACGCGGTCCGGACGGTGCCCGAACACTGTGCAATGCTTGTGGACTTCGTACGTTTTTTCATTAAGCCTGAACAGACGCAGCTAACCATTTGTTGAGACTATGCAAAGTTGACGCGGAAAATGGGATCCAAGGCGCCTACAGGTCCTTCCAACCTGCGACCCAAAGAGTCCAGCCCTTCATCGCCATAGAAGCGTTCTCACGGCCTCTGAGAAGCCACTACTGGCTTTTCGCAGTGCCGAGCAGTCTCTTTCAACAGCCCCTTTCGAGTGGTCGAAAGTCGAGCTTGCAAGAGCACAAGACCTCGGACCGCTAAGCACACAGAGCATCGGGCTACAACTCGTTGCTTTCACTTCTCAGCATTAACCTTCATGTATAAACGACAACAACACATAGCGCATCGCCGATTTTTTCTTTTCGCACGTATTTATGGAAATGCTTTTGGAGCGATGATACCAGCCTTATTAGAGGCCTGCAACTATTTTCGCATCGTACCTTATTAGAGGTAACGGCATGACATGATATGAGATCTTACACCGGTTGGCCATTGGCGATTTGGGGGGCGGGGGTTATACCGATACAGGATTTTTTCGGGGATTGGGACTTTCGGACGGCATAGATTGTGGGGCGACACACTTTCCGATTGCACATGGGAAGGGCATGGAATTGTTTTCGACGCACGGATGAGACTTCGAACGACGGACTAGATGAATGGAAGGATGACACAAGGCTCCAGAAGCAGAAGCAGGTTTGACAACACGCGATTGATTTTTGGATTTCTTTTGACTTGATCTTGTTGCTTTTACATTCGATTCCGGTTTGTTCGTCTCTACCACATCTCTTTCTTCAAAATCACTGTCTCTTCTCTTCTCTTCTCCTCTCTCTTCTATCTTCTGTCTTTTTTCCCCCGCTTCTTGTTTAATTCTTTGAGGTGGAAGCATCTTCTCCGGAACAACATAGCATTTCCATATCATTCTTTTTCCTCACATCTCTCCTAGCCCCCCATTTCTCCCACATCTCCCTCTTCCCTTGTCCATCTAGTGCATTTCCAACCATCCACCATTCCCGCCGCTTTCGATCGCAACCGTATTCTCGTATCCTCGTCTCAAACCGCAACAATACGAATACGCCTCTACCTCGCTTCCGAGATCCATGCACCAACCAGCCAACGCATCAACCACTGTACACCACAAACCATTCAATCACTCAATCACACCCAACACGCACCCCCATACGCCACCCCATTCCAATCTCGATCGCACGCCCCGATGCACACTACCAGATCGGTGCTTGCTCACTCCCCGCCCTCCGCCCACATCGTCATCCGACCTCGCTGCACCGCTAGCCAAGTACTCAGGACAGAGATGTGACGGAGCGACCCCGATTCGCTACCCCAAAACCACAGCGGATCGACGATAACGAGTTCACGTCAAAATGCACGCGCCCGAGCTGACATGCATATACCCTTGTTTTCTGATTTGTTCTCCGATGGCGGGTCGCATTATGCATGTATGTATGTATGTGGGGTGCCGTTTTGACGGGCTAGGGGATTTGGGGTGGGGATCGGGGGGTATGATGTGGTGGTGGTGGGTTTTGCTTTGTGGTTTGTGATTGTAGGTAAGTGGACTTTATGCTGTGCGTTTTGTATGGTGGGGGGAGTGGGAGTGTGTATGGAATGTAGGTAAGCTGTACGGATTGCTTGTTGATAAGTTCGGCTAAGCTAGACATCTCCTACCCTACGTATATGTCCACATGCAAGATCTCACGCCCGTTTTCCCATCGGCGAGACCGATGCTGCTTTCTTTATGCTGCTATCGTATCGTATCGTCCGTGCCGTCCATTAAACTGACGCATGCATGACGCAGCCGCTTCTGCAGATTCGTTTGGTGAGTCGCGGCTGGAATTTTTTGTTTCGTTGGGGGAGGTGCGTGATGTGTGTGATTGGGGCATGCATGCATGCAATCCAATCCGAGATGTGATGGCTGTTTTTCCTGTGGCTGCGGCGTGGTGTTTTCGAAAGGGAAAGTGAAAGCGGCGTTGTCCTCAGCTGGATAGTTGGAGCGGAGATATGTCGTATTGATTTCCCAGAAACGATGATTGAGTGATTGACAAAGCGGTTGATTCATCTCTTAAATAATATATACGCTCCACATGCGAATGGGCCTTCGAAATGATATCTGCCATGCGTTCTCGCATCGTGGAAAGCGAGTCACGTTTTAGCATATGCAAGTTTATCGGGATTCCTTGGCACCCTTTTTTACACTCAACCCGCATTTTAGAAAAAGAAAACCACCGAAATTATATTACTAGCAGACTTATTAAAAGAAAAACCGTAATTAGGCTTAACTAAAAAATGCGAATTATAGCTTAGACTCCTCCGAGTACATTTCATATAGCATGTTACCCTTTATCTTATATTATCATAGTGCTATCAGGGTTTTTCGTGAAAGTTACTCACTTTTATAATTTTCCTTTCGGATTTTTTTCTAAAACGCGGAGTGTAGAAAGGGGTGCCAAGGAATCCGGATAAACTTGCACATGCTAATCCACTGCATCAATTTCAACATGATGACAAACACCACCTCAAGCATCTAAAATAACGTAGTAACCAAATCTCGCCAACAGAAGATTCCCGGCAGCATATGGAGGATCCAACACCTACAATCCATCTGGTCCTCTTATCTTGCTTCTTCGTTCCTTCACTCTGCAAATCCCATCTCCGTGCCGACCATAACTCCCCACACGCAGCTCCTGCATTTCCTCACATCCACCCATATCCTCCCCCTGCCACCACCGCATAACCCCCCCGACACAACCCCATCCCTCGGGACAACGGTGCTCCATCTACGGAATAATCCCATCTGTCCAATAAACAACCGCACGACAGCGGGAGGAAAGTAGCAAGGCGTTGGGAATTCGAATCGAGGCTGTGATGACATACATGCGAGGACTTTGCAGACTGGAATGAAGATGCCGTGGTTGATCACATGGCTCGCTCGCAAAGCGTAACGCTTCCCATCCACAGCGCTCCCCAACCAGTTGCCCAAAAGCGAGTAGGAATTTACATACGCGCACATTACCCCACAAGCAAGATCCATAAAACCCAGCAGTAAACAGCACCGTCATAACTTTCCGATCCAACCGAAAAGCCGCATGCCTGAATCCTTAAGATTCCATGCTGAACTCGTCGAGAAGAGGGCGATGATTAGTTCATCTACAATCTCCTCCGGCTAAGCAACGAGGTCTGGTAATTTCCTGCCTTTGGAAACGGAATCGCGTCGGAATTTGGTAGGAGCCGAAGCAAGGGAAGCGGAGCACTGTTCACAACCAAAGGGTAGCAGACCGTTGAAAGGTTGGTTTTTGCCCATTCGGAAACACGGATAAATGGGATATGATATCCATTCTAGCACCCTTGCTACATCCACTTGAGGCGTAGCAACCCTTCACATACAACCATATGACATGGAAGCTTTCCCATCGCTAAATGACCTTCTCTCAGAAAATTGGCCTCGAGGCCCAACGCCCACCAGGGTATATGAACAGTAAGAATTACATTTGTACAAGATATGGGAGCGAAATCAACGCTCGCTCGCTCGTCTAGAAGGGTATAAAGCCTTTTCGAAGCCCTTGAATCGGCTTCAAAACAAATGCAAAATGCCAGCTAGCTAGGTATTAATGAATTAGAAATTAAAGTCTGTTGTAATCCAGATCACATCATCATTAAGCGTGTAGTCCTCCTTTCTGGGAACCGGCGCCCCGGGCCCAGCGAAGAAGGTTGTTGGGTGGCTTGAAAAGCGTGTTGCTCGCATAACGTCCTGCCGTTCCATTCGAAGTAGTCGTCGCGGAGGAGGCGGTGGCATTCCTGGCAGCTGAAACAGTGGGGATGGAATTTCGATTTCTTTTCCGTCTGCAGATACTGGCCTTCGATGCCTCGATCGCAGTTTTGGCAGAGGGAATTGTTCAGCTCGTGGTAATGTCGTCCGCAGTATGGATGGTTATGCATGACGTAGAAGTCTGCTGTTTGGAATGGCGCCTGGCAAGTCTTGCACACAAAGCACTGCTTGTGGTAGCGACCGGTAAGTCGCCCATCTGCTGAGCTGACTGATTTGCCCTTGATGATCTCGCCGCATCCTCTGCAATTGCCTTTGTTTGCTGTCCTGGGTGGCTGAGAGGGGGCTCCTCGCACTGGGGGCGGGGCCAACTGTGCTGGAGACAGGCGGAGATTGTCAGAGTGGGAAGCGAAAGAAGAAATTACGTAGTCCTCTGGGGATGTAACAGTACCATCATTCCGTTGCGGTGGTTCGTCGTAAGATGAGAGGGTAGGTATGGTTGGACGGGCAGTAGCAGAAGGCTTCGAAGGTCTTGGTTTGAGATATCCAGTCGATGGATTGTCTGGATTTTTTGCTGGCTCTTCAAAAGATGGTCGGCGCTCTACGTCAAAGTGAAAGCCGTTGAACATGTTATTGGTCGGATCGTCTTCAGAATGGGCCATCAACCGTTGGGGGGAGTCACTAAGGGGTGGAGTGGACCTTGAGCTGCCCGTCTTCGGTCCAGAGCTGTAAGACTCATTTGATGATGTTGATTCATGTGGCGTGTGAGAAGTGTTTCCTGATTCAAAACTCTGCATATTGGTATTGATAAGAACAGGCGGTGCCCGTTCAAGTTTCTTATCATCCTTCGCCTCGCCAATGCTCCTTGAAGATGAAAGTGCAGATTGGTCTTCGGGCGAAGCTGCATTTCGGCCTCGTGTTGACTTGGAGGGTTTGAAAGAACTGGTGCTGCCTATTTCATGCAGGGGTTGCATAACTGCAGCAGCAACCGACGGTCTCGGCTTGTGAGAACGTACTGAAGGCTCTGATGGTCTCCGATGGAACGATCCTTGATCCTCTGATTCATCACCACGTTGACCATCCTTTGGGAACGTCTGCGAGCGATTCTCTTGACCGAAAGAACCAAAGTCAAACCCAGAGTCTGTTAGCTGATGCTTGTTTCGCGCATTGTTTGAGCCTTCTTGTCGACGGATCTCTTGTTGTTGAGGCACAGTAGGAACCGCAGGCACGTCTGTTTTGCTTCGCTCAAAGGTGAAGCGGGAGCTTCCTGCTGTACTCGAAATTGAAGGATTGCGCGTGTAATTTGAGCTTGAAGTTGAAGGTCGGCGATAATGCGATTTAGAGCTTCCCGAGCTTGTAGGTCGTACAAAGTCCTGGCTATTGTTCATAGATGGAGATTTCCTATGTCCTGATGGCTGACCACTACTCCTGTCGCCCAGATTGAACGGACCTGGTGCAATGCTATCCATCTTTTGCATTACACCACCCCCACCGGTCCTTCGAGGACTTAACGGCGCATGCATAATGTCATTTCGCATTTGTTCTGGGGGCTTTCCCCTGTTAGAAAATGGAAATGAGGATTCCGATGGTGTAGTAGGTGTTGCACTTCGTGACTTTGAGGTTGGGAAGAGTGGGAAAGCACAATCTTGTGAAAGTGAAAGATCTGGCGAAGGCACAGGAGCTGGTAGGGGAGAGGTGGCGCTTCGAGAAGGCATTTGGTATGGGGATTTCCGGCCATTCACCGATAGAGCAGGAGATGCAGTTCGCGAGATGCCAGCGGGTTTCGGTGAATGTAAAGCTGGCTGAGGAGAATTAGAGCGGAGAAAGGAGTCGACTAAGAAGAATGCTGTCAGCGAGATAATTGACATGAGCGTTGGTGGCAAGGAACGTAGCAGACTTACAGGTGGAAGTCACGTCAACTCGGGGAGGTCGCGTCTTGGTAGATATGGGTGGAGGTGGTGGCATATGATTTTTTGACGGTGCGAATGGTCCGTCGAGAACCTTGAGTCGAGATTCTGGAAGTGGAGGTGCTGCAAGAGTCAATGGGTGGAAGTCAATATCTGGGCGACCAGCCTACCTGGAGCACAGGTATGTCCTCCCATCATCGAGATGGGTATCTCCACGCTGCAACTCGAGCATTTGATGGTCGGCAAGAAGCTCGACGCCCGCATTGTGGATGTCATGGTCGCTTTTCATCTCCTTCTTGGCAGAAATCAGTTCGAGGAATGCTCCCTTGTGGACAGAAGCATGCAGCTCTTCGTGTACGTGCTGCGTGCTTGCAATCTCCTAAAGAAAGGCCAGGTCGGTCTACTGCGTGAGGTGTAGGTAGAAGTTGAAGAAAAGGTCTGATGGTCGTAGGGCGTACAGACGGTGCAGGTGATCGCAGGATAGGCGCTGGGCAGGTTGAAGGGATTGGAGTCGGCTCGGTCGCTCATTCGATGCTTGCCGCTGGGAAGGAAATGAGAAAGGACGCAGGCTCAATGAGGGTGAGGATTGGCCAAAGGTACCAAATGAGTGACGAGAATCAAGCACGACTGCAAGACTCGAAGAGCCTTTCACCTTCGCAAGGAACCAAGAGACCAACACGCACTGCAGAGCTCTGTTTCGAGGAGGTCGGAGGGGAGGTGCAAGTTCTGCCAAGCAATCATGCTCCACCACGCCAATAATGTTCGACCCTTGACGTTCGCGTGACGCTAGGCGATATTGGCTTTGAGTGTCGATTGAGATCGGAGCTTAATCTCTCGACAATCTATGGAGGTAGAGTTCATTCAATGGATATTCTATTGACTTCTAAGTGACAGTCTCGTTGACTCGCAGACCTCGGTCAAATCAACAGTATCCTCCTTGTATGCTGTTACACGGAGGCTCAGGAATGGGAGTTTTGTTTGCGGGAAGCGTGTCGGTCCTTGCGCGGTCTCATGCAGGACACAGCAGGGGGTTCCTTCCTGGCTGCATTCTAAACCACCTAGCGCCGTCCGCTTTAGGAAGTGAACGTCAGGGGAAATTGGTGCTGTGAAGCGTTCAGATATTGAAATGCTACAATACTATTGGAAAATATATTAATTGGACCAGCCACGCAGTCACCGCTGGGGGGTCGAAAGACACAATTCCATTGGGCCAGGTTTCACCCTTGCTTCACACTTACGCTGGGCCATTTTAGCGCTACCACTACAGTCCACCGCCAATATCTTCCAGTGCCTCAAATGCCTCGTGCTAGAGTTGGCTTTCTTTTCGATGCAATCGCACTAACAGTGAAACCCCTTCGCTCCGGTGGGAGGAGTCCTCTCCGTCGTCCATTCGGACTCACAAAGTTCGAGTGTTTCATGTGTCTAGATTCCTGCTTAACCGAGCACGGCAATGGGAAACGGTGCGCTTTTCCAACGTCCTAAACGTAAATCAAACGTCTCTCATGGCCACCTTCTGTTTTGAAAGATGCAACTAAATGACCGAAAGGTTGCTAGCAATGGCTATCCACGGTTCAAGCGGGGCCTCGAATCGCGTGCTGCGTTGATACCTTACTTTACGTTATCCCCATACTGATGTGGGGTGGCCACGAGAGATGGTGGGGCAAAACTTAGCACGCGAGATCCCATATAACCGCTGCCCACACTCCATTTTTCTCCAAATCAAACCGACATAGCAATTTTGCTCAGGAAGACACTGCCTCTTTCGTCAACTCCGTCAAGAAGACCGCACTCCAGTGTGGTCACAAACACCGGCAAGACGTATTCCAATTTGCTCAACTCGTCAGTATTCACGCCTCTTTATCCTGCATTACACAGCTGGGCACGGGGACAGCACGATGGCATTCGCCAGTGATGCAATCAATGCGGTGAACATTGCTGACAATTCTCATTGGCAGGGTGCACCACCCGTTCAACGGAGGCCGACGCTCTGCCGCCCCAGGAGGAGCATCGGACTCGCCCATTACCAAGTAAACACTTGATCTCGATCAACTCAAACAATCTCTACTCGCAACCATGGCCCCTCACGCTGAAGGCACCAATGGCTATACCAACGGCAGCACCAATGGCGCAGGACATGCAACGGTAACAAGCGAGCACAAGGACCTGTTCACCGTCGATTCACCCAACGTGGTCTACACAGACAACGAGATCAAGAGCAAATATGTCTACCGTACGACCTCTGTCTCCCAGGCTGAAGGTGGGAAGTACGTTGCTACACCAAAGGAGACGACATACGATTTCAAGGTCGATCGTAAGGTGGGAAAGGTGGGAATGATGCTGGTCGGGTGGGGCGGAAACAATGGTACCACCGTCACCGCAGGCATCATTGCCAACCGCCGTGGCTTGGTCTGGGATACCCGAGAGGGACCTAGACCGGCTAACTACTATGGCTCCGTCGTCATGTCATCGACCATGAAGCTGGGCACGGAAGCCAAGACTGGCAAAGAGATCAACATCCCATTCCATGATGTCCTCCCTATGGTTCATCCTAATGACCTCGTGATTGGCGGATGGGACATCAGCGGCATGAACCTGGCTCAGGCCATGGACAGAGCTGCAGTGCTCGAGCCCACGCTGAAGAACATGGTCAAGAAGGAAATGGCCGAGATGAAGCCCTTGCCCAGTGTTTACTACCCTGACTTCATCGCTGCAAACCAGGGGGATCGAGCCGACAATGTCCTCGAGGGCTCCAAGGCGAGCTTGGCTCATGTTGAGAAGCTCCGCAAGGATATTCGGTATTCCACCTTCCTTGCCATCTAAGTCTTGCACTAATGTTCCCGAAGTGACTTCAAAGAGTCCCACGGTCTTGATAAGGTCATTGTGCAATGGACTGCCAATACCGAGCGTTATGCCGATATCGTCGAGGGTGTGAATGACACCGCTGACAACTTGATGAAGGCTGTTGAGACTGGGCATGAGGAGGTCTCTCCATCGACCGTCTTCGCCATTGCTTGTATCCTCGAGAACGCTCCATTCATCAACGGCTCTCCCCAGAACACCTTCGTTCCAGGAGCTATTGAGCTTGCGGAGAAGCATGGGGCCTTCATTGGTGGCGACGACTTCAAATCTGGTCAAACCAAAATGAAGTCTGCCTTGGTGGACTTCATGATCAATGCTGGTATCAAGCTTACATCCGTCTCCAGCTACAATCATCTTGGCAACAACGACGGCATGAACCTAAGCTCCCAGAAGCAATTCCGTTCCAAGGAAATATCCAAGTCAAACGTAATCGATGACATGGTAGAAGCGAACAATGTCCTCTACAAGCCTGGAGAGCACCCCGACCACTGCGTGGTCATCAAGTATATGCCAGCTGTCGGTGATAACAAGCGTGCACTCGATGAATACTATGCCGAGATTTTCTTGGGAGGGCATCAAACCATCAGTTTGTTCAATGTCTGCGAGGACTCGCTGCTAGCTTCCCCGTTGATCATCGACCTCGTGGTCATTGCTGAAATGATGACACGGATCACATGGAAAGCTGATGATGGAGAGGGTGCCAGTGCGAAGGATTACAAGGGTTTCCATAGCGTTCTCAGCATTCTGAGCTACATGCTCAAGGTTAGTACCATAAACCACCTGCCTTCAGGAAAACGACTGACATTGTCCAGGCCCCTCTGACGCCTCCTGGCACGCCCGTTGTGAACGCCTTGGCTAAGCAGCGTGGAGCTTTGACTAACATCTTCCGTGCTTGCGTCGGTCTCCAGCCCGAATCGGACATGACGTTGGAGCACAAGATGTTCTAGACTTCTGGGTCAGAAACATTGTAGTTTGGGCTAAGCAGATGGTTTGCGGCAGCAATGACGGCGGTAGATGAGCTGATTGCTATTCTTTGAGTAGGTTGAGGCATCCTTAGTACTCTCATTTAGATCCAAGAGAAATGCGCTTCGAATCGGCCTTGCTCGAAATCTTTTTAATTGTATTGGATGTGACTTATAAAAGGGACTCCTAATCTAAGGTCTATTTGCGATTAAAGCAAGCGCCAAGCTTCCACCTCTACATTGATTTTAGCTCTAATTCCTCACATATCTGGAGATGGGAGTAGTCGGTGATTCAACTCTCTTCTGTTGAAGTCTGCCCTCTTGGAGCACTGTCAAACCCGAGGTTGTCCATCGACGGGACATGAAAGCCCAGAAAATGGCTCCACAGGTTCCTTCGATACAATCGTTCTTTCAGCCAGAGGTCCCACCGCTAGCATCCCATCCGCGCAAGCAATCGGCTGTCTGCCAAGCTGACACAGGCGATGGCTTCACCTCCTCAGAAGTTGATGCTACCTTACATCCTACCCTACAGGAGTGGCATCCGCGCTCTGAATACACGGAGACAGATATTGGCAGCTTGGTCCCTGGGCCCGGGTGTGTAGTGCTTACTGGCAGAGTGGTCAACTGTTTTGATCAAGCTACTCCAAGTAAGATGCCGCAAGCTGCGAAAGGCTGCTTGAAGATCATTGTGAAGGATGATACAGAAGCCTTTGCCGTGAGGACCCACTAACATCCCTTTCGAGTGGGCTGATAACATGAATAAATAGGTGAAATTGTGGTACGCCAAAGTAGACTACCAGCTCCGCCTTGGTCACCTTGTGTCGGTCTGGACTCCACATATTTCGAACGCCGAGAACAGCTCATTGACGCTACGAGATGCGGCACTCGTCACCTCGATCTTCCCAGAAAGAGACAACAGCTGCTATTTCATGGTGCAAGAGCAAAGTGACGAGGGCGTGCTCTGCAAGACTCCACTAGGGTACCGTGACGGCAAGCAGTTGAACGGCCTCATCACTGTGAAGAATTATATTGATGGCGGACACGAAATCGTTGGATGCAAAGTACTCGTCTGTGTGAAGAGCATTGGAGGGAGGAAGAAATGTGAGCATAGTCCGTGCTGTTGAGCCTACACAAGACTAACCTTTACTCACAGTCACAACGAAGAATGGAAATCAGACCGAGAAGGTCGACATCATTGTCTTCGACGATACCGCTGAGGCCACGCTTACCCTTTGGGGCCGTACTACATTATCATCGTCTAATTGGAAGGCCTCGTTCACCGTGCTTCTGCTTTCGAAAGCAAACTTCAGGCACGTTGGGAGGCCAACAATATTGCTCAGCCAAGGAACTCTCGTGGACGTCGATCCCTGTATGGAGGATGCATACTGGCTGAGAGGATATGCCCAACGGATGACGAAAAGAGAGCACGTCAATCAACCTTTTCCAATAGATGGTGAGTCTATCGAACATGGATCAGTGCTCCGCTGATGGATCAGTATTCGACGCAGATGAGGTTGCGGACGCGGAGGTGAGGATACTTTTTACTCTAGCCGATCTTGATGAATTGTGGGTCGCACCTGCCCTTTCCATGGCTCTTACTAACAATCATAGCGCTCGAGCAGCACCATCAGGTAACAGAACTCGCACATCTCAAGGTACTCTTCTCAGGGAATGGCAGAGCGATTTACTGGCTTTCTCAGTCTCACCATTGTGGAGCTGAACATCTACCACCTCTACCAGCGCAATATGCTGCTGTGTAGTGAATGGTGAGCCTGTTTATTCCCTTACATACCCATACCACGACTGACATCTTCTCGAGCTGTGGTGTCCCGATCTTTGCCAATGCTGTAAGCACAAAATGCAAGCAGTGCGAGACAGACGTGACACTCCGCATCAATCCACGCCTGGTACGACCCCACCCCACATCGCCGCAAACTTTTACTTTCAAGCTTACTATCTTTGTTTTCTACAGATTGGGCTCCTCATAGATGAGACCGGTGCCATAGCCAGCGGCAAGTTGATCTGGTCCGATGACGCCTGGGAACAATTGCTCGGTCGCAGCGCCGCAGACCTAGCCGACGCAACTTCGAATACGCAACTACTAAAGTATCTAGACAACAGACTGCTGTTCCTGAAGCTCGCCGTCATGTTTGGATGGAGTGAGGAAGTAGGGAAGATTGTCGTACTAAGGGTTACGATCATCTGACATATCTATGTGAGGAAGCAATTGCTTTGCTATGCATCGTTCTTTTGCTATGATTGCATTTATCTGCTATGTCTGAGTTCTAGAGCCACATGAGAAAGTCTGCGGGTCAACGACTGGAGAGATCGATTCGGTATGGGGTAGCTATTCATGAGAGGTTCGATCTTGGTGCGGGTAAGATAAAGGCATTGCTAATAAGAGTACAGTTTGGAACACGTTGACGCTGATGGAGGCAAAGAACTGAGACATTAAGTTCTGGCAATCAGCTATGGCTTGCTAGCTCAGTCTATCGCAATCTGGGTGCTGATACAAAGGCTATGATAAATTCACTTTGCTTTGTTCTCGCTGCTCGCTTACTTTTCTGAAAGATATTGCCAGCTCTCCTTTGTTCTGAGCTATTATATCGCCTTCAAGACCATATTCTCTCTTTCTCGTTTTGACGTTTGCGCTAGCTCGGTCCGTCACCGTGTAAGGTGTACGGTCAACACCATTACGGGTCATGTTGCTCGTTCAAAGCCAACGTGTTATACTTGTGTGATGCCTGCCACTTTTTCCACAATTTTGCTGTTGAACATCCCGCATTTCATGTTTACATACTTTACCTTGTTCCTTCAACATGTATGCGTTCGTGGTGTTGGACAGTGGGGATCTCCTCCTATATAGATATACCTCTCCTTTCTCATCATCCCTCGCCGGACATTATCTTCATCAGTATCTACCAGGAAGCGTGTTGTCACAAGTGTATTTTCTTGTTGTTTCTGTCACAGCCACACCATTGTCCTTTGTCCTACCAAAAGCACGTCAGCAATGCCTCTCTCAGCCGGTGCCGAATGGGCTCTGATAATCTGTATCGGCATCCCGGGAGCATGTGGATTGGCCTATCTCGTCTGGGCCTGCGGACGTTTCAATCAGCGAAGCTCTTACCAACAAGCTTCGCCACGAAGCAGAAATGGCTCTCGAAGCACTAGACACAAGCCGAATCTGTCTACGTCAACAGGGAGGTCTAGTGTTCAACCAGTGGCTGCACAGGTCGAAGATGTTGAGCTGGCAGACCATCAACCTGTTACGAATCATCAACCTGCAACAGCCCGACAACCCCGACAACCTGCCCCGGAGCCCCCGGTGATCCACCAAGGCCAGGGCCAACCTCCGCCACCGTGGTATGTACCAATACGTGTACCCAATCATTCACCAACCTCATCCATCTCATCTCCAAACCCTGGAAATATTCGCGAAGATCCCGATATCATCAGGGGTATACGGCGAGGCGACAACATCTACGTACGAGCTCGTGATGTCCGAACACTGACCCGCTCGGCAACTGGTCCGTTGGCTCGTGATGGTCTGTATGCTTCTGGTGGTCTGCCTGATGAACCACGACCACGAAGGCATCACAGTCATCACACCAGAGTCCAGTCTAGAAACCGACCAGATGAACCACGGCCCCGAAGGCACCGTGACGAAGTCGTCGTGACGTATGAGTCGGATGAACCTCGACGACGCGAACATCACACCGAACAAAACACGCGAGATCAACCACATGAAGCATATGGACGACTCGGTCGAGGCTTCGTACCCCCTGGCGCGTACCCTCCCTCCTCCAGTGACGATCAAGAAAGCTACACCAGACAAGACGATGGCATCACCTCCCCCCTACGAACCCACCTCGAAGCCGCCCTCCTAAATCTAAATCAACAACCCTCCCACGAGCAAACCGCCCGCCGCACAACAGTGCATTTCCCAGCTCAGCCAGATCCTCCGCCCGCTGTCCATCACGCTCGAAGGGGATCGCGAGATCGACACACAGATCGAGAGCAGCGAGGAAGACGGCATGAAAGGAGGTCTGGGAATGGGTCGTTGTTGGGAGAGAGGCGGGGTGAAGACGAAAGAAGACATGTGCGTTTTCAGCCGTTTGTGGAGGATGGGTCGAGCTCGGGGATGTAGGATTCTGCATATAGAAACAGCTCCTTCAAAGCACAGCGTTTTAGGTGCAGAGCCCTCATCTTTCTATAGATTTGCAGTTCTGATGAATGAGACTTGAAACTTTGGCTAGACTTTAACCATATCAAATGTAAATATCACACTCTTAAACCCTAGAATGCAATAGTAAGCCAGATTCAAATCCATATCAAATGAGCAATTGGCGGGTGACATTCCATTCGTGGTTATGTATTGGCGCTGAGGTTCCGTTTGTGTATATGCACATCGGGTGTAAGATTCAACAGATTGTAAAAGTAGTTGGGAGTGTCTGGATTAGAAAGCCTGTGTTAAAAGCTCGCATCCCCTTCATCTCACTTTCCCCAAAGGCTTCTGATCGTCAATACACCACTTGGTTAGGATTACGTTTATAAATATATTAGTTGCTTGGGATAGTGACCGTGAATGCACTGGTATGCTAGGAGTGAAACCCAAGTGACAATTGTCCAAAGCAAAAGCATGTGTTGAAGATATTAGTACTCCGGCCGTAACTGCATTCGGTATCGTTTCTGTTGGATTTTGTTTACCAATGTCCTTTGGTGTGTTGTTTTCTATCCTGCCCAGCACGCATATCCACGGTCATTATCCACGATACCACCAATCAAAACGGTAAGACTCCAACCCTTCACCTAAACCGTGGGCAAAAACCCCAAAGACTAACCACAAATCAAGGCACCATGCCCCTCACATCCTCCCAATCACTGGCCATAGGCCTCACCCTCAGCCTCACCATCCTCCTCGCTCTCGCCATAGCCCTACACATCTGGGCCCAACGCCCCCGAAAGCGCGTCAAAGCACTCCTCGGCACCCCACGGCCCGCCACTTTCGAGTTCCAGCGGAAGAAAGGGAAGGGTGTTTCGATAGTGGAGAAGAAGAGGAGGAGGAAGGGCAGTGGGACCGAGGGCTCTGCGAGTGAGGCGACGAAGGCGGAGAGTTCAGAGGGTGGGGGGGCGGAGGAGACTGGGGATGCTGAGGGGGATAAGAAGGCGGAGGGTGATGGGGGTGATAAGAAGGCAGAGGGGGAGGTTCCTCCTTGGGTGCTACCGCTTCCTGGATTGGCGAGAGGTGGGGCGGGGAGGGTGCGTCTTGCGGTGGAGCAGAGGACAAATGGAGAGTGGCGAAGAGTGCCGGGCACATGGTATCGCGATGTGTGAGGGGAGACGGGTGGCAGGCGCGTGGTGATTTTCTGGAAAAAGGTACTGAGTGTTCTGATCATGGGGGATCTCAGCTGTGACTTGCGTGCTGACAGAGCTCAGGCATATGGCGACGAGACATTCCTGCTTGATTAAAGGCTCCCGAAGTGTTTTGGCCCCTCGTCCCTCATCAGCCGCTGTCGAGTAAGATATTGGTGCCGCCATACGCAGGAGCAGAGGAAGAATGGCGGTCACGCGGCTATTCGCTGCGGCCGAAGTTTTGGTCCTGTCACCTTCTCCGTCAGATTCCTTGCCTTCCAAGCATACATTCGAGTTGTTCACCAGGTCCACGGTCAATATTTGGTCTTTCAAATGAAATTGGCGGTTCACGCTGCAAAAGTGTATTGGATTTGAGCGTTGCTTTTTGATAGGCTAATTCCACTCAATTCTATGTTCCTTCCCATTCCGAATGGTTCTCATACACTCGTAACTGGACAGAGCCGAGATGGGATCCGTGACAACACAAGTTTGATAAGAACACTGTATGATCCGGGAAGCAGAAGAAGCTTCGTGCGTCCAACAAATATCCTGTGTGATAGCTTGGGACAGTCCTCATCATGCCCAGCGGGAAGGAGAGTCACAATTGCAGAGGCTCCACAGAAAGGTCGCTGTCTGCCGTCTGGAGGGCTGCGTATCCGTGAAAGTAGTGAGGGATCGCCGCGAGTGCCTGGGGACGTCTCACAGGGAGAATTGACAGGTATTATACTCGGTGTCGTCTTTGCGGTACTCTTCGTGGTTTTTGCACTCTTCTTCTGGGGGCAAAGAAAGCAGATTCGAGTCATATACACCGTGACACAACGTCGAGTCATCGGCTTCGAAGACCCACCAGAGGAGCGCCGTGGCCCTGATGACCAGCCTGACCCAGGAGGCGGCCCAGCCCCGCCAACCGACGGCAATAATGGCCAGGGAGGCGGCAATGATCCACCGAACGACGGTGGCAATGCGGAGTCTGGTGAAGCCAATGCAGCAGTGCAAGAGGCAGCTCCAGCAGCGGAAGCGCAAGCACCAGCTCCTGTAGCAGAACCAGCTGCGAATGTACCAGCACCGGAAACCCTAGCAGCGGATGCCCCGGCACCAGGAGCAGCAGCCCCAACAGCAGCAGGACAACGACAAGGGCCATGTCCACAGCCAGTCGAAGCAGCACCTTTGATTGTAGTTGGACTTGCACCGGGACCAGGACAGAATCGAGCAACAATAGCCGCCGCAGCAGCAAGAGCACGAGCAGCAGCCCTAGAAGCAGATTTAGCAGCACATTCTTCGTCATCTTCGGAAGCTGGATACCCATAAGCACTAGTCGAAGTCAGTAACGGCGGTAGTCGGATTGTTGGCGATAAGAAGGCCAGGTCTGTGGCTTATGCTAAGGTCATTCTTCCATTAAGTTGATTCTTGAGCGATGTGCAGACCCAGTCGAGTATCAAGATCAATTCGAGGCCATAGTCTGGTCAAGCTGCGCCACAATACCCGTTCTGTTTGGCGAATGATAGGCAACACGTACTGCCATGATCATCGTAGAGAAATGATCACGGACTGTGAATAAGATTTAGATCATGGCGAGTGAAGGAGGAGACACGAGCTGAGCTACGCAGACGTTGGACGGATTTAGTCGAGGGTCAAAGTGATTGACTGCGATGACACCAAATAGAGCCAAGATGTCGGATGTCGATTCTCGGAGGTTGATTACTCGCAAGTGAGGATTGTCAGCAGGGGAAATGTCAGCTGAGTTCTTGGATAGACCACCAAGTAGCAGTGAAGCATCCCTAAAGAATTCCAAATAGTTGATACCAGCTGATCCCAAGCATTATACCGTGAATCCTTGAGCTAAAAGCAGACCCAGATCCACAAATCTGCGGGGATGTATTGAATGACCCTTGCGTCTTCAGACCCCTCAGAAATCTCGTAGGAAAACGGATCATCGTAAGTAGTGAAGTCCACGTAGGGCTAGACGAAAGGGGCCAAGTCAGACATCAGCAAGCCCGTCAAAGGAGCTGATCGAAAAGACTTCCGCAGCGGTGCCTCGAAATACTTGGCGGACTTGAATAAGAGGGTATCCGAACTGAGATCTAGCCGCCACGTATTCTCCTGCGAATGATTCCTCAAAGTCCGGTACCATATTCTCCAGCCGCTGGATGATGTCCGACGGCTGAAGCTACCGTTGCCCAGGAAACGAAGCAACTTGAGGGATCTAAAGCACATGGACTAGTCCTATGCTGAGATTCACAAGTCAACAGAACAATCATTGACCCCATTATATCTATGCTAGGACAAGATCATTGAAGACGAAAATGGTGACAAAATACGCCACCGAAAGTCAACTCTAGTCTTCATTCTTCAAGGACTGAGCCTAGGTCCTGGTAAGGAAAGCTTTTCTGAGGAGGCCGGCTGATGGCCAGGGAGCGATGAGTTTCCAGGTGTACTTGGTTCCCTGCAGCCACAATCAGGGCGGCGATCAAGCCCAGCAACAATGCCAGGCGGAAGCGCCACTGAGTCTATGGAAGATGACCTTTTGAGACAACCAAGGGCCTTAGGAGCTTCCAACCATGGCAAGATGATGGAACTATGGACATGCAAGGAGGAAGACACTGGACGAAAGCAAAACGGAAGCGGAACAAAAGCAGGACCGGGTCATGAAATCAAAAGGACAGATAACAGGACGTCTCATGTAGTCTCTCCCTTGGCAACGATTGAGCCCAAACCTCTTAATGGAGGTTTAACGAACAACTGAGTACACGATAGAACAATGCTCGAAGAAGTCACGAACAGGAAGAAAAGAAAGAGCGCTAGTGGGGCGAACCTTGGCAAGCTAACCGCAATAGGCAAGCACCAATCAAAATGAAGCACCGAGTTTGGGATCATCACCCCTCGCCTTCCTTCCTTCTCAATGACGAGGTGAGTCATTCAGGACTATCTCATACGAGTGAAGAATACGCATCCGTGAAGATGTCTCTCACCGAACTCGAGACAATTCCCACGCGGCTACAGGCTGCCGTCATCTCCAATGGAGAACTAATGGTGGTCCTCGAAGGGGCACCGGTGGAAACACAGTCACAGCCTTCCCCTCCACCCATGTCGCGAGCCCGTGCCTCCGTCGTAGTCGCAACAGTAGCAGGCGTCTCCTTCATCAACGCTCTAGGCTCAGGCCTACTCACCGTCGCCCTGCCTCGCATAGCAGCCGACCTGCATCTCGCAAACAATCTACTGCTATGGCCGGCCTCAGTCTTCGCACTGACAGCCGGTTGCACGCTGTTGGCATGCGGAGCATTTGCTGACGTGGTGGGAAATCGACCGGTCTTCTTGACAGGATGCGCTCTCCTGTCGGCTTTCACTTTGGGTTGCTCTCTTTCTCAGACTGGCGTGCATTTTATCGTTTTTCGTGCGCTGCAGGGCATTGCTATGTCGATGTGCATGCCGACGGCTGTCAGTTTGATTACGAATAATTTTCCCACTGGTAAACGCCGGAATATGGCGTTTGCGTTCTTTGGTGGTGGATTCCCGTTAGGCTTCGCACTTGGTGCTGTCCTGGGAGGCATCCTGGTAGATTCTGTTGGATGGCGGGTTGGGTACTATATAAGTTGTGCCCTCAATGTTTTAATGTTTGTTGGAGCATTCTTCTCCGTTCCCGCCTCAAAACCGAGCGAAGATCGTCGTCGTCGACAGCGCCTGTTGCAAGAAATTGACTGGGTGGGCATTGTGATAGCCAGCGCGTGCATTGCGATGTTGTCATATGTCTTCGCAATGATAACCTCGAGCGTCTCCACAATCCACCACCCACCAAACATAGCACTCCTCGCCCTCTCTGGAGCTTTAATGCCCTCCTTTGTCTTCTGGGTCGGAAGGCAGGAGAGATTGGGAAGGCCGGCCGTCATACCGAATTCCATTTGGCGAAAGACTGCCTTCACAAGCATTTGTATAACCGTCTTCCTATGCTGGGCCCAATTCAATGCATTCGGATATTTCGTCACACTTTTCATTCAGGACATCCAGCACGTTTCGGCTCTACAGACCTCCCTGCGCTTTCTCCCTCAGGTGGTGTTCGGCTTCGCAACGAGCATGGTGAATGGCTATCTCATGGATAAAGTTTCAGCTAGCATTCTTGTTCTGATCACCTCGCTTCTCAGCGCAGCATCTCCACTGTTATTTGCCATCCAATCACCAACATGGACCTATTGGGCAGCAGCCTTCCCGGCATTGTGCATTAGTCCAATTGCAACCGACGTGCTTTTCAACGTCTCAAATCTCGTCATCACTTCTAGCTTCAAAAAGAACGAACAAGCTCTAGCTGGCGGTATATATGCCACCGTATCTCAGCTTGGAAACTCGATCGGATTGGCTATTACGGCCATGGTGGCCTCTTCAGTGACCATGGAGTCAGCGAGAGGCAAGCCAGCGGATCCGATTGCTGTCTTAAAAGGCTATCGAGCAGCTTTCTGGTTGTGCTTTGCCGCTGCTGTTGTCAGCTGTGGTATTGGTAGCTTTGGGCTGAGGCGCAGTGGCAAGGTTGGTCTGAAGAAGAGAGAATAGCGCTCCTTGGAGATCAAGCACGAATCTTCATATACCGACATGCAAGTTTGTCAATATCCCCGACAAATAGGCACAATTTGCACTCCGATCACAGACATTCCGGGTGCCAAAACATCTCTTAAAGATCCTTATTTAATCTGAAATCGTCGGCTTGATCCTAAATGCGACGAGAGAAAGAAGAATCAGTGTAGCAGGAATTAGGATATCAATGAGTCAAGTGTAAAAGGTCACGAAGCGGAGGCAAGAAGTATGTTTAGAGGACGCTTTTAAAGAAATTGTCGAGTCCTTAGGATTTAATCCCTGACGTAGCTAGGGTCCTTGGCTAGAGAGACGAAGATTGTCTGGTTAGATGGTGATTAATATGTTTGGGCGTTCAATGACTGGGAAAAGCAAGAAAATGGCGTTTTGCGTTAGAGGTTCCAGATTGGAATGCTAGCAATGATGTCTTTAATTTTGCAAAGATATGCTAGTAATGCAACGACATCACATCTATGTTTGATTCATAGATTAGGATTCGCTCCTCGATCCAACAGCAGCTGCATCATCTCTTCATTCTCTCTGCGTACTGCGATCTGATACGCAGAACCACGTTTTACACTGTTCATATTAACATCTGCTCCTCCATCCAACAACAGCTCCATCATTCGTTGCGTGCCATTGAATGCTGCCATTTGGAGGACGGTGCGAAATACACCGCCACTGTCGTTGCTGTTCGCTCCATGGTCTAACAGAATCCGTACCGCTCGTTCGTTTCCTCCAGATACTGCCGCTTGGAGTGCGGTGCCATATTCACCGCTAGTGAGATTGACATCCGCTCCAAATTTTAACAAAATCGCTATAAAATTTTCGTTATCCGATACTACAGCCGCGTGGAGAGCGCTGCCATAATATCCACCCTGAACATTAACGTCCGCACCCTCATTTATTAGTAATTGGATAACTGCTTCGCTGCCCGAACATGCTGCCGCTTGGAGTACACTGCTATATCTTCCACCCTGGATCTTAACGTCCGCACCTGCATTTAATAGTGTTTGGACGACTGTTTCGCTGCCCGAATATGCTGCCGCTTGGACTACGCTGCCATATTCTCCACCCTGGATTGTGACGTCCGCACCTGCATCCAATAGCATTTGGACGACTGCTACGCGGCCCAAACATGCTGCCGCTTGGAGCGCTGTGCAAAAGAATCCACCTTCAGCGTTGACATTAGCACCATTGTCCAGTAGGAGTTGCATCACCTCCTCATAGCCAGATGCTGATGCTGCTTGCAGCGCATGTCCATCATATCCACCTGCGGTATAAACATCAGCACCATTTTCAAGTACAAGATTCCCACCTTCAGCATTGACATCCGCACCATTGTCCAGTAGGAGCTGTACCAATTCCTTATGGCCTTGTCTTGATGCTGCCTGTAACGCATTCCCATACTCTCCACCCTTAGCGTTGACATCTGCACCATTTTCTAGTAGAAGGTGGACTACTTTTCCATAGCCGTTTGTCGATGCGGCATGCAATGCACCTTCACGAATTCCCGCTTGCGCGTTGACATTGGCACCATTGTCCAGCAATAGCTGTACTACTTTCTCGGAGCCGGATAATGCTGCCGCATGTAACGCACTTCCATAACTTGTATATCTAACGTTGACATCGGCACCATTGTCCAGTAATAGCTGGACTACTTTCTCATGGCCGAACGTTGAAGCTGCTAGCAGGGCATTACCGTACTTCCCACATTGGAAATTGATCAGTGCGAAAATTGTAGACGTACATGTAGTGGGACTTGCTGATGCGCTGGAAATCCCCGGTTGATCAATTAGACTACACAATACCTGACTTAGTCCTAAGAATGATGCAAAATAGATTGAAGATGCAACCATTATCGGTGACACAAAGCCGGTCCATTCGCGATCTTCGTCTGGGTCGTATATCTTAATTGATGTCCCAAACGAGTCCTGCCTCTGGAACAGCCTTACGATATTGGCGTGTAATTCCTCGGATGGAATAGCTATCCTCTTGTAATGATAGTACCAACACCTGG
>JAABUP010001163.1_pt1 | contig 55566 bp, 85 predicted proteins | sample 5559201 | NCBI WGS metagenome assembly JAABUP01 (sample SAMN10711887, study PRJNA513373) | rock metagenome | isolation source: Antarctica rocks | place: Antarctica | reverse complement strand
TTGAGGGGTGGCACGCAGTGCCGTAAGCGTGCAAATCCTGAAGCTATGTACCTATGCACGTCCGAGCTGATATTGCAGTGCGGCACGGCAGGTGAGGCACGTCTCGTGCAATACACGCCTGTGCGCCGTGCTAGCCGCGCACGTCGACGTGCTACCGGTAGGTCAAACATTTGCCACAGTTTTGAGCGCTTTGCAGCCGCTAGAGAGGCTGTGTCGTTGTTTCAGTGACCAAGATTCTCTCAAGATCCAGTCGTGTTGCTTGGCTGACGATCGCAGCTGCTTTTGTCACCTATTTGGCACCTCCACAGCTGCATCAAGGGCAATGATAGCAGCCACTGTAGAACTGGGTCTGGAGTTGTGGCAATAGCGGTGCACAAATCTCTCACAAGCCAAAACTCAATGGAGCTGATCGATTTCAACCACCCTGCAGCCAAGTCACACCTGAAGACACCTGAAGCGACTGCCTGACCATATGGGGAGTGTATCCGCCAAGTGATGATTTACGGAAGAGATAAGAGCTATACCAGGTGTTCCAAGATGCCATGAGCTCTGAGAATTCTTCGAACAACAACGCATCACATGCAGGTCTGCCAATGCCTTACAACATCATGGCTGGGGGCATGAGTGCAACACTTTTCAAACAAGATGTGCACAGGGCCAAAATCGACATAAAAGATGCAAAACATCAGAGATCTGCCTTTACATACAACAGATCCTGACAAACACCCACGTAGGCAATACACTTTCCGCCATAGCTATAGCTATAGAACAGACAGTAGCCAAGACAGCAGGATTGATGACAGACTCGAATCAAAGTCCATGTGAACAGGGATGTCACCCTCCCAAGAGATTCTGGACACATCAGGTGATGCAGACCATGCACCAGTCCTGGCCAAAATACCACTTACTTGCATGAGTTTTTGAAGCCGGGTCCTGACCCACCTCCACTGCCCCGAGAGCCCAGACTAAAAACACCAGTTCCACAGGAAGACCTGAAAGAATTCAAGACTCTTTTGGCCAAGAGACTAGGGCGTCAACAGCAAACCTACTACAGGAGCTAGACAGCACTCTGGAATTGGCATACACAGTCAAGAAGTCACTAAATCAGGGTGAGCCTCTGAGAAGGGCACTGACTTCGGTGGGCATTGGGGTCGATACTGTTGAGCGCTACAACCATCTGTTACAAGAAATGCTGCAGCAAGTCTTGCCCATAGCTCAGCGTATTTGTAAATGCTCAAAAGGTGGGCCAATTAGTGGCTTCAGACTAAGAACAAGGTGCACTAGCCGCAAAATGGAGGGACTGAGCAAACTGAGAAAGGGCCTCCCCAGGGTGGCCACGCAACACAGAGACACCAAAGCTGCAGACAAAGAAGCATGCGATGACGTGCGTGATCTTATACAAACAGAGCTGAGTAAACTTCCAGAACAAGATTGCGACAGCTTCCCACTGCCACCCAGGCAGAATGACAGGAAAAGCTGGCAGGAATATGAAGAAATGTGTTTTAAAAGCCCGCAAGACAGCAGCTAAAAGACAAGACAAGATCACAAAAGAGCTGAAGTGGCAGAGCGGCGTTGCAGCAAGACGACGCATATGTCGCATATGCGTTACACAACAAACAGAAACAGATGAACAAGCAGTTCTTTGCAGAAGCAACTGACAAAAAGCAACTCACATGTGTACTCAACAAGGAGACTGGGGAAATTCTGAATGATCCAGATGCAGTGCTTGAGTACGTGCAGAGCAGCATTCAAGAATAAGCGAAGCCTGCCTCAGCATCTGCAAAGACAAGGGCTTTCAGACCAAATGATGAAATTAGAAAATATCCCCCTGGGCAGCCCGGTATAATACTTGGCTTCTCATTAAATTGACGCCAAAAGGTGTAGTATTTTCTTTTCTTTCTTTTCTAGAAAGTATCCTTGGAAACGTGGTGCATACAGTAGTACTGACCCCTTCACACTGGAAACAGCTGCTGGAAAGCCAGGATTTGGAAGCATCTCACTGCACATGTACGTGATTTCTGTATCTTTCGGGAGAAGATGAGACACCTAAAGAACGGAAAAGCACCTGGCCCTGATGGCATCCCAAATGAACTGCTCAAGCTTCTACCAGAAGGGGTGCACCAGGCAATCCACAAGCTGTTCATACTAATGTGGATGACAGGAACAACGCCCAAGGCGTGGAAGGAGTCTCAGACGCTGCTCCTGCATTAAAAGGGCAATGAACATGACTTGGGAAACTGGAGGCCAACCGCACTAGCCAACACTCTGTACAAGCTCTGGACAGGTGTAATTGCAGAATGCCTTGAAAAACATGCAGAACACTTCAACATCCTAAGTAGTGCCCAGGAGGGCTTCAGAAAGCAAAAGAACACAGTACGGCAGCTGCAGAACGTAATGAACATCATGTCAGAGGCAAAAATAAGCCAGCAAGACTTGTGCTTGCTGTACGTGGATCTCAGCTCAGCATTCAACACCATAGACTACGACAAAATGCTGTGTATTATGCATGAGTTGGGATTTCCGGAGGATGCTATTGAAGTTATAGCTGAACTATACACCGATGCCATAACCAAGATCAGGCTCTACTTTGCAGAAACAGGACCAATCAAGATAAAGAGAGGCACAACTAAAGGAGATACCTTGTCCCTGCTCCTCTTCTTGATCTTCATTGAGCCTCTGTTGAGGTGGTTGCAATCAGGAGGCAGAGGCTATAAATTTGGTTGCCTGAGCAAGAGCCTGCATGCTGACCATACCACAAGCGCATCTGCATACGCAGATGACATGTTAGCAGCAGCCCTATCAGCAACTGACCTTGCAAGACAAGCAGAGAAGATTTAAGCGTTTGTGAACTGGTCAGGCATGGCTGTGAATGTCAAGAAATGTGCTGTGTCAGGAGTACTGTGGGGCCAAGCCCGCAGAAATGGCAGTGACAAGGTGCTTTCAAGCAAAATGATGAAGATGCTCCAGCAGAGGCTGGAAATAGTCAAAATATACAACACATTAATCGCATTCCCGCACCCCCACACTGAGCCCTACAGGTATCTTGGAGTAGACATCACTTCAACATTCAATTGGGCACCACATCTTGACACAGTGCTGAAGGAAGCCAGGCAGAAAGGCGAGAGGCTGCTCATGTCTCCCCTGTCAATCAAAGAGAAAGCTCAAGCACTTGACACTGTCATTGGCAGTTGCATGGCGTCCTCAATGCCTCTGGGTCTCATGACACTATCAGATGTCAGCAAGTGTGATCCCCCACAGGACCACCTAGCCTGTGGTTTAAGCGACTGCCTCTCAAACAGTCGGTCGGCAGTTCAATTCCCGGTTTTTCGGAACTTGGTATATGAGCTGACGGCGGGTCAAGTAGGTACAGGCTTTGCCTGGAAACTATATATATGCTGCGCAGCGGCCACCCCGGTCTCCGGTACCAGGGTTGCTTCGGGCTTGCACCTGGGAACGCCGAAAGGCGTAAAAGCTTTTTTTCAGCAAGTGTGATGCCATCAAGCTCAACATCTGCAAAAGAATACACAAGCTACCCAGGTCAACGCCGTCTGCAACGATCCATTAAAATAGGGAGCGTGCACGTGCAGGTCTGGGCCTAACCTCAATGAATGTGATGTATGCCAAGCTGACATGCACATACCTGACAAAATCACTTATGACTTATGACTAAACCCTGAACCCTAAGTGACTAAAACCCTATACAAATCCTACTACCCTGCGATATACCGAAAATGGGTAGATTAGGGACAATATCGTCGATACACTTCTTACGGTAGTGTTGTGACGGTGTCGTGCGAAAATGCTACTTCTGAAGAACTTTGAGTCACCTCAGAAATTAGGTGTCATTTGGGCGTGTATACTGCCCCCGGGGGCATGTCGACGTATCTTGTCGTGTGGTACACAATTACCATCCTGACAAGGTGCTAGCTTTCACGCAAACTCAGTACGTACCGTAATGACTTCTTGCAGACTAATTGCTTTCAGTCTCGGTTAATCTCATTGAAAGTTCGATAACCATCGCGAAAGAAACAGAGATGCGCATGAAGTTCAAGCAGTTTTATGGCTGGCTATTGCTTCTCAATTGCGCCACCACTAACGCCACAATCACACGCTTGCACAAGGTGAGCCCACCGTGCAGATCATGTTATCCCAAAGCAAGCTTCAGTGTGTGTAATTTTTCTTTTTGCGTTGTGGTTGGCCGTGAACGTTCCTGAACTCCATGAGGAAGATGCAGGGTGTTGAGGATGACTGCAGCGACCAACTCGCATCATCCGCGAATCTGTCTTGCCTCCTCACTAGCGTGAAACTTCCATGCGATCAACGCGTGTGTAACCCTTATATAGATGGCATCTTCAGGGCGAGCATGTTTCGCATGAACCACCAACATGTGCAAGCTGCCAGGCTGCTAACGCACACATACGGCGCAACTATCCCAGCGGAAGCTTGTGTGAGCGAGGAGCACTGGATCGCGGAACATGACCTTGGTCGTCTGAATCAAGTAGAAGCTGCTGTGGCGAGTATGTCTCACACCGCACGAGCAGGGAAGGTGTTTCCCATCATGATTACCAAGGTACCTTGCACAGCATGGGGATGCTGTGCGCTTCCTTACGAAATTCGAACAAACTCTACAGACCTTCTGTCGGCGATAAACTTTTTCGTGAAAGGAGAATACAGGATACTGCTGGATTTGCAAGGCCTGAAACCTAAGCACATTCTAGACGTTGGGGGCGTAGGCATGAGTGCCATTTGGTTAGCATTGCTCTATCCTGATGCTGTCATATATCGCTTGGACCCACATCCAGACAATTTCTTGGCTGGAGCATATAACGGCTGGGGTGTCAGCAATGTGCGCCAAGTAAACATTGGTCTTTGGGATAAAACCACTGTGCTACAGATGTGTGATCGGACTGATATAAACTGGGGAACTGGGTGGCCGTTTGCAGGTTCACAACAGCAGGCTTGGTATGCCAGGGAGCCGGAAGATCCTCCTTGTGCAAAAGTTGCGGTAGACGGGGTTCATGTCACCACTCTTTCGAAAATAATGGACATGTACTCCATACCTTCGTTTGACATCATTAAAGCTGACATGGAAGGCGCTGAACTGCAGGTGTTTCGGCACCACGACACCATTGCCATTATGAAACAGGTTTCAGTGTTCATAGGGGAGTTGCACAACCGATTCGTGCCTGGGTCAGGAGATAAGGTGGTTGAGATGTTCGAAAAACTAGGTGGATACAGATACTTTCATGACGATGAGAATGATGTCTGGATCAGCAACAAAATATTTCAGGCCGGTTGCGACTGGGAGAATACATAGTCACTTGTTTGTCAGCTTATAGAACAGTTTTGAAACAGTCCCACAGGTTTGAAAGACGCCAAAACACCTCAACAAAACCTATAGCCCAATCCTTTAGTTTTAGCTCTTTTGGGCGTACTTTGCCCATTTTCTTAAAAATGAAATGAGACGAACACTTGCTTAAATTACCTTATTTCACGACCCCAACAGTAAATTAGCAGTAATTGCACCATTTCTCTTCGGGGAGAAACTGAAATTAAAGGACCCAAACCGGTACGGAAAACAAATGCAAAATAGTTGCAAAGTGCCCGAAAAGAGCCATAGCTGAGCAGACTATTCAGTAATGATTGATGAAAGACAATTTGCACACCCCTAGTTGTGAACGTCGCAACAAGATACGGCTGCAAAGATCTGCACCAAAACAGGCGGGAATGGAAGCTGCATACAGACAAGTATACCTTGTACATCTGCGACCAAAGGTCAGCCGGTTCCGGTGTGTCTTGTGTCAGTCAGTGACAGAGACTCGGAGTCCCTTGTTCAATGTCCAGGTCTGCAAAGCTGGTACTTCCTTAAATGAGTGCTTGTCATGCTGCCGGTCGGCTTCTTTCTGCATCAGTGCTCAACGGCATTCCACAGAAAAGGTGTTCCACCTATTCAGTATGACGACATTTGTCACATAGTCGCATTACGTGGCCGCCGCGCCTGCACATGGCTTCCCGCACTCGCCACGGCCTCACCCGTGCCGCGTCCAACAGACGTATCCAAACGCACACAAAAAACACTCGTACCGCCGCAATAACAATCCAGGGAGGCAACTGGGGGTGGACAAATGCAGTACTTAAGGCTTGTATGAAGTGGACAATTGGTTTCACTTGTCCACAACCTTGCTTGAACTGTCCAACATCGATGAACAAATCGATGTGCGTGATTGATTGATTCAGTGCGGGATTGTTTACGTTTCGAAAAAAGCTGGCAAGTTACGCGTAATTAATAATTAATAATTAATTAACGCTCCTCGATCTGATCCAGCGCTGTGAACTGTCCCGGTGGTCGGACATTAAATGACTGCTGGCTATTGAGTGAACGGTCCCGGTGGTCGGACATTAACTGACTGCTGGCTATTGAGTGAACGGTCCCGGTGGTTGGACATTAAATGACTGCTGGCTATTGAGTGAACGGTCTCGGGCTGAAACCCTAGGTCTGTAGACATTGACTTCTGCCTATTTCTCTCTAGTCGAACGTCGGGCCCCGTCGGGCCCCAGCGTTATTTCTCATCGGCCGATGGCCGAAGCCGTCGTCGATACACTCAACTCAGAGCTCAACGTTAGTCAGGTTACGCAAATAGTTACATCACATAACACCATATATGACAAATGATAGAAGCCGCCGGCCACGAGCCGTTTGCCTGCCATTAGATGCATGACACTGCGGCTTCGTTTGGCATCAAAGTCATGCAACACTTCAGCGCGGAAAATCTTGATAAGGATTGCAGACATGAGCTGTGTATGAGCTTGTGAAGCACCCTTCTGCACGTCCGAACGCCAAGCTTGTGCAGATAGAACCTGCTCGCGAAGGGCATGTCGAGGGCTGTGCAAGACGCTGCTGGCTGATCTCTGACATTACTTCACTTGCATTGCTACAGGTCCAATTGAAGGCTTCTGTTAGCGAAAAGTATGCTGAAGTTCAATCAAAAGCAAACTGCGCATCAACCATTTCTGCGGCTTCTTGTCAGGTGCAGTCCACGCCAAGCCGGCTGTGCTGAATATCAAAGCTTTGCTGCCGCACGTGGTGGGTGAACGATATGCAGGCTACAAAACAACAAGAGCCGGAGTGACAGCGGACATGAGCTCACAGGCAAACAACACCAAGTGACAACGTGGGTAGCACAAAAGGACCACGATGCAGCGACCTGAGTATTGTACGAGGGACTCGAAGAGGTCGCGCCTTCGCCGCCCTTGGGCGGAGCTGAAGTGCAAGTGCTGCGAAGCTTTTCTGTGACAGTCTTCTAGCAACCCCAGCAGATTTGCTAAGCAGATTTGCTAGTACTGATAGTAGGTATACACATTTGCATGTTATATAGTAGTGTTGGACTTGCATGCTGCTGTCTGCAAGTAATACATGCTGTCTGCAAGTAATACATGCTGTCTGCAAGTAACACAACCTGGGTTCCAACATTGCTGCATAGTCTTCTATGCAATGACGCATGCATCCGACGAACATTTTGTTACAGTAGGACCCATAAGTAACGGCTCGACTCGCGACATGTGCGAGCTCCGACACTAATGTCAAGCGCAACTCTGTGTTTCAGCGGCGGTCCTTCCGAACACAGCAAGTCAACCAGCTCGCCTTTCTGTGTACAGCTTCACTGGCGCAGAAAGCGCTTGTAGCACATGTGTGGCGTGGTAAAAGCAACAGGTCTGTGACAGTGAAACAAGGCTGACAGCAGGGCCCCAACTTGACAGCTGTGTGGCAAGCGAAAGAAATACACAACGATAGCCTGTGACACCCTGGGTGTTCGGTAAAACTAGCCAGCTTTGACTTGTGGTATCCAGTTTTCTCAGTCAAGCAGCAGGCATAGAACAAGAGCGTTTGCACAAGAAGGTCCAGAGGCTTGCTGACTGAACAGGCTCTCCTTCTGTCAAAGGAAAGCTTGTTCAAGCAGCAAGCCTTTGTTTTCAGTGAAGTAACTTGCATATGCACAACACAGCTGTTTACTTACCAGCTCCAAAAAAATTGCCAGAGTTTGGCCCTCCCCTTGACTCTGACTCTGACTCTGACTCTGACTCTGACTCTGACTCTGACTCTCTGCTTGCTTTGTTTCATTTGTTTAGTTTGCACATTTCTGTATGTTGTGTGCTGATATGCACAGTTTGCGCTGCATATACAGCCTATGCATTTCCTGTGTGATGTCAGTCATGCTACCTCGTTTCTCTTTGATTTGATAGCTGAGCCAGATACAAGTGACATGCATGTAGGATGCATGCTGTGTATTGCAATGCATTTACCTGCATCAGTAACTACTTGCTTTGGGACTTGACACTATTGCCCTGGGCGTTTTGGGTTTTGCCCTATTGCAATGCGACCTTTCTGTGCTATTCAAGTTACAGGCGGCTTCTTCACACACAGACTGAGAACTCAAGCACGTACAGACAGCCAGCAGGAGCAACTTCAGCACGCCGGTCACGAGCCTGTCTGCCTTGTGCCTGGTTCTGTGGACCGGTACCTGCCTGTGCCTGATTGCACTCTTCAACAGAGCCTCGACACACACTCTGAGGGGTTTTTACTCTGTTGATATATATATAAACACTGCTTCATCCTGCGAGAAACCCACATGCTTTGTGCCTGAGCTTGTGGCCGGCGGCTTCAGTTTGACCTAGGCTCAGCCTCAGATCCCTTTACAGCTGACAGCTTGCAGTATGTCAGCACTCAGCCAGCCCCTGCTGTAACACAACACTTCCGACATGCATATGAAACCCCTACATGCCTATCGACACATTTTGCAGTGACTCTCTCTACGTACACACCGATCCCGACAGTTTACCGAGCTTTGTTGAAGAGTGCAGTTTCGGGATCTGGTCATCGGATTCACACCACCAAGAAAAAACGGCTTAATCACAATTTGTGCTGCATGCCATTCCACAGAGTCACTCAACTTCTTGCATAGCTTAGTCACAAGATCAGCTTTGCTTGTATGCTTGGTGAATCGTGAGTTCGCGGCCATATGGCTGCGCATGCATGTGCAGCACATGCCCATGCCCAAAACATGAATCCAGTTTCCACTCCTAATTGCGCTGCCACAACCCCCTGAACGAATGCTTGTTTCAGCGTCAGCTACACCTCATGATCATGCATGCAGTCTATCCTGACAAGGTTCTTGATATGTTGTCAGAAAGAGGCCTCGAAGGTCAGTACTTGAGGTCCGTACATGAGGTCCATTCACCACAGGCACATGATCAGTGTCCGTTGCTGACATTGCAGCAAGTCTCTGCATTCCTGCCTGCTCTACTGTCCTGACTCAGGACTCCTGAGCTGAGCTAAATTAGGTCTTGTTGAATGTCTACACAGCATGTAGACAGCATGTCATTGACACATAAGAATGTCCTATTGGCGCTGTAACAGCCATGTGCATGGTGTATTTCAGTGGTGGCACCTCACATTGTTGTGCAGCCTGATCGTTGACATGCCTGCCGAAGCCCTTACAAAGAACAGCCCGCGGATTGTTGATCTGCAAGCATAGTGCAGCCATGTCATCCAGCAAAGACTTCCCACACTTGTGGTGGCCCAAGTTCGAGAACCTGTACGAAGGACTGAGAGAGGCTTCTACTTCAGCTTCATCGGTGGCGCATGCAAATCTTGCCCATGTGCTGCAAGATGTCCAAGTCTGGCTGCAGATGGGCCTGCAAGGCTTTCAGCCACCTGCAGACGACGCTCGGTCATTTCTAGAAAAGGAATCTCATTTGTTCGTAGCCAACGGCAAGAAGGTGCCAATCAAAGCGGAGCTACGATCGGCTGCAGTCTTGTTGAGCAACCACCTGGTAAAACATAGATTTTGACGTTACCTGTGGCACTGCTGCTCACCTTTGGATTCATTTTTTGACATAAGTTCTGATGATGCACAGGGGCTGAATGAGCTTCAGGCTTACCTGCTGTTGTACCGATCACCAGCACTGCAGCAGGCAGGCAGCACGCAAGCGCTGTCCCTTGAGCAGCTGCAAGATCTGCAAAACGCCTACTTCCTGCAGCGCAACTACTTACTGAGCAGCATTTACGAGCTGCTGTCACAGCACGACACAGCTGAAACCCTGTATCAGCACTCAGCAACCACTGCATTAAGTCACGCACTGGATGCAGGACTTGACAAAAGCCTTTGTAGGGCGCTAGCAATTAATCTTGCAGAGGGCAGATCTGATACATCCCATGACACAGCTGCAATAGCTGCTGACATGTCGAGCGCCTTGATACTGTCAAACAGTCAGCATACTGAGACACAGAGCCAGCAGGGCAAGCAGCAGCTGCTTTTTGAGCAAGAGATGCTGCTGAGCACCCTGCTGTGCCTGTTCGCGGACTGGAAGCCATGCACGCCAGATTGCTTCCAACAGCTCATGCATGCAATGCATCAGCATATGTTCATGTTATGGCACACAGACAAGGTGTCAGAAGCGATTACAAGCAGAGCACTGCAGCTGGTGAGTGTCATACAGCAGCATTTGAGCTGTGGTAGTTGCAAAGACCATAAAACTGGCACTGGGCATTTTGCATAAATTGTATTCCTCCAGCGACCACCAATGGTCTCTTGGGACAGAGCAAAGCGCCTGAATGTGTGTGACACAAATGCGCCTGCTACCAGCTGCTTCGCTGTTAAAGCAAAGACTGTCTGGCTTCTCACTTGCAGATGCAAACTTTGTCGGTGCAATTTGTGACCATTCCAAGCTTGTTGAGCGCTCTAGGCCAGGGTAGTCTGCCATTTTCAGACAAGGCTCCATTGCTTGTGTCTGGGCAAGACAGCCTCTGCCAAGTCTTCACGACCTGGCTGGACAGTGCCAGGCAGGCTGAGCATGGAGCAACAGGGCTGACTGCTGGCCATGGCCCTGCTATGCTAGCTTTTGCTGCTGCTGCTGCCTTACTGAAGGACATGCCGGACTTCTCAGGTAGGCCTATGTTGTTGTGCTGTTGTCATGACAGACCTGTTGTCAAACAGATTTTCCAAAAACCAACCTGGTGATAGCCACGCCTCAACTGAAGTTGCATACACAGGCTGGTGAGGTCATGCTTGTTGCACTATGCAATGCTGGAAAGCGCTTGCATAACACCCATAGACTTAGTCAGACTAGTTTGACAGCTCACGCCCTGAGCGGCATAATCTGTACTGGTGCATGTGTGTAACCCAACAGCATACGGTTGTGGCCCTTCAGGGCCATTGGCTGACATTGACCCAACAGCCTTTGCCAACAAGGCTGCACAGCTGGAGGTGTTGCCAACGCTGGCAGAGCTGACAAGCAGTGGGCAACTGAGTCAGGCCAGCCGCATCACTCTGCTAAGCCTGATGTGTGCTGCAATTGCTGCATTTGACCTGTCGCCCTACACACTGTCAGCCAGCCAGCTGCAAGCTGTCATAGACACCCTGGCAAATCTATATGAAGGTAAGGCTCTTGCTATGTAGATATCAATGGGCAAAGCAGAGCTGTGACATGACTGCTGTTGCAAGGTTTGCAGACAGGCGCTGGATGTACAGATTGAGTTACAGCAAAGTAGCAGTCCTGCTGGTCAAGCATGCTTACTTAAGGACAACATGCATGTACAAGCCGCTTGTCATGACATTGGTAGTGTCATTGTTATAGGCCTGGCTTCTTTTGATTGCATACATAACCCGGAGTGCATCTACCACTTTGATCTGGCAGATGTCTTCATCACGCTGCAGCAACCTGCAATGCCTGTGTGGACAGGCCCTAGCCTGGCAATGAGATGAACAGAACACACAGCTGGTGACATGCAGGCCAGGAAGAGTTATGCGCTGCCTTTCATGATGTAAGCAAGCCCGACCACTTCTGGCATGCGCCTGTCAGGCAGTTCTATCAGCAGACCCTGGAGTTGTTGTTTGAGGATCCTAAGCCAGTGCTGCGCTTGTGGTACAGCCTAGCATGTGGCCTTCAAAGCTCAGGTCTGCTCAGCTGTGCCATGTATACATGGTGTTTTTCACTTTCTTGAGCTGTGTCTGACTGCATCTCGACTGCTTTCATCAGTCTGTGCATCCATACTCGAGACCCTGTGTTGCTGCAGTCCTGCCTGTCATTCCTGCAGATGCGGTGGCAAACATGCTGGAGAATTATGTCCCCCCCGTCATGCGAGCTACTGGCTCAGAAAAGCTGTCTTGGCTTGATGAAAACCAGAATACGGTGCAAGCTATGGAAGACATGGCTATCCCCAACTCTGCGGGTCTCACAGTCTCCAAGGTATGTCGTGGTGAGCATCCAGAAAATACCAAAGGCTGGTTACTGTACCTTGTGTGTTTCTGGATGATTTTCTTTGCAAGTCAACTGATGTTACAGCCATCAGTGCACTTTGGTACAGTGGCATCTGTGTGTCATGTTTGGACTAAGCATGCACGTGACATGCTGATGCATGCAGAAAATGGTGCAGTACATCAGGCCTGCAAGACAGCTCCCCAGCAGCTTTTGCACCAACTTTGCTACTTGCTGCTACTGCAGGGCACAACAGGCCGGTTCCTGCAAAAGGCTCAGTACCTTGTAGAGAAGGAACATGCCAAGCATGTCAAGATCCATCCTCTGCTTGCATCAGAATCTACCATCCTTGTCCTGTGGCTTCCAAGTACACATCAGCGGCAACCCAAGCAGAAGAGGAGGGTCAGATCTGGGGATATTGAGGACAGACACTTGCGACCAGGCAATGACATTCTGCTTGAACAAGCATGGGCGTGTTTGCATCAAATCCAACAGGTACTGTACGGCGTTTGAGAGCTGGCTTTGTGATCCAAGCAGTTTGGCAGTCCCCAATAGCTGTTTTGCCACAATGCCTTTGCTGCATCATGTGCCTCTGCGACATTATCATTTTGTTTGGCTTTGTTATAAAAATACGCAGTTTGTTAGTCCAGGGATCAAGTTGCTGCTGTTCACCAAGCTGGATAATGTGCAGGCAGCAGAGAGTGGCTTACAATGCACCGAGGCCTTGACAGAGCTGTTGTTAGTCATCAAGCTGTTTGTGAGGTTAGCTGAGTCCAGAGCTAGCATTGGGCATGATCTGATGAGAGTCAAGCAAGTCGGGGAGCAGTGTGAAGCACATGCAGCGGCAGATGCCCTAGACCTGGCGTGTCAAGTCACAGACGCCCTCTGCTGCATGCAAAGACCCTCTGTGGAGCTCTTAGGTAGGGCTTATGTGCTGCCAAGGCTGCGCTCATGTCAGCAGGATCTGGCTCATCCTTGATACTTGCTTGTAAACTGAAAGCAGCCTTTGTTTGTGTTCCCAGCATACAAGCACTGCCTTTGATGTTGCCTCACATTCAAACATGTCAGTGTGACTTGTTGGGCAATGCTCACCTTGATTAAGCATGAATCAGGTTAACACACGGGAGGCATGGCATATTTGCTGCTCAACTGAGTCATATCAGTTGATGCTGTAACGTAGGTGCCTGCATTGGGCTAATGTCAGCCCTAGCCAGGGCCTTTCCAGGCTATGCAGCTACCCTGGCGTCCAAGACGTACCTGCTGGGAGTTGGTGGTGGCAGGAGTCACAAAGCAGGGCCCCATCATGCCCCTCCCACCTCTCACAGTCTGCCCATGTTGGAGCACGTTCAGAGGGTGTGGGAAGGAGCTCAAGGCGCATACCCTGTCACTCTAGCCTTCCTGGGTCTGACAGAGACTCTACTCATTGCTGGGGTGAATGAAGCCTGCGTGAAGGTATTTTCATTGCTGCTTGCTCTCAAATCTACTGATCTGACCTGTGTTGTCTCATGTGCGTGCTTGCTAAGGCAACTCCCAGAAGTTGTCCTGTTCCAAAGCAATAGCCAGCCTTTGCCATTGCTTGGCATGTCTGCTTTGGGCCATTCAAGCTATGAGACGGTGTGTTGCAGTCATATGTGGGCTTCACGCTCAGTCACATCCTCAGCAGCTGTCACAGCTGGCGCTATGCCAAGCGCAGCCAGAGACGGGACATCGCGGCAGCAGCTCTCCAGGTCCTGCAGGCCGCCATGACCAGCCCTCTCATACCACAGGGCAGGCTGAACAGCAACGATCAGACACAGCCTGACTGGAGTGTGGCCCAGACTGTGGCTGAGGCAGTCAGCAAGCCTGGTCACCCTGCTGCTTACCTTTTCATGAATTTGCCACCTCATGCAGGTCAGCACCACCAAGCTGGATGTTGCTGTTGTCACTGCATTTCTGCATTGTCCAGACAGCACCTGCTCAGATCATCATTGCTCTTGTATGCTGCCTCAATAGCAGGCTATCAATTATGCCTGTGCAGCACTAGCATCATGAGCCCAAGCTGACGTCTGTGCATCCACTTTAAGCATCCTTATCAGCAATTCTTGGCAAGGCCAAATCAGTCATGACAATTCTCTGCAGAATGCTGACTCTGTGCATCGGATATGCCTGCCTTGTCTGTCACAAAGGTGGTAGGCATGCTGACTGATGCTATGTTAACATACATCAGAACATCGGCTAGTGCTTTCACACTGCCTGCTGTATACAGATTTTCTTGACACCCTGTTGAAGCGGCAAGGGAGAGAAGCAGAAGCTGCATCCCTGGAGAGAATGACTGCACAATGGTTATTACTCACGCCCTTGCTGGTTCAAGCGTGTAAACAACTTCCTCACCCCTCAGCACTCCTGCAAGACCTCTTCCAGGTCAGCCACTGCGTGCATTGCTCACGGAAGCGCTATGCAAAACAAAATGCAGCAGCTCTTGACAGCCTTGTTGACTTGTGTACCCGCAGAGACATGACCACTCTTGGCAGCCTGTTCAGCACAAGGCAAACAAAGATGCCGTAAAAAGGTGTTTGTGCACCAGCTGTCCAAAGTACTTAAGCGTAGTTAGTCCCAGGCAATGATCCAGCTCTTCATGCAGCTTCACTAGCTCACAAGCTTGCTGTCATGTGTCATGTTGATTTCTGACAGTGTGATGCCCCTCATTGCTCAACACTCAAATAATGCACCTTTCACTGTTTGGCCTGAACAGGCTCTGCAAGGGACTCATAATGCTGCACAAGACCGACTTCATGTGCGTATGGGCAAGAGGACTTTTGATTATTGCAGGTCACAGGCTTGCAAAACAGGTTAAGTTGTAATGACTGCAGGCGCGTGCAGAAGGCAAACCGTCTGCTGCAAACATTCTGGCATCCTACATAGCTTATCAATTTGAGGAAGTTGAAGGCAAATCCATGGGCGCCATAGCTATGGAGGCAGGGCAAGCTCTGGCAGTGGCCGCCTCAGCTGTGTCTCAGGGCCAGGTCTCCCTTGCTCGATGCCTCCTGCAAGGATCAGCAGGTGCTGTCCTTACTGCGGCGTGTGCAGGCACTGTGCAAACAGCCATTATACCAGTAATTTGAAAGACAGTGTACTTACGTCTTTACAGCCATGTCAGGCAAAATATGTGACCAGGGACACAACCGTTGCGTGTCCAGGGTTCATCATGTCCTTCCAACATCATGCTTGTTGGGTTTCTGCAACTTGTTTGTTCAGATGCACACTGCAGTGCTACTATTGAGAGCAATTCGTGCATTTCAAATGACACAAGGCAATGCAGCTGTGATGTAGCAGTGCTGGCTGTGGCTGTGCAGGTGATGCAGCCTCATGCCCTGTGTTGGAAGCTCTGGCGCGATGCTTTCAGTATGGTCAAGCCGTGGACAATCCGCTGGCGTTCTCAGCTGCAGCAGAGCTACTTATTACTGCGTTCACAGCACCACATCCCAGTCTGTTGATGCTGCTGATGACAGACAGTTCTGTTGGCAAAGCAACTGATAAGGTAAGCCTATGTTGAGCAACACGCCCACCTGCTGCATACAGCTATGCCTGAGCTATGATAGGTACCCACGCAACTATTTGCATCAAGGCGGAGCACGCAGGTACTGCGCGACATACTGCGGGCCAATGGCATCATCAAGCAAGCACAAGAGTGCCTCGTGTCGCTTGTTGTTTACCTCGAGTTTATTGTATATACAGGAGAACTCCTCGCAGCTTGGCAACCTTGCTGCTGGCGCCACCAAGGCTCTCCCACCCCCCAAGAAGGCCTCAAAGAAGGACAGCAGGCCAAAATGCCTGGATGGGTTGTGGGAGATATTACAGCATGCCGAGGAGTTGCTGCAAAGTCAGCCTGATGTCATGGCACACACCTTGCGCCTGCTGGCTGTCATGTGGCAGGTGCTGTTCCCAGTGCCACCTTACCAGCAGCATATCTGTGCCAGAGTCATCACCATCAGTTGCATCATTTGTGTATAAGACTCATTACATCTGCGCTTGACTCAAGCTTCAGCATCTGCAGCCTTTGACGATACATGCATTGTGACATACCACAAGGACCTGATGCTGCCTTGTTGGCATGACCTGCCTTGCACCATTCCACCTGAATGCCTGCATGTTTTGCAGTCAGGGGAGGTTGCGGCCTTGCCCATTGCCATGCTACGCAGCCAGCCAGACTTTCTTACATGTGTGGCTGCCTGCATCCAGCAGTCTGGCCCCAAAGGGCCTGATATGACATCTGACACTACTAAATCTGATGGAGAACGGGTGAATGATTTGGTGGATGTATGGCAGCAGAATGTGTCTATGGCTTGGCGCCTGGTTGCTGAGTCTCATGCTCTGACAATTGTGGCAGTTGAGGCCTTTGCCCAGCCAAGACAGCAAGGTGCGTGAATGCTGTTACTGCCTGCAGCGCCTGGCATGTTCAATGACACCAAGGTGTGCCTCACAGTGTCAGCTTGCACTCACGGAATGGAAGCGATCTTGCACATGGGCTTTCTGCAGCATCTTCATTGGCCAGAATGAACATTGCTTGCAGCAGGTGCAGCCTCACAGGCAGATGTATGGACACTTTTAGACAAGTGGGCCAGCAACAAGGATGCCAAGGGACTGCTGGCCGCAACCCTGGAGCGCTATACTGCGCCTCTGTGGGGTCCTGTGACAGGCCAGGCTCCGGAGCTGTACCAAGCAAGCATCCTGAGCCAGGAGCTATATCTGGAGGCAGAGACCAAGCTAGTCTTCATGTTTGCATTCATGGCTCACTGTAAGAAGATGAACAGACTTCCTGCCTGGTCTACCAGTCATGAGGCTCTGAGCATGCGGACAGCTGTGGATGTTGTTGCTACAGCTATGCAGGCACGCCTTGTACCTGCCCCTAGGCTCAGCATACATGCTTGTGCATCAGCAGCTTGCAAACAGCTTTCAACATCACTTTTTGGTTGCTGCATAGCATATCATAATGTTGCCTGGTCATGCAACGCCCTGTCAGCTCAGTGCACATCAAAATCCCTGCGATGCAGTTGAGGCAGACGATCTGGCCAAGCACACCTCAGGTCACACCTTGCTGACAGCCCTGTGGCAGAAGGTGTCACCCCTGCTGGTGGCGCATTGCCAGAACCAAGGCCTGGACCCTGCAGTCAGCATGGAGGCTGTCTTGGAAGACTTGGGGCAGGCTCTGGTCAAAAGGGAGCCCAGCAGTGCTAACTGGAAAGAGCTGGAAGCTTCAGCTTGCCAGTATAGGGATCTTGTTTCTTCAGGGGAAGATGCACAGCTGAGCTTTCATGGAGATGCACAATTGGTGACAATGCTGTTGATCTCATCTGTCTGTTTTGTGGCTGCACACTGCACCCACAGACCTTGCGTTGACCCGTGCAACCACTGCTGATGCTTCATTGTTGTGCGCTTGTGTGTCTTGTTTTGCAGAATCCCTACAAAAGTTGACCTGTTTCTGGTTGGCATCAATGCCTGTTTTCCCGTGCAACACGCCTCATGTGTTTTCATTGCAATGGCGTTGCAAATATGCAGGTCTTGCTGCTGCATGACATTTGCCAGCTGCACCTCACAGACGCTCTCCTTCAAGCAGGAATTGCACACCATTGCTCCACCCTGTCAAGGTCAGTGGGTGAAGCGTTCATAGTTGAGCTTGACAATGAGCCCACCTTGAAGGCAGCCATTGATGTGCACTGATTTTGCTGCTGCTGCCGCTGCTCAGATGCTTTGGCATCTTTTTGTACGGCATTTGTAGTTGTAGTATGTGTAGTACAGCTATAGTATCTGTAACAGGCTTGTGTCTGCAATGATGAAAAGTAAAGTGCTTGTCTATATGTCCAACTTGTCACCACTGCAACTCTGGTATCTGAGCTGTAGCAAGCACATGATCTGATCTGTGCTGCCTCTGACCGTTCTGTCCTTGCAGGGTGTATGGAGACAACTACTTGTATGATGAGGCACAATTTGAAGACCTAGTGGGGGAGCTCATGGTGCAGAGGACAAGCACAGGAACACTCCAAAGCATGCTCAGGTGCTGCTCAGGAACACATGCATGTCTGTGCACCCAGAGATGGTGAATTTGGATGTATGACAATTCCTAGGCGTTAATCTGTCGTGCTTCTGCTAAGGGCTCAGGGTGAGCTCATCACTGCTGTTCAGGTGCCAAAGAGGTCACACATTGGCAGGTCTTATCCTCTGCAACCTGCCACTATCGTTATTGTGCTGTGACACTGGCTTGCCAATAAGCAGAATTGCTTGTGACTGGCAAATTGTGAAGCAGAAATAAATGTTCACAACACATGGGAGCTGCTTGAGACCTGATGTGGGTTGTAAGGCAGCTTGCCCCTGGCTTGCAGGTGGCATCACTGGCCATGTTGTTCATGGTGGCTGGCAACTGCAGCCTCAAACTCAGAACCATGACAAGTCATGGCTACAGATTCTATCATTGTAACATAGTTTTGCTGCAGGGCATGCAGCGTGATGGCCTCTGTGCAAGATGCCCAGGTGCATGCAATGCAAGCCTTGAGCGCGCTTTCAAATATCATGGCCAGATCAACCCCTGCTGTGCACCCCCCAGCACTACCCACCTCTGATGCCTCTCACACCTTGACCTGCCTGGAGCAAGCTCTAAGTCCTTTGTTGGTTGCTGCAACCGGAATGGACAACGGAGCAACGCTATGGGCGGCTCCAGGTCTAGACACAAGGGCTGCTCACTACGCCATTGCCCAGTCAACAGCTCAGGTGCTTCTTGCTGTGTGCAGTCCATGATCCATGTGAACACCTTGTTTTGGCACATGGCATGTATCTTGCTTGAAATGCCTAAAATGTGATGCAGGCAAGACTTCATTGCTCATCCAGGCATCGTTGTCTTGCTGGCATGTTCCTGTGCCACAGTTGCACGACTGTTTATTAACCGTTACCATGTCTCCACAAAGTTGACATACATGCCATGCAGATCATGCACAGCCAGTTGCGGCACTGGAAGCCCAAGCAGGCACCCTCCCAGCCACCACCGCCAGCCTCAGGCGTGACCCCTGACATGCGTCAGAGGCCTCCCAAACCAAAGCCTGCACCATCACGTCTGGCACAAGTGAGCCTCCTCATGCCTGACCAATATCACCACACAGGCAGTGCTACACTACACATGCATGATTTGACTCTGACTTGAGCATGTTATCTGTCTACCCGCATATGTGAAGTGGGTGTTGTACACTTGACAACCTTGCTGCCTGCAGATGTCTAGTGCCTCTAGTGGTGATAGCCACGAAGATGGCGGACGGCCAACTCAGTTGGCTATGGCAGAGCAGCTTCTGAGCATTGCAAGGTGCTCACAGTCTGACTTGGGGCTCTGCATGCTGCCAGCATGAGCACATCATGCTATAAGCTGTTTTAGTACATTGTGACTCACCAAGCTGACCTTGTTGCTCGCTCTGTCTGCAGTGCTGTTGTCATGTGTCGATTTCAAGTCTTTGCACATCAACGGATCAAGGCAAGCGCCCCTGTGAGCAATGATGTTTGCTTGCATCTGCTTGCTGCCTGCCTTGCCGTACAGTACTGCCTTCAGCCTGGGCAAGGCTCCACTGGCCTTCATTTTGCTTCTGCAGGTCTTGGCTGGTGTATCAGCGCACTGTAGCTCCAGTATCTTTAGAAACCATGTCTAGTGAGCCCATCACCCAGAGCTTGCTGTCAAGCCTGCTCCTAGTGCTGCGGCGCATTGGGCTGACCAGCCCATCCCCCTATGCACCTGCCCATCAGCAGGCTGTATATGCAGCTGCACGCAGCCTGCTGCCTGAGCTTTGCCAAATGGCTGCTTCTCAGGGCTGTCATGCAGGCCTGGCAGCATCACTGATCCCTGTGATGATGAGGTCATGCCACCTGTCACCTTCAGGCTCCCTGCCAGTTGTCTCCAAGCATCTGCACCTGGTGCAAGCCATGTATCATGCATTTCATGTCAGGTCTGTGGCTCTCAGAGAAAATCACAGCCAAGCACAGCAGGCACAGGGCGCCTCTGATGCCACACCAGGTGCAATGGCTGAGAATTTTGAGTCTGCCAATGCTGACCTGGAGGGCACTTTGGAGGGCTCTTTGCTAGCGCTGGCCCTCCATCTGGCTCAAAGTGCCTCTGGGGCTCAGATGCTGCTGGATCAGGGGGTGGCGGACTTCATCCCTGCTCTCGCCAAATGGCTGCTCGGCCCAGACGGTGGTGGTCAGTCCTTCCCCTGTCTGCATGTGGATGGTCTGCAGGTTGAGGGTCTGCATGTTGGAGCTGATGCCTGCTGTCTTTGCCACTCCACTGGCTGACACTCTGACAGTGCAACAAATGTGTCAATTACAGCACAGATCACGTGCAGGATGAAGTACAACATAGGTTCTTGGCTGCCAGTTGCAATGGCCATGCCATGGATGCCAACCACACATGTTCCACTGGGCATCTTGATACCCTTACACCACTTCTCCACACAATGGGAAAGGCCCTCAAAGCACACAGGCTGCTCTGACAAGCAGTGAATGTGTTGATGACATGGCTGTGACCGGTTGCAGATTTGGTGGCAGCAGCTGTGATTGTACGACAGGATGCAGCACACGAGTTTGGCGCAGTGAGTGGCAGGTGTGGATGTGCAGAGCTGGCAGGCATGTATGACAGACATGGTCACCGCTCATCTGCTCACCAGCAATGGTGTGCTCTGCTCAGTCTCTCAGGTGAGCATGCCGTCTTTGGCACACTTTGCAAACTTGCTGTGCACTCTGTTACCAAGAGTCAGTCAGCAAGGCATTGGTCCCACCAGACAACACTTGCTGTGCCATACATATAGGCGGCCCAAAATTTGCATGTGGTCGTCCGGTGTACTTGTCCAATCTTAGTCAAAATGTTCTGTATGCTGACCTGGATGATGAAAAACAGCATTTTGCGCTGTACAGGAGCATTAGTCAGAAGCATTGAGAGGGATGACAGACTAGACAAAGCAGTTGTCACTCTTTTGGTGGTCGCGCAAGAGCGCATGTTGACTGTCCTGACTCCCCCAGACTCTGCTGCTCAGCGGCCCCTCACCCTAGCCTTGCTCCAGGTCCGCTCACTGCTGCACTCATGTCAATTTGTACATGAGAACACGACACTCTTCAACAATCTGCTGTTGCATCCTATATATGTGCCATGATCGACATAGCTCCCTCTGCTGCTGCTCAGCCCTGCTGCTGAGACTCAGCTGTTGAGGACACTGTTTCACAGCTTCCAGATGCAAAGTGGTCACAGTCAGCATGACCAAATGTGCATGATGAAAGTCACTGTTGTTGCAGGAGGTGGAGAAGGTGCTGTTCCTTGCCAGCTCTGTGCCTCATTTGAGAGGGCAATGGCAGATGGCCTCCCAAGGGCCCTCACAGGGGCCTGGTCCGGTAAGCATTGGGCCCCCCCTGGCCATGCGTCAAGCCAGCTGCGTGTTTCTGGAGTTTGCTGCTTTGGCTGTGAATCACCACCACCAGCCTCCTTGCTGTCCCCCCATCTCACCATATGAAAAGGTAGGTTATCAGATGTGTACTATCAGCAATGGTGCGCTTTACTTGCCTACGTCATTGTGACAGTCTTGACACATGAGTGTCAAAATAGTTTGTTGGTGAATCCTGAGTTCTGCAAATTTGTGGTGGATGTTGTGCAGAGTCAGGTCCAAGTTTTTCTAAGTTTAGGTTCACTGCCTGTTGTTTGCAGAGCTTGGCCAGTACAAGTCCTCAGCTGCCAATAGCAGAGGCCTGGTTCAAGGCCACTGCAGTGGGCAGTGCCCCTCCAGAGCAGCCGCTGCTGCAACAGGACCCGCATGGCAGCATGGACCAGGCAGCTGTGTCTGCCACTGATTACTCATGCCAGGTATGCACTAATCTCTGCGTACCCATGCTACATGCCATGTACAGGTTATATGAAAATTTCCCTTTGGACTGTGTTGTTGGCAATGCTAAGAAAAGATGAGATCAACAGCTGTGTTGAACGCTGGTAAATTGCAGGTGGCTGAGACAATGTACAGCTGTGTCATGCTGGCCCTGAAGCTGCTGAAAGCATTCTGCCCGGAGGCAGGTCCCCATCAGTTCAGCCAGATAGGGCTTGGCTGGCCCAACCCTGCTGTGCTGAAGGCTCTGCAGGTCAGGTTCATGTTTTGCACCTGACCTTGCCATTTTCCTATGCATCAATTGATTCAGCTAGTTGTGTTAGCCTCCATTTGGCAGTGACAGACCATATGGCTCGCCTGTACAGTCTGGATTGTTGACTGTTTCATTCCCACTGTGTACAGAATGTTAATATACCATGGCTTTTGAAAGAGCGTACTGGCAGACTAACTTCACAGCCGCAAGGGAACTGTTTTTTATTGACTAATGCAGAAGGCAATAGGCAGTGACAATCTTGATATACCTGCTGCAGAGACAATGCCATGCCATGGCACACAGTCATATTCCAGAGGGCTCAAGAAGAGCCATCAGCTTGGTCCACAGCATTCAGGCTTCTCTTAAGTTATCATGGTTTCTTCTGAGAATGTTGCCGGCTCGAATTGAAGATAATGAGCAGAAAGACTACAGTGTGACGTCTCATAAACTCCAGTCTATGTTGGACAAGCAGTGACAGAACCTTACAACTGCAGATTGTAAATGGTTCTCTGTCAATTATGTGCCTGAGTAAGGGTTTTTGCCCAACACTTAGCCACACCTTCAGAGAGCTCCTGTTTTGCTGATCTAGACACAGCTACTGATCTGTCGCGTGGTTTGCTGCCTGAGGCATGCTTTGTTAGCTAGCTTCTGATTCAGCTGGATCATAGCGTTGCATGGTGATTCAGTGCATGCCTCAACTGAAGATGCAGACCAAATGACACAAGCATTGCGCAAACATGGGTTGGCCACTGCGCTGTAGTGTGTGAGATTAAGCAAAGTTCACTTTTACAGAGTATTGCTGCTGTACTCTGACAGCCAGCTGCACACAGTGTCATTGCGTAATCATGGTCATGATCTTGTCGGCCTCACTGTTGCTGCTCATTTTGTCAGCCTAACTTGACAGACTTGATACCCACCACAGTGCCAATGTTGGCCAATCATGTTGCTGCAACAGGTAGATGTCGATAGCAGTCAAAGTGCTGTCTGCCAAACGTCCTGTTGGGCGTGCTGCGTTTGGTGTGGCACACGTTGAGACAGACAAGCCACAACAGTCTGCTGCCTGGCATTTCAGGTCAAAGTTCGCCCGAAACGCTTCCATCAAGTCTTTGCTCTCGAACAAAGCTGGGCAGCAGCGGCCACACATGCACCTCGTGTTTACAGCATGAAAGCGGAGAGCACAGGCACTGCTGCTTCACTCAACCCACACAGCCACCATGTTCACGTTACAAACGTGCGGTTGTATTGACAAATTGAAGACAAAGTGAGTTTTGTGATAGCGACGGCTGGAACAGCTGTCTTGCAAAGCGTTTGCGTGAATGTGTGCGTAGCATGACTCAACACTTCTAGGAGCTCCTATAGACCACTCATACTAATATCTGGCAGCCTGCTTTCACTAGAGTGTTGCACTGGGTAACATATAGCAAAGCCTGGTAACTGCCTGGATGAGATAACCAAATGGGTAGTAAACTTAGGACAAATGTGTGCAGAGGATACAATTTTAAAACTAAAGAAGGGTACAGACGTCTGAAGCTGATTATGTAGTAGCCCATTGTACAGAAGAACTACATTCAATGCTATGTGTCCAGCCACGTTGACACGACGTTACCTGAAGGCACTCATTTAAACACGAATTGCATTTGTCTCACCTGCGATTGACAACGGCATATAATCATCAACACTGTGTAGTCATTGCAGTCTAATGGCTGAGTGCAGAGCACCCTTCTGGAGCACTATGACAGCTCTCAGATCTGCTATATACAGCACAGCTAACTGAGATAAAAACATGCATGCTATCTCATACCCAGAGCTTCGTGCCACATTACGAAACACAGAGTCGTGTCCCGTAGCCATTGAGAGCAATCAGCTTGGTAGCTGCGCTTGGATCATTGCATTAAATGCTAAATGTGTTGTCACTTTCTTCAAAACAGTGACAAGCCAAAGATGACAATGGTGACTTTAAACTCAAGTTGCACATGGAATTCAAGCTTGACTAACAAATATCCTAGTTCATATTTGACAAGCATTGAGCAAAACATGCAAGTCTGTCGGGAAAGTTTTGCTGGGTTTTCCATGCAAGCTCTCAAAACCACGTCACACTGCATTCTAATTGAAGAGCAGGTGCCTTGGATGACAGCACGCTATGAGGATGACAAGGTTAGTAAAACCCTGAGGCTTCCGCAACACTGCTGGCTCTTACCATTGCGCATGCATTAGCTGCACAGCAATCTTGCATGAGTACTCCAGCTGTGTAATGTGCAAGTCAGGCCAGGCTCATCTGTGAAGTGTGCTTTGATTACTATGAGCTAGGCTGCTGAGCTTCCAGATACCTTTTCAGCTTCTCTGCCTGAATATACGCTGTGCCAACAGGCAGGAATTCACTGCTATGCTTGTCTGTAGTCTTGAAGACAGCAGAGGCAACGCCAGCGATCTCAGCTTTCTGCACATCACGTCATGGCATTCAGTGCGCCTCAGTGCTACATGTTACAGAACTGACTGCAGGCTGCATTAGTGCATTGGTGGCAACCAAGATGTGAAAGCGTCGCAAACGACAAATCAAACAACACTGAATGCTTGTTGAACATTTGTTGCTGACAAGCATATGTATGACAGTCTTCAAAAGTACTGTGATGATATCCTGGAGGCATTAGGCGCAAGCGATCAAACGACATGCAACAATACATGGCTTGAGCACCTTAGGACTTTGATGTGCTGCAGTGTGTGGACACTGAGCAAACCCAGTAGCCTACATGACAGCTGCAAGGAGTATGCCTGCAACGACTGCATGCAGCATAGACTCACATTGCAAAGCATCATTCAGCAGGATGATAGCTTCTGCAGCACTGCACTCACCTCGTCCTTTGTCAGATTCCTTACAAACTTGGCAGGATTGCCAGCCCACAGCTGACCTGAAGGGACCAGGCGACCTGGAGGCAACACAGTGCCCGGAGCTAGAATACAATGGTTCTCTACAAGGGATCCCTCCATGAGCACACATTTCTCCCCTATCAGCACCTCATCCTCTACAGTTGCACTCCTTAGAACACAGCTCTGTCCAATGGTGACATAGCGTCCAACGGTTGTGGCTGCTGATAGACCAGTTGGAGATGTCCTGCAGGCAAGCAATGCGCATGAGCTGCATACAAAGCCATTTAGCACATGATGCAGCATTATCGTGCTGTTCAGCTCTCTCACTTGTTGCTACAAAGGTAGACGCGACTCTCACAACAGCTTTGGCTTGCTTTTCATGCGCTGTGTAAGCTTGCCATCACCTACATTGCTTGCCAAATGCACCAACAGCCCTCCAAAATAGCTGGCTTTGGCAAGTGCATCTTCAGACAATGGGTAAAGCCATCACTCACTTTGACCTCAGCAACTCAACCAATGTCTGCCTGTTAGACAGTGGTTTGCTACAGGTGCAAAATGGAGCAGTACCTTGCTGCGTGCATGACAGTTTTGTCTTGGACATTACTGAAAGCGCCAATGCGGATGGAATTCAGATCTCCTCTCAAGACACAGCCATACCAAATCGATGTCTGCATACCATTGCTTGCAATACTTGATAGAGCAAGCGTAAAGATCAGCTCAAGCAAGAAAATCTTACTTTGTCAAACAGGTCAACATCCCCCACGACTACAGCGTTCGGGGCAATCCATGTGTCTGGCGCAATGACAGGAACCTGAAAGCAGATCATTATCTGTTTAATCAACAATGCAAACGGGAATTTACAGTCGCATTGCAAACTCACTGACCCGGTTGCCCAGAGTAATCAGTTGCCTTTGTCGGCAGTACGGCTCATCCTCGATGTGAACTGGGGAGTATGCAGCTTGTGAACCAGAACTGATCAGTCGCACGCCATCAGGCGTCAAGAATTGCTGAGCCTTGGCTGAAGACTGTGGTGCACAGGTTGCGAGGGCTTTCAGAGGTACAGATGCTTGCGACTGGCGGGCTGCTCGCAGCAGTGATGAAAGACCCAGCATATCTCTAAAATTTCAAAGAAGGCAGGAGCAGACCCTCTGGTCCTACATCAAAGCCTGCAGCATGCTACTCCGGGCACTGCCCGGCGGGCAGTTTTCAATCGACTCGATCAATGATGTGTATGTGCGTGTGTGCGTTTCCTGATGTTTGGCCTGCCGTTTGGTTGCCTTTTGCCGGGAAATATTCTGCATTCCGGGGACGGGATGTGCCGGCTGCGGGAAATAATTTGAACTGCATGCATCTGTCATATACGACGATGATGGTGCACACCTGGAATTTTTTGGACACAGGTGTGTGGGGAGGCGGTGTTTGCCTGGTATAGAAGTCTAATAAATACAGCTCATGCACAGTGCTGAAAGCAGATTGTCAATAGCAAGCAATTAAGCATTCAAACATGAAATCTATCAAATCAGCAAAAAGAGGGTGGCTTAAACAAGCTGCGCATACAGGCTCCCTAACATGTATCCAGGCCATGAGCAACAAAAAATGCTGCTCACACACTTAATTGCATACTCAACATGTCTGTCTCCAAAAAAGCACTAAACATAGGACACACAAGAACACAAAAATGTACAACATCACACTTGCATGGCACACATAGTATGCAAAAGAATACCAGACACACAAGAACACAATAATCTACAACTGCAGACTTGCATGGTTTGGCCTTCTTGAACGTGGCTGCTTTGCCAACAATGTTTCCAGAAGTTGCTGTCTCCCTGGCAGCTTGGAGTAGGCATCCCACACACTTTTGTGAAGCGCTGTCCAGCCAGCAAAGTGAGGTGGGGGTGGTGTGTTGTCATGCATGGGCTTCTTCAACACTTCCTCGAAAGCAGCACCATAGCAACATGGGTTATGATTGACTAGACTTTTCTTGCTGACTTCAGGAATGTGGCGAGGATCCACCAGCATACCAGCTCTGTGCTGAGCAAAGGTTGACCTTCGGGATCTGGTTTCAGAAGAAGAAGGAGCGCAGTCCATGAAAGCAAATTTGCAATTGAGAGTCCCAATCAAGACGAGCAAACAAAACTGTGGCACTAGAATCAGGGTCTGTCATTTAAAGAGCAGACTCGTGATGCAGCATGCTTGCCTCGCCGACAACAGACAGGCGACCGAGCTGTAATGGCGCCGAATGGCGTTACATTGAGCGCACCGTAGCATACTGCGCTTTGACTGATCCTGCGTTCCCTGTACCTCAAAGCGCTTCGGGTGTTGACCAAGATTGTTTAAACGTTCAGGCAGAAACTACCCACTTGAATCAGGCATGCGATTGCCCGCCAGAGAAACAAGCAGAGTCTCCGTCAGGATCGTCAGTAGATAAGTGGTGGAACAAGGTTTTGCGCCTTCAGGCTGTGCCTCCGTATCACAGCACAGCTGTACCGTTATCAGCTTCTCACAAGCCTCCAGGCTTACAGGCTAGACTTAAGCACAAAAAGCAGAGCAAACTCAGAGGTTCCAAACCCCCTCTATTTGACCTGAGAACAATAAACAAACAGCTTGCCTGCCTCGTTCAGCAAAAGGCAACTGATTGCTTGGAACTGCCAAGATACACTGGCAAGGCACAAAAGCGGGAGGTACGAGGAACTGTTGCTTCAGCCCATCACTGATGATAAGGCATCAAGGCGTAGTGCAGTGCAGCCCAAGCCTTGTGAACAGGCTGTGAACTTAGTTTTTTTGTTGGCAGGTAAAGGCTCTGGCTGCATTGTATGGAGCTGAGCCAAGAGCTTGCGGCAGAACTGGAATAATGTTGTTCAAGACAAGTCATGCGTGTCTTCCAGACGAGTACAAGCAACAGCAGGCATGCTTAGCAGCATTCATCCTTGGTGATTGCTCACCTGCCTGCATGGAGACTTGTTGAAGTTCACATGGCTGCAATCAGCAGCGTAGCCGCTTTGTATTGTCAAAGCCATCTTTGGTGATGGTTGCTTCTTGCTGCAGGTTAGCACTCTGCTAGCAAACAGCACAGCCACGCAAAAGACCCAGCCTGCAGCGCATAGTGCTGTTGTGAAGAGCAAGAGGTCATGTTCCATGGCAAAGAAGCAGGTGAGGAAGCAGAAGCGCAGGGAATATGGCGGCTATCAGCTGCTGCAAACTAGCCATGATGCAGAGCAGGGGCCGGCTACAGGGCAAATCCGTGCACCTCCTCTTGACAGCACTAACATTGGCAGCAAGATGTTGGTCAGTATGGGCTGGGAAGCAGGAACAGGATTGGGCTCCACCATGCAAGGCCAAATCGAACCTGTTCCCATAGTCAAGAGACAAAAACATCTTGGTCTAGGAGCATCTTTCTGTGTTCGCAAAAGATGTCAATTTGACGCAGCACATCTATTCTGATATATGTACACAATCATTGCTGGATTGATGTACATTATTGAAATTCGCCATTTCAACATTTTCATCTGGACCAATAATCGGGTGGCCATCAACGTGGCAGCATGTATGCTGAGTCAGTATCTGATGAGGACTGCAAAGGCACAGGGAAGTGTAACTCAGAGATATGTCCAGGGGCTGGCAACTTAACCTGGTGACATAGCCGTGGATGCGACTTTGGGCGCCTGAAACATGCGCACATGGCCGAGGGGGACATCTGTTTGATGTGCTGCATTGTGTCTTTGAGACTAAGTTGGTGCATTCTTTGCTATACACCACGTGGTTTGCTATGAACCATGTGTCAAGTGCAGAAATGAAGCACCTGACACATGCATTTGAAGCAAATCCTCATCCCATAATATGCTGCTGGGCAGTGCTGCACAGATTCCACACAGCACTGTTGCTCTATGCTGCACACAAATCAGTCCGACAAACTAATGGATATTCCAATGGTCAATGGTGAGCGAAGGAAGAAAGCAACATAGGCGAGAATCCTTGCAACGTTTTCCCTGTGGCGTATTCCTTGTCGTCATGAAAGCACCTGCTGTAGATCCCAAGCACAGAGCAGCTGAAAGTCTGACACACACAGGGTGCAAAGTTTGACCTTTGAGATCTGGAACTAGAGTCGGTCAGACCTGCACTATACAGTCAGACCTCTGAAGTGCCAGGGATATCCATCAATGTATAGTTATGGTCATCAGTGCAATGATCTTCTTGTAAACACTCTTGAACATTGCCAAAGGCTTCTGACAACTTTGGTGTGACAAGGTAAGGCGTCATCTGTGTCTTTGTCTGCAAGCAGACAGATCTCTGCTTTCACAGTGTTTCATCTGCCCAAGGAAATAAAACCGCGACCTTCCCAAGTGCTGTCAGGCTCTGTGATTCCATCTAGCCCTACCATGTCAGAGTCCTGCAGTCATTGTAGAGTTCAAGTCCTGATCTACAGCGCTGCTAGGTAGTGCAGTCAACACTACAAAGTCTAGTCTCTGTGCAGAGTGTCAAGTGGTCAAGGCCGTTCTCCCTTCTTGACAGCTTTGGAGCATTGGACACACACATATGTCTCACTTTCCACAAGATTTCAAAAGATACAACAACAGCTGATTGGCATGCATACACCTTGTGGACCGACACAGCTTGCTTGTGCTTGTGGTCCTGCTTGCATGCAAAATCGAGTGTGTCACAAGAAGCATAACAGGCATACCCAGGTCCCACCACCGCTGCTGTAATGATTGAACGCTCTAATCTGACACCTTTTGGATCTTCTGCCATGGCCGACATTGGCTTGGATGTCATTACGAGTACCCCCCAGCACCATCACCTGCAAGCCCAGCATCTGATTTACGCTGAGAGACTTGATTGACTTAGGCACACTGAGTGATGCAGCCCTTCTGCAAATTGAGGTTCATTCTGACCCCCCTGCCTTGCCACAGACATGCAAGCACCTCATGATTGTGGATGTGCTCGGCACTGAAGGCTTAGGCTCTGTAACACATGCCTGTAGTGCAAGTCTTGGCATGCACCATGCTGATCTCGGATAGTACCTTGCCGTGCTGTTTTTGATGACCTGGCTCAACTTTCCTCACAGCATTTGGGCGCCTAGATGTTTGCAAGGGCTGCAGCGGACCTGGTCTGTGAGGCTGGGCAGATGCAGCAGCTTGTGCGTTTGACATGCTCACAGTGCAGATTGCATCTTCGTCTGCAAGTACACTTAGCTCCTGCTCAACGTGAGCTGACAGTAGATCTGCAGCCATATGCTCGCCGCAGACAGGACATTGGCCTGATGCGGCTGATGGCTGACCATCGTCCCTGTGGGCTGCAGTCTCTGCGAGTGTGCTGAGCTGATGCAAAGGCTGTGTGCTTTTTGCTACAGGCTGGCTCTGATCACTCGAGTCTGCTAAGCGTGTAAGTAAAGACGGCCGCTTCAGGACGGGGCATGGCTCGTCTTCGTAGCCTGCACTCCTGCTGAGCAGGTGCAAGTGCGTTCGACCTGGTTGTGAGTTTGCAAGGAGTTGCTGAAGACAGTGTACCTGCGCTTCTGTGACTTGCTGATCAGTCTGTGCAGGTTGATTTGCACAAGATCGCTCATGATAGCATTCGCATGAAGAAGAATTTATGGAATAAGGATGTGCACGGCTCCATGCGCACGGCTCGGCAAACGTTCGCGACCTGTTCCAAGCAAACTTATTTTGCAGCTTTTTAATGGCCTCTTACAAGCGACTGGCTGATCTGCAAACGGCTACGAATTTCAGAACGAAACCAAAAAGCTTGTAGACCGACTGGACGAAGACAAGCTTTGATCGCCACATGATCGCGCTTGTCCTGCAACGCTCATTTGTTGGGCAGGGCAAGGGCAGGGCACTGAAACGCTCGCCACGGAGGACGTGCAAGCTCCGTGCAAAAGATTTTTTACACGAGTCAAAGGTTTCCTACCTTTTGCCTCACAAAGCAGAGCGGAACGACTTCTCGTGATTTACGATTGCACGAGCTCAGCAGACATAGCATGTTAGTGATCGTCGTGAAACCGTGAGAAAGCGCGGCACGTACTGTTTGCTGGTTGACGTAACGGCGTCATGGGGTGTGTGGTGTCTTCACCGGCAGCAAGTAAAGGCTCCTTTACGGACGGAGCGACCACAAAGGTAAATGCAACAGCCCATCGCAATGGCTTGTTTCAGAAGAGCTGAAAGTCGTTATGGGCAGACGCTCTGCAAAGTGTCTGAAACACGGGTCAACGCTTGGTGCCTTTGTCACAGTCCTGCGAGGCAAGATCGCACAGCACCAGATCTGTATCCCACTGTCTCTACCTGATATGTCAAAAGCTGTTTACGTGACTGCGCCCACATTTTTCCTAAAGACAGAACGTGACTGCAGGGAAGTCATGACAGTGAGCAGGCTCCACACCAGAATGGCGTCCCTTATCTGCCAGTGGCTTGTGGAGACATCTGTAAAGTTAGGAGTCCTTGGCCAGGTTGTGGCAAACCTGCCAATGAAACAGAGCGCCTCGCAGCAACTGAGAAGCTCAGACTGATTGGGAAGGAACCAAATCCTGCCTTGCAGCGTTATGTTGATCTGATCAGCACTTGCTATCAGGTACCTAGCTGCTGCACTCCAATGAGGCAGAAGAGGTGGAAAACTTTGCTGGACAGGAGGGCCGTGTGCTGTACACTTGCTTGTTGTTTCTCCAAAGTCCTGCGTACTGCAGCAATAACAAGCAATGACACAACAACAATTGGCGCATGTCAAGTCCACCTGTACCTCGTTTTGTCTTTTGTTAAGCCAGACCGGCAGAATCCCTGAACCTGTCTTTACAGTGCCACACATATGAATTGCATAGTATCTGCACTGACACCACACTGACGGTATGTTTGTTTCTGCAGCGGGGACTGGTTCTGCTGTCCCTGTTTGATGCGAACTGCGCCCAGATCATCAACACTAGTGCAGGTGAGGTGGCGGTGACAGCCATGTCTTGTTTCTGCCTTGAGCAACTCCTCTTGCTGCCACTCTTGCTGCCTTGCTCACAGTATGAAGAAGTGCACTATGCATTGTACTGGCACAATTTCATTCAGGCAGCTTTGTAGCTGTAGGCAGGCGCGGTGAATCAATTGTCAACTTACCACACTCTCCGTTTTCCTTTGGTTCTGTCTTGCCAATGCTCTGCATACCACATGCATCATTCAGCCCCGCATGCCACCGCCTGGAGCTTCTGCTTACTGCTGAGCTTTATCTTGTCAGTCTATGCACGCAGCTTTTCACACGAGGTATTCAGTTTCTGCGCTGTGGTCAGTACAGCACCTCAGCCTGCAGATCTGTGTTTTTGGCACTGCACGCTGCTTTGTTGAATCTGATGCAAGGCGTTTTGGTGCAGCCCTGCCCTTCAAGGAGCTGAGCAGGCAGTACACCCCCTGTGCCTGGGCACTTGTGCCAGATGCCCCAGAAGTGCTCATGATTGAGGATTTGACAAAGGACGCCAGGTCACTGCTGCGTTGCTCCTAGAACAGTCAAGCCATTTGTCTGGCTGTATGACAGTCCTCTGTTCCGTCTGCGAACCTGTCTGCATGTCTGTGTCCGTCTGTTGGTCTGTCTGTCTGTTTGTCTGTGCAGCGGTGTCTGTATCCGTCTGTCTGTCTGTCTGGATGAATGCATGATACGGCAGTGCTTGGCTGCACCTTTGCGTTGCTGGGGCTGCTGCATGAAGGTCCCACAAACTCATGTTGCCTGACAGCTCAACACAAACCAGGCGATAGAATGAGCTACCTGCAGCTCTGGTGGCTTGCCAGTCCAACTCTCAGACGCTCTGCCGTGCAACTGCTCTCCACACCATCCATACACCATGACACAATGTGAGGCTGACATGCGTCGTGAGTGTTCACAGGTTCAAGGACTTCCATGTGGTTGCCAAGCCTCCTCACATCCGCAGCTACATTGGCACGCCCATTGTGCTGGCCAATGGGTACAGAGTGGGGGTACTGTGTGCGCTGGACACCAAGCCCCATGCCATGGCTGCCTCCTCCACAAGGCTCATGGTGAATGTGGCTGGTCTGGTGGCCCGGGAGATTGAGGGCCTGGCAGGAGATGACTATGATCTCCCGCTGCAGCCCAAGGTATGTGACCACCTGGCCGTGCTGTGTACAGCATCAGCACAGCTTTGCATGAGATGTCTATGATGTGGCGCTGCGCCCTTAGGTGCATGACTGCCTTGAGTAGGGCCGTGCTGTGTGCAGTCATCAGCTGCTGTTAGCGGCTGGTCTGACTGCAAGGAATATACTCGTGGGGACACAGAAACGTCACTGTTTTTTTTCAGAGCAGCTCCCATTTCATGGTAAAAATCTGAACTTCAAAAGTGCCTGGGGGTAAGTACCAGGCGTTCCACTTCTTTCAAAGATATCTTAAGGGGCTTGCAGGGAGCTGACAACTGGCTGCACTACAGCTGAGACAACATCACACTATGGGAAGGAGCATGCTGACTGCATCAACATGTGTTGTGAGTATCTCCTATGTTATGTGACACTGACTATTCATGAAATTCATTCCAATAAACGGTTGGATGGTGGTACATGGAAAATTTGTGCAAAATGTCTGTTTTTATGCTACGTGCTGATATTGGTCAAGCCCCAGAGACAGACAAGCTGCAAATTTTTCATCTGCGCACTGACAAGATACATGTATGCATGGGTAACCATGGCAGAACCAGAAGGCAGGACTGCTGGGGTGGCCAAATTGCTGTCAAGCCAGGTTGAGGTCTGAATCATGCCAGGCTGGGGTCTGAGTCAGACCCGGCTGAGGTCTGAGTCAAGCCAGGCTGAGATCTGAGTGAACCAGCCTGCCTTTTGATCTTGTGCTTGCTTTCACCGGCAACCAGAGTGATGTCCTGTGCTGCAGATGAAGAGCAACAGAGATGTTGGGTTGATGGTGATTGACACAAGCAGGCCAGGTTGGACGGTGCTGCATGCCGACTGCAACAACGCAGCAATTGACTGCAAAAATGGCGAAGGGCAATCCCTGTGGGACTTGTTTAAGGTCCCAGACGTGGTAGGTATCCGCCTGAGGCTTCACAACCCTGCAGCATGCATCAACACTCATTTACCTGCAGGCAATGTTGCAAGAGATATACTCAGTAAGTTTGTTCTGAGGTCCCAGATAGTATGAGCCGCTGTTGGATATGATTCTGTGTGCAGCTGCATGGGAGTGGTATGCCAGAAGAGATCAATGTGTTGCTAGATGTCCTGCATTTACTTGTTCTGGTTTTGGATGTCACAGCATTCATAGCCTTCACAGCGCTGGTTGCCTCTCTGATGAAATAACTAATGCATGCATGCAGAAATGATGCTCAATCAGAAACTGATGCTCAGGCACCACACAAGTTCTCTGTTACAAGTCACAGCAGTGTGGAGCTTTCAATGTGGTTTTGGACCATGTGAGTGTGTGCGTGTGCAGGCTTCACCAGAGTCCCTGTTTGAGGCCACCCTAGCAGAGGGGGTCCCCTTCAAGGTGAAAGCTGCTGTGACTGACCCCTCTGGCTTCCACCCTGAAGGGGAACCCCTAGAGCTTGAATTCAGGTACCTCCACCACCTTGCCTTCCTGAAATGACATCGAGCTTACAGGCTTATGTGTGCCGCTTGAATGGGCAAGGCTGCTGCTCCACCTGGCAATACTCGATCACCGTCTGTCTGGTTGAGACAGTCAGACATACTACGTACCATGCACTGACAGTCACAGGAAAGTCTGGTTGCACTGCAAGGTAAGCAGCGACATCATTGGTTGTGATTCCCAGTTGTGGGTAGGAGTACATGTGTTTGCTGTCTTGCTTAGCAGTGTGCGCCTGTAGCTGAAGGCTGAATGCCATGTGTGATGGCTATTGTCACATCAGGAGATTGGGACTGGTGCTGCAGTAGTCTCATGTCAGCTTGAGTTTCAGTCAAAGCTGAAGAAAAGGCAGCGTCCTCTGAATGTCCTCCTCTGCTTTGTGACCAAGCAACAGCAATGCTTACACTGACATCCATGATGTCTTGTGGGCCTGGGGAGCTTTTCACACTCCAGAGTACCCACCCCAGCTGGGGTTTAAGCAACACCAGACGGCCCATGACAATAGCCACCAGCAATGCTTACTATGTTGCTTACTGTGTGACTGTGATGCGTTCTGTTTTGCTTACTGTGTTGCTCACTGTGTAATTTACTGTGCAACTGTGATGTATGTAGGCCTGGTGATGGTACCTTGCCCATGCGCTTTGTGCCGGTGGGTACCCAGGTGGGCACCCCAGCCTGGGTCCCCAATGAAGTAGAGGAAGACAGCGGCCTGAACGAAGAAGACACAGGGGTGGCCAAGCACTGGTTTGTGCATCTGAGGAGAACTGGACACAAGGCTTCAGAGAAGACACACTCCAAGATGGACACTGCTGGGCACACTAGCATGAGGAGCAGTAGAGCAAGCAGTGGGATTCCGGCACAGAACTGGCCCTCAGGATCTTCCATTGTGTCTGCTGGAACAGTTGGTGAGTGTGCAGTGTTTTGGCATATATAGCTACTGCATGGCATCTCCTGAATGCTGTGACAAAACAAATGTATAGTCAGCGTTTTGTGATCATCATGCCAGTGTTGGGATCAGAGCTATCGTGTGCTTTGCTCTCTACTGTGGCGTCATCTACCCACAACATGACCCCTCCCACAGGAGCTGTTGCATCTGTCCCTCGCAAGAGTCCTGAAGAAGTACCACACCTACAGCACAGCATCCAATGTTGCTCTGTTGTACAGCAGTCACCGTGCAGACCTGCAGATCTGCAGAGACATCTGCTGAGATCACAACGCTGTACTCAAGCAGGTCTGCAGTCACCATGAATGGTCACCATCCATACATTGCCACCATTCATGATGACTACAATGTGTTCGAATGTAGACTTGTGATCTCAGCAAACGTATTTTCAGATGTGCGTATCTGCATGGTGACGCATGCTCACTCATCCAAGCTGCACAACAACGTCTGCACATACCGTAAGCATCTGAGAATGGGTGTGTCTGACAATCTGACTGATGTGATGCCAGATGTGGTTGGGGGTTGGGATGATGTGGAGGTGGGGTTCCTGCTGGGGCGGGGGTCCAGTGGCTCTGTCTACAGAGCCAAATGGAATGGGCAGCATGTTGCTGTCAAGGTACGCCATGTGTCAGTGGACAGACTGTCTCGTGCCAGTGGACAGATCGTCCTGTGTCAGTAGACAGTGTCTGCTGTGTCAGTAGAACATGTCTGCTATGTCAGTAGACTTCATTTGTTGGTAGGAAACAGAGTCAGTAGACAAAACTTGGTGTCAGTAGACGCTATCCTGCTTCAGCATACAGCGTCCTGTGTCACCAGACTGTGTTGCCTCGGTGGCATTCACAACAGCAAGTCCTTGCTCGTATGAGGTTGACTCTGTTGAGCCTGCACCTTCTGAGGAGCAAATGCAAACAGGCGCGGTTCACTGGTGGCACTGTGAGACTGTCAATGACCGCGAGTCTGTCAATGATGATGTCCTTGTCTATCTACCTTGGCACCCCATCAACCAACTCACATGCAATGTGCAATAGAGTACATGTCACCTTGGCTAGTTACGGCATCATAAGCAGTGTTTGAAGCTTGAGCTGTTGGAGGGCTTCTGCAGCAGCAGCTGTAAGATCTTGAAGTTTTGAGGGGCATCCTAGTAAGATCTTGTAGTAGTGAGGAGCATCCTTGTAAGATCTTGATGCTGCAGATCATAGCACCAGAGCAGGACAAGTATATCAAACGCACACCAGATGGGACCCCCATGGAGGTGGCCCTTACCCAGGACCTGGATCACCCCAACATTGTGCGTACCTTGCGTCATGCCAGCTTCCAATCACAGGTCAATTTTCTCCTCTTCTCTCCATAGTATGGTTTAGATGCAGTTAGACATAGTTCAGGTGGAGTTTGTTTAGCGGCGCAATGTCACTATGGTGTGCACTTTTGTTTCGTTGCTTGCTACGTTTGTACACTATTGGTTTGTGTGTCATTGGTATGGGCACAAATGTTTCTCAGTTGGTGTTTTTGTGAATAGTGTGTTACAAGAGTAAGGCAAGGGGTGTTTTGTCAGTCGCTTGTCACCATGTGGCTGGAACATGCATGGCAGACATGCATGGCAGACACACATACAGACATGTCAGTAAACCCACATGCAGCCTATGGTGCATGCACCAAACTCAGCCTTTGCACTAACTTATGTTTCACAATCAGGATGAGTGTTTATGCTGTAGAACGCTCCCTGTCAGTTATGACAGTGAACTAGATGCGCTGCAGTAGTCATGTTGAATGTATGGCTGACATGCCTTCAGTTAGCATCTCTGTCATCTCTGTCTGAGACACAGAACCAGACATACTGCAGCAGTCATGTCGAACGTACAGGTAATGTGCTGCAGAATGCGTCGCTGTCAGTGATGACACAGAACCAGATCTGGAGCATGCACTCCACTGACAGCCTGTGGGGCGATGAGGACAATGTGGCACCATTGGATGAGGACGCCCCACAGCCACCTGAGACCTGGCTCATGCTGGAGTTCTGTGACAGAGGATCCTTGCTGGTATGGATCCCCTTTTGCTCATGCCTTGCTGGTGTGGCCATCTCCTTGCGCTCATGCTTTGCTGGTGTGGCTTCTTCCTTCGCTCATGCCTTGCTGGTGTGGCATCCCCTTGTATTCATGCCTTGCTGGTGTGGCATCCCCTTTCACTCATGCCTTGCTGGTGTGGCATCTCCTTTCACTCATGCCTTGCTGCTTGCTTAGACAGCCTGCCGTGACGCTGCCACCTCAAATTGGTATGATGTCAGGTAACACCAGCGCAACACAAGCATATCAAGCCATACATCTACGTACGTAGGCCTGGCTCAAGGTAGCAATTGTGAAGGCCCACTGTGATGTTTTGCTGGGAGCCTCAATATGCTGCTGATCCCAACTGTCATGTGAGCCGAGTGCACAGCCAACTCAGTCATTCAATCAAGATATTCCCCCTAAAGTAGAAAGGCCTGACACTAGTGTCCACACATTTCCAGTGTTACATCTATGCTATGAAAGGGGTCCGTTGTGTAGGATGCTGTGGACCGAGGTTGGTTACTAGATGAGGCATCACACTTCAGCGGTGTGCTGGGCCTGAACAAGCTGCTGCTAACTGCCCTGGAGCTGGCAAAGGCCCTGGCCTACCTGCACAGGCTGGACATCATGCATGGAGACTTGACTGGTGGCAACGTCATGCTGCACTCAGCACCAGTCACTAAACAAGATCCACGAGGCTTCACAGTCAAGGTGCAGCTTCAATCAGACAGTGAGACTTGCGCTCCCTGTTATTGGCTAGCATAGCCTGGATCCTAGCTGTCAGCTTATGACAAGAAGCACTGTCATGCCATTGTGACACACTATTGTATGCAATGTCAATCATCACAGGTCGCTCTGTCAAGTCAAAGCTGTCATATGTTGATACTGTTTGTGCTATGTGAGACTGCCTACAATATTTGGGCAGTCATGACAGTCACTGATGTGCGTCATCCATGTGCCATTGTCATGCACACCAGACACGCCTGCATTTGACCATATAGTTAATCATCCTGTGCATTCTGCAAAGTGTTTGGCCATGCTCTAATCCCTTGCATTGATCTAGGCATCAGACAGTGGTCTGACTCTCATCTACTCAGACCCCAAGCAGGGGTTAGGGGCCAAGCATAACACATAACAGGTTGCTCACAAAGGCATGTAGAAGCGTCACAAACGTGTCTAAAGACATTGCTGCACGCCTACAGGTCGCAGACTCTGGCCTGAGTGGCAACCACCCAGATCCCAAGCAGGCAGCAAGCCAGGGCACAATAACCCACATGCCCTCTGCTCACAATGGCGCAAAGAAGCCCGTAGAATGTGGTCTGACACACTGCTGCACGTTTACAGGTGGCAGACTTTGGCCTGAGTCGCATCTACTCCGACCCCAAGCAGACCGCTACCCAGGGCACAATCACCCACATGCCCCCAGAGCTGGTGCGCAAGGGCGTGACGCACAAGTCAGCAGATGTGTGGGCCTTTGGGGTGCTGCTGTGGGAGATGTACAGTGGGCAGCGCGCATGGGCTGGCATGTCATACACCCAAGTCATGCAAGCTGTTGGGTATGAGCAGAGGGGTCCTGAGTGGCCTGAACAGGCACCGACTGCCCTCAAGGTGAGTCAAGGACACCAGATGATTGAAGGCTGGATTGAGTGTGTTCTTGAAGTCCTCGTCTTGCTTGTGATGAATGTCTTTGTAAGTTTGTTGTTTTGACTGGCAACTGATTCCCCTGACATGTGCGATTGCTGTTGGTCAGGATGTAGTTCTTTGTGTGCCTCACCACGTGTCAGTTATGTTGTCAGCTTCAAACGAATAAGGCAAACCTGCATATTTTGCGCTAGAGTCAAAACACATTTTGTCCTTGCCTTGCATTCAGCACATGATTGCAATCAGCTTGGTTGATATGAACAGTATTTCTTCATCCTGGTTTTGTGTTTCTGCCATTGACCTTTGCATCTGTAGCAGGCTGTGAATGCATCTTTTGAGCTGGACCATCAAAGGCCTATCTGGACTGTTCTTTGTATGAACATAGCTTGCTGGCAGTCTGTGATGACATCAAACTCTGCTGCGCATCTGCAAACAAAACCAAGTGTAGTTACTGACAATGGTTATGGTGTCTTACAGGCACTCGGCAATGCTTGCTTTGAGCTGGACCCAGATGCAAGACCCACTTTCAAGCAATGCATTGAGCATCTTAACAGCATGCTAGCAGCCTGTGGTGATGCCACAAGGGCAGAGAGTCTGGAGGCTCGTAGCCAGACAAGGCCTGGAATCGACGGCAATGATGTTCCAGATGTGCTGCTGTGCACTACTCAAGCACCCATTCACACTGAGGTGGAGCTTGCTCCCTTGCCCAACGGCACTGCTGTGGCGGCATGAGAAGGGTATGGGAGGTAGTATCAAGCCTGGATGGAACATGAGTTTGGTGTGGTCAAGCATGATCAGCATTAGATGTGGTATCAAGTAAAGGCCTCTGACAGGCAGGCATACTGGCAGGTGTGCAGTGGGCTTTCTGATTGTGATTGAGAAGATGGGTTTGTCTATTGACATAATACTGGGGTGTCAGCTTGGCTACATGTCTCAACCTCTGTTGGTTGGGGATCAAGATGCACCCAAATCATATAGTTTACGTGGGACCACAAGGCCGGCAAAGAAGTATGGTCCTTGTTTTGTATCAGCAGAGATGCTGACATCTTCTGAAGTTGGAATTGGTCATGACAAACTCGACTTGGCAATCTACGTGAGCAGCACTGCTTCACATCTGTCAGATGTGTGGGCTGCTAGAGATGCATTGATTGGGTTTTTGACTGTTGCTTTTTCCTCACTCTGGCTGGCTTTGCTGAGCAGCATCAGCAAAGAACTGCTTTAAGAGACCAACGCATGGTCTTTGTTTGTGTTTCTGCAAATGTAGTGCAGAGTTTCAGATCCCTCATACTTTCTGTTTGTTTCTCCTGAAGGTGAGAGGAATGCAAGATTTCTTGCAGTTTGTGCCCCACCGAGCAGCAGTTGTGTCTCACTGAGCAGTCTGTGCAGTCTTGATATGCCTATGCCGTAGCCGAGTTAGCAATTTGGGGTCAGGATCTGGGCAGCTGCGATGAAAGATTTTGACCATCGGGGTTGCACAGACAATTGGTTTGAACATCAAGAACAAATAGATTCTAAGATTCTCTGACATTGCAGTTTACCGTCTAAATACGCACATACGAGCAATGTACTCGTTTGCATCACGATGTGGCCTGTGTATGCTGTTCTTGGGCAGTTGATTGGAGCTTTGATGCTGCCAATAAAGCGCGTTGAGTAGGTGCAAGCAACAATGCGTGACAGCTAATTTATGCACTGTCAGTAGGGTTGTGACGAATTCGCGTATTGGTCTAAATCGCCTTGATGCACAAGACCTTGAGTTGTGCACCTTCAAGGACTGTGACGCGCAGGCCGTTTGCTATATAGACATAAATGTGCAAACGCGTATTCACAACGACGAAAACAGAGCTTTTCAGGGGACTGTGAGCAGACTGGCAACGGCAAGCGCTCTTGCCTGAAGGCTACTGTGTAGTGGGGCTTGCTGGTGATCAACATACCAGGACTCCCTATCCTCTTGAAAGGAAGCAGCAGTGCTGAGCTGCACTCGTTGCAAGAACTGAGATGGTGAAGGCCTGAGTCTTGCGGTGATCACCTTGCCGGCGATCAAAGCTCGAGACCAGCTGGTGACTGCCGAGTGCACTAGGACTACCGAGGCCTATGACTTCTCCGTCACACATGTGACATATTCAGTGCACAGCTGCAATTTTGAAAACGGTACGCTTGTATTATAGCCAACTGTTGCGGGCTCAGGCTGGGCTGATCTAGTAACGACTGTCGCACGCTTGGTCAACTTCACGCATTGTCTCTGCAAGCCTTGGTTGTTAATGACAGCAGTCTGTTACATACATCACATTCCATGCCCCATTGCAAACATTTGCAGGCTGCATGGACCGTGTCAAGGACTTGATAGACTACTTACGAGAAGAACCTGAAGAGCAAGCTTGGGCTACAGCTGGTTCCAAGAAGGACAAAAGTCATGACAACAGAGCTTCTGCATTTGGCGACAGCGTGAAACCACAGGCATTGCTGGAAAAGTTCTACTCAGAGGGCAAAATCTTACCAGGTCACCTGGACGAAAGGTAGATTGTATGGCTGGCATACCTTTTCCCTGATCTGCATACATGTGTAATGGAGGGAAACCTTTGTTTGCTGTGCATCCTGGCCGGTATGCATGGACTCCAGATGCAAATGGTCTCCTTGCCAGCTGCTGCAGAGCATCTGCTTGCCCCTCGGGAGACAAATCATGCTATGACGAGAATTTCTGCGGCCGGCAACAACAGCTATGACAGCATGTGCTATTGTGTTGTGCTCAAAAGGAATAGCAACAGCATTGTAACAGGTCGAATAAGTCTTCCTTGCTCTGCAGATGCCTGGGCTACATGAAGAACCTGGCTCCTGACATCCAGTGCCAAGCTCTGTCAGAGTATGCAAACCGCAGATCCAAGGACACCCTCAACAACCCACCAGCATACTTCATGTCCTTGCTTCAGGTACACAGCCTCTCTCTGATCAGGCTGCCTGTTGTACAGCAAGAGTCTTGCATGTACTTAACCCATGGGGTGTACAGGTTGTCAACACAGGCTTTTCACCTTGCTGGGCCCTTGGCTGGTGGACTCAGTTAGTATATTGCCTTAGTGACCAGCTGGAACTTTGGCTGCACTGCAGCTCATGACTGCTCACCCTCAGCCAGCCTGGCTGACAAGATACTGCCTCTTGTCAGCCATCTGTTGTCAGCACTGCTCAACAAGCTTTATTACCAGCACCTCTGCTGATACGACCAGTGCTCAGCAGATCAGTCACAGATGAATGCGCATTGTGTTGCAGAGCCTTGAAATAGCTGCACAGAAGACACACAGCTTGAAAAAGAAGGGTCTGCGCGAGGGCATTCTGTCCATCCTGGATGCTGCAGCTAGGAACCTGCTGCGAAGCCTGCAGGACAATGGTAGCATTGGCCAATTTGAGCTGGACTCAGCATGCATCTCATGGCTAGCCAAGCTGCCAGCCCATCAGCAGACACAGGTAAGGCTGCCAATCTCTGTCTATGTCTTGCTGAGCATGACAGGTAACAGCATCTTCATCCCTACAATGTATGTCGCAGACATGGTATCAAAATTAGCGCTGCTGAGGTCAAAGCATTGTATCTCAGGCGCAAGCGTCAGTTCAGCAACTCCGCCACTCTATCAAGTCATGGTCGGCATGTGTAGCCAACACCCGCCCAAAGTTACCAGTTGCAAGTTCTTGCGCAGAGCTGTGTCGGTCTTGCAAGCTATATGCATCAACGTCTGTTGTCAGAGACAGGCACATCAAGCCAAATAACGATCTGTGTGCTGCCTGACACCTATGGGTTTGACAGAGCAAGCTGTCAAAAGGGCCATGCAGATCCTGGCATTGTGAACAGCTGCAGACATGTGAATCTGACATTCAGGTGTTGGAGCAGTATGTGAATGTCAAGCACAGAGATCAGCTACGCTGCAACGCAGCCTTCTTCATGGGACTACTTAAGCAGGTCACAGACGGCAAGCCTTCCAGGGTGACCAGCTCAGCAGGCAAAAGCTCTGTGCTGACCGTGCCAAAGCCCTTGGAAGCAGACCCAAACACTGTCAGGCCAGAAGCCAAGCAGAAGCTGGCTAAGCTGTACAGCCTGGGCATTCTGGACAGTACCCTCATGGATCAGCATTGCTTGGGGCTGCTAGCCGCCATCCCTGCCTTCTTACAGGTCCATGCAGTCAGCTGCCTTGTTGAAGGCATCTCTGTGGCAGAGAATAAGCGTGCCTACATCACACAGCTATTGAAAAGCATGCGGGCATCAGCAGGCAGCACTGCTGCAGCTGCTGTGAAGTCAGATCCGACTCCCCTTGCCAGTCCTAGCAAAGCTGCTGCAAACGTCAAGCTTGTGAGCAACACTGGGAAAGTAATCAATCCGAATGACATCAGCATACGGCTAAACCCATCCAGCGTCTTTTACGATGCTGATTTGGCCATGTGTTGGCGTGTCCTGACTAGACAAGACAAAGCTGGCTGGCAGGTCAAGGCAGCTGCAGGCAAGCACCCAAAGCTTGCCAGCCTTTCCAAACCGAGGCAGAAGTTGGCTCGGCAGCTGCACCCAGCGCATGCCCACTTTCATGCTGCAACAGCTGCTGTTTGGAAGCACACAGATTTAAACGTCAAGGAGGACCTGCTGCATGATGCCGACAGCACTGGTGAGTCCATCACCGTGCTGCCTCACCACCAAACATCAGAGCCAGATCCTCAGTTCCGCGATATGGACTTTCCCCCGCTTGGCAGCGTGCAAGCTTCAAACCCCTTTGAGGAGAGTGGCGCTACAGCAGACCAAGTAACAGAATCGGCAGTTTCAGCAACAGGCCTCAGCGCTCAGGAGACCGTTGACGGTGTTCCTCAACCACAAAGGTTCAGAAGTGAGCAGAGCTCAGAGAGCAGCAATGCTGGGCACCCACAGCCCAACGCTTTGCCCTTGTACAACATGGGCATGGCTTTTCAGCAATCACTCTCTCTGCAAGATATCAGCCAAGCCGACCCAAGCATGGCACGCAACAAGCCACTGACAGACACCCTTTCAGAGGTGCCACTGCAATTGCACTGCTCTGCGTGACTGTTTGGCGTGCTGGTTCCTTGTGGACGTGCACTTTCAATGCATAATACTTGACAAGCAAGCATATGTGACTGCTTTGCAGTTCCTTTGCCACATTGCATCTGTATGCAGCAGTGGCATGTTCAGCTTGCATCTGAAAGCATCTGTTGGCAGCATCCTCTGCGACAAGCTCTTGGACACACAGTCTGAACTATCGTTCTGCAAGCAATCTGGGCAGCAACCTACATTCAGCATGCACCCATTCAGCTGTCATATGTCTGCAGGGATTTGGTAGCACAGCTGCCAACATGGCTTTCCAGCTACCTCATGGTGTCCTACCAGACAAGCCTCAGCCCCCCGGGTACCCAGCACAACAGGCTTTCCGCACACAGATTCACAGTGACATGCCACGCAGGCTGCCAACAGCATCAGGCCCCTTTCCAGGCGTGATCAGAGCCCCCCACAGCAGTGCAGACCAAACAGACAGCTGTGCACGGAGGGATGCCGTGTCAGCTGCACCTGACGCAGCAATCCTGGCTCAGCATGCGTTTGGGGGGCCACAGGACGACAATGCCTACTCAAGAAGAGATGGCAGTACAAGGTATCAGGCTTCAGATGCAACAGCTCAGATACTGTCCGTCCACAATCTGATGGACATCAGCAACAAGACTGGAATGCAAAGCAGCAGCCAGCAACTCAGCAGCAAAGCACCCTATAGCGGTCATTACGTCAATGACCACAACAGCAGCAGCAATGAGAATCAATTCCCTGGGGTTGGTGCAGCAGGCCCCCGCTATGTGACCCCCATCCCAGACCCCCTCCTACTCTCCAATTCACTCCTTTCAGAAACCACAGCGACCCTCAATGCCAGGGCAGAGAACGCATATGTATCTTTTGATGAATGGCAGGCCCAGGTCCGGGCAAAGCAACTTAGAATGCCTCATGACAGGTTCAGTGAGTGCAACAGCAGCACCAGTGGGCAGTATGTTGCTAATCAGCAACCATTGGGGTGGCTGTCAGACACTTTGCTGCCAGGCAATGTAGCCGGAGCAGATGGTGGTCATCAAGGAGCACGCTCTTGACAAATGTCAAATTATAATGTATAGGTGCCTCAACAGCACCTTGCAGACGGATGCATGGTTCTTGCTTTTACAGCATGACTCATCTTGTGCCATGGTGCAATCAGCAAGAACCAGCATTGTACAATGCGAAGTCATGTGGTCTGTGCAGATGTGCACATGACTTGGTCTGCACGGCCACTACAGTAGAACACAAGCACCTTCAGGTGTGAGCTTCATTGCCAGGGCAGCTACATGATTTCACAACATGTCCTGTTTTGTACCATGCTTGCTGTACATGAAGTAGATATGGAACAGTGTGAATTCAATTGTAAACATGTGACAAGACAGACAAGAGGAAGCATTGGATCTGGGTCTCTGCTATTACTTTATACTCGCAGGCCACAATTCTGTTTGGCAAACCGCAGCTGCCAAAGTGTGGCAATGCTGAATCTGCCTGATCGGTATGCAGATGCTGACTTGCAACAAGCTGTGTGGTGCTGCATTGCTGGCAGATTCACCCTGAAAAGTGTACATGACTATTTGGCAAAGGCAACCGCCAACGCAAGCACGTAGTCTGCTAGCTCTGTTGGGCAACTCAGGAAAGGGCTATGACTTGTGTCAAAGGTCTTCTTGATCCAGTCTACCCCAGATGCCTCCACCATTATATCTTGTACAAATGTTGGCAGGCATATGTCTTGGGAGCAGCGAATGTATGCACGGCGGCCAGAATATGCAGCATCTGCCCAAGCCGGGGCAGGACTGGGATTTGTGAACACATGCAAAGAGAGTGGCAACAAAGCAGATGCTGCATCTGCAGCCAGATACTCAGGGACATCGCCATACATTATAGTCTGGGGGTTTGCAGGCCTGATTAGTCCAGTCTTTTCCTGCATTGGAGAAGACAGCTGGTCATGCATATATTTTGCAAGAAGGTCTGCCACAAGACGCAAAGGTGCAAGCTGTTGACCCACATCTACACAGTGCCAAGATTCCCACTTCCCACCAACGCAATTGAACACACAGTCTCCTTGGTGATGCAGAAATGCAGCAATGAATATGAGTCCAATGATGCCTCCTGTCTTGCCGTCCGCTGTGCGATCTTTTGTGCTCAAACCCTTGGCAGCTGCGGCACCAGGACAACCTCCATAGGAGTGCATGACCAGCAGGACATCAGTGCCGTCCTCTACCAGAGGCAGCAGAAGTCGTTCACGGATAAAAGCAGCATCTGTAGAGCTTGTGTGATTTGCAGGCACATCAGGGTTGACACTTGGCAGCTTCTGCGAGGATACTTGATATCCTGCTTGCTGAAACAGCACGATCAAACCGTTGTAGTGGAGTGTCGAGTGCCAGGCCCCCGGAACAATCACGATGCATGGCTTCGGCATTGTTCATCCAGAGCATTGAAACAAGCTACTCTAATACCAGCATATATTGAGATGCGCGTCACTGACTCCGGCTGCTTCGTGCCGGTTCCGGGATGAGGTCAGTCGACTTCTCTTTCTTTCTTTTTTCGACATGAAACGCCAGCATATTGTTCAGAATCCTGCGCTTTGGCCCCAGCTCGTGACCTAACGACGACATGTGAGGCTCACGGCATCTGTCTACAGGGTTAAGCGCAGGTCCGCATTGTTGGATGCTTTGTGGGTGACGATCCAAACACCGACAAGTGCGCTGCAAGTGCGGCAGAGTCGGAGAAAGCTACTGCATCATCGAGCCCTTTCAGAGCACGGAGCGGAAGTCGCCGACCCGCAATATTAGTCGCACCATGTCTTCGACAAGAAGTATCACTGTCATCGAAATGGCGCGCAACGTCAGCAAGGTAAAAATAAAGCCTAGATCGTGCATATAGGGATCTCCACAACTTGAAGCAATCATTTTGTTGGGCCTCGTCCACGGCCAAAGCTGTCCTGAGCGGCCATGCGTGCAGGTGGGACCCAACACCAGACTCCTCGCCGAGAAGAAGAAGCAATTGGAGTTAGAGAGAGAATGGATTCAGTTGCAGGACAAGGAGTTGGATGCTGTCAGGCAGAAGCTTGAAGCTGTCCAATTGGTGAGGGATTGCATCTACACACATCAGACATGTCTTAGCCTCACAGCAGACACATACTCAGCGAAATGCTGTGGATGTGGTAACAAAGAGTTGCTCACTGTCTCTAAATTCCTCTGCAAGATGCACACACCTTGCCATTTTCAGCTGTACCATCAAGAAACGCATTCACTAAATTAGTTAAATGTCTGCTGATGGGTCTCATCATTCACAAAGATACAATCATCACCAACCCTTGGTGACTACTCCATTCTTCTGGCTTCTCTTACATGACAATACATTTATTTTGCCTGGGCATTTGCCCACTCAATTTCCCATGCATGCAACACCACTTTGTCTGATGCACTGCTGACTTGGACCTGGTTTGCAACAGGACAAGGTCAGCATGGAGGCAGAAGTGCAGAAGCTACACATGTACATTGACATGGTCAAGTACTTCAGAGACGCTGCGGAGGGTGATTTCTGCCAGTTGCGTCAGAGGAGCGCAAGCCTTACGCAGGTTTGTGCATAGCCTTTCATACTCTGCGTTGTTGCCAAAGGCTGCCCTGCAAATGTGTTTGAGCACATGACCTGAGCATCTGTGGTGGAGCATATGGCTCCACTCCAACATGAATTCATAAATGGGGCAATTTGCTCTACCAGTTGTCGTGCTGCAGTCATCTCCAGTTCCTGTTAGGGATCACTGCATTGGCAGACTTTACATGCTTTGGCTCTTCATCCTTCTCAGACTTTGGGCTGCTGTTCCATGCAGCTGCTATGCTGAGTCAGCTGATGTAGAATCCAAACTGCAGCTAACGCTCACTTTCTGAAAACACTCCACAAGCAGTCATGCATGGCATCACTCAACACAGCTTGTGAACATGTTTTGACTTCTGCCATCAATTGACTCATTGCTTTGTACAGGAGCCACATGCTGGTTGCATGTATAGCAGTCACTGCTATGCAGACACGTGTTATCTTGGCAGCAGGGGTTATGTACATCGGGAGCAACGGCTAGCAAGTTTATCCTTACATAGTGACCATTGTGTGCAGGAGAATGATAGGCTGAGTCGCCAGGTGCAGAGCCTGTCTGTTAAAGTCACGGTATCGGATGCATACAGGATCCGAGCAAGGCAGCTCGAACGAAGCAAAACCAGTGCTGCTCTCCAGGTAAGGGTTTGCCATTGTTTTCCCATGTTCTCTGATGTTCATGAGTTGAAGTTGAATTGCTACACCCATGATGATCTGAACAAGCCTGTTTGAAGGGAGCTGATGTGCATTGCACGCACCTGACGCCTGTTGGCTAAGAGCGTGTTTTAGTTACTGTTAATATATTTGTTATCCCAACCCACTGAAGGTAACTGTCCTGCCGTAGCTGTACATACGCATGGCAGCTTTTGCATTGACTGCTGAATGCTGCTGCCTGCCTGTTCTGGGTCATTGTTTAATTTGAGATACTTGATGTACTTCAGGCATTGATCTTTTTGTGCATACTCTCTGATGCGTCTGTGGTGTCTTGTCAACAAGCGCATGTGCTTCACAAAACATGCATGGATGTATTACTGCGTGCTCTGACATTACCCTTGCCACATGGACCGCATGACTAACTCAGCAAAAGGCCTGCTTTTGGCTGCTCATCCAATCCTGGAGGCAAAATTTTATGAGCTCTGGCAAAACACTTGCTGAAAGTCTTGCAGTGCACTGTGATTGTGACAATGCAAAGCAGCGTTTTCCACTTTGCATGTATGGTTGTCTGCAGGAGCAAGCTGCTTTGAGAGGGCAGTTGCATGGCCTGACCCTCAGGTCCAGTGCTGCTGAGCAAGGTCAGAGGGCAGCAGAGGACAAAGCTCAGCAGGAGCGAGCACAGAAGCAGGTTGCAATGCAGGTAAGCTTGGACCCCTGTTTGTGCCTCCTACCTTGTCCCGCCACCCCCTGGATGCTGTGTGACAATTTCAGCTGCATCTGAGAAAGCCCATGCCTTTCAGATTCCTGGCACTTTCAAACTTCCTTTGCAGGGGCACCGTGTTGAGCTGCCTTCATGCTCGCAATGACCCATCATGTCGCATTTTGAACTCTTTTTGCCTTCTCATGTGTGATTGTGTGATGCAGGAGCAAGCTGTGCTGAGGCAGCAAGTGGGCTCCTTGACTGCCAGCCTACGTGTTGCAGAACAAGCGCAGAGCAGCGCTGAAGTGGCTGTACAGGAGGAGCGCCGACGGAGTGCGGAGGCAACGCAGGTAAACATGCAGGCCACATGTGTTGTTCCTGGCCCTTGCCCTTCCCCCTTCCCTCCCCTACGCCCCCCCCTCCACCCCTGCTGCTGCATTTGCCCCTGCACCCCTGCCCCACCCATGCCCCTTCAAGCTCGTGGTCAATGCCTGCCTGGCTATGATGCAATCAGAGTACATCATCCATTCTGAGTGCAACCCATGCTGGTGGTTTTGTTAGTTGCATGCCAGCTGCTCCCTTTTATTCGCCTGTCAGCCCCCTTGGGTTGAGATCCTTGCTACTTTGAACCTGTGATTGGCACCCTTCTCATTGCCCCCCTCAACCCCCCTTGTCTGACGTGACATTCTCAGTTGCCTCCGAAGACACACACAACTCCCTGTGGCTTTCAGGTGCCGGGCATGTTCAAAATGCCTTTCCGGCTTGCCTTCCCGGGCTTCCTTTGCTTATTGACGCTTCTTTCGAATCTCTATTGCCTTCTAGAGCTGTCTTTCAGCCCCCTGGTTCACTGCTGGAAGTTGTCACCAACATCTTGCAGCCTGCTTGCACAGTTGTCTGATGTGTGATTGTCTGATGCAGGAGCAGATTTGGCTGAGGCAGCAAGTGGGGTCCCTGACTGCTAGCCTACATGCTGCGGAGCAGGCTCAGAGCAACGCTGAAGTGGCTGCACAGGAGGAGCGCCAGAGGCACGCAGAGGCAGCGCAGGTGAACAGACTGACCTTATTCCCCTTCCCCTTCCCCTTCCCCTTCCCCTTCCTCCCAATGTCAGCCCATGTTGAGTGTAGTCCATACTGCTGCTGCAAATCTGCCAAATGCAAAACCATTCAGCTGCCCGCCAGCCCCCTTACATTAGCATTCTTGCTTCTTTGCTGCTCTGGCTGGCAGCAGCAGCCCCCTCTTACATTCTGACACCTTTGGCTGCCTCCAAGACACTTCATGGAGTTTCGTTTGCCTGGCATGTGCAAACAGCCTTCCAAACATCGCCTTGAGGCAACTTTAGGCTTACATTGACCCATCATGTTACCTTCTGGACCCTTTCTGCCTTCTAGAATTGCCCCTGTGGACCCCCTGTGACTGCTTGCCACCAGTTCCTGGCTTCTGACTGACCCCCTCCCTATCTACCCCTCTACTCGCCTCCCCCCTCCAGTTGAACAAATACATGTTGCACCTGCAAGCTTATGTTGCCATCTGCGTTATGTGCACATTGGTCTCAGCTGTCTCACTGCTCCATCAGCTGCGGGCTCACTAGCTAACATTGTCTGCTTTGCCTGCTTACAGGCACTGGCATCTTTGCAAGGTGGCATGCTTTCTCTCGCTACCACCTTCACTTCGGAGCTTGGCGCACTGAAGCAAACTCTCCAAGCTCAGGCAGCAGAGCACCGCGCAATCAACTCTGCCCTAATTGAACGGTTCTCAGCTCAGATCACCTCACTCCAGACTCGCATGGAGGCGCAAGCCTCCGAATACGAGCGCTTCAAATCTGTGCTGTGGTGCCTCATGACTAAGCAACTGCGTCCCCTGAGAGAGGCTGTCACACAGCAGTCTGCACTGTATGCAGTTTTGCAGGCATCATTCTCAGACCAGCTCAATGATCTGAAGATGACTCACACAGTGCAGCATGACACCCTGGTGGAGGTGCGTGCTGCTTTGCATGCTGTGTGCGCTCAGCTTGAAGCCTTCAAGGGGATGCCAGCGGCTGTGGCCACGCATGTCCAGGGCTTGAGGTTACAGCCAGCCAGTGTTGTCAAGACAGTGGCCCCCAAGCTTGAGTCTAGCGCTGATGCCAAGGAGTGGAGCACCACTCACAAGGTATGACATTCATTGCATGATCTGTGCATCTGGTGCCGTTAAGAAATCGAATTTCGCCATGAAATGTAAAGTATTCCTCTTCAAGCAGTGACGCTGTCACATTCCCAAAAGCATACTAGAGCAAGTAAGGACAGCATTTGTGAACGTTGAATTGGTCTCAAATGTGTCATTGGCATGACATACAAAAGTACCAAGTAATACATGCAACTATGTACATTTGGTGCAAGGTAACAAGCATAATGTGAAACATGCAGTCAACAGTAAGTCCATATATATGATCAATATAATATTTACAGCGTATACCTTACAACACATAACACACAATACATATACCTTACAACACATAACATACAATGTACATTTAATGATGTATAACATGTGACATATAGCACATGTGCATGATACATGTGTATGATCCGTATGGAAATATTGCAAATATATGATAATGGTCATGCAGGATGCACCAAGAACTCTGCAGCACTGGGACTCTGCGTTGGAGGAATCTGGCTACTCACCTAGGATCAGCACAAGGGTGACCCCCCCTGCTTCCAGTGGTGACTCACCTGCCAAAGGCAGGACTGATCCCTTGAAGACACTGCCCCTCCCATCTGACGCTGCAGCCTCAGATGCACACATGCTTGGTGAGACGCCTTCAGACTCACCCACTTCTGGACGCCAAATCCTGAAGGTGCCCATCATCCCAGACTTTGATGCCAAGGACGGGCCCAACCCCTCAGGCATCCCACCTTCTGACGGACTGGCTTCAGATGCATTCACACCTGGACAGAAGGTGATTACTCTACCCCCCATCCCTGAGTCTGATGAAGAAGGCCAGGTAGCAGAGCCCCCTGGGAGTGTGCACCTGTTGGGCGATGAGGCTGTCTCCACCTCACCCTCAAAGGACACATGTGATGGTGAGCGTGACCCTGTGACACATGTGCCCAAGTTGGCAGCGGCATTAGGTAATGCAGCGATGCCAGAGATTCAGTCTGTACAGCCTGCAGCTCAGCAGCCTGCTGACTCAGCCTCAAGCTCAGACTCACACTCAGAGCGGCGTGCTGACTCAGCCCCACACTCAGACTCCCACTCAGAGCAGCCTGCTGAGTCAGCCTCCGGCATCTCAGCTGCAGCCATGCACCCTGCTGGCGACAGTGCCCCAAGCCACTCCTCTTCTTCTTTGCTGGAGCTGGTTTCTGAGACTGCCAAGGTCAAAATCCCAGATGTTCCTTTGCTGCCTCGCCGCCCAACCTTGGATGGCTCCACTGTGATGGCTGTCAGCAGCGCTCAGGACCCACCCAGCACCCCCAGCTTGACCCCCTCCATGACCCCTAGTGAATCAGACATGATGCCTATGGATGGTGCAGCTGCCGGCACTGTCTCAGACAGCCCCATCTCACAGACAGACAAGGGCATCAGTCTTGCTGGCTACTTGGTCAGTGTAGGAGGTGACTCAGCTGAGTCACGGTCAGCAAATGCAGCTTCTGAGGCAGCTGCTGGAGCCAGCAACATGCAGTCAGCTGCAGCTGAAGGCACTGTTGAGAACAATGGGGCTGGTCCAGCAGACGGCAGCCCCACTCAGGCTGCTCTCATTGAGGAAGTCCCCACTAGGGCTGCTAGGCAGGGCACCCCCAGTGCCAGGGCCAGTGCAACAGCCCCTGCAGAGAGCTTCACCCTCAATGGTGCAGCCGGAAGCCCTTCGGCGCAGGGCATCCCTACACCACCCGTGGCTGAATCACTGCCTGCAGAGGGCGTCCCCAGCGCTGATGCAGCCAGCAGCCCCGCTGCACAGGGCATCCCAGACTCAGAAGCAGCAGGGGCACTTCCTGGGACTGACATGCCCAGCCCTAATGCCAACAGCCCTCCTGCACAAGTCATCCTCGTGCCAGAGGCGTCAGGGGATGTCCCTGCAGAGGGCATCCCCAACAGGATTGCAGCCAGGGATCAGGTGGTGTACCCTGTGTTTGGTGTGGCTCGAGAGCAGAATCGAAGTGCGTACATGGAGGACAGAGCAGATGTGCTGCAGCTACAGCTTCCTTGTGGTGAAGAAGCCCACATGCTGGCAGTAAGACCATCCCATACCTCTCTGCACCACTACCTGTGTGTGCAGCACTACCTTTGTGATACACGACCATTGCTGTGACACACAGTGAGTGGTCAGATAGTCACATTCCTCAGCAATATTGTGCACCTGCACTTGGTTGGCATCAATGCATGCAGCTTGCTCGAAACGCTGTCAGGTCAAAGTGTACATGCTGATGATGCTGATGAGAGGGCAGTGCGTTCAATTATCCAATTTGGCTGCTGCACACATGTACACGCGGCAAATGCTGAGTTTGGGGTAGAAAGGGTTTAACCAATACAATTAGAAATATACAAAAAAATATCATAGAACAAGAAAGAAGGGACATAATATATTAAAAAAGCATGAATGTTGGTCCTGAGTGCAGGTGTATGATGGTCACAATGGAGACAGGGCAGCTCATCGTACCATGCTGAACATGGACTCCCACCTGATGCGCGCTCTGCACACAGGCAACAGTGTGCTGGCCAGTTTGGTACGCACCTTCTGCTTGCTGCAAGTCTTGTTTGCGTCCTCACCCAGTTGCATTGGAATACATATTGGTGTCAACCTCCATGAATGGGGATGGCTGTGCTCTAGGGGGTGCTGTGGGATAGGTGCTAGACGCTAGCAACCAGAAAATGTTTCACTGTCAAGAATGCGTTATCTTCGGCCAGCAAGAAATGCATCATTTGCATGCTGGATGTTTATCTGCAGACATATGCATTGTTAGACCCAGGAACACAGCGCAGGCTGCCTCCTCTGGGCTGTGATGTTTCACATGGCTCATCTTTAGTCATAGCCTAGTCTCAGCTACTTGGTTGCCTTCAGCTTTGAAGTCAAACTTTTTTTGTGCATACACATCACTTGCTGGCTCCTCTGCATGGGAGATTCCTGAAAAACAGTTGTTGCCCTCTGAAATCAGCTCATAATGCATCCTGTACCTTCAGCCTGAGATTCGCATAGGAGACCATACTCAAGCTTGATGTGCATGCAGGCAACAGCCTTTGATGATGCTGAAAGGGATCTCTTGATGCACCATCAGCAGGTGGTGGCCAAGCCAGAGTGGTTTGCCCCTGAGGGGGGCACCACAGCACTGGTTGCTGTCCTGCATGATAAGCAGCTGTACCTGGCCAATGTAGGGGACTGCAGGGCCGTTCTTGGCAGGTGAGGGCTGGTACTGTCTGTCTGCCTGCTTGTCTGTCTGTCTGTCTGTGTATGTGTGTTTGTATCTGCATCACTTGCTATACTCTATACCTGTTGACGTATAGGTGTGCTTCAAGGGGCTGATGCCAGTATGCTTTCAATACTTACACTGTGCTGTGCTACGCTGTGCTGTGCTACGCTGAGCTACGCTGTGCTATGCTGTGCTACATTTGATTCTCATCTTGCTCAGCACAAGTGCACATTGCAGGTGCATGCCTGCTGGAGAGATGGAGGCCGTGGTGATGACACAGGACCACAAGCCCAACCTGGAGCAGGAGCGTGGTGCTGGCAGACTGGCACAAGAGGAGCTGTATTGGGAGGAAGGGGTAGCCTACCTCACCACACAAGCTCATGATGGGCAGGAGGTGCAGAGGCTGGCGGTCTCCCGAGCCCTTGGAGACTTTGACCTCACTGGTATGACTGCTATTTTTGCATGAACACCTGGCAGAATGCCTTCTGTACAGATTCATTCCTCCTCATTCTTTGGCTTTTGACGTATCAGAACAAAGCAGCATCAGCACAGCTGAAGCAGAATGGCACATGTGACTGCACGGGTCCCATGGTCACATGCACTCTGCTGTTTTGTGCCTCTCGGTGTGTGTGTGTGTGTGTGTGTGTGTGTGCATGTAGCGCAACGACCTAAACACATGTATCTAAAGTACTCAATCAATGTTACATTTAGGTTCTCACAGTGCGACAAACCACTTTGAAAGCGTCTGTTCTCAG
>JAABUP010001162.1_pt1 | contig 55571 bp, 65 predicted proteins | sample 5559201 | NCBI WGS metagenome assembly JAABUP01 (sample SAMN10711887, study PRJNA513373) | rock metagenome | isolation source: Antarctica rocks | place: Antarctica | reverse complement strand
CTGTACCTGTGCGGCGCCTCGACCCACCCCGGCGGTGGCGTCTTCGGCGCGAGCGGTCGCTCGGCCGCCCGGGTCGCACTGGCCGACCGCCATCCCACCCCGCTCTCCCGAGTGATCAAGAAGGTGCGCCGTGGCTGAGCTGTACGAGGTCCTGCTGCTCGACGGTGCCGCCCGCTGGCACGTCGGCTGGACCGTGGACGACGAGAGCGAGACCGACCTGCTGCTCACCGACCACAGCGGGAAGGTACTGCTGTTCGGCAGCCGGGCCGCTCTGGAGCACCACGCGCAGGAGCATCGCCTCGACCTCGACGACGACCTGCCGGACGAGGTCGACCTGGACCTGGGCGGGTGGCTGTCCAGCGGCACTCCGGAGCCGACCACCGCCGAGGTCAGCGAGCTGTGGCACCTGCTGTACGACGACCCGGTCGCCGGCCGGGCGCTGGCCGGCGAGGAGCTGGGCGAGGCCTACGACGACCTCGTCGAGGAAATGCCCAGTTGGTTCGACCAGCACGGTACGGCGGCGCGGCGGGCCCTGACCGCCGCCGTCGGGCGCCTGCGCCGCAACAGCCGCACCACCTAGTCTGGTCGGCGTGACGAGCACCGTCGCGCCCGTGCGCCGCGCGCAGTCCCGGGAACGGCTGGAGCGGCTGCCCTGGCTGCTGGCCGGCGCGACCGTGCTGCTGCAGGTCGCCTACCCCCTGGTGCACGGGCACGCTCGCGACGTACTCACCGTCGTCACCGTCGTCGCCTTCTTCCTGGCCAGCACCAGCCATGCGCTGCTGCACCGCGGGCTGGCCTGGACCGCGGTGTTCGTCGGCGTCACCGCCGGGACCGGCCTGCTCGCCGAGGCCGTCGGCACGGCGACCGGAGTGCCCTTCGGGTCCTACGACTACGCCGGCACCCTGGGCGCGGAACTGCTCGGTGTACCGCTGGTGATCCCGCTGGCCTGGACCATGTTCGCCTACCCCAGCCTGCTCGTCGGCCAACGGCTGTCTCGCAGCCCCCTGGTCGCCGCGCTGCTGGGTGGGCTCGCGCTCGCCTCCTGGGACCTGTTCCTGGACCCGCAGATGGTCGCAGCGGGCCACTGGCACTGGCACGCCGTCCAGCTGTCCCTGCCCGGTGTACCTGGCATCCCGGTCTCGAACTACCTCGGTTGGCTGCTGGTAGCCGTCCTCATGGTCGGCGCGCTGCAGCTGCTCCCCCGGCACGCCGCCGACGACCGTCAGCCGGCCCTGCTGTTCGGCTGGACCTACGCCTCCTCGGTCCTGGCCAACGCCGCGTTCTTCGGCCGGCCCGCAGTCGCCGTCGTCGGCGGGATCGGGATGGGGCTCGTCGCCGTTCCCTACCTGCGGGCGCTGCGCGCGTGAGATGGCTGGCCCTGGTCGTCGCCGCCCTGACCGCCCACACCGCCGTCAACGCCCGTCTTCTCCGCACACCGACCGGCACCCACACCGACCGCGCCGTCAGCGTGCTGCTGCCGCTGCGCGACGAGGCCCACCGCGTCGAGCCGTGCCTGCGCGCCCTGCTCGCGCAGCAGGGCGTGGACCTCGAGATCGTCGTGCTCGACGACGGCTCCCGCGACGGCACGGCCGACGTCGTACGACGGGTTGCTGCGAGCGATCAACGGGTGCGGGTGCTGACCGGCGCCCCGCTGCCCCCCGGGTGGCTCGGCAAGCCGCACGCCTGCGCCCAGCTGGCGGCGGCCGCGACCAGCGACGTGCTGGTCTTCCTGGACGCCGACGTCGTGCTCGCTGCGCACGCGGTCGCGGCCACCGCGGCGCTGCTGGACCAGAGCGGTCTCGACCTGATCTCCCCCTACCCGCGGCAGGACGCCCCGGGCCTGACCCGGCTGGTTCAGCCGCTGCTGCAGTGGTCGTTCCTGACGTTCCTGCCCCTGCGACTCGCCGAGCGGTCGCCGCTCGGGTCGTTGTCGGCTGCCAACGGCCAGCTGCTTGCCGTACGCCGCAGCGCCTACGACGCGGCCGGGGGGCATGCAGCGGTGCGCGCAGACGTGGTCGAGGACGTGGCGCTGCTGCGGGCGGTCAAGCGGGCCGGCGGCCGCGGGGGCGTCGTGGACGGCACCGCCCTTGCCACCACCCGGATGTACGACGGGTGGGCCGAGCTCGCCGCGGGCTACGCCAAGTCGCTGCACACCGTGCCGGTAGCGGGCGCCGCAGGTCTGTGCGTGCTGTACGTGTTGCCAGCCCTGGCCGCCCTGCGTGGCAGCCGGGCGGGTCGGACCGCCTATGCAGCCGGCGTTCTCGGGCGGGTCGTGAGTGCCCGCCGCACCGGCGGCCGGTCGTCGGACGCCCTCGCACACCCCGTCTCGGTGGCCGTCCTGGCCGGCCTGACGGTGCAGTCGCACCTCGCCGCCCGGCGCGGCACCCTGACCTGGAAGGGACGGCCCGTGTGAGCCGTGCCGTCGTTGTCGGCGCCGGGGTAGGCGGTCTCGCTGCCGCGGCGAGGCTCGCCGCGCTCGGGCACGACGTCACCGTCTGCGAGGCGTCCGGGCAGGTCGGGGGCAAGCTCGGGCTGTACGAACGCGACGGCTTCCGCTTCGACACCGGGCCCTCCCTGCTGACGATGCCGCAGGTGTTCCGCGACTTGTTCGCCGACACCGGGGGTTGGCCCGAGGACCTGGAGCTGGAGCGGCTGAACCCGATCGCCCGCTACCGCTACCCGGACGGCAGCACCTTCGACGCGACCGACAACCTCGCCGAGTTTTGTGCCCGGCTCGACACCTGGAGCCCGGGCAGCGGACAGGACTGGTGTGCCTTCACCGCCCGCGCGCAGCGGGTCTGGGACGCCAGCCACGGGCCGTTTCTGGAGTCCGCTCTCCACGGGCCGGCGACCATCGGACGGCTCGCTCTCAACCGGCCCCGGGACATCGCCGCGATCGCGCCTGGTCGCTCGCTGCGTTCCCTGGGGCGCCGGCACCTGCGTGACCCGCGCCTGCGCACCTTCCTCGACCGCTACGCCACCTACACCGGCTCGGACCCGCGTCGGGCGCCCGCTGCGCTGGCAGCCGTGCCGTACGCCGAGCAGGCGTTCGGCGGCTGGTACGTCCCAGGAGGCCTGCGCCGGCTCGGCGACGCGGTGCACGAGCGGGCCCTGGAGCGCGGCGCCGTCGTACTGCTCGACGCACCGGTCAGCCGGATCACCACCGCCTCCGGCAGGGCCGACGGGGTGCGCCTGACCGACGGGCGCGCGCTGGCCGCCGACGTGGTCGTGGCCAACGCCGACGCTGCCCACGTCTACGGTCAACTGGTCGACTCCCCCGTTGCGGCCCGCCGGCTCGCCCGGGCCACCCCCTCGTTGTCGGGCTTCGTCCTCCTGCTCGCCGTCCGCGGCCGCACGCCAGGCCTGGCCCACCACAACGTGCTGTTCCCGGCGGACTACGACGCGGAGTTCGACGCGGTGTTCGGGGATCCGGCGTATCCGGTCCAGGACCCCACCCTGTACGTCAGCGCGCCCGACGACCCGGTGGTGCGTCCCGACGGCTGTGAGGCCTGGTTCGTCCTGGTCAACGCACCGAGGCACGGCTCGGGACGCGGGGCCGTCGACTGGACCGAACCCGGCCTGCGCGAGCGGTACGCCGACCGAATGCTGGACCTGCTGGACGCCCGCGGGCTGCCCGTCCGCGACCGGATGCTGTGGTCCTACGCGCTGTCCCCAGCCGACCTGGAGCAGCGCACCGGGGCGGTCGGCGGTGCCATCTACGGTACGAGCAGCAACGGGGCGGCCGCGGCGTTCCTCCGTCCGGCCAACCGCTCGCCCGTCCCCGGGCTGTTCCTCGTCGGCGGGTCGGCGCACCCGGGCGGCGGGCTGCCGCTGGTCACCTTGTCGGCGCAGATCGTGGCCGGCCTGATCGGCCCGGCCTGACGTCGCTAGGGCTGGGCCGGGCCGGGCTGCGGCGGGCAGAGCTCGTGCTGCAGCACCCCGTAGGCCGTACGACGTACGAAGTCCCGGCTGTCGATCCAGGCCAGGCACCTGGGGCAGATCTCGTCCGCGTCGCTGTGCAGGTGGCCGTCGACGAGCCGGGGGCTGTCCTCACCCGCATCGGCGTCCGGGCGGGCGAGCCCAACCCTCGTGATCGGGTCGAGGTAGAACGAGCGACGGGTGCCCACCTGCCGAACCTAGGCCGCAGGTCCGGACCCGTCGATGCCGTCCCGGTCACGGTCCGGGAACGATCGACCCGACCTCGGCCGGCAGGGCGAGCAGCTGGCGTCGTACGGCGATCGCGAGCTGACCGATTGACAGCACGGTCAGCGCCAGCAGGAGGGCTGGTCCGGCGAAGGACAGCACCCGGGACAGCCCCAGGAAGACGCCGCTGAAGTGGATCGACGGGGACAGCAGGATGACCCGGGTGGGCCGCTCGGCCACCGTGACGCGCCCGACCTCGTCGCCGCCGGCGTTGCCGGCCCGGGCCCGTAGGTACTCCATGAAGAAGAACGCGAAGCCCAGCCCGACGGCCAGTGGCACAGGGCAGCCGACGGCGACCACGGCCAGCAGGTACACCGCGTCGTTGATCCGGTCCACCGCGCTGTCCAGCACGTAGCCCCACTTCGTGGTGCGGTTCTCGAGCACCGCGACGCAGCCGTCGAGGGTGTCGAACAGCCCGCTCGCGACCATCGTCCAGCCGGCCGCGATCCACCAGCGCCCGCCGATCTCGGACAGCACCAGCACCAGGGCGGCCAACCACGTCGAGGAGATCGTGACGACGTCGGGCTGCACCCCGCGACGGGCCAGCGGCCGGGCGATCGCGTGCACCATCGTCAGCCAGCCACGCAACCAGGCACTGCCCGTACGCGGGTTGTAGCCGCCGTGCAGCTGCGACCACCGGTCGAAGTAGCCCTGCCTGTCGGCGATGTCGTGCTCCGGCCGCCGTGCGGTGACCAGCCCCAGGACGACCAGCACGACCCCGAACGCCGCCAGGGCCAGCAACAGCAGTCCGTTGCGGCTCACGCCACCCCCCGGGCCGTACGCCGTGCGGTGCCCACGCGGCGGGCTGACTGTGCGGCCAGGACGCGGTGGACGGGCCTCATGAGGCCAACCGTAGGGCGCCTCGGGTCAGGGCACAGCGGACAGGCCCAGCCGGGCCCACACCTCGCGGGTCGCCATCGAGCGGTTGAGCGTGATGAAGTGCAGTCCGGGGGCGCCCTCGGCGAGCAACCGGTCCGACAGCTGGGTGGCGACCTCCACCCCGATGGCGCGCACCGCCGCCGGGTCGTCCTCGACGGCGTGCAGCCGCTCGGCCAGCGCCACCGGGAACTGCGCTCCGGACAGCACCGCGAACCGCTCGATCTGCCGCACGTTCGTGACCGGCATGACACCGGGCAGGATCGGTACGTCGCAGCCGCTGGCCACGACCCGGTCGCGCAGCCGCAGGTAGTCCTCGACCGCGAAGAACATCTGCGTGATGGCGAAGTCGGCGCCGGCGCGGCACTTCTGGACGAAGAACGCGACGTCGCTGTCCAGGTCCGGCGAGCGCGGGTGCTTCTCCGGGAAGGCCGCGACACCGACGCAGAACTCCCCGCTGGCCTTGACCAGCTGCACGAGCTCCGCGGCATAGGCCAGCCCCTGGGGGTGTCGGTCCCACCGGGCCTGCGGGTCGCCCGGCGGGTCACCGCGCAGGGCCAGGACGTTGCGGACCCCGACGGCTGCGTACTGCCCGATGATGCGGCGCAGCTCGGCGATGGAGTGGTCGACCGCGGTGAGGTGCGCCAGCGGCAGCAGCGTTGTGTCGGTGGCAATGCGCTCGGTCATTGCGACGGTGCTGTCGCGGGTCGAGCCGCCGGCGCCGTAGGTGACCGAGACAAAGGACGGCATCAGCGGCTCGAGCTCCCGGATGGCCTGCCAGAGCTGGCGTTCACCCTCCGGGGTCTTGGCCGGGAAGAACTCGAACGAGAACAGCCGCTCCCCGCTCGTGAGCAGGTCGGAGATGGTGCGGCTGGCCATGCGGCACAGGCTAGTGCGGGTAGGTTGCCGCGGCATGAGCGTCCTGGACCGCGGCGACCTGCGCGTCCGCGTGCAGCAGGCCCTGGATGGCTTCCTCGCTGAGCAGCTCCCGAGCCTGGCGGCCGTCAGCGAGGAGCTGGTCCCGCTGACCGACGCCCTCGCCGAGCTCGTCTCGGGGGGCAAGCGGCTGCGGCCCGCGTTCTGCTTCTGGGGCCACCTGGGCGCCGGCGGGCAGGACGACGGCGCGATCGTGGTTGCGGCCGCCTCGCTCGAGCTGTTCCAGGCCTGCGCGATCATCCACGACGACGTCATGGACCAGAGCGACACCCGCCGCGGCCGGCCGTCCGTGCACCGCCGGTTCAGCGCCCTGCACCGCGATGAGAACTGGCACGGCGACCCCGAGGTCTTCGGCGGCGGCGCCGCCATCCTGCTCGGCGACCTGTGCCTGGCCTGGTCGGACGAGATGCTCAGCACCAGTGGGGTCCGGCGCCTCGCCCAGGGCAAGGCCGTGTACGACGGGATGCGCAGCGAGCTCATGGGCGGTCAGTACCTCGACCTGCTGGAGCAGGCCCGGGGCGGCGGGTCGGTCGAGCGGGCGCTGCGGGTCGCCAGGTACAAGAGCGCCAAATACACGATCGAGAAGCCACTGCACCTCGGCGTGGCGCTGGCCGGCGGCGACGTCGAGCTCCTGGAGGCCTGCTCGGGCTACGGCCTGCCGTTGGGTGAAGCGTTCCAGCTGCGCGATGACGTGCTCGGCGTGTTCGGCGACCCGCGGGAGACCGGGAAGCCCGCCGGGGACGACCTGCGGGAAGGCAAGCGGACGGCCCTGGTCGCGATGGCGCTGGAGACCGCCTCCGCCGCACAGGCCTCGGTCGTGCGGCGGCACCTGGGTGACCCTCACCTGGGCGAGGACGGCGTCCTCGCCCTGCGCGGGGTCCTCACCGACACCGGTGCTGCCGCCCGGGTCGAGCGACTGATCGCCACCCTCGTGGACGATGCCCTCGGCGCCCTGGAAGCCGGTCCGTTGCGCGGCGAAGCCCGCGAGGTGCTCGGCGAGCTCGCTGTCGCCGCGACCTCCCGCACCGTCTGACCGCCCCGCCGGCCGCCCTACCGGCCCGCCTGGTTCCCTTCCGGTCGGTAGGCTGGATGCACCATGACTGCCCCCACCCTCACCGCCAACGAACCCTGCTGGTGCGGCAGCGGCCGGAAGTACAAGCGCTGCCACCGCCTTGCCGACCTCGACCCCGTCCGCGCCACCGCCGAGCAGGCCCGGCGCGAGGAGCAGGACCGGCTCGCCGAGAACTACGTGCGGCCCGGCCGGCAGTCGCCTCGGCGGGAGGTGCCGGACGGGATCGCCCGCCCGTCGTACGCGCTGGACCCCCGGGGGCGCCCGGATGAGCGCGAGTCGAGCGCGCCAAAGGACGCCAACACCGTCGCGAAGATGCGCGTCGCCGGTCGCGCCGCCGCCGAGGTGCTCCAGGAGATCGGCGCCGCAGTACGGCCCGGGGTCACCACCGACGAGCTGGACGCGATCTGCCACGCCGCCTGCCTCGCCCGCGGCGGCTACCCGTCCCCGCTGGGGTACCAGGGCTTCCCGAAGTCGTTGTGCACGAGTGTGAACGAGGTGATCTGCCACGGAATCCCGGACTCGACCGTGCTCAAGGACGGCGACATCGTCAACTGCGACGTGACGATCTACCTCGACGGCGTGCACGGCGACACCAACGCCACGTTCCTGGTGGGCGACGTCGACGACGCCTCCCGCCGGCTGGTCGAGGTGACCCGGGAGTGCCTCGAGGTGGGCATCGCGGCCGTTACACCCGGCGCCCGCGTGCGCGACATCGGCAAGGCCATCCAAGCCCACGCCGAGCGCCACGGGTACGGCGTCGTCCGCGCCTTCGTCGGCCACGGGATCGGCCGGTCCTTCCACAGCGACCCGCAGGTCTACCACTACGACAACCCCGCGGCCCGACAACAACTGCTGCCCGGCATGACCTTCACCATCGAGCCGATGATCACGATCGGTGGCTGGCAGCACGAGATGTGGGACGACGGTTGGACAGCCGTCACCGCGGACCGGTCGCGTACGGCGCAGTTCGAGCACATGCTCGTCGTGACCGAGTCCGGCGCCGAGGTCCTGACCACCTGCTGACACCTGACCTCCGGTGCACCTGCTCAGGCAGGAAGAATCAGGGCACAGGTGCCAGGTGGGACCAGCATCGGCGTGGGGGCAGAGCCCGCGGCAGAGCGTCGAGACGGAGTGCTCGCGACGCGGGCAGTCCGCGGTGGTGGCGGGCTGCATCGAACTGCTGTACGGCCGGTCAGCAGACCCTGTCCTGGTCGTCGCGCTGGGCGGTCCGCCCGCGCGCTGGGCGGTGAGCGACGAACCGGACGAGCGTGCGGGGCCGGACTACTGGTTGCGGGTGTGGGCCGCCCGGGGACTGCTCTGGGCCTGGGACGACACGGCTCTGCCGGCCTTGCTCACTGCCTTGGAGGATGAGTCCTGGCGGGTCCGCGAGATGGCCGCGAAGGTCGTGGCGCGGCACCGCGTGGATGAGGCCCTGACGCTCATCCAGGCGCTGCGGCACGATCCAGTCGCCCGCGTTCGAAGCGCCGGATCGCGCGCGGTAGTGCGGCTCGTCGCGACGGGCACGTGAGCGGCGGCGGCCCGGACATACAGGCCGCCGCCGAGCGTCAGTCCACCTGGATCGTGTGCGGGTCCATCATCCGGTGCAGACCAAGCACGGTCACCGCGCCGTAGACCACATGCGGGAAGGCGTCCTGCGCCACGCTGGACGGGGTCCAGGAGCGCGGGTTGGTGATCCCGACCCCGGTCATGACCCCGTCGCTGATCGCCATGGCGCCCAGGCCGAGTACGAAGGGCGCCAGCGGCATGGGGATCTTGACCGACAGGGCGCGCAGGGCGCCCCCGAGAGCTCCGACGCCCATCCCCACTGCCAGGCCGGACAGCGGGCCGAGCCCCTCCAGGCGGTTCTGCCTTGTGTCCGGTGTTCCGGGCACCTCGGCGCCGACCGCCTGTACCACGGCCTGGGCGGCCTGGTCCGGCGTCGCGCTCGACGGCGTGCCCTTGATGGCCTGCTGCACGTAGGTGACGATATTGAGGGCGGTGGCACCCGCCGCACCAGCGAGCATGCCGCTGGTGATGCCGGTCAGCACGCGGGCCATCTCAGGCCAGCCCGAGTTGGGTGAGCAAGCCGAGCTGGTCGCTGCTACCCCAGCGCTCGGCCAGTTTGCCGTCGACGAACCGGCTGATCTGCACTCCGCGGATGGAGAACACGCCACCGGTGGGCGCGTGCCCCTGGAACTCACCGCGGTGCGTCCCGCTCACGGTGTAGGCGAACGCGACGTCGTCATCGGAGGCCGTGAGGTGCTCCACCTCGACCTTGAAGTCCGGGAAAGCGGTGCGCATCTCACCGAACATCGCCTTGTAGCCCGCGGGTCCGATCCCCTGCCCGGGCGCCGGGTCGTGATCGACGGAGTCAGGGGTGATGAGCTGGTCAAGGGCATCGAGGTTGCCGCTGTTGACCGCCTCGCCGAACGCCTGCTGCGAGGCGATGCTGCTTTCGGTGGACACGAAACTCCTTCTGGTGCATCGAGCAGGGGGATGCTGGTACCGCGCCCCTGCCCAGCCCTGCCCGTCCTACCCCTGCCCGTCCTGTGCCGGGCCTGCGCGTGTCGGCGCCGAACCGCGCCTGGTCCTCGGTACGGTCCCAGACATGGCGCGGCAGCAGGACGGCCCTCCGCCGATGTGGTTCATCGCCGCGATGACGGTCATGCCCGTGCTTCCCCGCACCGTTCTGCAGCTCGCGTACGCAGGACGCAGCTATGCCCAGATCGCCTGCCGGCTCGGGCTCACCTACGAGGTGGTCCGCCGCGCAGGGCACCAGGCGATGAGTTTGCTCGGCTCGGCCCGGCGCTGACATGGCCGGCCGGTGGCGGCCGTCCCGGGCTGAGCTGCGTCAGCTGGACGCGGCGGTCAGGGCGGCCAGCTGTTCCGTCGACAGCTCGAGGGTCTGTGCAGCCAGCAGGGGCGGGAGCTGCTCGAGGGTGCGGGCGCTGGCGATCGGCGCGGTCACGGTCGGCTGGGCGAGCAGCCAGGCCAGGGCCACCGCAGCCGGCTCCGCTTGGTGGGCACCGGCGACCTTGTCGAGGACGGCGAGCACCCGCTCCCCGCGGTCGCTGCGGAAGCGCTCGACGGTCGCGGTCCGGGCGCTGTCGACCTGTCCGCGGTACTTGCCGGTGAGATAGCCGGCGGCCAGGCCGTAGTACGGGAAGCTCGCCAGGCCCTCGCGCGCCACCAGGTCGGCGTGCTCGCCCTCGTAGTCCTGCCGGGCCACCAGGTTGTACTGGTCCTGAACCGCGGCATACCGGGTCAGCCCATGCGCGTCGGAGAACCTCAACGACTCGCTCAGGCGAGCGGCCGTGAAGTTCGAGGCCCCCACGGCGAGGACCTTGCCGGCGCGTACGAGCTCGTCGAACACCGCGACCGTCTCCTCGATGGGCGTGTCCAGGTCGTCGGCGTGGGCGTACAACAGGTCGATCCGGTCGGTCTGCAACCGCTTCAACGAGGCGTCGACGGCCGTGCGGACCGTCGCGGCGCCGAGCCCGCGAAGCGCCGGGTGCTTGCCGACCTTCGTCGCCAGCACGACCCGGTCCCGGTTGCCGCGGGCGGCCGTCCAGTCCCCCAGCACCTGCTCGGACTCGCCCCCGACATGGCCCGGTACCCAGGCGGAGTAGGCGTCCGCGGTGTCCACGAAGTTGCCCCCGCCTTCGACGTACGCATCGAGCACGGCGAACGATGTCGCCGCGTCCGCCGTCCAGCCGAACACGTTGCCACCGAGGCAGACTCGGGAGACCACCAGGTCCGTACCGGGAAGTGGAGCCATCCCCAGACCGTACGACGGAGCCGGTCCCGCCCTCCGCCGAGGTCCGGCGCACGGGCCGCTGGACGGGCGCCGGCAGGGGGGCTCGCCGTACGCTCCGGCCGTGCGCACCGTCCCCGGCAAGACTGACCGCGTCGTCATCGTCGGCGCCGGACTGGCCGGTCTGAGCGCCGCCCTCCGGCTGGCCGGAGCCGGTCGCGAGGTCGTCGTGCTCGAGCGGGAACAGGAGCCGGGCGGCCGCAACGGCGTGCTCAGGGACCAGGGGTACGCCTTCGACACCGGTCCGACCGTGCTGACGATGCCCGACCTGATTGCGGACGCCCTCGACTGCGTCGGCGAGCGGCTCGAGGACTGGCTCGAACTGCTGCCCGTCGACCCGCTGTACCGGGCCTTCTACCCCGACGGTTCCACCCTCGACGTCAAGGCCGACATCGGCGAGATGACCGCCGAGGTCGAGCGGGTCTGCGGGCCGGACGAGGCAGCCGGGTACCTGCGCTACGTCGAGTTCGTCTCCAAGCTCTACCGCTACGAGATGAAGGACTTCATCGACCGCAACATCGACTCGCCGTTCGACCTGGTCACGCCGAACCTGGCCCGGCTCGCGGCCATCGGCGGCTTCAGCAAGCTCGCGCCCAAGGTCGGGCAATACCTGAAGGACCCGCGCACCCAGCGGGTCATGAGCTTCCAGTCGATGTACGCCGGGCTGTCGCCGTACGACGCCCTGGCGATCTACGCGGTCATCGCCTACATGGACTCGGTCGCCGGGGTGTTCTTCCCCAAGGGCGGGATGCACGCGGTCCCCCGGGCGCTGGCCGGGGCCGCCGAGAAGCACGGCGTGCAGTTCCACTACGGCACGACCGTCACGCAGGTGCTCGTCGAGCACGGCCGGGCGGTCGGGGTCCAGACCAGCGACGGCGAACGGCACCCAGCCGATGTCGTCGTCCTGAACCCGGACCTGCCGGTTGCCTACCGCGAGCTGCTGCCGCCGGAGGTGACGCCCCGGCGGGTCAAGAGCTTGACCTACTCCCCCAGCTGCTACCTGCTGCTGGCCGGGTCGTCCGCGTCGTACTCGAGGACCGCACACCACAACATCCACTTCGGCAAGGCGTGGCGCGAGGTGTTCGCCGACCTCATCGACGACAAGCAGCTCATGGCGGACCCCTCGGTGCTGGTCACCAACCCGACGCACAGCGACCCCTCGCTCGCCCCGGACGGCAAGCAGATCTACTACGTGCTGTTCCCGACGCCGGACATGAGCTCGGGTATCGACTGGGACGTGGTGGGGCCGCGCTACCGCGAAGAGGTCCTCGCGCGCCTGGAGAGCCTGGGCTACGTCGGCTTCGGCGACGCCGTGGAGGTCGAGCACGTGACCACGCCGGCTGACTGGCAGCGACGGGGCATGGCGATGGGTGCGCCTTTCGCCAGCGCCCACTCGTTTTTCCAGACCGGCCCGTTCCGCCCCACGAACCTGGCCCCCAAGGTCGAGGGAGTGGTGTTCGCCGGGTCCGGCACCCAGCCGGGGGTCGGCGTACCCATGGTGCTCGTGAGCGGGCGTCTGGCAGCCGAGCGGATTCTGGGCAAGGACCGCTCCTACCGCTCCCGCGCGATGCGCCTGGCCGCGCCCTCGCCGCTCGCGACCTGAGGCCAGCACCGGCCTGCAAGACTCCGGCCCCGTGAGCACCCGGGAGCTGGACGCCGCCGGTATCACCGGCCGCGAGCTTCGGACGTCGTACGAGGCCTGCCGTCGGCTCAACGCCTCGCACGGCAAGACGTACTACCTCGCGACGCTGCTGCTGCCGGCCTGGAAGCGGCCGTACGTGCACGCGCTGTACGGCTTCGCGCGCTACGCCGACGAGATCGTCGACGACCTGGGCTCGACGCTCAGCGACGACGAGAAGGCCGACTGGCTCATCGGCTGGGGCGAGCAGTTCGTCGCCGACGTCGCCGCGGGCGGTTCCGAGCACCCGATCAGCCGAGCGGTCGTGGACACGGTCCGGCGGTGGGACATCCCGATGGCGCACGTCGAGGCCTTCCTGGCATCCATGCGGATGGACCTGACGATCACCAGCTACGCGACCTACGACGACCTGCTCACCTACGTCTACGGGTCCGCGGCGGTGATCGGGCTGGAGATGGTGCCGGTCCTGGAACCGGTCGTGCCCCGCGAGATCGCCGAGCCATACGCCGCCGACCTCGGTGTCGCCTTCCAGCTGTCGAACTTCATCCGCGACGTCGGCGAGGACCTCCGGCGGGGGCGGGTCTACCTGCCCATGGAGGACCTGGCCGTATTCGGGGTCGACCGCGAGCACCTGTCGCAAGGGGTCGTGGACGGTCCGGTACGCCGCCTGCTGGCCTTCGAGATCGCCCGCACCCGCGAGCTCTACCGCAGCGCCGCGCAGGGGGTGCGGCTGCTGCACCCGAGCTCGCGGCCCTGCATCGAGACGGCCCTGAGCCTGTACGGCGGGATCCTGGACGAGGTCGAGAAGGCGGACTACGCCGTGCTCGGACAACGGGTGTCCGTGGGCGCGGCGCGCAGGCTGCGGGTCGCCGGGCCGGGCTTGCTGCGCGCCCGCCGCGCCCGCTCGCACCGCACCTCTTGACCACAACAGCACACAAGCGCGGGCGTGGACCGGCCGGCCGAGCGTGTTCCCCTCGACCCGCGCGCCCGCGGGGACCCGGTCGTGTGCTGTTGTGGTCGCAGGTCCGGCGGCACCTGACCGCTTGTCGCGCGGGCTGGGCGTTTCGCAGCGACCCTCAGCGGTGACCCCTCGACCATGACCAGCAGCGACAGCCCAGGGCCCGACCCCGCCGAGACCGCCGGCCTCGAGCAGGGCGGCGGCGTCGCGCCGGGCGACACCCCGCCGATGGCGGACTCCATGGGCGGGGCCGCGGGCGAGGCCCGCCGCGACGCCCCGAACATGGGGCCGGTCAGCGGCAACCGCACCCCGATGATCATCACCCTGAGCCTGCTCGCCGTCGTCGTGGTCCTGGTGGCCGGCTTCATCATCGCCAGCCTCGTCGCCAGCTGAGTCCGTCGCCGCCTGTCTGCTCTCGTGCTGCCAGACCAGTCGGGCCGGAGCGTGCCGGCTCGGTCGATCACGTCACGGCAGCAGACAGGAGCGACGCCGGCAGACAGGCAGCTTCGCCCACCTCTCCGCTGGCTAGGGGCGGACCCGAGGACGGCCGTGAACACGGCCCAGGCGGCGGCCCCACCAGACCCACCACGACAGCGTCTGGACGACCAGGGCGAACCCGAACAGCAGGTCCTCGAACGGCGCGTACGCGATCCGGCCCTGACCAAGGAACGGCGGGGTCTGCCCTGCGCGCGAGCCCACACCGGCCACGGCATGGGCGCTGTAGTAGACGATGCCGCGGCCGGTCAGCACCCCGTTGGTGACGAGCTGGAAGAACAGGACCAGCGCGTACGCCGTCCAGAACGCCCGGCGCCCCAGCAGCCGGGTGCGCAGAACCAGCAGGTCGAGCGCGACCGTCGCGGCGACACCTAGCAGAGCGGCCGAGGTGTAACTCACTCGTCGCCGACCTCCCAGCCCTTGACCACGCGCACAGCCTCGAGGGTCAGCACCGCGCAGATGGGGATGACGACGAAGAAGGCGATCTCCTCCAGCGGCACGGCGCCGAGCACGATGCCGGTCGTCTGGGCCAGGTCGTACGCCCAGTGGTGCGCCCGGATCGCCAGAGCGTCCCAGACGGTGAACACGACGATGACCGGCAGCAGCGTCAGCAGAAGACGGCGCGGCCGGGCGTACACGCGGGTACGCAGCACCAGCTCGAGCGGCAGCGTGCCGGCCAGGCAGCAGCCCAGCACGATCAGGTACGCCGCCTTCACCTGAGCCGGCCGGACAGCTCGCGGGCGGCCGCGTGCGGGTCGGCGGCCTCGGTCAGGGCGCGGACGACCACGACGCGGGTGGCCCCGGCCTGGAGCACCTGGTCCAGGTTGCCGGCGTCGATCCCCCCGATGGCGAACCAGGGCTTGCTGGCGGTCGCCGTCGCGGCGTACCGCGTGAGGTCCAATCCCGGGGCAGGTCGGCCGGGCTTGGTCGGGGTCGGCCAGGTCGGACCGACGCAGAAGTAGTCCACCCCCGGGTCGGCGACGGCCGCGTCGATCTGCGCGCGGTCGTGGGTCGACTGGCCGAGCAGCACGCCGTCGCCGACCATCGCCCGGGCAGCCTGGACCGGGAGGTCGTCCTGGCCCAGGTGCAGGACCTGGGCGCCCGCAGCGACGGCGAGGTCGGCCCGGTCGTTGACCGACCACAGCGCGCCGTGCCGGGCCGCGGCCTGCGCAAGCACCTCGCACAGGGCGAGCTCCTGCCGCGCCTCCAGGCCCTTCTGCCGCAGCTGTACGACATCCACGCCGCCGGACAGCACTGCGTCCAGGAACTCGGCGAGATCGGGCCGGTCTGGTGTGCACAGGTACAGGCGGGCGTCGGACAGCCGGGAGTCGGCGGGGCGCGCGGCCGGGGCCTCAGCCACCCGCGACCGCCCGGACCAGCTCCAGGACGTCGCCATCGGCCAGCGTTGCGGCCCGCACCTCCGAGCGCAGCAGCGCCGTGCCGTTGAGCTCGACGACGACGGTGCCGAGTACGAGGCCCAGCTCGCTCAGCAGGCCCGGCAGCGACGTGCCGTCGCCGACCTCCCGCACGCTGCCGTTGACGGTCAGGGTCACAGCAGCAGCGCCTGGGCGCGCCGCTTGACCTCGGTCGCGCGGTTCTGGTGCAGCGCGTCGAACGGGGACCCGGGCAGCGAGGCGTCCTCGGTGCTCAGCCACCGCAGCGCCTCCTCCGGGGAGTAGCGCGCGTCGTGCAGCAGGGTGAGCACGCCGGACAGGTGCTTGACCGGCAGCGCCCCGTCCAGGGCCTGCGCCGGTACGCGGACGACGCCGTGCTCGTCGCGCAGGCCGAGCAGCCTGTGCTCGCCGATGAGCTGCTTGACCCCGGTCGGGCCGAGTCCCATCCGCGCCGCGACCTCCTCGAGGGTGAGCATCTCGGGCTGTGCGTTGAGCATCTCGGGCTGGCCGTCGGTCATCTCGGGCTGTGCGTTGAGCATCTCGAGCTGGCCATCGGGCATCTCGGGCTGTGCGTCTGGCATGCGCTGAGCGTAGGTCCTGCGTCCTGACCGGGCCCGGTCGCGCCGGCGCGACTATCGTCGAGCCGCGCCCGCCCCGTACCGCCCGTCGGTGGACCGTGGAGGCCGGGTGCCAGGACGATCGAAGGACGCTGAGTGATCATTTTCATGGGCTCGGGCGAGACCAGCCCGACCATGGTCGAGCTGCACAAGGACGTCGTTCGGGCGACGCGCGGCACCGGTCCGGTGGTGGTGCTCGACACGCCGTTCGGGTTCCAGGAGAACGCCGACGAGCTGACCACCAAGATCGTGGAGTACTTCGCCACGAGCGTCGGCGCCACCGCCGAGGTCGCCTCCCTGCGCTCCAGCGAGCTGCCGCTGGCCGAGCGCGCCGCGGCCCAGGCGTTGCTCGACCGCGCCGGCTACGTCTTCGCCGGACCCGGCAGCCCCAGCTACGCAGCCCGGCACTGGGCCGCGCTCGGGGTGCGGGAGCAGCTCATTGGCTGCCTCGAGCGCGGCGGCACCGTCGCGTTCGCCAGCGCCGCCTCGGTCAGCCTCGGCCACTACGCCCTGCCGGTGTATGAAATCTACAAGGCCGGCCAGCCGGCGAGCTGGATCGATGGTCTAGACCTGCTCTCCCACGTCGGCCTGGACGCCGCCGTCGTCCCGCATTGGAACAACAACGACGGCATGACCCACGACACGAGCTGCTGCTACGTCGGCCGCAAGCGCCTTGACCTGCTCCGGGGGCAGATGGCCGCTGGCAGCGTCGTGATCGGCGTCGACGAGCACACCGCCCTAGCCTTTAACGAGCGCACCGGAGCGGCCACGGTCAGCGGGCAGGGCACAGCGCGCGTCCTGACCGCGGACCGCGAGCAGGTCTTCGGCTCCGGCAAGGCCTTTGACCTGTTCGAGGCGGCCTCGACATCGGGGCCGACCTCGACCTCGGGCCCGAACCCTGCGCAAGACACCGTCGCGCCGGTCCTGGCGCCGAGCAATGGCGTGAGCTCCGGCTTGGCCGCGCACGACGCCGAGGAGGTCGTCGCGGCCCTCGTGCAGCTGGTCGAGCAGTACGCCCCCAGCGATACGCAGGACGGGCTGGCCCGGGCGCTCGTCGGGCTCGGACCGGTCCTGCAGCGCGGCTGGGTGGACCGGGCGGACGAGCTCGGTCCCTTCGTCGAGGCCCTCGTCGAGGTGCGGCGGGAGGCCCGCGAGCAGAAGGTCTGGGCGCTGGCCGACGTGGTCCGCAACCGGCTCAGCGAGTCCGGCGTGACGCTGAAGGACACCCCCGAGGGCACGTCCTGGGATCTCACGGGCTGACCCGCTCACCGGCTGACAGGCCCACGGGCTGACCGGCTCACCCGCTCAGGTCCGCAGGGAGCGCAACGCCACGCCTGGATCAGCCAGCAGCGCCGGATCGGGGGCGACGCCCGCGTCCAGCAGCTTGCGGGCCGCCCCGAAGTCGCGCGGCCGGTCCACGACCAGCGCCGCCCGCAGCACACCGCCGGCGAGCCAGAACGCCGACCAGCCCTCCGGACTGCCCGGCTCCCCCCGGCGTACGACGTGGTCGGCGCCGTCTCGGTGGCCGGCGAACTGCATCCGGTGGCCCAGCTGGTCGGACCAGAAGTAGGGCACCGGGTCGTGCACGGCCGGCTGCCCGAGCAGCGTCGCGACCGCGACCGTGGGCGCGTGCAGGGCGTCGTCCCAGTGCTCGACACGCAGCCGGGCGCCGTAGCGCCGCGACCACCAGGCCGCGCAGTCACCGACGGCCACGACGTGCTCCCAGGACGCCGCGAGGTGCTCGTCAACCACCACGCCGCGGTCGAGCGCCAGGCCGCTGCCCTCGAGCCAGCCGGTGTCCGGCCGGGCACCGATCCCGACGACGACGACCTCGGCCGGCAGGCGCTCCCCGTCTGACAGCTCGACCCCGTCGGCTTCGATTGAGGCCACCTGGCAGCCGAGGCGCAGCTCGATGCCGGCGTCGGCGTACCAGGGGACGGTCAGCAGGCCCAGCTCGGCCCCCAGCGGCAGGGCCAGCGGCGCCACTCCGGCCTCCACGACCGTCGTCGCACAACCGGCGCCGACCGCGGCGGTCGCGACCTCGGCGCCGATCCAGCCCGCGCCCACCACGACCACGCGGGCCCCGGGGACCAGGCGCGCCCGCAGCGCCCGGGCGTCGTCGAGCGTCCGCAGGGTCATGCCGGCACCCAGTGACCGCGGTACGGCGCCCGTTGCCAGCACCAGCCCGTCGTACGCCAGGTCGCCATCGCTGGTCTCGACGGTCCCGGGCCGCAGCCCCGTGGCCCTAGTGGACAGGCGCACGTCGGCGTCGAGCTCGCCCTCCAAGGTCGTGTCGTCAACGACGCCCTGCAGCAGGCCCTTGGACAGCGGCGGCCGGTCGTACGGCAGGTGCGGTTCGGCCCCCAGCAGCGTCACCGGGCCGGTGTGACCCTGCGTGCGCAGCTCCTGCACGGCGCGGGACCCGGCGAGCCCGGCGCCGACGACAACCACATGTCCGAGCACGTCTTGGACGCTAGTGGCCCCGCCTTGACCGGGCCAGCACGGCACCGGAACACTGCCTGGATGACGTCCCGGGCCGGCCCCGAAACGCTGCCTATCGCCCGCTCCGGCCGCCTGCGGGGGCCGTCGTGAAGCTGCTGGTGCTCGGCGGCACCTCCTTCGTGGGTCGGGCGATCGTTGAGAACAATTTGTCGAGCGGCGATGAGGTGACGCTGTTCAGCCGTGGGCGCACCGGCTCCGAGCTGTTCCCGGACGTGCCGCGCCTGCGGGGAGACCGCGACAGCGGGGACTACGCCTTGCTTGACGAGGGTTCGTGGGATGCCGCCGTGGACGTCAGCGCCTACGTCCCGCGGCACGTGCAGCAGGCCGCCGCCGCACTCGAGGGTCGCGCAGGCAGGTACCTGTTCATCTCGACCGGCTCGGTGTACGACCGGGCGCTCGTGACCCCGCAGGCGATGACCGAGGACAGCGCGCGCCTGGCCCCCGAGCGCGGCACCGAGGACGTGACGGGCGAGACGTACGGGCCGCTCAAGGTGGCCTGTGAGGATGACGTCCGCTCGCTCTGGGGCGCGCGCCACGATCGTCCGGCCCGGGGTCGTGGCCGGTCCGCACGACCAGTCCGACCGCTTCACCTGGTGGGTGCGGCGGGCCGCCCGCGGTGGCCGCATCGCCCTGCCAGGCCGTCCCGAGCAGCCGGTGCAGGTCGTCGACAGCCGCGATCTCGCCGCCCTCGTCACCGCGCTGCTTCGGGCCGACAGCCCAGGCACCTACAACGCCGTCGGCCCGGCGGCGCCGGTGACCCTCGCCGGGCTCATCGAGGCCTGCGCCCGCAGCGCCGGTACGACCGCCGAGGTCGTGGCCGTGGACCCGGCGTCGGTCGAGCCGGGCTTCCCGCTCGTGCTGCCCGACCCCTCCTGGGACGTCATGTTCCGGCGCAGCGCGGCCCGCGCCCACGAGGCCGGCCTGCCCGCGACCTCGCTCGAGACGACCGCCTCCGACGTACGCGAATGGGACCGCGGGCGGGGCGAACCCCCGCTCGCCGTGGAGCTGTCTGCCGAGCGCGAGGCCGAACTGCTTGGCTCGTGAGCGCCGCAGGGGCGTAGGTTCACCCCGACCCGGGAGGAGCCCCAGATGCCCAAGGACAAGCAGGGCCGCGAGACCAAGAAGCCCAAGAAGGGCTCGGCCCCCGCGGCCAAGCCCCTCACCCCCCGCCCGCCGGCGCCGCCCTCATCCTGACGCTCCCCTGACCAACCGCTTCTGTCCGCCGATCAAGGCGAAAGGCCCATGGTCATTTAGGTGATCATGGGCCTTTCGCCTTGATCACCGGCGTGGGGGGCGTGGGGGGTTGGGCGGCAGCCTGGCCGCGTTGCTCACGCGTGCAGGGGGAAGGCGTCCTTCCAGACGGGCTCGTACCCGGCCGCCTTGAGCATGGCGGCGACCTGGGCCGGGGTGCGCTCATCGCTGACCGCGAACTGCTCCTGCGCCGTACCCGGCGTGAGATAGCCGCCTGGCTCGGTCGAGGAGCCCGCGCTCATGGTCGTCACGGCGATACGTACGAGGCCGTCGCGCAGCACCGCCGGCTCACGGGTGGACAGCACGATGCCGGCCTCGGGCGCGACCAAGCGTAGGGCGGCCATCGCCTGGACGTACTCGGCGTCGGTGACCGGGACGAGCGGCTGGAAGCCCGACGCGCTGGCCTTGATCCGCGGCAATGACACGGTCACCTCGGTGCGCCAGTAGCGCTTCTGCAGCCAGACCGCGTGCTCGGCGACGGCCCGTACGTCGGCGCGCCAGTCCCCCGAGAGCCCGAGCAGCGCACCGATGCCGAGGCGCCGTACGCCCGCCTCGGCCGCCCGCTCGGTGCTGGCCAACCGCCGGTCGTAGTCCCGCTTCCAGCCGGCGGTGTGCACTTCGGCGTAGCGGGCCCGGTCGTAGGTCTCCTGGTAATGCACGACGCCCTCCAGCCCGGCCGCGACCAGCCGCGTGTAGGTGTCGTCGGACCAGGTCTGGGTCTCCACCGACAGCGACGGGACCAAGGGGCGCAGCGCCTCCAGGCACTCCACCAGATAGCCCTTGCTCACCTCGATGCGGTGCTCCCCGGAGACCAGCAACAGGTGGCGGAAGCCCTGCCGCAACAGCACCTGTGCCTCCGCGACAACCTCCGGGACCGTCAGGGTCCGGCGCGCGACGTCCAGGCCCTTGCTGAAGCCGCAGTACGTGCACGAGGACAGGCAGGCGTTGCTGACGTACAGCGGGGCGAACAGCCGCACGGCCCGGCCGAACCGCTGCAGCGTCGTGGCCCGGGCGGCCTGCGCCAGCTGCTCCAGGTGTGGCGTTGCCTGGTCCGAGAGCAGCGTCGGGAGAGTGGCGAGGCTCGGCTGGGCGATCGCCTGCTCCACCGGTACGTACGACGGGGCGGGCAGCGTCCCCAGGTGCCGGGCGAACCCGCCAGGGGCAGCGCTCATGCCAGGAACCCGGTCAGCGGGCTGGAGGCCTCGGCGGTCTCCCGGACGGCGCCGGGCCGGGCGACGTAGCCGAGGCGCCCGGCCTCGGTCGCGAGGGCGAAGGCCCGCGCCATCCGGACCGGGTCCGAAGCGACCGCGATCGCGGTGTTGACCAGCACCGCGTCGGCGCCGACCTCCATGGCCTCGGCCGCGTCCGACGGCACGCCGAGGCCGGCGTCCACGACGACCGGGACGCCTGCCTGGGCCACGATCACCTCGATCGCGTCCCGGGTGCGCAACCCGCGGTTGCTGCCGATCCAGGCGCCGAGCGGCATGACGGTGGCGCAGCCCGCCTCCTCCAGGTGCCGGCACAGCACGGGATCGGCTGAGCAGTACGGCAGGACCGTGAAGCCGTCAGCCACGAGGCGTACGGCCGCCCGCAAGGTCTCGATCGGGTCCGGCGCGAGGGTGCGCGGGTCGGGCGTGACCTCGAGCTTGACGAGCTCCGCTCCGGTCGCGGCCCGGCCCAGCCGGGCCAGCCGGACGGCCTCGTCGGCGTCCACCGCTCCGGAGGTGTTGGGCAGCAGCACCAGATGCGGCGGTACGAAGTCCAGGACGTCGCCCTCGCCGGCCCGGCTGAGGTCCACCCGGCGCAGGGCCACGGTGACGATCTGCGCCCCGCTGGCCAGTAGCGCGTCCCGCATGACCTCGTGCGAGCGGAATTTCCCGGTGCCCACGAGCAGTCGGCTGGTGTACGGCCGGCCGGCGACCACGAGCGGGTCGGTGTCGTGGAGCCGGTCGGTGTCCACGGTGCCTGAAACCATTCTGCGACTCCCCACGCGGGCATGACCCCGATCGGGTGGTACGGGTCGCCGGCGGGTGGGCCGGCCTCTCAGCCCGCGTCCGCGAGCTCCCCGGCCTGACCCACCAATCGTAGTGCCCGCACCCGGGCGTGCCGCACCGAACGCTCCTGTCCTGGCCCCGCCGGTGACGCACCGTCGGTCCCATCAGTCACAACTGTCACTTCCTGCACCCCTTGCCACACGGCCCGTGATCACCGTACGGTCCTTTGCATGTCCTCTCGCGCCGGGTCCGCCCGAGTCCTCGGCACGCTCGTGCTGCTCACGGCGGTGCTGACCGCGGGCGCGCCCTCGGTCATCCGGATCCACCGCGGTGACACGCTGAGCGAGCTGGCTCTGCAGCACCACACGACGGTGGCGCAGCTGATCGCGCTGAACCACCTGCCGGGCAACGGCATGATCTACGCCGGCGCGATGCTGCGGCTGCCGGACGCCCCGGCGAGCACCCCGCCGACGTCCTCGCACATCCCGCCGGCCGTGCAGCGCTCGGTGGCCAACCACCGCGAGATGCTCAGTCAGCGCTACGTCCCGAGCCGCTCGGAGGCGCGGCGGATGGTGGCCACGGCGGCCCGCCACCACGCCGTCCCGGTGGACCTCGCCCTGGCGGTGGCCTATCAGGAGAGCGGCTTTCAGCAGCGCGTGGTCTCGCCGGTCGACGCCATCGGTGTCATGCAGGTGCTGCCGAGCACCGGCGCCCTGCTGGACCGGGCGTACGGCCGGCACTTCGACCTGCTGCGAGGCAGCGACGACATCGAGGCCGGCGTCCTGCTGCTGCGGCAGTTGCTGGACGCGACCGGCACCGCGAGGGGCGCACTGATCGGCTACTACCAGGGGCTGGGCTCGCTGAGCCGCATCGGCGTGCTGCCCGAGACCCGTGACTACATCGCCAGCGTCAGCGCGCTGCGGCCGCGCTTCCGCTCCAGCTGAAGGTCACGCTACGTCTGTAGCGCGGTGCTGTATCAGCGGACCCCCCGGGGGACGCGGCGGGTGGCGCCGTTGACGGTCCGCGCGTCGCCACAAGGAGTCAGGGTTTCGAGGCGTCGTAGGACCCGGGAGGCGGGAGTTGCTGCAAGGTCCAGGTGTTCCCGTCGGGGTCGGTGAACGAGGTGAACGACCCCCACGCGAGCGTGGTGACCTCCGGTGCGTCGACGCCTCGCTCGAGCAGCTCCCGACGCGCCGCTTCGGCGTCGGGCACGACGACCTGGATGCTGTTCTGAGTCCCCGGCGTCATCTGCGTGATCCCTTCACCGAAGGCGATCGAGCAGGCGGACGTCGGCGGCGTGACCTGGACGAACCTCGTGTTCTCATCGACCCGGGCTTGCATGTCGAGCGTGAATCCAACCTTCTGGACGTAGAAGTCGATGGCCCGGTCGACGTCGGTCACCGGGATGAAGATGAGCTCGATCTTGCACTTCATGGCTGCCTCCGTGTTGTCGTAGACCCGTTGCCTACGACGTCGCGGCCAGCATGACCGCAAGCACCGACAGGTTCTGCTCCGGCGCGTGCTGGCGCTCAGGCAGCGCGGAACAGCTGGACGTCCCCACTGCCGGTGCGGGCGTGCACGGTGATCGTGCGCTTCGCCGGGGCCGGGTGATCCTCGACTGAGCACGCGCGCCTGTCCGGCGCGTACAGCCTCGCGACCTACAGTGAGAGGCGCGATGGAGACCACTGCCGAGGACGTGGCGGACCGCCTGGTCGGCCGGCTGCTCGACGACCGGTACTCCCTGGACCAGTTGATCGCCCGGGGCGGGATGGCCGCGGTCTACCTGGCCACCGACACCCGGCTGGACCGACCCGTCGCCGTCAAGGTCATGCACCGCGGGCTGGCCGAGGACCCCGAGTTCGTCGCGCGGTTCAGCCGGGAGGCGCGCGCGTCGGCCCGGCTGACGACGCCGGACGTCGTCGCCGTGCACGACCAGGGCACCGACCGGGCTACCGGACGCGCCTACCTCGTGATGGAGCACGTGCAGGGACGCACCCTGCGGGACCTGCTGCTGGAGCGGGGCGCGCTGCCGCCGGCCCGCGCGGTACAGGTGATGGAACCGGTACTGAGGGCGTTGGCCGCCGCGCACGCCGCCGGGCTGATCCACCGCGACGTCAAGCCCGAGAACGTCTTGCTCGCCGACGACGGCCGGATCAAGGTCGCCGACTTCGGGCTCGCCCGCGCAGTGGAGGCCAGCGAGCTCACCGCGACCACGGGTGTGCTGCTCGGCACCGTCGCCTACCTCGCCCCCGAGCAGGTCGAGACCGGCCGGTCCGATGCGCGCACCGACGTCTACGCCGCAGGGGTCGTGCTCTGGGAGCTGCTGACCGGCACCCCGCCGTACTCCGGCCAGAGTCCGCTGTCGGTGGCGTTCCGGCACGTGCACGCCGACATGCCGCCGCCGTCCACGGTCGTCACGGGAGTCCCGGTCGCGCTGGACGCGCTCGTGGTGCGGGCGACCCGCCGCGACCCGTCCGCCCGTCCCGTCGACGGCGGCGCCTTCCTGGCCGAGCTGCGCCACGTCCGGGCCGACCTGGGCCCCTTGGCGGTCCAGGACGACAGACCCGTCGTACGGCGTGCCGGCGTGCACCCGACCCTGGTCGTGCCCCGCGTTCCCGCTGGGTCGGTGCCGCTCGCGCCGTCGCATCGCCACCGGCGCGGGCCGGTGCTCGCCGTCGTGCTCGCACTGCTCGCGCTGCTGGCGCTCGGCGGCGGCTACTACCTCGGTGAGGGGCGCTACACCACGGCCCCGGCCGTCCTCGGCACCGAGCAAGCGACGGCCCAGAGCGCCCTGTATCGGGTCGGTCTCAAGGCAGCCGTGCAATCCCGCTTCGACGAAGCCGTACGCCGTGGCCGGGTCATCACGCAGGTACCCGGGGCCCGCCAGCGCGTACGCAAGCACGGAACCGTGACCCTCGTGGTGTCGCTCGGCCCGGACCGCCGCGGGGTACCGGTGCTGGGTGGGGCCCTGCGCGCGCCGGCCGAGCGGGCGCTGCAGGGGGTCGGTCTCGCAGTCGGCAGCGAGGTGCAGGTCTACTCCCCCACGGTCGGCGCCGGCCAGGTCGTGTCCAGCGACCCGCCGCCCGGGACCCGGCTGAAGCCCGGCACACCGGTGTCGCTCGCCGTCAGCAAAGGACCGCAGCCGGTGGACGTCGTCGACGTCCGCGGCCAGCAGCAGGACGCCGCCCAGAGCGCGCTCAAGCGGCTCGGCTTCACGGTGACCAGCACGACCCGGTACGACGAGAAGGCCCCCGCCGGGGCCGTCGTGGACCAGACACCGGTGAACGGCACGGCGGCGTTCGGCTCGACGGTGGCGCTGACGGTCAGCAAGGGGCCGCAACTGGTGCGCGTACCCGATCTTACCGGCAAGGACGTTCAGGCAGCCGTCGCCCAGCTCGAGGGGCTCGGGCTCCGGACGACGGTGCACGCCTTCCCCGGGCCCGGCCGGGTGCTGCAGAGCAACCCCGGCGACGGCGCCATGGTCCGGCGCGGCAGCAACGTCACGCTGTACGTCTTCTGACCACCGTCTTCTGACCCGCCCTCTCCCATCGGGCGGCCGGTCTGCCACGCTGTCCGGCGTGCCGCCCCGCAAGCCCTCCCCCATCGGCAGCCACGTGCCGGTCGCGAGCGGGCTGGTGAAGGGCCTGGCGTACGCCCGCGAGATCGGCGCCGCGGCGGTACAGGTCTTCGTGTCCAACCCACGCGGCTGGGCGCCGAGCCTAGGTGACCCGGCCCAGGACGAGATCTTCCGCGGCCGGTGCGCCGACGCCGGGATACCGAGCTTCGTGCATGCGCCGTACCTGGTGAACTTCGGCTCACCGACCGAGGTGACGCTCACGCGGTCGGTCGAGGCGGTACGGCACGCTCTCGGTCGGGCAACGGCCCTCGGCGCGGACGGTGTGGTCGTGCACGCGGGCAGCGCGGTCGCCGGCGCGCATCGCGACGAGGCGCTGCTGCAGCTGCGTACGCACCTGCTGCCGGTGCTCGACGAGGTGCCGGACGGCGGTCCCCGGCTGCTGGTGGAGCCCACTGCCGGTGGCGGGCAGGCGCTCGCGGCCACGGTGCAGGACCTCGGTCCCTGGTTCGCCCAGCTCGATGACCACCCCGGGCTGGGCGTGTGTCTGGACACCTGTCACGCCTTCGCGGCCGGCCACGACCTGGCGACGCCGGGCGGGATGAAGCGGACCCTGGACGCCCTGGTGAAGACCGTCGGGCGGGGCCGGCTCGCGCTGGTGCACGCCAACGACAGCAAGGACCCGTTGGGCTCGACCCGTGACCGGCACGAGGCCATCGGCGAGGGGCGGATCGGCCGCGACCCGTTCGCCGAGCTGTTCCGGCACCCGGCCACGCGGGGCGTACCGGTGGTCGTCGAGACCCCCGGTGACGCCGCGGCCCACCGCCGCGACGTCGACCTGCTGTGCGGCCTGCGCGACGCGTGAATCCGGCCACCCGCATCGGGCGCCGCACCGACCGGCCGACGCTCGCGCTGCTGGGCGTCACCGCTGTCTGGGGCTCGACCTTCGTGGTGGTGAAGCATGCCGTCGACCGGATGCCCGTCACCGACTTCCTCACCTGGCGTTTCGCACTCGCGGCGCTGGCGATGCTCCTGCTGCGCCCGCGAGCCGTCGCCCGGCTCGGCGGCAGCGGGCGGCGGGTCGGCCTGTTGCTGGGCTTGGCCCTCGGCGCCGGCTACCTGTTCCAGACTCTCGGGCTGCAGACCACCAGTGCCGCGGTCAGCGGGTTCGTCACCGGGATGTTCGTCGTGCTGACCCCCCTCGGTGCTGCCGTCCTGCTACGCCAGCCGCCCGGCCGGGCCGCCTGGGGCGCGGTGCTCCTGGCCACGGTGGGCCTGGGCCTGCTCTCGCTGCACGGCCTCTCGGTCGGCACCGGCGAGTTGCTGACCCTGGGCTGCGCCGCCGCCTTCGCCCTGCACATCGTCGGACTCGGCCGCTTCGCTGCGTCCTACGACGCCTTCGGGCTCGCCGTCGTGCAGCTGCTCGCGGTTGCCGCGATGTGCGCCGTCGTGGCGGTGCCGGGCGGCTTGGCCGTCCCGCCGGATGCCGGTGTCTGGGGTGCGCTCGCGCTGACCTCGTTGGCCGCGACGGCGCTGGCCTTCGTCGTACAGACGTGGGCGCAGGCGCACCTGGCCCCCACCCGGGCCGCCGTCGTGATGACCATGGAGCCGGTGTTCGGGCTGGTGTTCGCCGTGGGACTGGCCGGCGAGCGCTTCGGGCTGCGTACGGCGCTCGGGGCGGCGCTCGTACTCGGCGCGATGGTGCTGACCGAGGTCGGTCCGCGGGCGGGGGCCGAAGGGGCCAGCGAGCGCCTGGAGGTGTGAGCGGCGTGGGCTAGAGCTCCGGGCCCTCGCCACGCGCTTCCTGGTAGGAGTAGCGCTGCTCCCGCCACGGGTCGGCCCGGTTGTGGTACCCGCGCTCCTCCCAGAAGCCGCGCCGGTCAGCCGTCAGGTACTCCAGGCCGCGGACCCACTTCGGGCCTTTCCAGGCGTACAGGTGGGGGACGACCAGGCGTAGCGGGTAGCCGTGCTCGGCGGTCAGCTGCTGGCCGTCGCGGTGGGTGACGAAAAGGGCCCGCGCGTCGGAGAAGTCGCGCAACGTCATGTTGGCGCTGTAGCCGTACTCGGCCCAGACCAGCACGTGCGTGACGTCCGTCGCCGGCGGAGCGAGCTCGAGCAGGGTGGCCGTCGAGACCCCTCGCCAGGTGCTGTCGAGGACCGAGAACTTGGTGACGCAGTGGAAGTCCGCGTGCACCTCGGTCCGTGGCAGATGGCCGAACTGCGGCCAGGTCCATCGCGTCTGCTCCCCCGACGCGGTCTCGCCGAAGACCTTGAGGTCCCAGGTGTCGGGCTTGAACGCCGGGACCGGGCCGTAGTGCAGGACCGGCCAGCCGCGGGGGATGTACTGGCCGGGCGGCAGCCGGTCCGCGGCCACCCCCTCGGCCCGCTTCCTGGCCCCCAGCCTGCTGAACGGCGTCGTCACCGGCCCAGTGTGCCCCTGCGCCGGGCTGCCCGGGGAGGTGGGGTAGGTTCGGCCGGTGCTGAGCAACTGCTACCGCTACCCGTCCCGGGACTCCCGGTCGGGCACTCGCTGACGCACCCCTGACCACCGCGAGCCCCGGGCACCTGCCCGGGGCTCTTGCTATTTCCGGGAGAACCACATGGTCGTCGTCATGTCCACCGGCGCTGCCCCCGCTGAGGTGGAGGCCGTCGTTGCACGCGTTGAGGCGGCCGGCGGTTCAGCCTTTGTCAGCCGCGGTGTACAGCGCACCATCGTCGGCCTGGTCGGGGACGTGGCGCGGTTCCAGGCCCTGAACCTGCGCAGCATGCCGGGCGTCGGCGAGGTCGTGCGGGTCTCCAAGCCGTACAAGCTCGTCAGCCGCGAGAACCACCCGGAGGCGACCGTCGTGACCGTCGGCGATGTGCCCATCGGCCCCGACACCTTCACGCTGATCGCCGGCCCGTGCGCGGTCGAGACCCCCGAGCAGACCATGGCGGCGGCCCGGATGGCTCAGGCGGCGGGGGCGACCCTGCTGCGGGGCGGCGCCTACAAGCCACGCACCTCGCCGTACGCCTTCCAGGGGCTGGGCGAGCGGGGCCTGCAGATCCTGGGCGAGGTGCGCCAGGAAACCGGCCTGCCGATCGTCACCGAGGTCGTCGACGCCGCCGACGTCGAGCTGGTCGCCGAGTGGGCCGACATGCTGCAGGTCGGCACCCGCAACGCCTCGAACTTCGCGCTGCTGCAGGCCGTCGGCGGCATCGGCAAGCCGGTGATGCTCAAGCGCGGGATGACGGCGACCTACGAGGAGTGGCTGATGGCGGCGGAGTACGTCGCCCAGCGCGGAAACCTGGACATCGTGCTGTGCGAGCGGGGCATCCGCACTTACGAGACGGGCACCCGCAACACCCTGGACATCGCGGCTGTGCCCATGGCGCACTCGATGTCGCACCTGCCGGTGATCGTCGACCCGTCGCACTCCGGCGGCAAGCGCGACCTGGTCCTACCGCTGTCTCGGGCGGCCATCGCTGCGGGCGCGGACGCGATCATCGTGGACGTGCACCCGGACCCGACGGCAGCGCTGTGCGACGGCCCGCAGGCGCTGTACGGCGACCTGCTCGACGAGCTCGCGCAGGTCTGCCGCGAGCTACCGCCGCTGGTCGGCCGGCGGCTGGTCTGACAGCAGCCGCGCGACCACGGTGGCAGCGCGCTGAGCGCCTGCGTCGTCGATGTCGAGGTGGGTGAGCAGCCGCACGCGCTGGGGCCCGACGACCGACAGCAGCACGCCCTGGTCCCGAGCAGCTGCCGCAAAGGCGCGCGCGTCGGTCACGGCGAGCGGTACGATGTTGGTCTCGGTGGTGACACCGAGGGCGCGGCCCAGCGCGGCGGCCCGCTCATGGTCCTGCGCGAGCCGCTCGAGCTGGTGCTCCAGCGCGAAAAGCCCTGCTGCGGCGAGGATCCCGGCCTGCCGCATCCCGCCGCCCAGCCGCTTGCGCAGCACCCGCGCCTCCTGGGCCCGCGCCGCGTCGGTGACGACGACCGAACCGACCGGCGCGCCCAGCCCCTTGGACAAGCACACGCTCAACGTGTCGAACACCGCGCCGTACGACGCCAGCGACACCCCGCTGGCGACGTGGGCGTTCCAGATGCGCGCGCCGTCGCAGTGCAGGGCGATGCCGTGCTGCCCGGTCAGCGACCGGAGGGCCCGCAGGTCGGCGAGCGGGTGGACCCGGCCGCCGGCCCGGTTGTGGGTCTGCTCGACCGACACCGCGCGGGTCGCGACGGTGCCCCAGCCGTCCGGCCGCAGGTAGGGTTGCACGGTGTCTGCGGTCAGCAGGCCACCGGGTGTGGTGCGGCTCTGGATGCCGCCGTGCTGCGCGGCCCCGCCGTGCTCGTAGGTCACGACGTGCGCGTCGGCGTCGCACAGCAGTTCCTGCGCCGGCGGTACCACCAGGCGCAGGCAGATCTGGTTGCCCATCGTCCCGCTCGGCACGAACACCGCCGCCTCGTGGCCGAACAGACCGGCAACGCGCTCCTCGAGGGCGTTGACCGTGGGATCCTCGCCGTACACGTCGTCGCCGACCTCGGCGGCGGCCATGGCGGCCCGCATCCCGGCGGTCGGGCGGGTGAGGGTGTCGCTGCGCAGATCGACCGGCGCGCGACCGGTGTCCGGTCGGTAGTGGGTCCGCTGGTCTGCCGATGCGTGAGTCACCCCACGCAGGCTAGGCGCGGCCTATTCTGGACATTGTGGTGCTGGGTAGCGTGGTGACGGCGTCGGACCTGCTCGCCGTGGTCAGGGTGCACGCCGATCGCGTGCACGACGCCGTACGGCGCCTGGGTTGCGGGCCACAGGCCGCCCTGGAGGTCGTGGGCGGCAGCGGGCTGGACCTCGTGGACGCCCTCGCGCGCGACCCCGAACAGGTGGGCGACCCCATCGGGTGGTGGTTCGCCAGGGCCCGTGCGCTCGGTCGCCAGGCGATCGGGAGCGAGCAGGACGACCTGCCGGTCGGGGGCGGGCTGCTGCGCCGGGACGCCAACCAGGTGCGCCTCGCCGAGGCGCTAGAAGCGCGACCCGAGCGGGACCGGGCCGCGCTGCTCCTGCGCGACTCCTACGACCTGCCGCTGAGCGCAGTCTGCACCGCCCTCGGCCTGGACGCCGACGCGGCGGCCGAGGTTGTCGGCCGCGCCCGCTTGGCCTTCCTGCCGAGTCTGGTCGAGGGACCGGTGCCCTCACTCGATGATCACCGGGCTGACCTCGGGGCGCTGTCCCGGCTGGCCGAGTCGGGTCCGGTGGCGACCCGGGACGCCACGACCCGCCGGCACGCCCAGTCGTGCGACCGGTGCGCGTCGATCATCGACGCGCAAGAACGGGCGCGCCGGCTGCTCAGCGGCCTGACCGTCGTGGCGCTGCCCGAGGCCGACCGCGAGCGGCTGCTGTCCAGGATCGAGCGCCGAGCCCGCGCAGTGCTGCCCGCCGCCGTGGCCGTCGCTCCCCAGGAGGCCGAACCGCCGGACGAGCCCCGCAGGCTGCTGCCGCTACCGGTCGTGGCACTCGGGCTGCTGCTGGCAACAGCGGTCGGCGCCGGTATCGGCTTCTACGAGAGCCGCAGCCCCTCGACGACCCCGATCGCGGTGCTCGCGCCGGCACCGGCTAGCACGTCCGCTGCCGCGACACCGCCGCCGGTCGTCCCGCGCCCGCCGGCCGCCTCGCAGACGCCGACCCCCACCGACCGGGTCCCGGTCGACGTCATCACGCTCACACCGTCCCCCTCGCCGATCCAGACCCCGACCCCACAGGTGTCGGACTCGACGTCGCCCAGCCCACCGGCGACCCCGAGCGCGACCGGGACGCCGAGCAGTACGCCGGGTAGCGATCCCCTGACCCTGCTGCTGAACCCCGCGAGCGGGCCGAACGGCACCGCGGTACAGGTGACCGGAAGCGGCTGGCAGCCCGGCGCGACCGTGACGGTGCGCTACCTCGGGCCGCGGGGCGCCGACACCGGTTCGACCGCGCGCGCTGTTGTGGACACGCAGGGGCGCTTCAGCACCACGCTGACGGCCCGCGACCCGAACCGCCTGCCCGGTCGCCACAGCGTCCGTGCCGATGACGGAACGCATTCCGACAGAGCGGTGTTCACCGCGAGCGGCTGAGGCCGGTTATCGCGACCGGATGACCCTGGCCCGCTGGAGCATCTCGGCAACCAAAAAGGACAGCTCGAGGGCCTGACCGGTGTTCAGCCGGGGGTCGCAGGCCGTCTCGTACCGGCCGGCCAGGTCCGCGTCGGTGAGCTGGTGCGCCCCGCCGAGGCACTCCGTGACGTCGTCCCCGGTGAGCTCCACGTGCACGCCGCCCGGGTGCGTCCCGAGGCGCGCGTGCACCTCGAAGAAGCCGCGCACCTCCTCCATCACGTCGTCGAAGTGCCGCGTCTTGTAGCCGCTCGGCGTCTCGGTGGTGTTGCCGTGCATGGGGTCGCAAACCCACACGACACTGCCCGGCCCACGTCTCGCCTCGACTGCCTGCACGATGCCCGGCAGCACCGCTCGCACGCGAGCCGCACCCATCCGGCTGATCAGTACCAGTCGCCCTGGGACGCGGTCCGGGTCCAGGTGCTCGCACAACGCCAGCGCCTGCTCCCCTGTCGTACCCGGTCCGAGCTTGACGCCGATCGGGTTGGCGATGCGGCGCAGCAGATCGACGTGTGCGCCCCCGAGGTCGCGCGTGCGCTCGCCCACCCAGACCAGGTGCGCAGACAGGTCGTACGGCGTGCCGTCCTCGTCCGGCCGCGTCATCGCCCGCTCGTACTCCAGCAGCAACGCCTCGTGGCTGGCGTACAGCTCGGTGCCCTGGGTGACGCTGGTATGGGCCGGGTCCAGGCCGCAGGCCCGCATGAACGCCAGCGCCCGCTCGATGTCGGTGGCCAGCTCGGCGTAGCGGTGGCCCGCCGGCGAGCTGGCGACAAAGGCGGTGTTCCAGTCGTGCACGGCATGCAGGTCGGCGCTTCCGTCGTGCGCCATGGCCCGCATGAAGTTCAGCGTCGCCGCGCTGTTGGCGTAGGCGCGCACCATCCGCTGCGGGTCCGGCGTGCGGTCGCCGTGCAGCTCGTTGACGGCGTCACCGCGGTACGACGCCAGCCCGGTGGCGCTCTCCACATCGGCGGACCGCGGCTTGGCGTACTGCCCGGCGAGGCGACCGACCTTGACCACCGGGGTGCTCGCGCCGTAGGTCAGTACGACGGCCATCTGCAGCAGGGTGCGGACCTTGCCGCGGATGCCATCGGCGGTGTTGGCTGCGAAGGTCTCGGCGCAGTCGCCGCCCTGGAGCAGGAAGGCCTCGCCGCGTGCAACGGCCGCGAGGCGCTGACGCAGCGCGTCGCACTCCTGCGGCTGCACCAGCGGCGGCACGACCGACAGGGTGCGCGCCACCTCGGCCAGGACCGCGCGGTCGGGCCAGGCCGGCTGCTGCGCTGCGGGCAGCTCGCGCCAGGTGTCCAGACCGCTGCTGCTGACGTCGACGCTCACGTGCGCCAGGCTAGTCGCGGGGGCAACGCTGCCCCTCCTGCAGAAAGGACCGTCTGTGACGACTCTCGAGGACCCGGGTGTGCAGCACCTGCTGTCGGCGAAGAACCACGCGGTGGTGTCGTCGTTGAACGAGGACGGCTCGATCCACAGCACCGTCGTGTGGGTCGACGTCGAGGACGGGCGCCTCGCGGTCAACAGCGCCGCCGGCCGCAAGTGGCCTACGAACCTCGAGCGCGACCCTTCGGTCACCGTGGTCGTGTACGACGAGGACAACCCCTACGACTACGTCGAGGTGCGCGGGCAGGCGGTCGTAGGCACCGACGCCGACGCGCACATCGACCGGCTGGCCAAGCGGTACGTCGGCGCCGACAGCTACCCGTTCCGCCAGCCCGGCGAGCAGCGGGTGAAGTTCCTGGTGGACGCCTCGCTGGTCCGCCACCAGAAGCAGGGCTGAGCTCGCCCGCTTGCCTCGCGCCATCCCGACCTCGCCCGCCCTCCCGGTAAACCGCTTACGGCATCCCGGCCTGGCGGACCAGGGCGGTCAGGCGGCTGACCGCGCGCAGGTACTTCTTGCGGTACCCACCGGCGAGCAGCTCGGCCGGGAACACCTGGTCTATGGCCACGCCGCTGGCCACGACAGGCACGTCCCGGTCGTACAGCCGGTCGGCCAGCACGACCAGGCGCAGGGCGGCTGCCTGATCCGTGACGGGCTCGACCGCGGCCAGGCACACCAGCGGTACGCCCTCGATGAGCGCGCCGTACCGGGAGGGGTGCAACTGCGCCAGGTGCTCCAGCACCGCTCCGAAGTCGTCGTACGACGCGCCGGGCGTCTGCTCGGCCCGGGCGCGGACCTGATCATCGGCGAGCGGGAGCGGCGCCCGCGGCAGCCCGCGATGCCGGTAGTCCTCGCCGTCGATGCGTACGGGCAGGAAGTGCTCGGACAGCCCTTGGATTTCGCGTAGGAAGTCGGCCGTGTCGAACCGACCTTCCCCGAGGGCCCCGGGCAACGTGTTCGAGGTGGCAGCAACCCGAACGCCGGCGACGACGAGCCGGGCGAGCAGGGTCGAGACGAGCACGGTGTCCCCCGGGTCATCGAGCTCGAACTCGTCGATGGCCAGCAACCGATGGCTGGACAGGGCTTCGATGGTGGCGCCGAAGCCCAGCGCCCCCACCAGGTGCGTCAACTCCACGAACGTGCCGTACGCCCGGGGCTCGGGGCTGGCATGCCATAAGGCGGCGAGCAGGTGGCTCTTGCCGACACCGAAGCCGCCGTCGAGGTAGACGCCCGGCTTACCGTCGGCGCGCCTTGCCCTTGCGAACATCCGCTTCGGGGGCGGCTCAAGGGTGGCGGCGAACGCGGTGAGGACGCCAAGGGCGGCGGTCTGGCTGGGTTGGGCCAGGTCCGGCAGGAAGGTGTCGAAGCGCGCTGTGCTGAACTGCGGCGGTGGGACGAGAGCGTCCACGAGGGACTGGGGCGGCACCCACGGGCTGCGGTCGACCAGGTGCACGGGCACGACGGGACACCCTAGAGGTGGCTGCACGATTTTCTAGGTCGTAGCGGGGCGGGAGAGGGCAGGGTTCCGGACGCCACTCTCGGTGGGCGTCGTCCCGCCGTCGGGGCTGATCACGGATGCGATGGCTGGCGCAAGGGACTGGTGCGTCCGCCCGGCAGGGTCGAGAGGCCGTCGAGGAAGATCGTCTTCTGGCACCGGGCGGTGGGGTCCCAGTGCCCGGTGTTGGACAGGGGTTGGGCAAGCATCGCGGCCTGGACGATGACGTCGGCGGTGGTGGCATCGGCGCGAATGCTGCCCTCGCCTGACACGACAGCGTTCACCTTGCCACCTGCGGTGGTTGAGGCCCACTGCTCATCCTGTCAACCGCTCTCCGGGAGTGACCAGGGACGAAGTCGCTCAGGTCGGCAGCGGCTTCTCGATGTCACGGAGCATGCCGACCGCCATTCGCTGCGCGTCGCTGGCAGCTCGAGTCGCCGTGGGGCCCTTGAACAGGGCGGTCAGCGTGTGCCGCCACAGCACCAGCCAGCGCTCGAAGTGGACGGCCGCCAGGCCCGCGGTGGCCGCCAGGTGGCGGTGCAGCTGCATCGGACGACCGACGTAGGCCCCGGTCCCGAGCAGGGTCACCTCCCAGAAGGACGCGATGCGTGGCAGGTGAGCTGCCAGGTCCATCTCGGCGATAGCGAAGACCGGTCCGAGCACTGGGTCGACCAGGGCTGCGCTGTAGAACGCGCACAGCAACGCCTCGATGTCCGCGCGGTCCATAATGTCGCCCAGCACGGGTCCGTCTAGGGCGCCCGTCATCTGCTCGGACTGCTCGCCGTCAATGCTCTGCGCTCCTGCCGTCGCTGACTTTTTGGCCCGGCACGGCTACGCCCAGGACGGCAGCGTGGTGCAGGCGGACCCCACCAGCCTCGCACGTCGGGCCGTCGCTGGAGGCGACCAGCGCAGGGAGCGGGATGGTTCAGCGACGCGCTGGCGGGTCCCGGCGGGTGCTCAGAGCGTGAGCTGTACGCCGAGCAGGACTGTTAGCAGCGCGAACGCTGCGGTCGCGGCGCCGAAACCGCCACGGGCCGCCGGAGTGGTCGCGCGGGCATGCAGCCAGGCGGTGAGCCCGGACAGCACGACCGCGGTCAGTTTGCTGGTGAACAGCACGGCGTACGAGCCGTGCAGCTCGTCCCGAACCGCCCAGGCGTTCCAAGCGCCCGTGACGATCAGGACCGCGAAGGCCGGCCACGCCACCCGGGCGAACGCGCGGGCCGCGATCGCCGGCGCCTGCGGCGAGACGGTCCGCAGGGAGGGGACCAGAGCCGCCAGGACCAGCTGCCCGACAACCCACATCGTGGCAGCGGTGATATGCAGGAACAGCCGGAGCAACTCCCAGCCCGAGGTGGTCACCTCCCATCCTCACCACAGCCGCAAGTGATCTCTCGAACGGATGCCGCTCGGCGCACGGCTGCACCGGACAGGAGCACGAATCGACGGAGGGCAGGCATTGCCGACACCCGAAGGGGCAGCTGACGCCACGTCCGCCGCGCGACTAGCCGGCTCCGGCGCGGCCCTGCTGTTGGCCGCGATGAGGCGGCCCAGCGCGGCGCGGTCCAAAGTCGCCCAACGCGCCCATACGCCCGTCGCCGTCAACTCCTGTACGAAGCACATCCACCCGGCAGCACAGCACCCACCGCCCGCATGAGCGGCGGCGCGTCCGACCGACCGGCAGACTGAGCTGCCGCCCGGCGGCGCGGACGAAACCGGAGCCAGGAGGCCAGCATGGGGTTCTACGTGACGCAGGTCGTGCCACGCCTGATCGACCTGGCCTGCGGCAGCCCCGTTGCCCGGCCCAGCCGGCAACGGGTGTGCGCGGGCCTGCACGGCCAAGTGCTCGAGATCGGCTTCGGGTCCGGGCTGAACGTCGCCTACTACCCGCCCGCCGTCACCGCAGTCGACGCCGTGGAACCCGCCGACGTCGGCTGGCGACTCGCCGCGTCCCGGGTGGCCTGCGGCGCCGTACCGGTTCGGCGGTCCGGCCTGGACGGCCAATGCTTGCCCTTCCCGGACGCGACCTTCGACAGTGCCCTGTCGACCTGGACGCTGTGCACCATCCCGGACGTCGCGGCGCCCCTGCAGGAGCTCCGGCGGGTGCTCAAGCCCGGGGCCGCCCTGCACTTCGTGGAGCACGGCCTGGCCCCCGACCGGCACGTCCAGCGCTGGCAGCGCCGGCTCGAACCGGTTCAGAGAAGGCTCGCCGGCGGCTGCCACCTCACCCGGCCGGTCACCGAGCTGCTCACCGCAGCCGGCTTCCAACTCACCGAGCTCGATGTCTTCTACGAACCGCACGCCCCGAAGTTTCTCGCCGCCGAGTCCCTGGGCACCGCCGTCGCCCCCTGACCGGGCTTACCGTCCACCCGATCGTGTGTGCCGGCTTCGGGTCGCAGCGGGTCCGCCGGCGGCGTCAGCCACGGCCTTGGCTAATGTCACGCGATGGGACGCCTACCACTGATCGACTCGAACGCCGCCGACACCGACCCGCTGGCCCGTGAGGTGCTGCACGCTGTCAGCACTGCCCGAGGGCGCAGCGTCGACCCGAACGTTTACCGGGCCGTCGCCAACCATCCCCGAGCGCTGCAGGCGATGGTGCAGTTCGGCACCGTCGTGTACTTCCAGAACTCCATGACCCCGGCGCAGCGGGAGCTGGCCTACCTCACCGCCTCGGTGACCAACAACTGCCACTATTGAATCCCCACCCACGTGCTGCTCGGTCGAGCAGCAGGGCTGACAGAGGACAAACTCGCGCACCTGGCCGACGACCCGCTCCCTGACGGTGTCTACGAACCCGACGAGTCAGCCATCGTCGGCTACGCCCAGCGCTCGACCCGCATGGACGTCATCAACGACCAGACCTACCGCGACCTGGCGGCGCACTTCACGCCCGAGCAAATCATCGAGCTCTGCTTCACCGTAGGCCTGGCAAACATGATCAACCGCTTCCACGCGACGTTCCTCACCGACGTCGACCCCGATACGCAGCAGGCGCTGGCGCCGAGCTGCCCGCTGGCCTACCCGGACGTCCCGGTGGGCGGGTAACAGGAGACACCGCCGAGACCGTTGTGACCGAGGACGCGGGCAGCCGCACGGCAAGGTCGCAGCGCCGCAGCCTCTGATGTCGACGCCGTACGAGTTGAACCGGCCGGTCGATCTGGTACGGCCTGCGGCGTGCCGGTCGCCGGGTCAGCCGGTGGCCTTGCTGGCGAACTCATTGGTGTAGGTCTTGCTCAGGTCGACGGGCTTGCCCTTCATCGACGGCACGTACTTGGTCTCGATGGTGCTCACCGTCTGGGCGCCGGTCGCGGGCATGAGGCCGTCGGTGGTGAAGCTGGCTTTCTGGCCCTCGAGCGCCGTGATGTAAGCAGCCTTGTTGCCGGCGTAGTAGTCCGCCGGCACCTTGTCGGCGATCTCGGCGGCACTGTGCGTCGACATCCACTTCAGCGTCTTCACGTACGCGTTGACGACGTGCTGGACGACCTCCTTGTGGCCGTTGACGTACTCGGTGTTCATGAACACCGAGATGAACGGGTACTCGCCGCCGAGCGCTGCCTTGGTGGTCTCCGGGGTCCGCAGGTCGACCAGGACCTTGCCGGCGCCGCTGCTGATGATCTTGGAGATGGTCGGCTCGGTGGTCATACCGGCGGCGATGCGGCCTTGTTGCATGGCGGCCAGGAAGGTCGCCCCGGCGCCAACGGGCAAGAAGTGCACCTTGTCGGCATTGACGCCGACCTGGCCGAGAATGGCGGTGCTGAGGGTCTGCGTGCCGGAGCCGAGCTCGGTGACGCCCATGTTCGCGCCGTTGAGGTCACTAGCGCTCTTGATCTTGTCGGCGTCCTTGCTGCTGACCATCAGAGCCTCCCCCGGTGCGGTCTGCAGCTGTACGACCGTCTCCATCGACTTCCCGGCTGCCTGCAGCTCGATGGTGTGGTTGTACGACCCCGAGCCCGCATCGACGTTGCCGGTCAGGACCTGCTGTTCTGAGGACTGGCCGGAGGCCTCGTCGATCAGCGTCACGTCCAGGCCCTCGGCCTTGAAGTAGCCCAGGGACTGGCTGAGCTCGTTGGGCAGGTAGATCTGCTTGGAGATACCGCCGACCATGATCTTGAGCTTGGTCGTCTTGGCACCGGCCGCGGAGCCGCCGGTCGTGCTGCCGGTGCTGCTGGTGCCGCCGGAACCGCAAGCGGCCGCGAGGGCCAGCGTGACCACCGAGACGGTGACGCGGTGTGCTGTCTTCATGGGTCGCTCCCTTAGAAGTGTGGGTCAGAGGGTGATGTCGCTGACGGGGGTGGGCCGCCAGGTGATGAGGCGGTTCTCGAGCTTGGTGACAAGGGCTTCTGCGATGAGGGCCACGACGGCCAGCAGGGTCATGGCGGCGAACACGCCGTTGGCGTTGAAGGCCTGCGTCGCGATCTGGATGAGCGAGCCGACCCCCTGCGTTGACCCCAGGAACTCCCCGACGACGGCGCCGACGAGAGCGAAGCCGAAACTGGTGTGCAGGCTGGCGAGGATCCAGGACAGGGCTGAGGGGATCGTGACCTCACGGGTGATCCGGGACCGGCTGGCCCCCAGGATCCGGGCGTTGGAGATGAGGTTCTGGTCGACCTCGCGGACCCCCTGGAAGGCGTTGAAGAACACCACGAAGAACACCAGGACGAAGGCCAGCAGCACCTTGGAGGTCAGGCCCAAGCCGAACGCGATGGTGAAGATCGAGCCCAGCACCACACGTGGGATCGAGTTGAACGCCTTGATGTAGGGGCTGAAGATGTCGGCGAGCAATCGGTTGGTCCCCAGAATGATCCCGAACACGACCCCTCCAACTACCCCGGCAGCGAAGCCCAGGACCGTCTCTTCCAGCGTGACCGCGACCTGCTTCCACAGCGGGCCCTGAGCGGTGCCGTCGACGACCCAGGTGTGCAGCTGGCTGTAGATGCCGGACGGCTGCCCGTAGTAGAACTTGTCGATAACCCCTGTACGCGCACCGATCTCCCAACCGCCGATCAGGACTACGGCGAGGGCGACGCGCAGCGAGTAGACGAGTTGCTGCCGTCGTCGGTATCTCTGCTTCAGGCTCCGGCCGGCGTCCGGTGGGGAGGCGGCCGTCATGGCCGGTTCGCGCTTAGCCAGCACGCTTGGAACGCTCATAGCTGACGAGCACTTCCTCTCGGAGGTCATTCCAGATGGACTCGTAGTAGGCGACGAACTCGGGCAGGAAGCGGATCTCGGAGACGTCGCGGGGGCGAGGCAGGTCGATCGCGTAGCTGCTCTTGACCGACGCGGGCCCGGATGTCAGGACGAAGACCCGGTCCGCCAGGGCGATCGCCTCCTCCAGGTCATGGGTGACGAACACGACCGCCGCCGAGGTGTCCCCCCACAGAGTCAGCAGCTCGTTCTCCACGAGCACGCGGGTCTGCACGTCCAATGCACTGAACGGCTCGTCCATCAGCAGGATGCTGGGCTGGTTGATCAGGCTGGCGGCGAGTGCGACCCGCTTGCGCATCCCGCCGGACAGCTGGTGCGGGTAGCGATCCTCGAAACCGGTCAGACCTACCCTCGCGATCCACTCGCGGGCCATCTGCTTGGCCTCCCGGGTGCCCTTGCCCTGATAGCGGGGGCCGGCCGCGACGTTGTCGAGCACGTTCTTCCACGGGAAGACGGCGTCGGTCTGGAAGACGTAGCCGGTATCCGGACTGATCCCGGCGACCGCTCGGCCGGACACCTCGACCAGGCCGGCGCTGGGGCGGGTCAGCCCGGAGATGAGGCCCAGAGTCGTGGACTTCCCGCAGCCGGTTGGACCGACCACGGTACAGAACTCACCCGGCGCCACGTCCATCGAGAAGGCATCGATCGCGGTGTAGACACCGCCCTTGGGGGTCGCAAAGCGCTTGGTCACGCCGGCGAGGCGGATCAGGGGTTGCGGTGCAGTAGGCGTCACGCGCTCTCCTTTGTCGTCCGCGGCTGTGACTGCCGGCACCTGGACGGTAGGGAGGGACGGGCACCGCGGACAGGTTCTGATCACAACCTCGGGAGAAGTGCGTTTCCTTCGGTTCTGCTCGTTCTGCTCGACCTGGCAGAAGATCAGCGTCTTTGGCAAGGCACGGGTCCACACTGGGGGCGGGAGGCGAGGAGGGGGTGGCCGGTGGCGGCTCGGCGGCGTCTGTCGACGCAGATCCTGCTCACCCAACTCGCGGTCCTGGTGGTGGTGTCCGGCGCCGGCCTGGCGCTGTACGCCCAGGAGGCCGCCCGAGGCCTGGATGCACAGTCCGAGCAGCGCGCGCTGTCGGTGGCCCTGGCGACCGCAGCGGTCCCGCAGGTCGGGACGGCGCTACGGGACGGCGACCCGCACCGCAGCCTGGCGCCGCTGGCCGAGCGCATCCGCAGGCAGACCGGTGCCGCGTACGTGGTGGTGATCGACCGGACCGGCATGCGCCGCTCCCACCCCGACCCCCTGCTGATCGGGCAGCGGGTCGCCGAACCCCTGATCGCCAATGACGGCCGGCCGCACACCGGCGTGGACAACGGCCACCTCGGCCGCTCCGCGAACGGCAAGGCGCCGGTCATCGCGGCCGACGGCGCGGTGGTCGGCGAGGTGTCCGCAGGGATCCTGGAGAGCCAGGTCGCGCGTTCCAAGAGTGATGAGCTGCGCCGGCTGGTCCTCTACACCGCCCTGGCCCTCGTCGGGGGGGCCCTGGTCAGCCTGTGGCTGTCGCGACGGCTCAAGCGGCAGACCTTCGGCCTGGAGCTGCACGAGGTCGCCGAGCTCCTGCAGGAACGCGAGGCGATGCTGCACGGCATCCGCGAGGGCGTGGTCACGCTGGACTCCTCCGGCAGGGTCTCGTTGGTCAACGACGAGGCGCGACGGCTGCTGGGCTTCAGCGCCGCGGGTCCGGGCGGAAAGCTCGATGACGTCGTACCGCCGGGTCGGCTGCACGACTTGCTCACCGGCGACGTCGAACCCGGCGACGACGAGGTCGTCCTTACCGACCGGTTCTGCCTGAAGGTCAACCGCATGCCCGTGCGTTTGCAAGACCGCGACCTCGGCGCGGTCGTGACCCTTCGCGACCGTACGGAGCACGTCGAGCTGCTGCGCGAGCTGGACAGCGTCGCCACCCTCACCGATGCCCTGCGCGGACAGCAGCACGAGCACGCTAACCGCATGCACACCGTCGCGGGGCTGCTCGAGTTGGACCGGCCGCAGGAGGCCGCGACCTACCTGCAGCAGATCGCCGGGGACGCCGCCGGCATGGCGGAGGAGCTCAAGGACCAGATCGGCAACGCGACCATCGTTGCGCTGCTGCTCGGCAAGGTCACCGTCGCCCGCGAGCGCGGTGTGCAGCTCACGATCAGCTCCTCCGCCCCGATCAACGACGCTGCGGTGGACGGCCGCCTCGTGGTCACCGTCCTCGGCAACCTGCTGGACAACGCCATCGACGCGGTGGCGGGGACAGCGGCGGCGGCGATCACCGTCCAGCTCACGGTGGAGGAGCGGAGCTTCCTGGTCCGGGTCACCGACAGCGGACCGGGGCTGTCGGCCGCCGAGCGGGGCAGCGTTTTCCTCGACGGCTACAGCACCAAGCCGGCCCGGGACGGCGTACACCGCGGGTTGGGACTCGCGCTCGTGCACCGGCTGGTGACCCAGGCCGGCGGGGGCGTGCAGATCTCTGCCGACCGGCCCACCACGTTCGAGGTTCGCCTGCCGACCCGCGAGCAGCCGCGCCGGTGATCACCACATTGGTCGTGGACGACGAGCCGCGCATCGCCGACATCCATGCCGCCTACGTGCAGAAGGTCCCCGGCTTCACCGTTCTCGCCCTGGCGCACACTGCTGCCGAAGCCTTCGACCTTGTCTCGGCCGCGCAGCCCGACCTGATCCTGCTGGACCTCTACCTGCCGGACGAGCACGGCCTGGAGCTGCTCCAGCGCCTCCACCAGTCGCGCGCGCACCCGCCGGACAGCATCGTGATCACTGCCTCGCGGGACGTCGACAGCATCCGACGGGCGATGCAGCTCGGCGCGATGCAGTACGTCGTGAAGCCGTTCGGTTTCCGGCAGCTCGCCGACCGGCTGGAGTCCTACCGCCAGCTCCGCCAGTCCCTCGAGGGCCTGCACGACGCCAGCCAGGCCAGCGTCGACAAGGTCTTCGGCTTGTCCCGGGGCGCAGGTGCCAGCACTACACCGCGGGTCCTGCCGACCATGACCCTGGTCCTGAACTGCGTCCGGACCTCGGCCACGCCACCGACAACGACCGACGTCGCGTTGAACGCGGGGATCAGCCGTCCGACAGCTCAGCGCTACCTCGCGCAACTGGTGGACGTGGGTCTGCTGGAGCTCGACCTGCAGTACGGCGCAGCCGGCCGTCCCGCCCACCGCTACCGGGCCGTGCCCGACAGCCCTGCTCCCTGAGCCAGCGCTGCGGTACTAGGGCTGCTCGGGCTGCTCGTCCTCGAGCTCCTGACCGGCGGTGTCAGTACCGCCCGGATCGCCGTACGTCGTGCCGGGGCCGGGCTGGCCAGGATGCATCTCGTCGGCGGTCGTGCCGGTGGCGGACAGGCCGCCGTGGGGGTCGGGCGTCTGCTTCTCAGGACTGGTCATGACCCGGGCCTACCCCGGCAGCGACGCCAGGAAGCGGGCGGCGACCGGCGCCGCCGTAGCGCCGCCGGAGGTACCGGTCTCGACGAACACGCAGAACGCGAGCGACCCGCGGTAACCGGCGAACCAGGCATGCGCACGTAACGGGATCGTGGTGCCGTACTCGGCCGTGCCGGTCTTGCCGAACACCTGGCCGGGCAACCCGGCCCCCGAGGCGGTGCCCTGCGTGACGACGGCCCGCATCAGCGTCTGCATCGACGCCGAGATCCCCGGCGGCAGAGGGGTGCTGGCGGCGTGCGTTGCAGCGATCAGGTGCGGGGCGTGCCAGGCTCCGGAGGCGACCGCAGCAGCCATGGAGGCGACCAGGAACGGGCTGGCCTCGACCGACCCCTGTCCGATGGCGTCGGCGAAAGCCTCGGCGGTGCCACCGGGGGTGGGCACCTGACCACCCTGGGCGGATCGCGTCTCCAGCAGCTTGCCTCGGCCGAACCCGTACAGCGCGGCGGTCGTCTCCAGGCTGCCTGCCGGCAGCTTCTTGGCGATGCCGAGGAAGGCGGTGTTGCATGACTTGGCGAAGGCTGTGGTGAGGTTCAGCTGTGGGGGCAGGGGTTCGTCGTTCACGAACTTCTTGCCCAGCACCACCGACTCCGGGCAGGCCACGGGAGTGTCCGGGGTGAAGCCGTTCATCAGCGCCGCCGTCGCCGTGACGATCTTGAAGACGGACCCCGGGGCGTACGCGGAGAAGGCGACCGGCAGGCCGACGACGGGCCGGTCCGCCACCGCGCGTACCTCACTCGTGGCGGTATCCAGGACCACGATCGCGGCCTTCTCGGGCGCCCCGGACAGGGCCCGCTCCGCGGCCTGCTGCAGAGGCAGGTCCAGCGTGGTGGTCACGGCGCCGGCCGCGGCGGGTGGGAAGGTCTTCACCACCATCGGCTGGGCCCCTCCGGTGATCACGACCCGGCCGCCGGACGAGCCGGTCAGCTGGGTGTCGTACAGCCGCTCGAGTCCCGTCTTGCCGGTCGTTCCGGACACGACACCGAGCACGTTTCCGGCGAGGTCGTCGCTGAAGCCGCGGATCTCGGTCCCGTTGCGGAAGGCGAGGTGGCCGCGGGTAAGGGTCGGCGTGCTGCGGGTCAGCTGCTGTCCTGGTAAAAGCCCGGGGTAGACGGCGCCGGGGGTGAAAGCGACCTTCCAGCCACCCGGCTGCTTGACCAGCGGCACCGTGTTGGTCCAATCAAGCGGCCCCAGCCCCTTGAGCTGCAGGTGCACCGCGTACGCCAGGGACGCGCCGTCGGCTGCAAGCACGCCCGGTCGCACCTGCACCGCACTGGCCTGCAGCCGCTTGGTCAGGTTGGCGTACGACGGGCCCGGGTTCTCGCCCTGCGCGGTGACGGCCGCCATGTCGGTGTAACGCGCGCCCTGCCAGTCCTGCAGGAAGCGGACCGCTACCGCGGTGGCCGCGCGCCGGTCCTTAGCCTTGGCGTCGGCGGCGGCCTGGGCGGCTCGCTGCTGCAGCACCACGGTGGTGGCGCCCCCCACCGCGCCCACGGCGACGACGACTCCGGCGATGACCCAACCCCTGCGCACAGCGGCATCTCACCACGTCCGGGACCGGCGCGGCTGTCCGGTCTAAGTTCGTGACCATGACGACACCTGTAGCCGGGGCGGACCCGGCCGTCGTGGGTCCCTATCTTGCGACCGCGCTGGACGACCCTGCCTGGGCCGACAGCACGGTCGTGCTGATCGCGGGCGGCAAGAGCAACCTGACCTACCGGGTGGACTCCCCCGCCGGCGCGGTCGTCCTGCGCCGGCCGCCGCTGGGTCACGTCCTGCCGACGGCGCACGACATGCGGCGCGAGTCGACCGTCATGGCGGCCCTGCGCGACACGCCGGTGCCGGTGCCCGTCGTCCTGGACGTGTGCCTCGACGAGAGCGTCCTGGGTCAGCCGTTCTACGTGATGGACCTCGTGGAGGGACACGTCGTCACCACCGCCTTCCCGACCGGGTACGCCGATTCGCCGCAGGACAAGCAGAGGATCAGCGAAGGGCTCATCGACGTGCTGGCGGCGCTGCACGCGGTCGAGCCGGCGTCGGTCGGGCTGAGCGAGTTCGGCCGGCCGGAGGGCTATCTCGCGCGACAGGTGTCGCGCTGGACCCGGCAGTGGGACGCCACCCGAATCGAGGGGCTCGAGGCCCTCGACGCGCTTGCGCACCAGCTCGCGGCGGCGGTACCCGTCACCCCGCGCTCGAGCATCGTGCACGGCGACTACCGCCTAGACAACACGATGCTCGACCCGGCGCGGGTGGGTGGCATCAGCGCCGTTCTGGACTGGGAGATGTCCACGCTGGGCGACCCGCTGGCCGACCTCGGCATCCTGCTCGTGTACTGGGCGCAGGCCGACGACGCTGGCCTGCGGCAGGGCAGCACCGTCGTGCCAAGCGCAACCGTGCTGCCAGGTTTCCTCACCCGCGAGCAGGTCGCACACGGCTATGCCGAGCGCACCGGCGCGGACGTCGAACCGCTGCCCTGGTACGTCAGCTTCGCGTTCTTCAAGCTCGCCGTCGTCTGCGCCGGGATCGTTGCGCGGGTGCGCGGCGGCGCGATGGTCGGCGGCGGATTCGAGGGCTACGAGGACCGGATCGGGCCGCTCGTCGAGCTTGGTCGGGCCACGCTCGCCGACCGCGCCCTGCTCTGAGCCCGCACCTGCAGCGCCCAGAGCACCAGCGGGATCTGCAGGGGCAGCCTGGCGTACGCCAGCAGCGGCGGCACGCTGCCCGGGTGCACGGCCATCTGCACGTTGGCGGGGAAGACGGCCACGAATAGCCCTGCGGTGGCGAGGGCGCCCCGTTCCCGAGTGCGGGGCACCGCGACCGTTGCCGCGTAGGCCAGCTCGGCGAGCCCGCTGGCGTACGTCCAGAACCGCGGGTGGGGCAGGAACGACGGGATGATCCCGTCGTAGGGCTGGGGCTTGAGAAAGTGCAGTGACCCGGCACCGACGAGCAGGGCCGCGAGCAGGTACGGCGACAGGGTCCGCAGACGCGACATGCCTGCAGTCTGTCCTGCTGCAGGATGCGCGCGTGGCCGACCATCTCGAGCAGGACGTGCCGGCAGGGGTCTGGCAGCACTGGAAGCACCCGGAGGCGCCGCAGCGCTACCTCGTGCTCGGGCTGGCGCATGACACCAACGTCGAGGACCGGGACGTCGTCGTCTACGTGCCGCTCTACGACAATCCGGCCCTGTCCGGGCCGCGGCTGGCGGTCCGGACCGTCGAGGACTTCCTGGCGTGGGTGGACCCGTCGACCGGCGTGCTGGCGGACGAGGCCGAGGCCGGTGCCGTACGCCGCTTCGCCTACCTGGGACCCAGGTGAGCAGCAAGGGGATGGAACTGCAAGTGCCAGCGGCAGCCGGATCGAACTCGAGCCTCACGCAGAACGACGGGTGGGCCGCGGCGTCCTGCGCCTCAGGATGTGCACGCGCTTGTGTGATATGCGCCTGCAACACGTCGTCGCGGGCGTAGCGGTCCTTGAGCCCCTGCGACGGGTCCTCGACAAGGCTCCAGAACTGCTTGTAGTCGTGCAATTTGTCGATCCAGGCAGCGATGGCAGTCGGGTCGTCGCCGTATTGCTCGAAGCCGATCGCCAGGAGGGCCCTCAACTCGGTTGGGGCGTCCTACGGGCAGTGATACTCGGGCCGCATCCCAGCAAGCATTGACAGCCCTGCCTTGGTGACTCCGACACCCTTCGATCCGTCAAGATGGCTGCATGCAGCTGCCAGTGATGCCACCCGTGAAGCCGATGCTGGCCAAGAGCGTTCCCGACATGCCGGTGGGGAAGTTCTTGTACGAGCCCAAGTGGGACGGCTTCCGCTGCATCGTGTTCCGCGACGGGGACGAGGTCGAGCTCGGCAGCCGCAACGAGAAGCCGCTGACGAGGTACTTCCCCGAGGTCGTGGCGGCCGTCCAGGCCCAGCTGCCGGAGCGGTGCGTCGTCGACGGCGAGTTCGTCATCGCCGCAGGCAAGGGGCTGGACTTCGAGGCGCTGCTGCAGCGGATCCACCCGGCGGCCTCGCGGGTAACGATGCTTGCGAGCACCACCCCTGCATCGTTCATTGCCTTCGACCTGTTGGCTCTCGGCGACGACGCGTTGCTCGACCGACCGCAGTCCGAGCGGCGCGCCCTGCTCGAGCAGGTCCTGTCCCGGGCGCAGGCACCGATGCACCTCACGCCGGCAACCACCGACCTCGAGCTGGCTCGGGAGTGGTTCTCATTGTTCGAGGGCGCCGGGCTCGACGGCGTGGTCGCGAAGCCGCTGGACCAGGTCTACGCGCCCGACAAGCGCGTCATGCAGAAGATCAAGCACAGTCGCACCGCCGACTGCGTGGTCGCCGGCTACCGGCTGCACAAGTCGGGCCCCGTCGTCGGCTCGCTCGTCCTGGGCCTGTACGACGACGGTGGCGCCCTGCAGCACGTCGGCGTCGCCGCGTCGTTCCCAATGCCCCGGCGAGCCTCGCTGATTGACGAGCTCGCGCCGTACCTGCTGCCAGAGGGTGCGAAACATCCGTGGCTCGGCGATCTCGCATCGGCACGCAAGCCGGGAGGCGAGCCGTCGCGGTGGAACCGGGACAAGGACCTGTCCTTCGTGCCGCTGCGGCCCGAGCTCGTCGCCGAGGTCGGCTACGACCACATGGAGGGCACCCGCTTCCGGCACACCGTGCAGTGGAAGCGCTGGCGACCGGACCGCGACGCCGCCTCCTGCGGCTTCGCCCAGCTCGAGGTGCCGGTCCGCTTCGACCTGGGCGCCGTCCTGCGCTCGTGAGCGCGACGCTCGTCGCGGTCACCATCCCCAGCTGGACCACTCGAGCGACGGCGGGTAGGCGACCAGGCCCCGGCGACCGATCTCCTGCGACATCGATCCCGGTGCGCCCAGGCGCCAGGCTCGGAAGTCGGTGGCCGACGGAAGACCGCGCAGGCCGGCAGCCCGGTAGTTCTGACGGAGGTAGTCCGCCTCCCGCCACGGGTCGCCCTCGCGGTGTGGCGGCACACGTCGGGCTGCCGCATCACGCCGCCCCTCCTCGTGCAGCAGCCGGGCCGCAATGCGCAAGGCCGGGGCATCCTCGGGCTCGACCGCCGCAACCGCCTCTGGAACGGCTACGAGCACGGGTCGCCGCGCACCGGGCACAGGGATGGGCACCAAACGGTCGGCTGGTTGGCTGTTCGCGAGGTCAAGGTGCCACAGCGGATACTCCCGCCGAAGGGACCCGAGCGGCTGGCCCGACAGCACAAGCGGTGGCCTTGTCCCTTTGCCGAGCACGATCCCTGGCACCCACAGGCCCACGGCGACCGGCCCTCTGACCACGCGTAGGGGCCCCCGGGTCCGAGCCAAAGCACACAGGCCGCGCCAACGGGCCGAGCCGGCTCCGGGGTACAGACTCAACGGCGCGCCGAGCACCCGACCGAGCCGCGCCGCAAGGCTCAGGTGCAGATGGGCCCTGACCGTTCTCACCATGTCAGGGTCCTCGGGGCCGGTGGCCGCTCTGGGCTCGACGGCAAGGGTCCGATCGCAGGCGCCCAACAGCGCATCCAGTGCCCGCACCGTCAAGGCCCCACGCCCTCGCTCGGCCTCTTCCACCACGCGCCGGGACATCCCGGCGCGCTCCGCCAGCGCGCGCTGGGACCAACCGCGCGCCTGCCGTGCCGCACGCAGCTCCCTCGAAACATCCACGCCGCCAGCCAAGGACACCGCCGTTCTCGATCGGCTGGTGAACCTAGATCTGTTGACGACCGCAACTGCTGTGGATAACCGCGACCGCCTCGGCCGGCGGCCGGGGATGAGCAGCAGGGGGTTGAGCAGCAGGGGTCGAGCAGCAAGAGGTTGAGCAGCTATCCCAACTGCCCCGAGGCTCGTGGCAGTTGGGATAGCCGCTCAACCCTTCCCTGGCCACTAAGTCTCTGGCCGAGAAGTCGGACCGTGGCGAGACCCGATCCGACACGTGACGACAGCGCGTGCCGCGGCGGGAGCCGCACCCCGGGCTGGAAGACTGCCGCGGATGACCATCGCTGAGCCAGATTCGCCGCTGCACCGTCTCGTCGATCTGCTCGATCTCGAGCCCATGGGGCGCGACGTGTTCCGCGGCAAGCAGCCGACGGAGTCCCTGCAGCGGGTATTCGGCGGTCAGGTCGCCGGGCAGGCGCTGGTGGCAGCGGGTCGCACCGTGGACGCCGACCGGCCGGTGCACAGCCTGCACGCCTACTTCCTGCGACCGGGCGATCCCGCCATACCCATCGTGTATGAGGTGGACCGGATCCGGGACGGGCGTAGCTTCACGACGCGCCGGGTCGTGGGCATCCAGCACGACAAGGCGATCTTCAATTTGCAGGCGTCGTTCCAGGTCGTCGAACAAGGCCTGTCCCACACGACCACGATGCCCGAGGTACCCGGCCCCGAGGGGCTAGCGACACTGAGCGAGCGGATGGCGCCGTACGCCGACGAGATAGGTGGCTGGTACACCCGGCCGCGCCCGATCGACATTCGCTACGTCGGCGACCCGCCACGAATCGCAAAGGACACCGGGCAGCGCTCACCGCGCTCGCAGGTGTGGATGCGCGCTGACGGGACGCTGCCCGACGACCCGCTGCTGCACGTGTGCGCTGTCACGTTCGCCTCTGACATGACCCTTTTGGACTCGACCCTGCTTGCGCACGGCAAGGCGTGGGGCACCGGGGACGTGTTGGGCGCCAGCCTGGACCACGCCATGTGGTTCCACCGGCAGTTCCGGGCCGACGAGTGGTTCCTCTACGACCAGGAGTCACCGTGGACCGGCGCAAGCCGCGGGTTGTCCCGCGGCTCGATCTACACCCGCGACGGCGCGCTGGCCGTCAGCGTCGTCCAGGAGGGTCTGCTCCGCGTCCCACGCTGACCAGCCCAGCCCCAGCCCCGGTTCGCGGAGCCGCCCCGTCGGTGCCACGGTATGCACTCCGCGTGGCCCCCGAACAAGGAGAAACCCAGTGCTCATCCAGCGCCTGCACAAGGCCGGCATCAGCAGCGACGTGCTACAGATTCTCGGCTTCCTGTCCATCCTGGGCAGTATCGCCACGTGGCTGAAGGCCAAGAGCTCCGGCGACACCGCACACGCCGAGCGCTTCGGCATCTTCATCGGCCTCTGGGCCCCGACCTTCTTCGTGCTCGCCGACCAGCTCGTGAACATCGAGGCGGCCAAGAAGAACTAGGACGCATCACGGCCGGGGGGAGTCCGCCCCCCGGTCGCGGTCCCGGCTGGGCTGCACCCGCTTGGGCTCCCCCTCCATCTTCGGGAACTGCGGCGGGTACGGCGCCTCCCCATCGCCCTGCCGGTCGTACAGCTCCAGTAGCGGTGACACGTCGTGCGCCACGTCGTCGATCGCGGCGTGTACGTCACCGAGCCGGGCGTACCGGTCCCGCATGGTCCAGATGTCGAAGTCGGCGACCTCGCAGTTCGGCACCTCCTCCCAGGTCAGCGGGGCGCTCACCGTGGCCTGCGGCCGGGCCCGCACGCTGTACGCGCTGGCGATCGTCTGGTCCCGCGCCATCCGGTTGAAGTCCAGAAACACCCGTTCGCCGCGCTCCTCCTTCCACCACTTGCTCGTGGCCAGGTCCGGGCGCCGGCGCTCCACCTCCCGGGCGACGGCCAGTGCGCAGTGCCTCAAGTCGGTGAACGTCCACCCCCGACGGACGCGCAGGTAAACATGGATCCCCTTGCTGCCGCTGGTCTTGGGGAAACTGGTCATCCCCAGCCCGTCGAAGACGTCCTTCACCTCGAGGGCGACCTCCTGCACGTCAGCCCACCCCGTACCGGGCATGGGGTCGAGGTCGATGCGTAGCTCGTCGGGAGTCTCGGTGTCGGCGCGCCGGCTCGGCCAGGGATGGAAGTCCAGCGTCGACATCTGCACCGCCCACGCCACGTGCGCGACGTCGACCGGACACAGCTCGGTCGCCGCCCGGCCGGAGGGGAAGTGGACCGTGGCGGTCTCGATCCACGGCGGCCGGCTGCTGGGCACCCGCTTGGTGTAGACCGCTGGGCTCTCCGCGCCCTCGGGGTGCCGCTTGAGCACCGTCGGACGTTCGCGCAGGCCGCGTACGACGCCGTCCGCGACCGACAGGTAGTACTCGACCAGGTCGATCTTGCGGCCCCTGCCCTCGGGCAACCCGGAAAAGTAGGTCCGCTCCGGGTTGGTGACCTTGACGACCCGCTCACCGGTCGGGGTGTCGATGGGGACCTCGACGAAGGGGCTGGCCACGGCCGGACGGTACGCCGCCCGTACCCCTGATCGAGACTCGAGGTGACCGCCGGGCGGAACACAGCGGGGGCGCCGCGCGCTGAACAGGGCATGAGCTACCAGGTGAGCAAGACCGACGAGCAGTGGCGGGCCGAGCTGAGCCGCGAGGAGTACGCCGTACTGCGGCAGGCCGGCACCGAACGGCCCTTCACCGGCGAGTACGACAGCACCACCACCGAGGGGGTGTACAGCTGCCGGGCGTGCGGCGCCGAGCTGTTCCGCTCGGAGACCAAGTTCGACTCGCACTGCGGGTGGCCGAGCTTCTACGCGCCGAGCGAGAAGGACAACGTGGAACTGCACGAGGACATCTCGATGGGCATGAAGCGGGTCGAGGTGCTGTGCGCGACCTGCGGTAGCCATCTGGGCCACGTGTTCGACGACGCGCCGCAGACGCCGACCGGCGACCGCTACTGCATGAACTCGGTTTCGCTGAAGCTGGCCCCCAGCAACAGTTGAGGCCGGCCCGCCGCTACGGCAGCGAGGCCACGACCTCGGCGATCGGCTTGCGGATACCGGTGTAGAAGGGCGTCTCGAGCTTGGTGTGCAGCCGCGCACGGGAGGTGCGCAGCGCCCGCAGGCAGTCCACAATCCGGTGCAACTCGTCGGCCTCGAAGGCCAGCAGCCACTCGTAGTCGCCCAGGCCAAAGGCCGCAACGGTGTTGGCGCGGACATCCTCGAACTCCCGCCCCATGATGCCGTGCTCGCTCAGCATGCCCTTGCGCTCGTAGTCGGGCAGCAGGTACCACTCCAGCGAGCGGTTGAAGGGGTAGACGCAGGTGTACTTCTTGGGGTCCTCGCGCCGGACGTACGCCGGGATGTGGTTGCGGTTGAACTCCGCCGGCCGGTGCAGCCCGACGCCGGACCACACCGGCAGCAGGTGCGAGCCGAGACCGGTGCGGCGGAACCGGTTGTAGGAGTCCTGCAGAACGTCGATGTCCGGGCAGGTCCACCAGATCATGACGTCGGCGTCGGCCTTGAACCCGCGGACGTCGTAGGTCCCCCGGGTGTACACGTCCTTCTGCAGGATCTCCTCGAGAAAGGACTCGGCCTCGGCGGCCAGCGCACTGCGGTCCTCGGGCAGCGGCTCGGCGACTTCGAACACCGCATACATGCAGTACAGCAGATGGTCGTTGAGCTCGCGGGCCTTGGGCGCCTCGGGGCGGTTCTCGGTCATGGCTCCATTGTCACCCCTGAAGCGCTGCAAGCCCTTCCAGAGCGGCCCGCGCGGCTTCCTGCCCGCTGCGCGCCACCGCCGGCACCCCCACCCCGTCGTACGACGCGCCGGCGACCGCGAGGCCGGACGGGAGCGCTGCCCGGAGCCGGCGAACGACGTCGAGATGACCCACCGCGTACTGCGGGAGTCCGCCGCCCCAGCGGACGACCCGGCTGTCGAGCAGCGGTGGCAGCGGGCCGACCGCCAGCGCCAGCTCGTTGCGCACCACGGTGACCAGCTCGTCGTCGTCGCGCTGCAACTCGGCCTGCTCGCCATGGCGGCCGACGCTGGCCCGTACGACGGCCGGTCCAGGGCGTCCCCACTTGCGGCTGGTGAAGGTCACCGCCTTGGTGGTGCGGCCCTCGACAGCCGGCACCAGGTAGCCGCTGCCGGTGCCCGGTGAGGGACCGTCCAGGACCAGGGTGACGAGAGCGACGCTGGCCCAGACGATCGCGCCGAGCTCCTCGACCGGGGCGTGGCCGACCAGCAAGCGGGCCGCGGGCGCCGACGGAACAGCCAGGATCACCACATCGGCGTCAAACCGGCCGGGGTCTGCGGTGGATCCCGTCTCGAGCCGCCAGCCGGTCGGGGTCCGGGTCAGGGACCGCACGGTCGTACGCAGCCGCACGTCGAGCTGTTCGGCCAGGGCGACCGGCAGCGTGCCCAGACCCTCTAACAGCCCGGCGAACACGGGGCCCGGTGCAGGGGTGCCGCGCGCCGCGCGGGCGGCGAGCAGCAGGCTGCGGTGCCGACCGGCGGTCACGGCCAGTGCCGGCAGGGTTGCCTGCAGGCTCAGCAGGTCCGCGCGGCCGGCGTACACCCCGCCGAGCAGTGGGTCGACAAGCCGCTGGACGACCTCACCACCGAGCCGCTGCCGTACCAGGTCACCGACCGAGACATCCTGCTCCTGCGGCGATCCAGGCTGCGCGAGGTCGAGGGGCACGCGCGCGAGCCCGGGCGCGCTGAGCACGTCGCTGCGGGCCAGCGCCGCCAGGTCCGTCGGGATGCCCATGAGCGTTCCGGCGGGAAGCGGCCGCAACCGCCCGCGGCTCCACAACGAGGCGCCACCGGGGACGGGCGACACCAGGGCCAGCCCTGCCTGTGCTGCCAGACCCGTCCCGTACGGCACCCGACGCAGCATCGAGTCCGCGCCCTCATCGACGCTCTGGCCGCCGACGTCGGATACGCGCACCTTGCCGCCGACCTGGCCGGAGGCCTCGAGCACGATGACGGTCGCGTCCGGGCGCAGCCGCTGCGCCTCGAGCGCCGCAGCCAGCCCGGCGATGCCGGCGCCGACGACCACGACGACGGGGACCGGGCTCACATCGGCCAGCGTAGGCAGCCGCGGCCGTAGGGTGCGCGGCGTGACCGACCGCAGCCTGCCGGTTCAGGCTTGAGCGTGCGGATCGGCAGCGGGGCCGTACTGGTCGCGACCTCGCTGGCGGCGTTTACCGCGACGCTCGACAACACGGTCGTGGCGGTGGCTCTGCGGGACGTGCAGAACGACCTCGGTGCCGGTGTCAGCGGGTTGCAGGGCGTCGTCACCGCCTACACCGTGACTCTGGCGGCGCTGCTGCTGACCGGCGGCGCGCTGGCCGACGTGCTCGGGCGGCGGCGGGTGTTCCTGGCCGGGCTGGCCGTGTTCGCCGGCGCCTCCGCCGGCTGCGCGAGTACCGGCTCGATCGGCCACCTGATCCTGTGGCGCGTACTGCAGGGGCTCGGCGCGGCCCTGGTCCTGCCCGGCGGTCTGGCCCTGCTCGCGGGGTCCTACCCCGACCCGGTACGCCGGGCCAGGGCGGTCGGCCTGTGGGCTGCCACAGGCGGTCTCGCCCTCGTCGCAGGGCCGGTCGTCGGCGGACTGCTCGTCGCGGCGTACAGCTGGCGGGCGGTTTTCTGGGTGAACGTGCCGCTGGCCCTCGCGGTCGCCGTCGTGGTGCTGCTGGCCGACGTTCCGGCCCGGCCGAGCCGGCGCCGGCTCGACCTGCCCGGCAGTGCGTTGACGGCCGCGTTGCTCGGCTCCGCGACGTACGCCGTGGTGCTCGCCGGCCGGGACGGGCTGGGGCGCCCGGTGGTGCTGTCGCTGTGCGTCGCACTGGTCGCGCTCGTGCTGCTCGTGCTCGTGGAGCGACGCGCGCCCGACCCCGTACTGCCCCTGCCGTTGTTGCGGGAACGGGCGCTGCTCGGGTCGTTCGCCGGGGCCTTCGCGGCCTCGCTCGCGGTGTTCCTGCTGCTGGTGTTTCTCAGCCTGTTCCTGCAGCTCGTGCAGGGCCGGGACCCCTTGCCGTCCGGGCTGCTCCTGCTCCCGCTCACGGTGGCCCTGGTGCTGACCGCTCCCCTGGCGGCGCGCTGGGCCGGCCGTCGCGGGCCGCGCGCACCGGTCGTGCTCGGGCTGGTGCTGACAAGCGGTGCCCTGCTCGGGCTCGGCCAGGGGCTCACCGTGGACGCCCCGGGCCTGCTGCTGGGCGTCGCCCTCGGGGTGGCGGGCGCGGGCGTCGGCCTCACGACCGCGCCCGCCGTGACCGCCTCCCTGGACGCGGTCGCCACCGGCCGATCTGGTCTGGCGGGGGCGGCCGTCAACGTCGCCCGGGAGCTCGGCGGCGTAGTGGCCGTGGCCGGGCTCGGTGCGCTTGCCGTCTCCCGGCTGGCCGACGGCCTGACCCGTACGCTGACCGGGCTCGGCGTGCACGACACCCGGCCCGTCGTCGACGCCCTGCTCGGTGCCCGCGCCGGTGAGGTGACCGGCCTGCTGCTGGCTGACCTCGGGCTCGAGCGGGCCCTGCAGTCCCAGGACGTCCTGCTGGCCGCGGCTGAATCGTCCTTCACCGCCTCGACCCGCGTCGTCCTGTCCGGCGGCGGCCTCGTCCTGCTGGTCGTCGCCCTGCTCTGCGTCGTGCTGCTCCGGCCGCCGCCCGCGACAGCTCCGACCGCGGCCGGCTGACGGCGCGGCTGTCGTCCGGCCCGGTGCCAGCCTGCCCCGCCGCGGTCGCCGCGGTCGCCGCGGACCAGTTACGGGGGTCGAGAAGATCGTCGTGCGCCCCGGCGGGCCCGGCTGAGCGTGTCGCAATCGCCCGGCAACGCACGACGATCTTCACGACACCCCTACCACGGTCGTGAAGATCG
>JAABUP010001161.1_pt1 | contig 55590 bp, 67 predicted proteins | sample 5559201 | NCBI WGS metagenome assembly JAABUP01 (sample SAMN10711887, study PRJNA513373) | rock metagenome | isolation source: Antarctica rocks | place: Antarctica | reverse complement strand
CTTCTTCCTTTGCCGTTCTTCTTCTTGATCTGCTTCTTCTTCTTCCTCGTCTTCTTCTTTTCTGCAGGAGAACTCAGCGCTGCAGAAGCTGCTGGGGGTGCACAGCATGGGCCCTTCTTCCTCTTCCGGTCCTCTTCTTCTTGATCTGCTGCTTCTTCTTCCTCTTCTTCTTCTCTGCTGGGAAACTCAGCGCTGCAGAAGCTGCTGAGGGTGCACAGCATGGGGCCTTCTCATTTTCCTCCTCTTCCTTCTCCCCTTCTTCCTCTTCTTCTTGATCTGTTTCTTCTTCTTCTCTGTAGGGAAACTCAGCGCTGCAGAAGCTGCTGAGGGTGCACAGCATGGGGGAGCCGCCCTTCCCAGTCACACGCCACTCCTTCTCATCCCCCTCCTTCTTTCTCTTCTGCTCGTCTTCTTCTTGATCTGCTGCTTCTCCTTCCTCACCTTCTTCTTCTCTGCAGGGAAACTCAGCGCTGCAGAAGCTGCTGAGGGTGCACAGCATGGGGGAGCCCCCCTTCCCAGTCACGCGCCACTCCTTCCCAGACTACTCCACCATTGCTGCACCCATCGCCCTCCCTGTTGAGAAGGACAGAGTCAGGCTACAGGTGCATCTGACATGAACTTACCGCTCAGTTTCGGCGTACGTGCAGTACATGCATAACCGTACTGTTGAGAAGGACAGGGTCAGGCTACAGGTCTGGTTGACATGAATTTACGGTTCATTCACGGCGTACGTGCAGTACTTGCATAATCATACTATTGAGGACAGAATCAGGCTACAGGTCTGTCTGACGCCTCAATTACGGAGTACGTTCAATACGTGCATAATTGTACTGTCATTGTGCATTCTTGGCAACTGCTGTTGTAAAATGGTTACAAACCTGGAGCAGTACATGTGTACAAACTCTAACGCTGTTCCCATGACCTGTGCATGCACTGCAGACAAGTGGGGAGTCAGTGTATTTGGCAGATGTAGGAGTCAGTCTCAGGGGGCTATTAGCTTGTGCAGCAGAATGAACTCAAACATCCAGTTGTGTGAATGTACAAACCCTAGCGCTGCTCCCATACCCGGTGCGTGCGTTGCAGACAAGTGGGGAGGCAGTGTATGTGGCAGATGTGGGAGTCAGCACTCGGGAGCTCTTTGCAGCTCCGGTGGAGTCAACCTGTGCCCTTGCCAAATTAGGCAAGGTGGACCCGGCCCCTGCTCTGAAGCTGCCTGGCGTTGTCGCCTTTGTTGGTATGTGCCTCTTCTCCTGTCTTCTTCCTCTTTTATGTATTCTTCCTGCAATTCTTGCTCTCTCCCTCTGTTTCATTGTAAGTCTCAATTCTCCCTGGTCCCTCTGTTGTCAACTCAACATCTTCTGCTGTCTTTCCCCCCCTCTCTCCTTCTCTTACCTCCCTTTTTTGGCCTTTACTTCCTTGCCCTCCATCTGCTTTGGGGCTGCCCAGCCTTGCAGCCCTCATTTGGGAGCCCTTCCATTCCTCTACTTCTGCTTCCTTTACGACCATCTCCTTATATTCTTTTCATCCTTGTTGTGCAAAACCCCAGCTTCATAGACGATGCATGTGACCTCAAGCTTCCTGAGGCTTGCCTGTCGCATTGTTGAGTCAGGAATGAATCATTGGTGAATGTTGATTCCCTGGCATGTGATCTCAATGTCACATCTGACTCTTGATCTGCACTCACATGCATTATAGTAAGTATTTGATGTTTCACTTTCATTGGCATCAGGGATTTTCTTCCTTCCTGCAATCAGCATGGATGAGTGAGTCAGGTGTTTGTTGATGGCTGTGCTTAACAAATGCTTTGAAGGGCTGACATGGCAGATCTTTGCTCTTCTTCACCTCAGTGTAGCTCTCAAGCAATGCTCTGCAGGCTTCTTTGCGTTGACTCATTGCTCATAGATCAATCAATCAATCAATCAATCAATCAATCAATCAATCAATCAATCGATTTACATTTCTTGTCTTTGGGACTCATCAGGGGAGTCAATAGACAATAACTGGGAAACTGGGAAAACAATATACACTAAGCACTAAATGTTCAAGGCATTCGACAATAGAGCACCAATGAAGTTGCTGGAGTGATGCTGTAATGAAGGAGGGCGCTAGTACCGCGACGCCACACGCTCTACACTAATCTAGCTCTACAAAGTTCAGAAGCCAAGCTAAAAGTGGACTGACCAAAACAGTTTGTCTTTGAGCAAAACAAGTCTTGAGATAACTGCCTATTGGGTTGGTCAGTAGTCAGGAAAGTTGCTACTGAAAATGAAGCCTGATGGAAAAGGTGGCTGTACTGCTGACGTATGTGACTGTATGCGGGGCAGTCAAAGAGAAAATGGTGTTCGTCCTCTACTGAGCCAGACATGCACACAAGACAGACCCTGTCCTCTCTGCTGCAATGTTTGCTATGTTTGCCAAAGCGGCCTGTGTCAACATGTAGGCCATGGCAACCACACCTGAACCTACTGATCAATCTCCTGTGGGGATAGCATCTGACAGTAGACAAATAGTCAGAGTACTGGTAATCTGGATGATCGGCTTTGTAGACAGTCCTATAGAGTTGCAAGCTGCTATGGTCTGTGTCAAAAAGAAAGTTCTCAACCCAGCGCGCTTTTTCTCGCTCAACAATGATGGAAATGTCTAATTGGCATACACAATCTGTTGCCCATGTGTGTCAGCAAACCGGCGCACATCAGATCTCCAATTGCCTGAAAGTGCTTCAACCCTATGAGGGGGGTTCATGTCCCAATATAGATACCTGCTGACATGTGATTGCATAGCTATGTGTGAGACGCATGCAAAAGCTGGAGCAATAATAGAAAACAAAGGCTGAACAATTTGTCTGATGCTGTTAAACAGGGCCAGATGACATTCCAAAGAAGGGCAATCCTGAGGTGTTTGGGCAGATCTTGTTTGCAAAAGACAAAGTGGAGTATCATGGTCAACCCCTTGGCCTCGTTGTGGCTAAGTCTCAGGTAGGCCATCTGCCCCATTCTGCCATTCTTTCAATGCGCAGTACAGTACTAAAGTAAATCGTCACTACATGCTGCGCAGCTATTTTGTTGTAGCTAAGTCCCAGGTAGGCCATCTGCCTTGTTTTGCCATTGTGTTACTGCTCAGTACAGTACTAAAGTAAATCGTCACTACATGCTGCGCAGCTATTTTGTTGTAGCTAAGTGTCAGGTAGGCCATCTGCCCCATTCTGCCATTCTGTTTCTGCCCAGTACAGTAACAAAGTAAACAGTCACTACTTATTGTGTGGCTATTTTGTCATAGCTAAGTCCCGGATAGGTCATCTGTTGCATTTTGCTGTCCTGTTACTGCTCAGTACAGTAATAAAGCAAGTAGTCACTACAATGTTGTAGCTAAGTCTCAGGTAGGTAATTTGCCTCATTCTGCGATTCTGCTACTGCTACTCAGTATGGAAGACATGCGGTGGTAATCTGATGTCATGTAGCTGTTTTGCTGTACCCAAATCTCAGTTAGGCCATCTGCCTTGTTCTACCGTTCGGTCATTGCTCAGTATGGGTAACTTGTAGCAGTGACTCATTGTCATTTGGTTGCTGAGGCTGTTGTCATCATGTTTTACGGCATGCCTGATGTCTGGTTTTTACCACTGTTGAACTTTAGCATGGCTTTCATGATAGCTACTGTGACACACGGCTTTGCTTGCTGTCTCTGCTTTGCTATCCAAGGAATTTGAGGCCTTGAGGGGCGCCCAAGCATTGCTAGTACATGATTTACAGCCACAGATGCACAAGGAAACTCTATGCTTTTAATAATGATGGTTATAATGGGAGCCCACTGACGTGGCAGCCTGGAGCTGAGAGCACAGGCCATACCCCAAAGAGCAAATCCGCAAAACGCAAACCTGATTTTAAAGTTACCTGATGTGTGCATCTGGTGCTGTCAGGACAATCTATCAACCCACCAACCAACCAGAACAATCGTAGCAGAACCCTCAAACGTGATGCATCAGTTTTGGTCGCTGACCATGCTTCCATGTTCCAACAGGTGGAGGCAGAGAGAAGCGCCCACTGTCCAAGTGAAGTACATCCAAGACGCCAACTTGGCTTCATCATTGCATGATGCTAGCACGACAGAGTCCGGTAGTACCATGCTGTGATGGCAAATTCCTTTAGCATATGGTCCATATGTTTGCTTCCTGATCATGCTTCACTGTTCCCAACAGGTGGAGGCCCAAAAAGGCGCACAAGCTGTGCAAGTCGAGTACGTGCAAATGCCAATCTAGGTTCACCATTGCATGATGCTAGCAGGACAAAGCCCTGTAGCATGGTTCATCTGTTTGTTTGCTGACCCTGTTTTCACTTTTCAAACAGGTAGAGGCTGAAATGAGGCGCACAGGCTGTCCAAGTGGAATACATCCAAAAAGCCAATTTGGTGTCACCATTGCATGATGCTAGCATGACAGAGTCCTGTAGTACCATGCTTTGATGGCAAATCCCTTTAGCATAATCCATCCGTTTGCTTGCTGATCATGCTGATTACACGAGTGCTTCACTGTTCCTGAACTGTTGCTCCAGGTGGAGGCAGAGAGAGGCGCACAAGCTGTGCAAGTGGAATACATACAAGACTCCAACCTGGGTTCACCGCTGCTGTGTATCACGGACGCTGTCAAGGCAGGCTCATACTACAACCCTCCCATGGATTTGGTGACTACCATTGGGGATGCAAAAAAGGCCATGACAAAAGCACAGTACACCATCACAAATGCCAGGCGAGTCTGCATTGGTGTCGATGCTTTCAATGTCTTTATTTGAGCTGACCAGCAGAGTGCTGTTGCCTCATGGAAAGGTTCTCTCAGTCTTCTTCTTCCCCTTCTACTTCTTCCTCATGTGCCCTGCTCTTCCTCATTTGTACTTCTTCTTCATTTGCCCTGTGTTGGCTGTTCTTCTTCTGCCTTGTCCCTCTTCTGCTCTTATACCATGCAGATACAAGCTGCCACCATATCAGCAATTTCTACATGGAGCCTCAATGCACTTTAGGGGTAACGCAAGCATCACAGCTGTTTACATTGGTCTCACATCCACACTTCTTCATCTTGGTCACTTCTCTCTGGTCCAGTGTGCTGTGCGTTCCTCTGTTGCCTCCCCTTCATCATGTTCTTGTACCTTGCTTGTACCTTGCAGGTACAAGCTGCCATTCCAGCAGCATTTCCACATGAAGCTTGAGGGCGCATTTCTGGCACTGACCGCAGCTGCTGTCTGTCTTCCTTACTTCTTTTTCTTCTCTCACCTGCGCTGTTCCGTACTCTTCTGCCTCTACTTGCAGGTACAAGCTGCCATCCCAGCAGCACTTCTACATGGAGCTTTAGAGCGCATATCTGGCACTGACCGCAGCTTTGGTCCGTCTTCTTTCACCTGCGCTGATCCCTCTTCTTCTGCCTCTACTTGCAGGTACAAGCTGCCATCCCAGCAGCACTTCTACATGGAGCCCCAGGGCGCTTTGGTACTGCCTGATGAGGCCGGCACCTTCACAGTGACTTCCTCCACCCAGTCTTTGGATGCTGTCCAGAAGGCGGTGGCAGAAACCCTGGGCATACCCTGGCACAAGGTCACGGCAGGTCTGAACCTGCTGGACTCTTCTTCTTGTGCCCACTCTGTTATGCATGCGCCTCTTGCTGTGTTGCACGCTGGCAGACATGTCACAGTTGTGCAGGTTCACCTTTAGAACCTAAGGCATGGAACCCTTATTTCAGCAAAATACAGTTTGTGGCAAAACCCCATGACTGCACAGAGTCTATGACTTCAGCTGCTGTTGTGGCCCACTATGATTTTCCCATCCCAAACTATTATCGAAAACAATTTGTGTACATGCGCAGCGTTGTTTATGCAGCCTACCAATCAATCAACACAGTGGTGTGCAATTTGAGCACGGCAAAAGTTTTGCTACAAAAAGTGAATCTGCTGGAGAATGTTCACCTCTTTGCAGTTTCATTTGGGAAGGTTTTCTTAACAATGGTATTATTTGAAGGGAGGCTTTTTGCATCAAATGTCATGTCTATGACTCCTGCTGATGCTGATGCAGTGTGTCGACGCGTTGGGGGTGGTTTTGGCGGGAAAGCCACTCGGCCGATGCCTGTGGCAGCTGCCTGCGCAGTTGCTGCACAGAAGCTGGGCAAGCAAGTGCGGCTGTCATACAACAGAAACACTGACTTCAGACAGAATGGAGGTCAGCCTGCTGTCTCTTTTCACTCAATCAATTTACGTTTCTTGTCTTTAGCCTTCATCAGGGGAGTCAACAGACAATAACTGGGAAAACAACATACACTAAGCACTAAGTGTTCAAGGCTTTCGACAATAGAGCACCAAAGAAATTGCTGGAATGGTTTTGCACAGGCTGTGTGAAGATCACATGGTCGCATTGACCACAATTGCTCAGTCATAATCAACTATCACAACAGTACTGACAATGACATAATAGCACCCACAACAACAACAACAAGAGCAAAAATACACGGTGACAATAAAAATGAGGGTAGTTGGTATGGTCATGAAAATCATACTCAGAACAGCAGCACTGTTAATGATAAGAGTCATAGTCAGAGACATGAGCCATCAGGAATGTTCATGTTGGCACTCACTTAGGAAAGGGAAGCATACAGGGTGGCATTAGCTGCTGACAAGAGTATTGTCATTGTGGGTTGATGAGGTGGGGATGGGTTTGTGCAGAGACTGAGATTGAGTACAATTTGGGCTTTGATGACGATGGACTCATCTTAGCCCTCACCTGGGCAGCCCGGTATAATACTGGGGTTCTCATTAAATTGACGCCGAAAGGCGTAGTCTTTTCTTTTCTTTTCTTTTTTCTATCTTAGTCCTAAGCTGCAAGGCCTGGTTCTGATTTGCAGACACAAGAACGGTGCATCTGATCAAGATCTCACAGACGCATGTCAGTGCAGGTCTGTCAGATTAGGCTTTGATGCTAACAGAATCAGCCGGGCACTGGAATGCAAGGCCTAGTGCTGAGTTACAGACACATGGCTCGTTCAACTGATCAGGTCTCACAGGTGCATGTACATGCAGGTCGGTCAGAGACTGATATTGAGTACAGCATGGGCTTTGATGCCAATGCAATCGCCATTCAGCCCTGAACAACAAGACCTAGTGCTGATTTACAGGCATGACATTGATTGATCTCATCACAATCTGATGGACTGTTTTGGTGCAGGTCGGTGAGAGACAGAGATGAAGTACAGCATGGGCTTTGTTGCAAACAAAGCTTCCACGCAGCTGCACTGACACTGCAAGGCCTGGTGCTAATGTACAAATGCATCTTTGATTGATGTTGGTGCAGGTCGGTCAGAGACTGAGATTGAGTACAGCGTGGGCTTTGATGCCAATGGAATCATCTCGGCACTAGACTGCAAGGCCTAGTGTTGATTTGCAGGCATGACGTCGATTGACCTGATAACAATTCAACAGACCATGTTGATACAGGTCGGTCAGAGACTGAGATTGAGTACAGCGTGGGCTTTGACGCTAATGGAATCATTTCGGCACTGGAGTGCAAGGCCTGGTGCTTGGCCGGAGCCTTCATGGACCTAGCCTGGAATGACCTTTACGGCGTCATGACGGGCCTGGACATGGTAACTTCCTGGATGCTTAATAACATTCTGTTGTTTCTGCATATATGAGATCCAAGGAACTTGTTACTGCTGGGGCGTCATGACCAGTCAGCTTGCACATTTGGCATGGTGAGTCATGGGTCATAGGATTATTACGTCATGGGTGGTTTAAATTACATCTTGGAGGCATGTGCACACTTGTGAGATGCTGCACATGGTCACTTCCCTGCTGGGATCTCATGATCAGTCACCAAGTTGCATCTTGAATCATGAGTCATAGGACCATGACGTCATGGATCATTTGGTCAGATTCCAAAGGCACAGGCACATTTGTGCAGATGCTTGATGTAGCTTTGCTGCTGTGCAGAACAACCATAGGCCCTACTAAACTTTGACCTCTCAACCCTGTCTGTGTCCGCCTCATACGTCAGTGTCTTGCAAGCCTCCCTTCACTTTGCATTCAATTTGAGTATGGTACAACTGTATTGGGACAGTGTGTGCAAGCCTCTTTTGGTCTCATACTAATTTGTTAGAAGTATAGTCACTCTCAAACTTCCAACCCCTAGACCAAATTCCATTTTCTACCTAGCCAGCGCTGGCTCAGCTTTACAGCTCTTCTTGTTGGATCGAGCACACTCCAGCAGAGTCAGTCATCTGTACTCTGTGCATCTGGAAGGCATATCATATTTTGACCAAACCCTAAACAGTAAACCCTACAGACCTTAGAATTGCCACCTGCACATGCTGGCCCATGCATTTTTGTTAAATGCAGGTGTATGAACTGCCCAACTTACATCTGGAGGGCAAGATGTGCCGAACTAACCTTATGCCCCGCAGCATTGTCAGAGGCCCTGGCTTCCTCAATTCTGTCATGATCATGGAGCAGGTTAGACCCTCTGCAGCTAACCTGCATCCCACCTGCATGTAACCTGCTTCTAACCTGCGTTTAACCTGTGTGTAACCCTGTGTCGAACCTGGCTTCCTCAATGCTGACATGATCATGGAGCAGGTTAGACCCTCTACATCTAACCTGCACCTAACCTGCTTGTCACCCTGCATGTAACCTGCGCTTAACCTGCATGATCATGGAGCAGGTCACAATCTCTGCCTCTAATCTGCATGTAACCTGGCTTCCTCAATGCTGTCATGACCTTGGAGCAGGCTGGACCCTCTTTAGCTAACCTTTATGCAACCTGCTTGTAACCTGGCTTCCTCAACGCTATCCAGATCATGGAGCATGGACCCTCTGCATCTAACCTGCATGTGACTTGCATCTGACCTGGCTTGCTCAACGCTATGCAGATCATGCAGCAGGTCAAATCCTCTGCATCTAACCTGCACCTAACCTGTTTTTAACCTGCATCTGACTTAGCTTTCTCAAATGCTATCTAGCTCATCCAGCAGGTTAGACCCACTGCATCTAACCTGTGTGTAACCCTAAATCTAACCTGGCTTCCTCAGTGCCATCCAGATCATGCAGCAGGACTAACCTCTGTGTCTAACCTGCATCTCATCTGCAGCTGGACTTACATCTAGACTGGCGTTCTTACTGCTGTTAGAATCATGCAGGTTAAACCCTCTGCATCTCACACGCTTTCACCATGTTAATTGGAACCCAAAAGTTACCTAGGGTACTCTTAGACAACCCTCAAGGCTATGCAGCAGACATCAGACACTACTACGCAATGAAGTATAGTGATCATGCTGCTGGCGGCAGGAGCTAATTTCTGCACAACTCACGTGCTGCCTGTGCAGCATCGGACACAAAAAATTGCAGGCAACCTTTGTTTGGTCATGTCAGAGTTGGCTATTTCAACGGCAAGGTTTGTTTAGAGTTTACATGTTCTTCTTGTGTTTCAAGGTCTGTTTGTATTTCCTGTCTTGTAGAGGTGATTGGCCGCTGCTTGTACAGGTGGTTGAGCATGTAGCAGGGTACCTGGGCTTAGATGCTACCTTGGTAAGGGAGCGTAACTTCATGCGTCCAAAGGACTTACCAGCGCACCCTTACCCTGCTCCACCCCTTCCTCAGCCCTCCACATCAGCTCTGAAACCAGCAATCAAGCCTGATGACCAGAACTGCAATGGCAAGGCTCTGCATTTAGATGCCAATTCAGAATCCAATGGCACCGGTCATGTCAATGGAGGTCAGGAGTTGGGTGAGCAGGTTGGGAAGGGCGGGAATGACTCATCGGGGCAGAAGAAGAGTGACAGTACGCCAGATGTGGTGTGTGGCAGGTTCCAGTTCAAGGAGCCAAATGGAGATAAAGAAGAGGCTGCGACTGTGTCAGCAGGCCGGTAAGCAATCAATCAATCAATCAATCAATCAATCAATCAATCAATCAAGCCACATTTCCTGTCTTTAGGACTCATCAGGGGAGTCAACAGACAATAAATGGGAGAATTCAGAGAGTGCTAAGTTTGAAAGATACAAGAGACAGAGCTGGGCCCCAAATCAGTGGACACCCAAGTGTCTGTGGTCACATGACTGCCTTTGCAGACAGCCCAGCTGCCAGCGCGAGTTCCTCATTAGTCAACCTGTGTGTGCTGCTTTGAGTTTGAGCAACTCTTACGGACTCTAGGTCTGGCAGCGTGTCATTGATCAAAACACAATGATAGAAAAAACTCCAAATGTGTTGAATTACCTTGATATCTGCTCTCAGTTTCTCGCTGTTTTTTTTCCGGCAGCTCTCCTTGCTTTTGGTCTTCTTTGAGCAAACTTTAGTGCTGACGCCCTTCTTTCATTTTGGGCAAGCTTAGGATTTCTGGTCTGCCCTGTTTGCACTAGACTTGCACTCCAGCATGAATCACCATGCTTGGGTCTAAGTGGCAGCAGCAGAAATGATAGATCCCGATGTGGCAACTGCACAAATGGCTGACAGCTGGTTGAATGGTGTGCAGGTTTGACTGTGCAGGTTTGACTGTGTAGGTTTGACTGTGCAGGTTTGACTGTGCAGGTCTGACTGCGCAGGTTTGTTGACTGTGCAGGTTTTACTGCTGGTTGAATGGTGTGCAGGTTTGACTGTTTGTTGAATGGTGTGCAGGTTTGACTGTGCGCCGCCGCCTATCAATGCGGCTGTGAGCGTGTATGCTGATGGTTCTGTCACTGTGACTCATGGCGGAATTGAGTGCGGTCAAGGCCTCAGCACCAAGGTCAAACAGGTCAGCACCTTGTTGATTTTGGGGCTCAGGGGGGTGGGGTTTGGGGTGTAGGACTTAGGGTGTAGGGTGCGGTCAGGGCCTCAGCACCAAAGTCAAACACGTCAGCACCTTGTTCGGGGGGCTTGGGGGTGTGGGGTCTGGGTGTGGGATTTGGGGTGTGGGGTTTGGGATGTTGCTGGTCTGTAACCGTTGATGCACTGTGCACGTTGTCTTGCTCCATTAGGGTGTTGCTCTATCAGGGCCCAGGAACTCTTGTGGCATGACACTTGTCTTTCTGATTGAAAACTTCACCTTTTCTGGGAGCACACTTTATCGCAGAGAAGGAAAGCAAGTCTGCATACAAATGGGATGCACTCCAGCTTGGGATGGTTCTTGACTGCTCACTTTTGTTGTCCTTGTTTTACACAGTTGAAAGGCAACCAGTGAGTGGCCAGTTTTGTTGTCCTTGTTTTACACACTTCAAAGGCAACCAGTCACTGGCCACATCTGCTGTCCTTACTTCAGACGCCTCAAAGGTAGTCGACAGCATGTGACAAAATCTTTGTGTATTGTAGATGGCAGCGTTTGCGTTGGGTCAAGTACTGCCAGAGGAGCAGAGGCCTTTCCCCATGGACATGATCCATATCAACGACACCAGAACAGATATTGTCCCCAATGCAGGTGAGTCATGCAGTTAGTCATCGTACACTTCCTACAACTGCTTTGGTTTGGCGTTGTGCCAGCCCTGCCCTGCCCTGCCCTGCCCTGCCCTGCCCTGCCCTGCTCTGCTCTGCCCTGCTCTGCTCTGCCCTGCCCTGCCCTGCCCTGCCCTGCCCTGCCCTGCCCTGCCCTGATACCCAACCTGGTCCTAACCCTGCTCAACCTGGTCCTGATCTGATCTCAATCCTACCCAACCTCGTTTTCACCTGTTGCTGAACCTGGTGCTAACCTGGCCCTGCCTGGTTCTAACCCTACCCAAGTGGTCTCAATCCCCTCATTACCCCATCCAACCTGGTCCTGACCCTTTTGCACCTGATCCTCACCTGGTCCTACCTTGTGCTAATCTGGCCCTGCCCAGTCGTCACCTTTCCGCACCTGATCCTAACCTGATCCTGCAGGCCCTACCTGGTCCAGCACAAGCTCAGCAGGATGTGCAGCTGCCATTGAGCAGGCCTGTGCCAAGATTTGCCACCGGCTGCAGCCTCACCTGATCCTAACCTAGTCCTAACCTGATCCTAACCTGATCCTAAACTGATCCTTACCTGATCCTAATCCAATTCCGCACTTGCAGGCCCAACCTGGTCCAGCACCAGCTCAGAAGGCTGTGTGGCAGCCACTGAACAAGCCTGTGTCAAGATCTGTCACTGTCCATCTGATCCTAACCTGGTTCTAACCTGGTCCTAACCTGATCCTAACCTGATCCTAACCTGGTCTTGCACCTGCAGGTCCTACTTGCACCAGCTCAAAAGGCTGCGTAGCCGCCATTGAGCAGGCCTGTGCTAACATCTGCCACCGCCTGAAGCCCCACCTGATCCTAACCCGGTCCTAACCTGATTTTCACCTAATCCTAACCTGATCCTAACTCAATTCTGCACCTGCAGGCCCTACCTGGTCAAGCACCAGCTCAGAGGGCTCTGTAGCCGCCATTGAACAGGCATGTGCCAAGATCTGCCGCCGCCTGAAGCCCCACCTGGTCCCAACCTCATCCCAACCTGGTCCTAACCTAATCCTATTCTGATCCTAACCTGGTCCTGCACCTGCAGGCCCTACCTGGTCCAGCACCAGCTCAGAAGGCTGTGTGGCAGCCATTGAACAAGCCTGTGCCAAGATCTGCCGCCGCCTACAGCCCCACCTACAGCAGAAGGGCTCCACCTGGGAAACATGGCAAGCCACTGTCGCAGAGGTGCAGGATGGCTCTGGTGTGGCGCCTGCCTCTGTCATGCTGTCTGCCTATGGTTTCTATGATGGTATGGAGAGAGACAAGGACGGCCGAACAACTAAAGGTGGGGACTTGGAAAATGCCTTACAATGTTTCAGATGTGTGTTGTGGTTTGATTGGCAGTTGAAGGCTAGACAGAATTCTTCAATCACTGACTTCAGTCATTGACTTTACCCAGCAATCTTTGATGGTTTCTTTTGTCAGCCTCAGTATAACCAGCAATTCTGGCTGACTTGATCAGTCAAGGATCTCTAGTGCAAGGCTGTTTTGGTCAATGCTACTGCTCAAGCCACACACCCAATCAGCTCACGCGTTTGTCACGTTTGGTGCCAGGCTTCCATGAAGGAAAATTTGGAAACTGCTCATATCATGTGTACACTCACAAACTACATTGCAATTTTCTCCCTTCAGCCTGATAGCCTGATTCAGCAATCAGTGAGTCAGCACATGCCTTGACTGGCTAGCATGAAACCTGCGTGAGTCAGCAAGGCTGCACAGCATGTGGTCAATGCCACGCAGGGTCAGACAGCTCAGAGCTTCTGATCTCGCCCAGATTTGTAGCTCTGCGCAAGTGATCATGTTGCTGTTACGCCAACTGATCAAACCTGCTGTGAGTTTGCAGTGCCAAGCTTGGCAGCGTGCCAATCTTATGTCAATCCCAACTTTGAGGTGTACGTACTGTAAGCATCAGAGTCACACGTTCAAGGCTGTGTGCAGGATTCAACAGCTCAAAGCCTTACATTTTTGAGATTACCATGAATATTGTAAATTGAAGAAAGACCAAATTTACATATTGTAAGTATCTCACCAACGTATACAAGACCATATATGGTGCAGGGTCCAAGAGCTCCAAGTCTGTCTGCTGAGTGGTCTGACTTTTGCAGGTTAACCAAGCATCAGAGTTACATAGGTACCTGGCATGAACCATTAGCTGGAACGCCTGTAAACTATTATTATTGTTATTAGAGTTACACTTTGTAAAAATCAGTCTCATGTGTTCAAGGCCGTGTCTTGTGCAGGATCCAAGAGCGCAAAGGGTCACATTTTTGAGGTTAAATAAATTTTGAGGACTCTGAGGAAAAACCAGCTTTACATGTTGTATGTATCTTCCTTACCAACACGTGCAGGATCAAAGAGTGCAAAGGTTTACTGTTTGACATCAACATGAATTTGAGGATTGAAGAAAGACCAGTAAGTATCCATATTGACATATACAAGGCCGTGTGTTGTGCAGGGTCCAAGAGCGCAAAGCCACTGAAGTACACCTCATTTGGAGCTGCCTGCTCTGAGGTGGAAATTGACTTGCTGACTGGCGAGAAGACAGTCCTGCGCAGCGATCTCTACTTCGACTGCGGACGCAGCCTCAACCCTGCTGTTGACATCGGCCAGGTGATTCTGTGGTGCCTTTCATCAGAACTTCCACAATTAGTTCATCTCGGTGATGGAACGCCTCACCTTTTTATATTTACAGCATCTAATCGTGGTTCATTCTCTGGGCTTCCCCTGCGCCGAGATGGTCTGTGCTTTGAGTGCAGGCCTCAGATATCTGCTCCATTTAGTCATCAGCATGCCTTGTCTTGGCACTTCCAATTCTAGATTTGTGCTACCATCCCGGCATGTCTTCAAACAACCTGACATTTCTATATTACCAAAAGCTCTGTATGGTCCGGGATAGGACTCTTCGCCTTTGTGAGCCTTTGGATGTAATTCCTGCTGGCAGGCACAGTACAAGGCTTCTTTTGCACTTACATCTTCTGATTCAGTCTTGTATCACTGCACAACATATCATGTGCTTCTGCACAGTCTGACCAGCTTATAAGGCTGCAGATCGAGGGGGCTTTCATCATGGGTATGGGTCTCTGCACCATGGAGGAGGTCCTCATTGACCCTAAATCTGGCAAGCTGCTGAGTGACAGTACCTGGACGTACAAAATCCCCACAGCTGCAGACATCCCACGCAAGTTCAACGTCACCTTCCTGAAAGACAGCCCCAACATCAGGAGTGTCATGAGCAGCAAGGCTAGTGGAGAACCATCCATGATGCTGTCGATGTCTGTCCTGTACGCTCTGCGAAGAGCAGTGCTTGCCGCCAAGAACAGCATCTCAGAGGCAGCTGGCACCTCTTGTGGGGCTGCTGCTGGCAGCCCTGCCCTCCCCAAGGCCTCAAAACAGGGGGCGGCTACTGACCCTGTCTGTGATGATGATGAGTCTGTAGGTGGCAAGGCTGAGCCTCGCAGAGATGTAGGACTGACATCAGAGGGTGGGGTAGCAAGCACTAAGGATCAGACTAGCACCAGCTGTGTTATTGATGAAGGTGCTGGTGGGAATCCATTCTTTGTCTTAGAGGCGCCGGTGACGACCTGTCATGGCAAGGAGGCTATGGGACAGTTCAGCATTGTGGAAATGCTGAAAGCAGCTGCCAACAAAACTGTCGAAGATGCAGCTGGCCTTGAGTACCATTCGTCTGGCGAATGGGTTGTGGTGCATTGATTACATTGCTGTACATTGCATGCATCAGATGGGCAGCAGAGATCTACTCTTTGATTGAAGTGTTTGCCTGAATCAGGTTTGACATGTTACATTTATTTTTTGAGTTTCTGTGTATATCAGCGTCTACGGTCTGTTATGTCAGGACCCAAGACCAACCTCTGGAGAGGCTGGTGTTGTGTACGATTACCTGCTGTGGAAATTGCAGTTGTATCTTGATGGGAATCAAGGGGTGTCTGAAGCTGTGTTGCCAATCATTGCATCATGCTGAAGTTTCAGAATGTCACGCACATGCTGTAGCAATCTGGAACATAGGGGCATTTCTTACTAAATTATTTGCATCAGGCAGGTGGTGTCCTGTCAAATGAAGCATTTTAAACCACCGACTGGTTGTCTGAAACATGCGTATTTGTAATGGGCCTTGAACCTGGATGTTGCAAACTGCACCGCTCCGATACACTGCCTTAAGACCTAGGCATTTGCTACGTTAGCGGCTTATTTCAAACGAGCACAGCCATTGCTATGATACTTACAATGGTCACTCATTTTCAAACAGCAGAATGCATAGTTTGGGCGTTCTAACCTACTGTCACACATATATATGCGTCCAGCCCTTGAATTTGTCTGTTGTCAAGGTGTTGCACAATAGATGTCTACCAAGATCAAGACCTTTTGACTACTGATGTATGCGTCCATCCTTCACAGTGTCGGCAAGCTGTTGCGATTTCTAACTCACTGCGCAGAGTCGGCTATGATGCTTCGAAGAACTCTGTTCGGTACCAGACGGGCATGCATGAGCTTTGCGCCTGTGACTGGCGATGTTACATGCTGCCCCAGCCTTTGCTCCATAGCGCTCTTCTCATACGTGTGCCCATCAGCTGTAATAACAGGCTCGACCAGCAACACCTGTACAGTAAAGGGACAACAGTAACACAATGATGCCTACTCTATGCTGGACACCACAACAAACTGTCAAGCAAAAGACTTGCCAGGAGGACAACAGCTCACAAAAGTAGCAGTTTTACAAGCAGCATCAAGGTCAACGGTCAAGTGATCAGCAAGCTCTGAAATCAATCCGCACTGTGAGAAAACGATGGTAGTCATTCCAGGCATCATTGCCACAAGCAGCCTCATCAGGCAGACAGGGACAGTCACCTTTGTGATAAGACAACAGAGTAGCTTGTTTTCAGCTGGCGCTTTGACAGCATAAGGTCTTTGAGTATGCACAAACAGGCTGCATGTCTGCTCTGTCAGAGCTTGAGGCTTGACACTAACGCAGGTGGTACATGCCCATGCAGGCTGGTGGACACGTGGCACCCATGCAGGCTGACAGCAACAGGTAAGCATGGAGTCTGTGCATGGCACCGGTAACTGATCTGATTCACAAACACTGACAGTCACTGTTGCATCAGCTGCATTCTGGATGGAAGGCTGGGGGCGTTTTGGAAGAGCAGCAAAGCCCTGCTTGGCTCTTGCAGACACATTTTGTTCAGAAGCAGGTGCTGTGGTAAGTGGTACGGTAGCTGCTTTGGTAGGTCCTGCTGTGATAGGTCCTGCGTAGCTGCTGCAGTAGGTGATGCAGCATTTGCTTCTGAAGCGACGTTGCTCATGAGCTGCAATGACTCTAGAGTGTGAGTGGCTTGTTGCGCAATGATTGGTGTACGTTTGGCTTTCTGTCTCAACTTTTTGGCTTGCTTAGTAGCTGCTTTGGCCGCAGCCTTGGCTGACATACTGGCCTACAGGTGCACATTGTTCTGTCAGCATGTGTGTGCAGGGATGACACCAGAGTGACACTTAAGTGCAGTGCATGTCAGTGGGTCTACAGAGAGCTGCTGCAAAGGACATTCACCACCTAGGGATGGGGGATTCGGGTCAATTCTAGCGCGGTCTTGATTCCCGGCCCGCATTTCTGCGTTTCGCTGTGCGTGGGACGATTCCCCAGCGTAATTCGCTGTGCGTGTGTTGACTTGTCGCTGGAGGCAAGCGCTGCGCAGCGACTTTGTCAGCGGTGAACTGCCTCTCTGCACTTGTCGCATGTTTGCTCAGTTGGGGCAGGGCAAATGATGTGTCGGGGCGAAACACCGGGGGATTTGCTTATAGTCTATCTCGCCTTTGGTTAACAAATCCCCAGCCCGCACTTCCGGGTCTCTCCTCTTGGTTTAGAGCTGATGATGTGTCAGATGCGTCGGGTGAACTACAGATACGAGCGTATCGCGAGGAGCCATGCATGCCATATGATTGTCCACAGCAGATCCGACTTTGGCACACACAGTTCTTGTTAAGTTGCTGCATGCTTGTGGGATAGCCGGTAGCAACGCCGTTCCTGTGCACCGCTTGGATGACTTCACAAAGCTGCAGATTGTAGATCAACACGGCGGGCTAGGCACTGTCGAGCCCTAGATCAGTAGTTGCAGCATGGTAGTCCTCGACATGCTCACATCATCCAGTAGTCACACAGAAGCAAATGCATGTGTGCTGTGAGGCCTCACCCACATGCAAGTGTGACTTCACCCGTACATAAATCTCAAATCTTCCACGCTCCTGTGCTTTGACTTTATGTACTTTGCTCAAAACTGATATGAGTGTCGTTACGTGCCATCGTGCCATCAAGCTGGCAGTGACAGTGCTTCTCATCTTGTCATGCTGTTGCTATGGCTAGTCCACGTGAACTTGCAACAGATCGCTTGGTCTGCTTGGTCTTCCTGTATCCTCACTGAGTCCAATACTCGATGCAGTTTGAGCTAAGATGGCTATTTAAATTTGCAACTGCAGCCTTCTGCATCATGATCAATGGCAATCTTGGTCATGGAATCAGATCCGAACATTTCAGCTTGGCCATGTAATTTGACTGGCTCTAGTCCATTTGTTGCCTGGCATGACCTCTGAGTTTTCAAAGATGTACTCAGAGGCAGGAGTCGACACATGATCATTAGCACCAGATTTAGTATCAACCATGTCATGTCACCGCGGGATGGAACAAGAGCAGTTCCACTTCCAGAGGCTGACTCTGCATGATGACCTGCATAAGGCTGTGCCCACATGCATCGGAAACACAAAAAGGTCCGTGTCAAGTACTCTTGCACTGCCTTCAAGGCCGCTATACTTCTGAGGTCAGCGTATTGAGATCAGTCGTTGGCGTCTGGTGTACCATACCAGGCATCTGCTTTCGCACCTTGCGCTCGGCTGCACCACCAAACTTTTTTCGTTCATCTGAGCATACAGCATTATGCGCCCCGTCAAAAATACCTCGAGTAGGACTGAGGGCAAGACTGACAGCAAAGCTGTCATCAGTCACCGGTCAGACTTTCGCTTGCATTCGCACTTCGAATATCCAGTGCCGTGTGACCCAGCACATCGTCGGCAAGTGTACACTTATTGGGCGACTTTGTCAGCAAAGCAGCGTACAGAGCTGCTTACTTTGACGAAAGAAAGCATCAGAAGTCGGGTACAACAGTTGAGAGACGCAGCCTCGGCTGAAGGTAAGAAGAGCGATCGGGCACGCTTCTCTAGTATTTCTCATCATGCATGCAAGCTGTGCTACCAGCGTGGTACCAGCGTGGTCGGTGATGATTCATGTTTTGGCCCATGCAGAGCAGATTTTTTTGCAGCTTCCCGAGGTATTTAATAGTTTTGAAAGCCGACCTGTTGTCCGCAAGACGCGGTCATACACCTCCACGGCGCAATGGCATTGGCCTTCTGGAGACAAACTTTTCACAGACGTGGACCAACTCAGGTCAGTGACCAGCACAAAGTGCATGACCAAGTGCATTTGTCGCAGTATGTCAGCTCCTGTCTCGGATGCCAAATTCCTGCCAGTTGAGCAACAGCAGGCAGGATAGCATACCTGCATGCCATGCTGAAAAACAGTCAGGTGGCTCATAGTGCGCACATGATGGCCAACAAGCAACTGATATTCTCGTACAAAGCGCTTAAGCTTCCCAGCTGTAGCTTACGCCCATGCTCTGACCTGCAGGGCGTTCATCAGACAAGAGTGTCTTGGAGAGGAGTTGGGGAAGCTGTTGCCCGAGGACATTAATAGCAACGCTGCTTTCATAGCCATGCAGAAAAGGATGTAAGCGCCCGACTTTCAGCCACCGATCACTTTGTGTATGTTTCGGAGCACCGATCAATGTGTGCATGCATCATGATTGATGCGTGCGCATCTGCAATATCCCAAGCAAACTTTCAGGCATGTTGAGTAGTACCTGCTCTCCGTCTGTGGAAGTTCATTTGCCTGATTGTCAGCAACAAGCACAGTCACACAGACTTCAGTTAGTGTTGTCCAATCCCTTAGCCCCTTCAACTTCAACCGGGTACCCTAATTGCGTATTGTTTGCTGCAGACAAAAGCAGCTTCCACAGGCAGCGTTTGACATTCACTGCTTATCCCAGCTGCAGAGCCCATCCTTTACTCGGAATGGGAAACTGGAGCTCATGGCACAACTCACTGAAGCTCTGCTCAAGGAGCACAATGTGCTGTAAGTGCAAATTGATTGTAAACTGTATATTAACGCCGAAAGGTGTAGTCTTTTCTTTTCTGCTGTGAGTGCCTGCTTTCCTTTGTTTTCCAGCTACACATGCAGCATGTGTCTCCTGGCATGATGCATGCTAGTGGTGCTTTGTCTGTTGAATTTGTGGTAAATCATTGTGTCCTGATCGCCATGCTGTCTGCAGGATGCAAGACGCTGACCGTCATATGGTACATGAGAGTGATGTCTATGCTAGTGAGGGCTTATGTCTATCGAATGATGCACTCTGCGAGGAAGTCTTGGACAAGGTGTTGCTGCACAGCTCCTGTTTGCTCAGAAAGCTATGTCAGCCATCAGCTTATGGTAGCATGACACATAAGGTGACATCAACATCATCATGCATTGTTCGGTTTGAAGTCATGACAATGCTGTTCGAAGTCATGACAATGCTGTTCTTGTAATATTTGCTGTCGTGCTCCTGTCATGCTCTTGTTGTTGCACTGCGTGGGCATGTCATGATATATGGCCAACAAATATTTCATATTTGGGCATTGTAGTGCACAAAGTACCTGTCCCACTTGTCATGTAGCAAAACAACACCAACCAACAACAACAACCCATTTGACCATATCCTCTCCCAAGTGTCCCAAGGGCTCAGCACCGCGTGCACTGTCGTGCTCCAACCATCAAGCTTGTGGCAACATCAGCATGCATTTGCTGACTCTGATCACCAAGTTTGGCGTCACTGTTGCCAGCAAACAACAAGCAATTCTGTTGATTTGCAGGATCGTGATGTATGGTATATGGTTGACTCAAGCAAAGATGAAGTATGGCTCACCAACTTCTCGACAAACCTTGCCCCCTGGCAGGTAAGGAAGCGCAAAGTTTTAGATTCTTACCCTCAACAACAACAGTACTTGCTTGATCTGGCATCAAGCCAGGTTGCATTGCATACCTATGTGTCAGCTTGACCTGCATGAATCTCTGCCTCGAAAAGTTTAAAGTTTGCATCACATGCTTGCAACTCCTCAGCATGTTTTGCTGATTGTGCCTTCTCCTCAGCGCTGTGAAGGCTGAATCTTTTCAGCAAAGAAGTCCTCCTTGCATCAACACTGCTGTGCTTCTCATCCAGGAGAACTGCCGAGCAGGCCAGCCTGGTGCCAAGCCCAAGGGAGAATGTGTGCAGAAGACCGATCCTGTTCTAGAGGCAGTGTATAGCATGTATAGCCCTGCTGACATCGCGAGCCAGCTGCAATACCACACCAAAGGTTAGTTCGCACTTTTGCTGATTTCTTCACCTGCACATTTGGCTTTAAGCATTACATGCATGTGTCAATAAGCACAGTTCTGTAGAGAAATAAAGTTTGTTGTGCAAAAGGACTTGCGATTTATGAAATGTCAGAATAAGCATATACATAGCATTCAAGGCACTTGCACTGCAGTCCTAGCTACCTTTGATTCGCACCTGTTGATCCTGACTGCTGAATTGATTTGCACATAGGCGCAGCTGCAATTGAGGCAGCCTACAATGACCTCGAGTCAGTTCTCAAGGAGCTGCAAGCATTGCACAAGCAAGCTGATGCAGCACACGAGCAGGCAACAAGCAACACAGCCAGCCAAGCAGGCTGCGATAGCGTCAGACAGCAGCAGGAGCGCAATGCAGCTGTTGAGAAGATCCAGGCTGTGCTGCCTTATCTGGAGGCTGAGCTGCTGGATGCAGCATACGATGACCCATCTAGGCTGATTGTGCCAGTGGTTATGCTGCCGCTGATACAAGAGCGCTTGAGTGATGAAGCAGCTCAGCATGCTGAGCGCACAGCTCAGAAGGCCTTTGATGAACTGCTGCAAGATGAGGTGCGACTTTAACCGTACTCCTTTGTCTTTCACTGATCTTCACATCCTATACTAATTTACCTGTCAGAAAAGGTCTGGGTGATGTTGGTTGTAGGTTGCAGTCATGCCGCATTTGTGCGTTTTGCTGCATATTCCTGAGTGATGCTGCGCAGTGTACACACTGACTAGATCCACTGGTGCTTTGCTCACATGGCTGATACACATGTTGTGTGCTCCGTTAGTTCAAAAGTCTCTCTGCCGTGCACCATTGCTGCATGTGCTCCCTGCTTGCATGCCCACGGCATAATTTCAGGTGTAGCATCTGAAACCTGTCCTTTGCATTGGCTCTCTGTGATCCTGCTCACACAAACTGCGCTTGAGTATCACTCCGGTGTCATCCCTGCACACACATCCTGACAGAAGCATGTGCACCTGTAGGCCAGTGTATCAGCCAAGGCTGCGGCCAAAGCAGCTGCTAAGCAAGCCAAAAAGCTGAGACAGAAATCCAAACATGCACCGATCATTGCGCAACAAACCGCCCATCCTCTAGAGTCAGCGCAGCTCATGAGCAATGTTGCTTCAGAAGCGCAGACTGCAGCACCTACTGCAGCACCCACTACAGCACCCACTGCAGCACCTACAGCAATACCTACCACAGCAGCTACCAAAGCAGCAACTATGGCACCTATCGCAGCGCCTGCTTCTGAACAAGATGCAACTGCCAAAGCCAAGCAGGGCACTGCTGCTGATTCAAAATGCCTCCAGCCTTCCATCCAGAATGCAGCTGATGCAACAGTGACTGTCAGCATTTGTGACATAGACCAGACACCAGTACAATGCACAGACTACATGCTTACCTGCTGCTGTCAGTCTGCACAAGTGCCATGTGTCCACCAGCTTGCATGGGCGTCTACCAGCTGCACTGATGACAGGCCTCAGTCTTTGACAGAGCAGACATGCAGCCTGTTTCTGGATGGTCAAAGACCTGATGCTGTCAAGGTGCCAGCTGAAAACAAGCTGTTCTGCTGTCCTATCACAAAGGTGACATTCCCTGTCTGCCTGATGAGGCTTTCCGTATCGTATGTGCATGCAATGACGGTGTTGTCAACTATGCCTTGCTTTTGTTGCAGATGGTTTCTGAGCTTGCTCCTCACCTGAAAGCTTGCCTCAGCTGTGTGCTTTTGTCCTCCTGACAATCCTTTGCTGTGCAATTTGTTGTGTTCAGCACAGAGTAGGGGCCAACATGTTTGTGATGTCCTTTTACTGTACAGGTGTTGCTGGTCGAGCCTGTTATTGCAGCCGACGGGCACACATATGAGAAGAGCGCTATGGAGCATTGGCTGGGACAGCATGTCACGTCGCCATTCACAGGCGCAAAGCTCATGCATGCTCGTCTGGTACCAAACAGAGTTCTTGGAAGCATCATAGCCAACTCTGCTCAGTAATTCGGAAGTGCAACATAGATGTATGTACATCAGCAATCAAGAGGTCTTGATTTTGTGTCAATGATTGCAACGGCTGTAAACAGACAAGGTGAAGGGCCGGATGCATGTACGCAGGCAACACTTTGAAGCTTAATTTAAAAGCGAAATTTGTGATTGTTAAAGATCAACAACGTTCTCAGCTCATGAGCTAGGTAAATGCAGGACAAGTCTTGTCTTTCTGGGCGCAGCCTGTCTTGTGCATTCCTGTCAGGCCATGTAACGTCATTTGTGATTGTGGACTGTGACTATACACAATGTGTATGTCATACTGGGCGACTCATGACTAAAGCCAAGTTTCTCTCTCAAATTCAGTAGACTGTCACTGACTGGGTCATCATGTGCTGCATCCAGCAGCTCAGCCTCCAGGAAAGGCAGCACAGCCTGGATCTTCTCAATGGCTGCATTGCGTTCCTGCTGGCGTCTGAAGCTGTTGCTTCCTGCTGAGCTGGCTGTGTTGCTTGCTGTCTGCTCAAGTGCTGCATCGGCTTGCTTGTGCAATGCTTGCAGCTCCTTGAGAACTGACTCGAGGTCGCTGTAGGCTGCCTCAATTGCAGCTGCGCCTATGTGCAAACCAAGCAAGCAGTCAGGAGCTACAGGTGCAAGTCAAATCTGGCTAGATCTGCAGCGCAAGCGCCGTGAACGCTATGTATATGCTCATTCTGAACGTTACATTTTAGAAGCTGCAAGAAATATTCTAGAACAGTCATGAGCATTGCTGCCTTGATGCTCAGGATGAACATCACCATGTGGACAGTCAGAATTAGGTATAGCACATGCCATTGTTACCAGTTGCAGCTGGTGTACCAATATGCTGCCCTACACAGGTTACAAGTGAGCCATGGCGAAAGGCAAAAGCTATAAAAACAGCCAGCCTACAGCAGCGATGTTGCACCTTGTCTTGTGCAATAAAGTTTCGTTTGCTACAGAACCACGCTAACTGACACATGTATGCCATGCTTGAAGTCGGATTTGCAGTTATAGAAATCAAAAGAGTGCAAACTAACCTTTGGTATGGTATTGCAGCTGGCTTGCAATGTCCTCAGGGCTGTACATGCTATACACTGCCTCTAGAACAGGATTGGTCTTCTGCACACATTCTGCCTTGGGCTTCGCCCCAGGCTGGCCTGCTCGGCAGTTTTCCTGCATGACATGCACAGCAGCATTGATGCAAGGAGAATCGTTTCTGGGAAAGGTTCTGCCTTTACATCGCTTTCTTCTGAGCACAACCAGCCAAACATGTTCAGGAGCTGCAAGCATATGCGGTGCCACCTTTGAACACCTTCCGGTAAAGATCTATGCATGTCACGCTGACGCACACGTCTGCAATGCACCCTCACTTGATGCCAACAAGTAAGTACTGTTGTTGAACGATGAGGCTAAAAAATCTAAAACTTTGTGCTTTCTTACCTGCCAGTGGGCGAGGTTTGTTGAGAAGTCTGTGAGCCATACTTCGTCTTCGCTCGAGTCAACCATCAAACACACATCGCGATCCTGCAAATGAACAGAACTGAATGGTGTTTGCTGGCATCAATGACGCCAAGCTTGGAGCTCAGAGCCAGCATGCTGACATTGTCAACCACTAAAAGGAGCATAACAGTGCACACGGTGGTGAGCTCTGAGGACAATTGGGTGAGGACGTGAGCAGTTGTTGTTGCTAACTGACAACAGGGACAGATGCTTTCTGCATGACAATGCCCAAACACAAAATGCTTTTTGGCCAGACATCATGACATGCCCATGCAGTGCAACAACGAGAGCACAACAACAAGAGCACAACAACAAATGCAAGGACAAGAGCATTGTCTGGGCTTCAAATTGCTCGTGAAACCATACAATGCATGATGACGGCGATGTACCTCATCTGTGTTGCAACCATAGGCTGATGACTGACACAGCCTTCTGACCAAACAGGAACGGTGCAGCAACACCTTGTCCAAAACCTCCTCGCAGAGTGCGTCATCTGACAGACGTTGCTCCTCTTTAGCATAGACAACACTCTCATATTCCATACAACGATCAACAACTTGCATCCTGCAGACAGCATAGCAATCAGGACACAATGATCTACAACAGATTGAGCAGACAGAGCAGCACTGTCATGCATTGTGCCAGGAGACGCATGCTGCATGTAGTAAAAGGGTACAGGCGTTGCTGTCATGGGAATTACAGAGCCCATATGCGCATCCCAGACGTTACACTGCATGTGCAGCTGGGGTGTAAAAGAAAAGACGGCAGGCACTCACAGCACATTGTGCTCCTTCTGCAGAGCTGCAGTGAGGAGTGCCAGGAGGTCCAGTTTCCAATTCTGGGTACAGGATGAGCTCTGCAGCTGGGATAAGCAGTGGATGTCAAAAGCTGCTTGTGGAAGCTGCCTTTGTCTGCAGCAAACAAAAAGAAATTGGAGTTGAAGGGACACGGAAAGTTGGAGACTGTCAATAGTGGTGTGTGTGGCTGTGCTTGTTGCTGACTACAAGCTAACTGGACTTCCACAGACAGATAGCAGGTATTACTCAACAAGCAAGAAGCTTTGCTTGAAACGTTACAGATGCACATGTACAGATCAGGATGCATACATAACATGATTGATGCAGTGAAACGTGGGTGCTTACATCCTTTTCTGCATGGCTACGAAAGCAGCGTTGCTATTGGTCTCCTCGGGAGTGGGCAACAGCTTTTGCAACTCCTCTCCAAGACATTCTTGTCTGACAAAGGCCCTGCAACTCAGAGCATGGAAGTAAGTTACAGCTTGAATGCTTATGCATCTAGTGCAATGTCATCAGTTGCCAGTTGGCTGTCATGCTCACACTATAGCCAGGTGATGCTTTTTCAGATGTGACGTTCTGCCTGCTGTTGCTCAACCGGCTGTAGGAATTTGGCATCTGGGACAACAGGTGAGATACTGCAGCAAATGCACTTGGTTGTGCAGTCAGTGCTAGACACTGACCTGAATTGGTCCATATCTGTGAAAACTCTGTCTCCAGAAGGCCAGTGCCATTGCGCCGTGGAGGTGTGTGACTGCGTCTTGCTGCTGACAAGTCGGCTTTCAAAACTCTTATAAACCTCAGGAAGCTGCAGAAAAACCTGTTCTGCAGCAGGGGCCAGAGAGACAAGTCACCACCGACCATGCTGGTGGGACAGCTTGCGTGCATGATGAGAAACACTAGAGAAGCGTGTCCGATCACTCTTCTTACCTTTAGCCGAGGCTGCGTCGCTCAACTGTTGTACCCGACTTTTGATGCTGTCTTTCCTCAAAGTAAGCAGCTCTGTACGTTGCTTTGCTGACAATGTCGCCCAATAGCTGTACACCTGCCGACGATGTGTTGGGTCACACGGCACCAGATATTCGAGGTGCGAGTGCAAGCGAAAGTCTGGACGGTGACTGACAGCTGCAGCTTTGCTGTCAGTCTTGCCCTCATTCCTACTCGAGGTGTTTCTAGAGGGGCGCATATTGCTGTATGTTCAGGTAAATGCAAAAAGATTGGTGATGCCGCCGAGCGCAAGGCGCGAAAGCAGATGCCTGGTAAAGTGATCCAGATGCCAACGACTGATCCGAATACGGTGACTTCAGAAGTACAGTGGGATTGATGGCAGTGCAAGAGGACTTGGTGCGGGCCTCGTTGTGTTTCTGCTGCATGTTGGCACAGCTTTATGCAGGTCATGGAGCAGAGCCAGCCTCTGGAAGTGGAAGTGGAACTTGTTTCATTCCGCGGGGTCATGACACGCTGATACTAAATGGTGCAGCAATTTTCGGGGACGGGCGTTTCGGTCCTGTTAGGGTTTTCAGTGCAGGCGCAGGCCTGTCGTTGCGGGGACTGACCAGAGGAGCTGACGATCTGCATCATATTGCGGTCCTGATACGGGTTCACAAGTTAATAAGTTTTTGGAAAGTCTTTCGAACTTCAGGCGGCGTTAGTTTTCAATGCCAAAAGACAAGCGTCCTCGCGGCGCTGCTGGCAGGCAGCAAGCTCAGGTCGGATCTCACTTTATATATTGCCTAATTTCTCTCCAGTTTTGAAAGTTGTCGAGTGCGATCCCTGAGGAGTTGCATTCAACCTTTCAGGGAGTGAAACATCCCAGAAAAGCCCTTTATCGAGCCCGTGCGCACGCTAATCCTTTGAGTGACAGCCAGTGGCCTGTACCTGCACGCCCTTCAGATTACGACTGGTATGCTGCATTCATTTCTGCCTTTCGTGCGGCCGTTTTCCACCTGCATGATCTGCGCATCTGCAAGGACAGTGATGAAATAGCTTCCAACTAACTGACAAACCACTGAGGCTTTGCCTTTGAAGATTTTGTGCAACCCAACTGAGTCCCTGCACCTGTTTTCTTCCCAGTCAGCCTGCTGTGTCTGGACACAGTGCCTGCTCCGGTGCATTGCTGTATTTTGGCACAATGCACTGCTCTAATGCATGCATTGCCAGCTGCTGTGTCAACCATACATCCATACGCAGCTTTCATTCAACCACCGTTTGCTTTGCCTGATCTATTGCACAAGTCATGTTTGTCTAGCCAGGTCAGATCACTTCCAAGAGTTTTTCCAAGCTGCCAAAGGCACAGCGACAGCACTCAATGACCGTCGCGCCACTGACGCCTCTGAACCAGCAGATGCTGCCCAGCCCTCCTCCCCAACTGCTGCAGTACCAAAGCCAACAACCCCGTCAACTTCTGCAGTCCAATCAGCAGACTCCACACCTCCGGCACAAGACGCTGACTCATTACAAGCACAGGTAAGTTTAGTAGAAGATGACCCACAGACGCTCAGACAGCAGCAGCATGAACAAGCTGCAGACAATGGCCAGTCAGACTTGCAATTGCGCTTCGCTGATGTGGGTTGTGGGTTTGGTGGTCTGTTGGTGCGTCTGTCACCGTTGTATCCTGACAAGCTCATGGTTGGAATGGAGATCAGAGACAAGGTGTGCTTCAATCTTGCGCGTGCGTGTTTAATGATGCGTGCCTGTTTAAGAGCCCTCTGGACACTGTTGCTGTTGCTCCACTTCTCTGACTGCTCTGCATGTGGCCATGTGAAGGAAAGACGATCCTGCTGATCTCCCACCACTGATGCTAGTGTCATTTCAAGCCAGACATTGTTTGCCTGGTTTTTCAGCACAAATCAGTCGTCTTTTCACAACAGTACCTGTCATCATCATAAATTCCCCCAACTTCTGAAATGCTTGGTCAGATCAAAACTTCATAGGGTTGAATCAAAGGAAGAATGCAGGAATGCATCAAGCAGCAATTGATCGGGTCAGGATGCACATCGACATCTTTCATCCAATAGATATGTCAGATGCTGTGTCGTCAACCCCAAAAACATAAGCAGACATTGTGATGCCATGCACATTGATTCACACCCTTCTCACAGATTGAAAGCCCGGTGTAGTTTAGCATGTTCACTTGTGTCCAAAAGACCTATGCTACTTACACATAAGCATTTGGTGGAACATGCAGTGATTAACATCAGCATTATTGTTATTGCTATTATTAATAATACTAATATCAACATCAATATTAATATTACTACTTGATTATTACTATCTATATCATTGTTGGTGTCAGTATTATCATCAGCATTATTATTATAAGAAATTTTTACTAATAATTAATAATTTAGTTTCACTTGTGGCCTTGCAGGTCACAAACTATGTTATAGAGAGGGTGTCTGCTCTGCGGAGGGAGCAGCCCGGCAATTTCAACAATATCACAGCTCTCAGGACCAACGCCATGAGGCACCTCCCCAACTTCTTCCTCAAGGGCCAGCTGCACAAGCTATTCTTCCTCTTCCCAGTAAGCAGCTGTGCATTTGATTGTTGTGTGCATGCAACATGTTTGTGACAGCAGCCTTGATGCTGCTGATCCCCAGCTCAGGAATGGACTATTGATTCATATTTTCCTCTGGATAGTTGGTCATTTAGTTGCTGGAACGGCTGTTTCAAATTACTCAACTTTGATTATTTCAGTGGAATGGTGCATGAGTCTAGCTTGGCCTCAGAGCAAAGCTTTTTGGTTTTACAGCCAAGCCTGCTTTCCTGCATCAAAAAGCATCTGGTGCGGTCACACACATGGAAGGTGCATAGCTAAAGTGCGTAGCTTTGGGTCTGTGTAAGAGGGGAAACAAGGGTGTTAGGTGTCTCAGGTTTGAAAGTGAGTTCTGCCCTGTAGGGCATTGCCCTGCTGTCTGTAGGGTGGTTTAGGGTTAAGGGTCTAGGGTTTAGATAACCCTGAAAATAGTCTGTAGGGTGTGGCCTTGTTTCTGCCAGATGTAGAAACATCTGGCAGAACCAACGATGCTCCAGCTGGGTGATGAGAAACATATTCTCAATTGAGGCATACAGCTTGTGATTTTTGTATTCGTATACTGACAGCTGGAGCTCAGAGGTCACAGGCAGTGAATAGTCTGAAGCCTGCACATGGGTACTGTTTGTCATCAGCTCATTTGTTTGTGCATTTTCTCTTTTTTATTTATACGCTCCTTCCTTCCGAAGGGAAGTTCCCTTGCTTGCTCCAATTCAATAATTGTCTATACATTGGTAATTTCATGCATTCATTCAGCAGGGAGCCCAGCATCTTTTGCTGCATCAGTCATGATTGAGCATGTGATTGCATTTACATTCTGCTTGTAAGCTTTTGGCCAAGCCCGTGATTGCACAACATTGTTGATATTATTAGTATGTATGTGAATGCGTTGTTCCCAGTGGCATGCCAAAGCTCTTGAATGCCGAACTTGTGAATGTCAAGTGAATGTTAAAGCCTGAGACTCCTTCTGAATTTGGGGTAGCCCTTGCTCAGCAAAAAGGCTGGCTCAGTCAGCAGTCATGCTTCCAATCATAAAAGCATCATTGCCCTGCGCTTAGGTCAACAGGGGAGTTACATGATGTGCCCGCTGCACGCTTGCACGTACCTAGCTCATTATTATTATTATTGTTGTTGTTGTTGTTGTTGCTATTATTATTATTATTATTATTATTATTATTATTATTATTATTGTTATTATGCTTGCAGGACCCACATTTCAAAACAGCCAACCATAGGCGGCGTATCATACAGACCTTCCTGCTTGCTGAGTATGCCTTCATTTTGGCCGTTGGTGGGGTGTTGTACACCATCACTGACGTCCAGGAGCTGGGGGAGTGGATGAGGAGCAAGTTAGATGCCCACCCCCTTTTCCAGCGGTAAGGCCTTCAGTGACAGTGACAGTAACAGTAACAGTAACTAGGGAAGTGGAAGAGGAACAAGTTAGATGCCCACCCCCTCTTCCAGCGGTAAGGCCTTTAACAGCTGTAGTGCAGGTTTGCCTGTTGATGTGGCGTTGTGGCTAACTATACAGAGTGCTTGGAACCATACACAGTGATTCTGAGTACTGACACTTGACCATCATTATCTGTGATGATCTGGGTAGTTCACATAGCGTCAGCTGCTTCTATTGCCTGACATGTGTTGCATATAGTGGGGTGTATCATACATGGTAACGCCCTGCTGCTTTGTACAGACTAATGTTGCTTTTGTCAGAGGGGACACATCGCGCTGGTTAGATTGTGCTTTCAGGATCATGCTGGTAGCATTTTTGGATGTACCTCTCTAGAAGGCACCTCCCTTTTAGAGCTTATTGATTGGCGTTTTCACCAGAGAGGTGCCTGATAAACCTGCAAATGCTTCACCTTCTCGTGCTCTGCTGACAGAGCAGCATGTCTCTGCGTTTTGCCCTTGTCGACGACACATGCTACTTTAGTATCTTGAATTGGTAGTGCTGGCATTGCTTTTGGTCCTTGTTGAAGACCAAAACTGCTTCCACTATGTTGCTTGGTAGCGCAATTGGTAGGCGCTGGGACTGGTGGGCAGGAAGCAGCTTCAGAACCCTCTCACACAGGAATTGCTGTGATTCCATGTGTCTTGATCTGCAGAATCAGCGATGAGGAGCTGGACAAAGACCCAGCAGCAAACCTTCTGACCAGTGCAAGTGAAGAGGCACAAAAGGTGGCAAGAAACGAAGGAAAGGTGAGAGTAACATAAGCTTGTGCGGATTCACTCAGGATGCTCTGGTTGCTGTGGCATGCAGCTCCTTTGGCTATGGCCAGCATGCATTTTTAGACTGCTGGCACTAACTCTTTCACTTTGCATGAATACAATGATGCAAATATCCAAATTTGAAACAGCAAGCATTGTTTCCTAAAGCTGCGTGTCCTAAAACTGCAACTGTGTGCATGCTGTAGAAGATGTTGCTTGCTTGCTGTTTGATGTTCACTCTGTTTGCATGAATTAGGATGTGTCGGGCCAAGATTGCAAGGCCATGCAGTCTTGCATTTTTGGGTGTTCATTGTCATCCCTGTCTTGATTGTTTTGGTTGCTGAGGCCAACTTGCAGATTTGCCTGCAACTGCACAAGTGGTACTTGCTTGTGCAGACGTTTCGGAACGTGTACCGGAGAATATGCGACGAGGACATCTAGACTCTACATGACACAAACCGGCACTGATATGCTCGCCTGCTGGAGCACTGCTCTGTCAATTAAGGCAATACAGCTCAGACAGAAGTCTGTTGTTAAAAGATAATTATGACAGCAGCACAGCTAAAAACTGTCTGTAGAGATTGATATAACAATGCACGTAATGCGCAGCCCACTGTATTATCGCATGGTCTTGCTCGTTCTCTGTTACATCAGTGACACAGGTAAACTCATGATACCATCATTGGCATGCTGAGAGCATAGAAGCTGATGTGATGGTGCAGTCACTTTTGGTCAAACAGTGTAGCTTATAAGGTGCCTGGTGCTACAGCAAGGAATGATGCATGAAAGACACTACAGTTGCTATGCAATGCTGCTAGCTTTTACTCGGAAATCGTGCACATAGGCCTGGGAGCGCAAATATATACCACATGATTGGTTTGTGAGAGCTGGGCCACCTGTGCATTACAAAGTTGATGGGTTTCCTTGATAGATGGATCTCAGATACACGTTCGCAAGATACGCTGGATGGGTTTGGCAGCACAGTGTTGCCTGCTCGGTCAAGTGTTGCATATCAAATCAATGAAATGTACCTAACTACAGGCAATGCTGTGAAGGGAAAGTGCTTTTATATCTACAATGAGCACCTGAAGGCAGTCTCACAGACTGCGCAGCAGGTTGTAAGTATGTATTTAACGAGCCTTCAGGCACAGATTGTATGGAAAGCATGATGATAATGGTTTTAGTAATCCATCTGCTTGCCCTCCCAATCAAGGTACTGTCCGTTTTGGCTCTTTGTCAAGCCAAGTATAACTTTGTGCTGTGAAGCAATGCTGGTCTGTGGGTCCAAGGGGGGTTTGCCCCCCAGATGCTCCTCAGCTGCATTGCCCATGTCCGTCTGAACCCAGCCAGGATGCAGAGCAATGATGGTGAAACCCTCATCCTTCAGATCATTGGCTAATACAGCAGTCTCTGCAGCAGGCAACGACTGTGAGATGCTGACTGTGATCAAGCTGCAAATGCAACATAGTATGAGCTGTCTACAAAGTGTAGCAAGCTGGAGGTGGGTTGTGATTGGGCACGGAAACACTGTCCTGAGACTCTATGCTACATGCTGCAGCAAGTACTCCTGTCTTTTGACATTTGAAAACAGACGGATGAGGCATCAATTTAGGAGCTGTGAAGAAACTTACGCATATTGATGGCAGCCTTGCTGGAGTTGTACGGCAGCAGCAGGCCTTTGAACATTCCAGCAGCATTTGCTGAGATAGACCCACATATGGAGCTGGTGTTGACCACCACCTTGGTGTTCTTCTTCTTGAGCAATGGCAGGAAGTGCTGTGTCACCAGGAAGGGGCCGACTACATTTGTTTGCAGCACTCTTGTGTACTCCTTTCCTGACCTACACATGGTAAGCTCACACTCCTGACTCAACATGGTTTGTACACTGAGGCAATACGACATGAGACAAGCTTTTGGTACAGCACCTTCTAACAGCTAAAATGTGACTGCTGGATTTGCAACAAGAGCCAGGAAATTGCGAAAAGTGCGACAGACTTGGACCTGCAGGAGTAACCACGAAACAACACTTACGTCTCGACGGCACGTGTAAAGGGCTCCTGCGTCCCAGCGTTGTTGAGAATCAGGTCGACTCCTTCCGGATGCAACTGCTGTACCTTCTTGGCAGCAGCCTGAATTGGCGTGACGGCTTCAGCATCTTGAATACGACCTGAGCTAACACAGTGCAGAAAACTGCAAACGCCGATGTGGAATGTAGTACCTCGATGCTGGCCTCCTCGCTAGTGTCGAGTTCTACGACAGAGAGCCTGTCTTGATGCTGTTTCAACAGCCCATTTAATTGGTCTGCCTTTGCAGGCTGTCTGGCTGTTGCTACCACCTTCACCTTAGTCTTCTCCAGAAACTGCTTGACATGCTCTAATCCCAATCCTCTGTTGCCGCCAGTCACAACGAAAACTGCATCAGGGCTATCTGAAATGATAGTAGGGGCCATGTTTTACTCTCAAACTGGTTCAGCTGTCGACAGTAGCAGGCGTGCAGTCTTCAGCCAGAGAAACTAACCTTGTGAAACAGGCATTACGCGGATTTACGTGGATTTAGGCTTTCGCGTAATATGTATTACTAAACTACGGAGTCCGTGAAGATGTGTATGCGTGCACGCGTCTTCTTCTGTTCATCTGTTCACCAGGTCAGGACCAGGGCGCCCTTCATCAATCCATCTACGTGCATGGCTGTTGCTTGTAAATAGCAGTGCCTGCACTGTTCGTCGCGTGCACACATACAGGCACAGGTTTCACGAGCAATTGCACCGGCACCTTGATTGACTTCGCGTGCGACTTATTGCAGAGGAGCACTGCCTTTTCGTAAAGGAAATGCTTCCTGGCCAAACCTCACAATGCAGCCGCTTGCAATGTGGCGCGCATTTCATGGCGGCACCGCTCGAGGTGAGTAAGCGGAATTGCAGAAGGTGTTAGCGAGCCAGTGATCTACGCCCTAATGGCAAAGTTGCAAAAGCCGTTCGATGCACCTTGAGCAAGGTCAAATCTATTGAGACGTTGTTTTGCGTGTTGCAATTGCAGGCTCGTTTGGGTCACATGACACACAGAACTTCCCTTCCCAGACCCATGCATGGCGTCAACCCTTGCTGGCACCTTTGGCTCGGTCGTACAAGAATGCATAGCCTCTCAAGCAGAGCTTCAAGCCAGCAAGTTGCTGCTACCAACGCAAGCAACCCTTCCAAGTCAGCCCTAGCAAGAATGCCCAAGGTATGCAATGTACAGCACGCATGCTGACTCACACGCACCCGGCCTTGCACCACCCAACACGGCTTCAACACTGTCCCCCAGGATGAAGTTGCTGAAAAGGCAAGTGCTAGAGGACTGGACACTGAAGGCAACAAGCAGGCAATAATTGACCGGCTGGTTGCAGCATATGCAGAGGTAACATCTTTTGCCCTTACTGGCAATTCTGTCACACATCACCTGGTCCTACTGTACAGCTTAGACCCAAGCTTGATTCACCGACGCCTGTCAGCACGTCCAGCGTCAAACAGCTTTGAAGGCTGTATGTGCCACATCACTTCGACCATAAACTCTCTTTGTGGTACATAGCAGGAGCAGGCACAAGCTGAGGCCGACAGCAACGCAGATGACCCAATAACATATGAAGACCTCATGGCACTCCCTAAGGCATGTCCACATCTTTCTCATACTCATGCAAGGGCACATTTTGATATGCACCAGATTGAAGTTGTTGCTGCACGGTCGACCTGCTTGATGTGGGCAGGTCACTGAATGTGATGTCAGGTTTGTGTAATAGCTTCTGCTGCTTGGCTTCTGGTACTTCACAACAGGTTGTGACCATTTGCATTTGAGACGATCATCAAGTTGCCAACATGCATCACCCCACTCATCTACACATGCATGTGGTCAGCCGCTCCTATCATTCCTTCTACAACACCCCTTGCACCACTCACACAATGCCGTTATGGTTTGACAAAGCATTTCTAAGCACACACATCTCAAACTACAAGTCATTTCATACCTGCGATTGGCTTTTAGGTTGAGACGACTGTGCTTGGAAATGTCATGTCAGATCATAAGGGCATTGTGTGAGTGGTGCAGGGGGTACAAATTAACACATAAACAGATAAAGGTTTACATTTTAGAAGAAACAAATTTGTCATGTGGTTCATATCCTTTGGCCACAGCCATTTGCCCACATCCATAACAACAAATTGTGGCTGCTCTGTATAGGTTGAGCTGCAGTCGCAGTGCGCTGCAGTGGGTTTGCCCAAATCCAAAAGGACCAAAGAGCAGCTGGCTAACAGCCTTTTGGAGACCATGGCCTCAGGTAATCTTGCCTTTTCATGTAATAAATATCGCAGGTATTCAGCAGTAAAACAGCAGGAGAATGAATACCACATTCTCCTGCTGTTTCTGTGGCCCATGTTTTGAGTAGCATGGCCTGAGGTGATTCTGTTATTTTGTTTGGGAAGTTCTGTTGTCTGTTGTCCTTCCTGCTGGCTGAAAGCCTGTTAGGGACCATGCCTTCAGGCAAAGCTCCCCCCCCTACCCCCCTCCTTACCTTGCCCACCAGATATGCTGCTCTTCTTTTCAAAAATTGTCGAATTTGTTGACTTCAGCTCGTTCTGTCTTTCCTTTGCCCTATATTTTGCTATTGTCACTTTGTTGTGTTGTTGTTTGTTTGTCTGTCAGCATTCATGACTGCTCCTCTCTGGCTCTAAATTTGTCCTGCTCAAGTTGCCCAGCTCAATTTGTCCTGCTCAATTTGCCCTGCTCAATTTGTCCTGCTTTATTTTGTCCTGCTCTAGTTGTCAAAATCACATTTACTCCTTGGCCACTCATCATATCAGCTTGTAGCCCACATTGGGAATGCCACCCTAAACAACATATTATCCCACAACAACATAAGTTGGCTCACAAACTCAAGCATGTCCACAAACAGCCCCAGACACAGCACTTCCATGCTTTTGACTATCACAAAACCTCTGGGGCCATCTCTTCTGCTGACTTTGTATCAGGTGGCTGTGACTATAGATCCTGGTATCTCCATGCTGCTGTGTGTCTGTAACCCAGCATACTCTGCCCTGACAGCCACAGCTGCACTCTGTAGCTTGCTAGCCCTGATAAGGCAATTCACAAATACTAAATGGGCTCCTGTCTTGCAGAACCTGTGAATTGCTCGCTGTCAAAATGGGTGCTATCAGTCGTGAACTGTGCAAACTTGTTTCATGCATAAAGTCTGTTTATGTATGCAACAAGTTTGCACAGTTCACAACTGACGGCACCTATTACAACCGTCAAAACATCGATCTGAAACCAATCATTCTGCGGACTCAATATGTCAGACATCATCAAGTAGTGGTAAGCCTAACCATTGGTTGGCAGGTAAGCAGACACACTGTGGGTTGGCAAATGAATAGACAAACGATAGTAAACAAGTAAGCAGACACATTGTGGGTTGGCAAATAAGTAGACAAACGATAGTAGACAAACAAGTAGACAAGTAAGCAGACACATTGTGGGTTGGCAAACAAGTAGACAAACGATAGTAGACAAACAATTAGACAAATAAGTAGACAAACAAGTAGACAAACAAATAGACACTTGGTGGGTTGGCGTATAAGCAGACAAATTATAGTAGACAAATAAGTAGACAAATGGGTGTAGACAAACAAGTAGACAAATGGGTGTAGACAATTAAGTAGATAAATAAGTAGACAATTCAGTAGACAAGTAAGTAGACAAATGATAGTAGACAAACAAGTTGACAAACACAAATAAGTAGATAAACGATAGTAGACAAATAAGTAGACAAATGGGTGTAGACTGACAGATACTTCACTGCAGGTGTTGCATCGCCTCAGCCAGGAAGCAATGCAGAAGCTGGCAGCAGCAATGGAGAGGTGCCTGATCAGGCTTCTTTGGAAGGGGATGGGGTAACAGGGGGTCTGGGGGGGTATGACGTCCAGCGCCCCACAGCTACAGCCATACTGGAGGAAATCAATGTGGATGATGCTGAGTCCGTGGCGTCTGCCTATCAGAAACTGGTGGACTTGCATAAGGTAATCACTTGTGAGCTTTTATGACATACGAGAGAGCATATGCATCCATGTTCTTCTTCATTTTGCTCTTTGCTCTGTTGCCTTGCTCACGTTCAGCTCGTTCTTCTCTTTTCAGAACTGTGAAGCCTTCTTAATTCAGCATGACCTTTTTCACCCTTCCTCTTCTTCATCTGCTACTTCCTCTCAGGCTCAAATGGCTGACAGCTGAACGCATACAAGCAAGACTTCACTTATCATGCTTCTTAAATCCTTTCTTCTTGACTTGCCACAGGCTGAGCTGCAGCTAGACTTCAGGGTCTTTGGCCTGCCCCAGTGTCAAAGCACCAATGCACAGATCAGAGCACACCGTTCACAAGCAGCACTTGCAAAAGCTCCACCTGTGATATGACAAGAAGAATACTCCAGGAAAGCAAGATGGATCAGATGGATGAAGCGCTGCTTTCCTGACGTCTTCTTCTTGTTATGCCACAGGCGGAGCTTTCGTAAGGCTGCAGCATGCTTGGCCTGCCCGAGTGTCAAAAATCCAAGGCACACATGATGTCAGAGCTGGATACATCACCTACAATCAGAACTGCTTTCATCTTGCGTTTCTGGACTCTTCTTCTTGGTATGCCACAGGTGGACCTGTTGCATGGCTGCAGCATGCTTGGCCTGCCCAGGTCGCACAGAACAAAGGCACAAAGGACCTCAGAGCTGAGAGCACCACCTACAAGCAGAAAGGCTTTCATCTTGCGTTCCTGAAGTCTTCTTTTTGGTATGCCACAGGTGGAGCTTTTGCAAGGCTGCAGCATGCTTGGCCTGCCCAGGTGTCAAGGAGCCAATGCAGACACCACCTACTAGCAGCACCTGATTCATCTTGCATTTCCTAAAGTCTTTGTCTTGTCATGCCACAGGTTGAGCTATCGCAAGGCTGCAGCATACTTGGCCTGCCCAGGTCGCACAGAACCAAGGCTCAGATGGCTGAGAGCATCGTGTCCCACCTGCAAGAGAACGCCTCAAAGCCGGCTGACATTCAGGACACATCTGATCTGTCAGGCACTGAGCCTTTGAAGACTGCACAGGTGCAACTGATAGCTATGATATAGTAGTATACAATCTATGTTATGTATGATATATTTTATGTATACATCATGTACCATATATTAAATCACATCTATATAGTCAATAATTGTACCATTCTGCCTGTTGCCTTTGTAGACACTCGAGGGGTTACTGGCTAGGCTTCAGGGAACCCTAATCTTATATAGATACTTTCTCTGACCACACCTGCCTTGCTTGCAATCATCTTGCACACCACCCAGCAAGAGCATGTGCACGTCTTTCCCCTTGTTGTCGTCGTCCTTTTCTTCTTCTTTGCTATCTTCATCATCATCATCATTGTCAGGGACACAAACCAAGGAGTGGTGACCACTGTTTGTATCGTGATTCCTCTACTTCTTTGTCTAGGCGCCTCAGTTGCTTTGTCCTTTCTTTCACCATATCTTATTACCTTGATGTCCAGGTTTTGATGTCTAGGTTTTGACAAAAGGGTACACAGGATTCAGGCTCTAGGGTCTAAACGTTCTGTGCCCTGAATATGTATTTGCTGCTGTGGTGCTGAAGGTGCCTCAGAGCCCACCCCAGCCTGTGGAACGGGATGCAAATGTCAAGGATGTGGGGATCCCCACAGAGGGTGCTGGGGACCAGCCCATGCGCCAACGGTAAGCATTTCTTCTCCAAAAGAGCGCAATCATGGTTCGAGAAAAAGGATCCCAAAAGAAAGATGCTGTTTTTGTTAGGAAAACCCCCCTTGTGTCGTGGCCCTTCCTGCAAAAGGTGTTGCGTCGCGCCTACAGCGCTTTGTGGCTGTACAGCATTATTGTTGAGTCAGATTATCATGGAGAACCTAACCAACAGCAAAAAGTCTGCTATTACTGTATGTTAAGGACTGTATGTCAAGGAAAGAGGTCTATATGACATGTAAGAGAGTTACCATATAGATTTGAGAAGGAGGTGAAGAAACATTCATGCTTTGCGACAATCACTAGGGGAGGCACTTGAAGTGGCAGCCCAAAATCTTGGTAGAGCATCTCCCAGCTTGCTGATGACACAGCAAGATTTCAAGATTTTGTCAATGGTTTAGCATCTTTTCTCATGGCCTTTCACTCTGCCCTCCCTCGCAGCATTCATGCCTCTTTTGTGTGCTGAGGGCAAATCTGACGCTTGGCACCTGTCAGTGAAGCATGACAATGCCACAAATCAACAGTTCAAACACACATTGACTGTCATTGTCATGCAGGCAGCGTCTGTCTCCTGTGCCTGAGGACCTTGAGAATCTAAATGCTGAGGAGCCAGTGGGCGAGCTAGGGCTTGACCTGCCTGAGCTAAACCCTAAGTCTGCCAGAAGTGCAGTTGCTGATGAAGACATGGACACAGATGTTGATGTCATTGCTCGGCAAAGGTAATGATTCACCTTCCTGCTGCCATGGCCCCCCTCAGGACCCCCCCCCCCCCAAGACACACACACCACAGCCCCCCACACACTCATTTGTTCCTAAACCCTATGCAGTCTCAAATGCTCCCCAAAGAGCATACACCAACTCTAGCTCATCAAGCTCTGCTTACACATGGGTTGATGCAAAGTGCGTGCGTGCGTGCTGGGGGACTCTCAGGGCAGGCTGCAGACATGGGTTGACTGAAAAGCAGAATGTGTGTAAGGTGTATTGTGACAAACAGGCACACAGACTGACAGGCAGGCAATCAGGCAGGCTGCAGATTTGGCTGGTGAAGAAGAGGAAGGTCTGGATGGAGTCTGCAACACAAGCCCATGTGATGCAAAGGTGTCGTCTGTTTGCAGATGGACAGACAGACAGACTGACACTTCACTTGGCTGATGGGATAGTAGCAGAGTCTTCGCAAGTTCAAATGAATGATTGTCTTCCTGCAGACGCACAGACAGACAGCCAGCAGACTTTGCCGACCAAGAAGACGACGAGGTGGATGATGTACGCATGGATGATGTTTTGATGCTGGATCAAGAACCTAATCCTGAGTATGATCTGGATGAGGAACAGAGACCACGACTCAGTAGGGTGAGTCACAGCTTGACATTGTGGAGAGTGATTATCAACTCAGAATCACTGTTAAGTGCTTGCGCTGGTATGCGACTGCTTTTCCCAAGGTCAGAAACATGGCATAATGGAAAACGACTCATGCACATTTCAGCTGTAGCCCTACCATGTAAAACGCCAATCCAGCTTTTGAAGGCCAATTTACTCATATATCCTCTGGGCAGAGGCACTAAAAAACGTGAATCCCAAAGTGTGTCTGACTTCAAAGTGACAAGCTTCTTTTGGGAAACCTCCTTTTGGCAGGATGATTAGCAGTAAATGCATTCATCCACTAAATCCACAACTGCCTGCAGAATGCTGATGGTGATTTGACAGAAGCCAATTTTGGCAATGATGACGAAACCATGGGCAGGTTAGAGGACATGGGTGTTGCTGCCAGTGGATTAGTTGGCGATGATGTCACCAGGCAAAATCAGGTGTGCGTTGTCCCAAAAGCATGGTCTGAGATGTGAAATTGATGTGAGCGTTCTCTTAGGAAAACCCATGCTCAGCATGTAATTTATGTGATAGGCCTATACAAGTGCACAATTCTCTTCAGCCCTTGAAGTGGTTCTTAGGGCCATTGGCATAATCAACAAACCAATCGATCAGTCCATTTGGTGTAAATCTCCATGAAAACAAATTTTGCCGTCACCGCTGTTGCTGCTCTACAAGATAGCGCTGTCATCGCTGTATTGCACAAATCTTGCAAACTCCCCACCCCACTTCTTGTCACATGGCTCGACTTTGTCTTGTTCAAAACTCCTGTTCAATCCAAGAGGTGCTTCTTCGTAACAGACATGATTTTGTCTGGCCCAAAAATTGAACTTTATTTGAATTGGTGCAGGGCTCAGCGCAGCGGCGGCGGCAAGCCAGCCGATTGGCGGCGGCAGACATAGCAGAGGATGAAGATGATGTATACGGCAGCAGAGCCACAGAAGCAAGATCCCCGTTGGCATCAGGCAGTGATGAAGACGATGCTGAAGGCGAAGAAGGGCTCGCATCTTCTGAAGAAAAAGACTTACCTATGACTGGTAAGCTGTACTGCGAGTAGTGTCGATTCTGATGAAAGACTGCAATTGGGTCAAATGGGCAAGCTGGCCCCCAACGACTGAAAAATACTTGGTTCTGTGTGCTTAATCATCACTGGGTTTAGGGTTTAGAGCCAAAACCCTCAACCCTAAACCTTGAATAGGCTGGGTTCTGTGTGCTTCATCTTCTCAGGGACTTTGATGCCAAAGACTTGGCAGACTTGGCAGCTGTCGGGAAGAAGCTGAAAGTCTTGATAATTTTGTGAAGTTTGATGCGCCAGAAGCTGACACGCACACCATCAGTGTGCACCTTGCACACCACCAGTGTTCAGCTTCCTTTTAGCTCAGCAGCCTTCTGTCATGTGTTTCTATGACCAGACTCATCTGATTTCAAGGACTTGGGCTTTATCATGCTGCTGTGCTTGACCTTCCAGTCTGAACTTTAACTACAGCCGTACACCCTAAACACTCACCCCTGTATTTGCTCATCTAATGTCAATCAATCAGGCTTTTTCCTGCTGTCTTACTTGACTTTCATGTCAGAGCCCTAACTAAACCCTACACTTTAAACACTCACCCATACACAAGCCCTATATTTGCTGCAGCTGCTCGGGGCTATGGTGCTGAGCCTTTCGATGGACTTCAAGAACCTGATGGATCAGAAGCCTTCCTGAACAATGCTGAGCTGGCGGATGGTTTCCAAACCTCTGCCTCTTCAGCAGATGGTGCTGCATTGGATGAAGAAGATGTAGAGCCGATGAGCGATGGGGCGGGGATGACCCATGAACAGTATGGCAAAGCCAGGCAGCAGGCAAAGAAGGCGTCAGGGGTGAGCATCTTTCTTTTCTTTTTGTTTTGATTGGTATTAAGTTTTAGTGGCATTGAATTCTGCTGATGATGTAGTATCATGTGACTTGATCAGGTTTGAATTAGCATGATCATCTGGCTGGTTCAGCGGCGCTGACCATTCAGCTGCAGCATACTTTTCTGTCATAGTGTTAAGAAACAGTTGCTGATGCTTGCTTACGTCAGTTTGTTTCACAGTGTCCAGGTTTGCTGAGCTTGCTGTTCTAGAAGCACTGCCTTGTCATTGCCTCAAGAAAGCAGCGTTGGTTCAATGTCTGTCACCCCACGAGGCAAGCACGTAATGATTGGAGACAGTCGTACGATTAGTTTGTTGCTAGAGAATGCTCTTGGACAGAATCTAATGTCGCATGTTGTTCTGCAGGATACCAAAACGGACCCAGGTGATTCCCCGCCTCAGCTAAAGGCCAAAAGGGGGAAGCCCAAAGGCAAGAGGGCTACCCCAGTCCCCGACTTCGTCTCCCTGTCAACTGTCTCTTCTTCTTCCTCGCCGTTTCCCCTGAAGGATGGCAGTGCTGAGTCACAGCTGGCAGATTCATCGGGATTGGAGGATGATCTGGAGATCGAGAGCGCTGATGCTGATGTCAGCGACAATTTTGCGATTCCTGATTGGCTGGCAGCCAAGTACAACACCACAGCTAAGGTCATGCCACCCCCAGTGGCAACCCCTGCAGACCCCACCTCAACCCCCACCCCCGGCACCAGGGTCCCGACCCGCATGGCAGCGTCCGCCTTCAAGCCTATCAGGCGGAAGCCAACACAGAAGCTGGTGCCGCAAATTGTTGACCAGGCCTCAGATGCAGCCATGCCTGGACAGATGGATGGGACAAAAATGGCCCAGCAAGACTTGCTGGCATCATCAGCTTCTGACAGCACTGCTGACGTAGCTGCTGAGGCAGCTGCTGACATGACGGCTGCCAATGAGTCAGATGCCCAGGTGACTGATGCAGAACTTGACGAAGCAGCTGCTAGGCTCAGTCCCCAAGCAGCAGCTGCAATGGACACCCTCCTCAGCTCAGAGGCAAACCCTAGCCCTAGCCCTGACCCATACTCCCCGGGGCAAACTTCAGACACCAGTCTAGAATCCGGTGACTTGTCACCTGCAGAGGTAGACCGAGATGCTCAGCTTTCCCCTGAGGCTGATGCTCTCATTGATGCTGCTGTTGCGGCCATTGCACCTGGAAATGAGCTGTTGGCACAGGACATGCCAAGCACATCAACTGCTGCTGAGGATGACACACACCCACTCACGGATGCAGAAGTCAGCACGCAGAGCTTTGCAGGTATCGCTTTGTGTCCATTTGCTTGTGTGTGCTCCAGCTCTGAGTTGCATTCGGTCTAGGTTGTTAGGATTACCAAGAACCCTTGACATGGTTAGGGTTTGAAATCCAGTGCAGTGATATGCTGGCATTGTGGGTGTTGTGGAATCAGCGCCTTGACCATAGCTGTGATGTATCTGTATTGATGTATATGCTACCTCATTCTACAATTGTGCTGGCAATACCCGCATGCAAGCACTGGCAGCTTCCTGCTGGACCACTTTGACAACATGTCTATTTGCTGTTATGACCTTTGCTATGCAGCTTGCACGGCCTGCAGTTATCTGTTTTGCTTCAGACCTGGCTGTCAAAGAATTTGCTCAGCTGAGGTGAATTTAGAGATGTCTCTGACCTTGCCTAGCCGTATGGAAGACTGTGACTCTGCATACGCTACTTTTTGTCTTGACTTACACACTTCTCCTGATGCAACTGTGCTCATGCTGCCGCTTTGGCTGCTGACGCAATCTTTGCTGATGCATTATGTGCTGATGCAATCAGAATGGCAGTGGTCATCATTTGTCATTGTGTGTGTGCATAGGTGCGGTGCAAGCTGCTGACCCTGACTCAGATCAGAACATTGTGACAGACGCACAGTTGGAGACGTCTGAAGCCATCACAGACTCAGACTTTGAGCTGCCCAATGGTGAGTTGCTGACTAAGAAATGCTGACAAGACAATGGCTGCCCCTTAGTGTTCATGCTGACAAGGCATTGGCTGCCTGTTGGTGTTCATGCTGACAAGGCAACGGCTGCTGATTGATAAGTGCTGACAAGGCAATGGCTGCCCCTTGATGTTTATGGTGACAAGGCAATGGCTGCCCCTTAGTGTTCATGCTGACAAGGCGCTGGCTGCTGTTTGGTGTTCATGCTGACAAGGCAAAGGCTGCCTTCTGGTGTTCATGCTGGCAAGGCAACGACTGCTCCTTGATGTTCATGCTGACAAGGCGCTAGCTGCTTTTTGGTGTTCATGCTGACAAGGCAATGGTTGCCCCTTGGTGTTCATGCTGACAAGGCACTGGATAAAACATTGTCACTTGCTGTTTTGTTGCAGGTGGTAGCACCTCCAAGGAAAGATTGGTAGATAATACAGCAGCCTCAGAAGCTGTAACGCCTGAAGGCTTAGCAGCAATACAAACAGCATTGCTTGGCTCGTCAAGCGACTAATAGCATGTCGATACTTTTCTTGTTGAGCCATCATGTTTGCTTGCTGTAGGTGGTAGCATGTCAAAAGAAGGCTTGGTGAACGTTTTCGCAGCCTCAGAAGCAGTGATGACTGATGCACTGGCAGCAGCAACACAAGCAGCATAACTTTGCTCAGCACCGCACCGAATAGCATGTTCATACATTTCATATTGAGCCACCACTTTTGTTTGTTGTAGGTGGCAGCATGTCTAAAGAAGGGTTGGTGAACGTTTTTGCAGCCTCAGAAGCAGTGATGACTGATGCACTGACAGCAGCACAAACAGCATAGCTTGGCTCAGCAGCGCGACAAATCAGAATGTTCCCACGTTTGTACTGAGCCAGCATTGTTGTTTGCTGTAGGTGGTAGCATGTCGCGAGAAGGGTTGGTGGATGATCTGGCAGCCTCAGAAGCAGAGATGGCTGAAGCCCTTAGCTCAGCAGCAACACAAACAGCACAGCTTGGCTCAGCAGCGCGATGAACAGATTGTTCATACTCTTCATACTGAGCCACCACTTTTGTTTGTTGTAGGTGGTAGCATGTCAAGAGAAGGGTTGGTGGATGACCTGGCAGCCTCAGAAGCAGTGATGACTGATGCACTGGCAGCAGCCCAGGGCAGCATTGGCAAGGCACAAGGTAGACAGCGTCAGACCCTGCACCAAACATGAAACCCTACCGTATACACCCATACCTGGCACATCTGACTTGTGTCGCCACATATTTGACATCAAGCCCATTTGCAATTTCTGTACTACATCAGGTCAATTTGACAACTGCACACACAAGCTGTATGTGTGTAGCATGGGTTTCTGTGCGCTTACATGCAGAAGATTTTGTCGGGACAGAAGTGACACATATACATATATATACTGGTGTATAAGAAGTAAAATTGGTCCAGGCCTTGTGTGCCACCACCATACATAATGCTGTTTGTTTTGCGGCTTGGTGTGCCTTTTTTGACTCCGTCGAAGCTACTCTTGCATGAGTGGGCCGCTGTTCATCAACAAAACCTTTGGTACTGTAACAAAAGTACCTTGAAAGTACGCTTATAAACCATCTTTAACTACATGCTTTGCTGCTGTCCTTGCGCTTTGTGTATTCAATACCCTTCTGCACTGTATCTCACCCTGCTATGCAGCCAACATGTCTTCTGGTTTGTGCGAAGAGAGACCACTCATTTGGGGTGGGTAGAGATGTTGTTTGTGGTAGGCAGTGTGCTAATGCTCAACAGGGTGCATGTTCAGGGTGCATGTGAGGTTGCTGCTGCCCACATTGATGTCTGTCTGTGTGTCTGTCTGTCATCGCTCATTCTTCCAAGTGATCATGTATGGGAACATTGGTTGCCTGTGAGGATCGGTGCTGATCAGGTCAATAATTGACTTTAGAGTAGTGGGGATCCAATGGTAAATTCGGGAATTGCTGTCGCTCATGTTCAAGTATTTATCCTCATGACTAGTGCCTATGCTTGTCATTTGGTCTGCCTGTCTGCTGCTTATACTGATTGACATGCATCACAGAAGCTTGTGATGATGTGGCTCTTGGGTGGGTTTTCTCAAACAACACAGCTTTACCAGGAAACCAGCGTGGACTTGAAGGCAGCAGGTTTGTGGTACAGCTCAACACTGTGATACACTGTTTTGGTGCTAAAAAAGTGATCTGTGGGGTACATGTTACGTACACCTATATGAGGGTGGAGAGGTCGCACATACCTGATGAAAATATACATAATTATTATTATTAGGGTAGAGAGGGGGGTTGCTTGGAGCATGCATCGCATGCACAGTGTACAGGAGACAGTTGTTGCATACACCTGACTCATTTTTGCAATGACTGTCTCATTCAATCACAGCATAAATGAGTCAGGTGTATGCAACAATCGTCTCATCTACACTGTGCATGTCATATATGCTCCAAGCCACCCCGTCTCCACCCTGCTTCCTCACCCACCTCTCCAACCCCTTCCCTGATACCCGCCTCCTCTTTACCCCCCCACTCCCCCCAACCCGCCCCCCTGTCACCGGCTGCACATAGGCTTTGGTGTCTGTTTAACCTTCTCAGAATTTAACTGCTGCTCCACACACCTTCACTGCCCTCTTGGGATCAACACATCTTGTCCTTTCTCCCCTTGAGGGATCCCTATGATTCTTCTTAGTTTTTTTAAGTTAAGTCCCCTGTGCACATGGCTCCCATCTGCCTCACCTCCCACGTCACTTGCGCAGTTGAGGAGCAGCTGACAGCTACCTCGCCAAAAGCTTCAGACGCACCTACATCCAGCGCTCCAGAACCCCTGGCAGCCCATGTCACGGGCTCCACTCCAATCGACGCGCAACAGCAGTTGCCACAAGATCTCATCAATGACCTGGCAGCGTCAGAAGCTGTCATGCAAGATGGATTTGCAACTGCAGTCGGCAGCCTGACAGGATCTGCCAGCAAAGCACAGCAGGCGGCAGCTTCAAGCTATAGCATGGATGCAGACATCGGTGATGTGAGCCCTCCAAGCTCTATCCCAGATGGTGGCATGTTAGAGGGCGCTGACCTGTCAGATGCAGCTGCGCAAGACTTGGCAGCAGCTGCCGAGGAAGCTGCACACGCAGCAACTCCCTCAACAGATGGTGGAATCATAGAGGGTGCTGACCTGTCAGATGCAGCTTCAGAAGACTTGGCAGCAGCTGCTGAGGAAGCTGCACATGCAGCAACTCCCTCAGCAGCAGATGAGTCACCAGATGTTAGCAGAACTGCTGAGTCAGCTCCGCAGGAGTTTCTCACCAGTGATCCAGCTGATAGTGGTCCTGTCAGTCCACCAAGTAGTAGACCTGATGGTGCTGACTTCTCGCCTTCTGATGATGGCCTGTCAGATGCAGCAGCTGAAGACCTGGCAGCAGCTGCTGAGGAAGCTGCCCACTCAGCTGCAGATGAGTCATCAGATGCGGAAGTCAGCGGCACACGTGTGTCAGCTTTACAGAGATTTTTGCTGAGCACCATTCCAAACGGCAACTGTCTTCTTGAGGATGATAAAACTGATGCAGCAGCTGAAGACCTGGCAGCAGCTGCTGAGGAAGCTGCCCACTCAGCTGCGGACGAGTCATCAGATGCGGAAATCAGCAGCACACGTGTGTCAGCTTTACAGAGATTTTTGCTGAGTACCATTCCAAACGGCAACCGTCTTCCTCAGGATCATAAATCTGATGCAGCAGCTGAAGACTTGGCAGCAGCTGCTGATGCAGCTGCCGGGACTTCTGCTTCCTCAAGCGAGCTTCAGACAGATGCTGATCCTTACGCACTGAGTTCTGGCACAGAGCAGAGCATAGCTGCAGTGTCAGCAGACAGCAGCAGCAGTAGCGTGAGCCCGCCACTGGAGTTGCAAACGAGCATTGTATCTGACTTGTCAGAGATCCAGTTGCTGAGATCACAGGTGTGTATCTTGCCTGTGTCTCTGTATACGTGTGTCTGTGTGTGGGTGTATGTCTGTCTGTCTGTCTGCCCTCCTGGCACAGCGCAGTTGCTGTCTCACAAACACTTCCATGTTAGGCATGTGATCTGCCATCGCATGGCACATTGTGTCATGAGCGTCAATGAGTAAGAGGTGATTGTACATCAGTGCCGATGTGAGTTTGTGTCCGTGTCTGTGTCTGTGTCAAGATCCGTTTCTGGACTGGTCTTCTTCCTGTAGCTCAAAGCTGTGGGAAAGGTACTCCAGGTCTGCCTAAGTCCAAGCAAGCTGCCCTAGCTGCGGTGGAAACTCAGCTTGGCTCAACAAGCTCCTCCGCGTCTCAGAACACACAGCCCTTGGCTAAACAACTGCCTCTGTGTCACGAAACATGGACCAGATGCTTGTGCTTAGCTGCAGGTTGCTGCTAAGCAAGCTACCCGGGCTGCACTAGAACTTCTTTGGCATAACAAGTTTTCCTGTGTCGCAAACTCTGTTTCTGTGTCGTAAACCAGAGGCCAGATATTTGGCTCAACAACTGCATATGTTGCAAAATAGGGGCCAGATACTTGTGCCTGACTGCAGGTTGCTGCCAAGCAAGCCGCCCTAGCTGCGTTGGAAACCCAGCTTTGCTTAACAAGTGCCTCAGCATCACAGAACACAAACGAAGCCCTTGGCTTAACAACTGCCTCTGTGTTACAAAACATGGACCAGATGTTTGTGCTTGGTCGCAGGTTGCTGCCAAGCAAGCTGCCCTAGCTGCACTAGAAGCCCAGCTTGACTCAACAAGTGCCTCAGCATCACAGAACACAAAGCCCTTGGCTCAGCAACTGCCTCTGTCATGAAACATGGACCAGACGTTTGTGCTTGGCTGCAGGTTGCTGCCACGCAAGCTGCCCTGGCTGCATCAGAAAGCCTTTGCCTTAACAACTGCCTCTGTGTCACAAAACACGGACCAGATACTTGTGCTTGGCTGCAGGTTGCTGCTAAGCAAGCTGCCCTAGCTGCACTGGAAACCCAGCTTGGCTCAACAAGTGCCTCAGCGTCACACACCTCAAAGCCCTCGACTCAGCAACTGCCTCTGTGTCACAAAACCATGGACCAGACACCTGTGCCTGGCTGCAGGTTGCTGCCAAGCAAGCTGCCTTGGCTGCACCAGAAAGCTCTTGGCTTAACAACTGCCTCTGTGTCACGAAACATGGACCAGATGCTTGTGCTTGACTGCAGGTTGCTGCCAAGCAAGCTGCCCTGCGCTGGAAACCCAGCTCGGCTCAACAACTGCCTCAGCATCTCAGCATCACACAACACACAGCCCTTGGCTTAACAACTGCCTCTGTGTCATAAAACATGGACTAGATACTTATGCTTGGCTGCAGGTTGCTGCCAAGCAAGCTGCCCTTGCTGCACTGGAAACACAGCTGGGCTCAACAAATTCCTCTGCATCACAGAACCGGGACCAAATCCAGCGGCTGCAGCTGCAGATGACCGAGCTGCAAGACCAGCATGTGGCTTGGCAGCAGAGCATGCTGGATGGCCGCCTCCAGGAGTTGCGTGCTGCTGCTGCCAGAGTGGAAAACAACCAAGCCCTGAAGGCACGCTCACTGCACCTCTTGACCCTGCCTCAACATCCATTCATTCATTTGTTCAGTTGGTAATGCGTGCTGCTGCTGCCAGAGTGGAAAACAATCAAGCCCTGAAGGCACGCTCATTGCACCTCTTGACCCCTGCCGTAATATTCATTCGACTGTTCATGTAGTCATCTGTGCATGCACTCATTTGCTGCCAGAGTTGAAAACAACCAAGCCCTGAAGGCACGCTCACTGCACCTCTTGACCCTGCCTGAACAACCATTCATTCATTTGTTCAGTCGGTAGTGCGTGCTGCTGCTGCCCGAGTGGAAAACAACCAAGCCCTGAAGGCACGCTCACTGCACCTCTTGACCCCTGCCGTAATATTCATTGCACTGTTCATGTAGTCATCTGCCCGAGTGGAAAACAATCAAGCCCTGAAGGCATGCTCATAAGACTTGCTGGTTTGTTTATTGAATTGTTCATCATGCATGCGAGCGGAAAACAACCAAGCCCTGAAGGCATCCTCACTGCACCTCTTGATCCTGCCTCTCAACACCCATTCATTCGTTTGTTCAGTTGGTAATCCATGCAGTGCTCATCCATTGTTTACTCATCCATTCATCCGTTTGTTCAGTTGGTAATGCGTGCAGTGTTCATCCATTGTTTACTGATTCATTTGTGCCCTCAATTATGCACTCCTTCATTCGTTTGTCTGTTTGTTTGTTGCATGCTGTGCGGTGCTGTGCTGTGCTGTGCTGTGCTGTGCTGTGCTGTGCTGTGCTGTGTGTGCTGCTTCACCCCTTGTGGGCCACTCTGGCCAGAAGCATGTTCCATGATGGGAATGGGATTGCCAATATCAATGTCTTCTTGCCCGTGACATTGACAATGCCGTTCCCATCATGGAAAACGCTTCTGGCCAGACTAGCCTACAAGGGGAGCAGCAGCAGCAGAGCAGGGTGGTCAACGAGAGCTCTGACTCCAACTCTGGTGGCAAGGGAAAGGCTTCTGGCAAACAGTATTGCCCTGGCGGTGAGAAGGTTGGCTAGTTGGCAACAGGCAGGCAGAGCTTTTGGTCAATCAGCCAAGCTTTTTCACCACCAGGGCAAAATGGCTCGCCAGAAGCCTTGCTGTTGCCACCAGACTCGGAGCCAGACGTCTTGCTGACCTGCCACCATACTTCTGGCTTTGCCAGTGAACACACTGAGCCCTGAGCAGCCCGGTTTACTACTTGGCTGCTTCTTAAATTGACGCCAAGAAGTGTTGTCCTTTCTTGTTGGTTTTTTTCTTTCTAAACAAAAAGAGGAGGCTGCAGCTCCTATGCCTGCCGATATTGCCAAGTCGGCAAAAGCCTAATTCAAACCCTGTTTGGTGGGCCATAGATTTGAACCTGTCACAGCTGTAGATTCAGATTTCAGTATTCACAGTCCCTGGCTGAAGCAGGCTGATGTGTTGTCAACTAGTGTTCAACCGCAAGTCCTGTGCTGTGCTGTGCTGTGCTGTCCAAGTGCTTGCATCCTGCAGTCGTGCTGCTGCAGCAGTGAGCCTCTGATCAAATCCATCCCAGCATCAATCCCAGCATCCATCCCAGCAGATGCTCAGCCAGCAACATCAGTAGCACACATGTGCTTTCAAGCCGTCACATTTGATGAGTCTATGCCCACACTCTCTTCAGACCAGAAGCCTGTATCCCGACACGAATGACTGGAAGGAAAAGGAAACACTACACTTTTTGGCGTCAAATTGGAATGAGAAGTTAAAGCATGAGTGGGTGGTTGCAGGTGGACCTACAGCAGCAGGTGCAAGGTCCTGACACAAATGACTGGAAGGAAAAGGAAACACTACACCTTTTGGCGTCAAATTGGAATGAGAAGTTAAAGCATGGGTGGGTGGTTGCAGGTGGACCTACAGCAGCAGGTGCAAGGGATGGGGGACCAGCTGGCCTCTCTGGAAGCTTCCTTGCAGGCCAGTGACAGCCAGGCTGGCAGTCTCCAACAGGAGCTGGCCTCTTTAGGCAACGCTGGACCAGATCCGCCAGCCATGAAGGTAACAAACAGAAGTTCCTGTGCAAGCCCAACATACCTCTTGCAATCTCAGCTTGCACAACTGCATTTTCCAGCTTTGTTCAAAACAAGCCTCAAGTTGAAGAAGGCTAGAAGCCCTGTCAAACAATGTGGGAGCACTTGACAGTAAGATCGCTTTTGAGCGCTCACAACAGAAGCGCTGAGAAGCGCTTGTGTCAAGGTCAGTGGCGTCTTTGAATGCCGCATTTGTCTTCCAGGTCAACGGCAGGGTTCTAAATGGCGCCAGCACCCACAACCTCCCCCAGGGCTATTACTACACCCTGACCGATGCACCGTCTGCAGCAGAAGCTTCTCAGGCCGCTGCAGCAGCAGCTGAGGGTGAAGGTGGCACCTCGGCTCAGCCACAGAGTCTAGCTTCATCGCCAGATGCCGGCATTGACACACACACGGACCCCCTGGGTGACAGGGCCCCCCTGGCATCCTCATCACAGCCACCCACATCATCAGCAGTAGAGGGTCAGACAACAGAATCAACAGAGCCAGTTGGTAGTCCGCAGCTGCAGAGACTACAAGAGGAAGGAGGTCTTGAATCAGGTAGAGGGCAGAGGCAAAGCAGTAGCAATGCTGGCAGCAGTGAAATGCGTGCTTCGCAGCCAGGTGTGTCTCCTTTCAATCAATCAAGCAGTCAGTCAAGCAGTCAGTCAACCAGTCAGTCAATCCATCAATCAGTCAATCCAAAAAAAAATCATGCTAGGTTGTTCCAACTGATGGCATGTGTCTATGCAAACACAGACTGTGCACACCAGCCCAGCACAACAACATAGTGTTTTGACACTGCCCATGGCAAGCAAGTAAGGGAAACAGTGACAGGGAGCACAATGTCTGGGTGTGTGTGGATCACAAGCAAAGCCTTGTGTTTGTACATAGTCATCCTCAGTTGCATTAGATGGCATCATATGGAAAGATGTGCTGAGCATTCACGATTCTAGTTGCTTTTATGCAAGCTGATGCCATTGGAAATGTAGTGTTGTCGTGACTAAGCATACAACTAAATGTGGGTTACAACAGGCTCAACCAGCACCTAGAGGTGTTGGTTTCTTGAGCACCTGTTTAAACTGAGCAGCATTTTGATGATTGTGCGCTTGTTTTCATAAAGCAAGACTGGCCATGCATGTACATATTAACGCAAGTCAGCACAGGTCTTGGTTTCTTCGACTGCTATAGTGATTGTGGTGAATTTTGAGCCTTTGACTACGCTATCTATCAAGAGACAAGACTTGCCACGCACGTACCTAGCTCATCATCAGCTGGAAAGCGAATTATTATTATTATTATTGTTGTTGTTGTTATTGTCTGCAGGGGTGGCCGTGACCCTGGGGGTGCTCAGGGCTGCAGAAGTCGGACAGGCAACAATAAGCTTCTTCTCGGGCTTGCTTGGCAGCAGCAAAACCAAACCACCTAATGCACAATAGTCCCTGCAGCTGCTGTGTCAGACCATAGGTGTTGTCTATAGCAGTGACCTGGCAAGAACAATTAGCTGGAACGCCTGTAAATTATCATTATTATGATTATAGCAGTGACAGCTTTGCAGTGCAGGCTCAGCAGTTGTCTCAATGGCATTGGTAGAAGCAGCTGCTGTGCCATTGAGAATGTATGACAACAGTAATGAAGCTGCTTGCTGAAAGTTTTGTTAGCTGCAGCAACAGGTCAGGAGAAATTAGATGGAGCCACAACAAAGGTGTCAAGGCCCTCTAGGTGATGAGCCAATTTGCATGTGCAATTTGTTGTGAGTGCAGTTGGTGCAAGACCAGTGGATTTGCAGGTGTGCTGTGCTTCAGCAGTGCGAAATACTAAGTCTTGTCAGGCTGAAAGGTTCCGCTGACTGAGTGTTTCGACGCATAATGTAGACGCTGGTGGTTGTAATAGACCATGGATATTGGTATAATATATTATGCAATGACATAAGCTGGAACCAGAATAGGGACGTATGTCAGGCCATCTTGATATTGACAGTCTGCAGCTCATCGGAGTTGGCGTTAGTGCTGTCCTTGCCCTTCACCAACTACATGCAGCTAAAGCTACCTGAGACTCTGCACAAAGAGCACATGGTTTTAGCTTTCTACTTGTTGGCTGGCCAAAGCTTGTAAAGCGCATCTTCTTCTTCTTCTTTTTGATCCCCGGGGATGGCCATGGATGCACAAGGGTTGACGTGAGGAATTGCAGGTGAGAATATAGGGAACTGCAGCTTGTCTGTTGGATTTTTGTCTGCCGTGTCTTACACCGTGGGGACCATAAGTCCTGATCAAGAAATTTGCCTTGCTAGAGATGGCACGGTACATTGTGATTCATGACTGTGACAACAACTTTGAACTTGACTCAATTGGGACGCAAGCTGATAATGCCTCAGAGACGAGTTTTACAACACCTCCAGACACACAACAGCCCTTCAACATTGTGTTTGCTGAGGCTGCACTCAAGCGCCAACAGCTGTCCTTTGACAACATTTGGCTCAAAGACAAAATAGCACACATCTATAGTAAGGCCAAATCCTTCGATCAGCAATGTTTCGAGCCACAGTCAAAGCCTGCAAAATGCACACACACTTACACACACTCACACCCTTACAAAACATTTTGATGTAACTGCACTTTGGCTTGTCTTAAGGCTGCGTGGCTTACAGACAAACATATACATGGGCTTTCTTGTATCAACCGCTACTTGCTTATGAGTTTCTTGTCCTTGTACTGTCTCACAGAATCTCGCATTGTGGTTAGTTCCTCTGCTGAGCTAGGGTGAATACCCACCGTCTCATCAAGCTCAGTCTTAGTCATGCCGGCCTTCATTGCTACTGCAAAGCCCTGCAGTGTGAAAATGGACAAAATCAGAGCAGGAACACGTGCGCAGGTCAAAGCAAGAAGTTCTTCATTGCTATCGAATAGATCTGCAATGAAGGCGTGGGCAACACCAGAACAGCATACTTGTTTCTTCCCACAAAAGTCTGCAGCAAAATTGCATGCAATCTCAAAAACGTACAATAAACCATGAACCCTATTTACTTTGCCTGCGTAGAGTTGAGCATCAGAGGCACCAGCAAGACGAGCCATCATAGCAGCATATTGAGCTGCAACATGAGGGAGTTTAGGCTGGAGGTAACAAGATATGCAGGGTGCTTGGGACAACACTACCTGCAGAATCTCAGCACACAAAAGGCGGCATAGGTAACAATATACATGCAGGGTGCTTAAGGCAACAACACCTGCAGAATCTCTGCGACTTCGGCTCCAACCAGGTGGACGCCGACAACTTTGTTGTTGTGGGTGACATCACCAATGTTGCACACAAAAGGCGGCATAGGTAACAACATATATGCAGGGTGCTTAAGGCAACAATACCTGCAGAATCTCGGCAACTTCGGCTCCAACCAGGTGGACGCCGACAACTTTGTTGTTGTGGGTGACATCACCAATGTTGCACACAAAAGGCGGCATAGGTAACAATATATATGCAGGGTGCTTAAGGCAACAATACCTGCAGAATCTCGGCAACTTCGGCTCCAACCAGGTGGATGCCAACAACTTTGTCGTTGTGGGTGTTGACCACCACCTTCATCAGGCCCTTGCCTTCATGCCCAGACAGGGTGTCCTTCAGCGGCCTGCATGCCACAGCAGCTAACACAAGAAGAAGAAGAAGAAATAGAAGAAGAAGAAGAAGTCACAAAGACCCCCTTCAAAGGTTGCCCTGACAGGGTGTCCTTCAGCGGCCTGCATGCCACAGCAGCTAAATTCTAAACCCTAAACCTGGACATGGTGTCCTTCAGCGCCTGTAGGCCACCGTAGCTGACAGAAGAAGAAGAAGAAGAAGAAACAGAAGAAGACGAACTCAAACAGGAAAACGAATTGAAGGTTGCCCGAGAACGGAATGGCAAAGACAATCATACTTGCAACTCACACCGGGAGCTGCTGCTGGGATCTCAGTGAACACAGCAAACAAGCAAACGAATGAACAAACAAATGAAGGGAGGGAGCGAGGGGCTTAGGGCGGGCGGGGGGTTGAGCAGGGAGGGATTTAGGGAGGGAGGAGGGTACGGAGGGAGGGGGGTAGGGAGGGA